>Ga0306919_10001662_pt1 | contig 10765 bp, 9 predicted proteins | sample flu12Cox44000172_FD_203764 | JGI IMG/M metagenome (GOLD analysis project Ga0306919, IMG submission 203764) | Lab enrichment of tropical soil microbial communities from Luquillo Experimental Forest, Puerto Rico - flux4day.12C.oxic.44.000.172 (v2)... | ecosystem: Environmental > Terrestrial > Soil... | reverse complement strand
ACAGGAAATTGGTCTAGGTCCTCGCCAACTTCAGGCCTCTCTTAGGGCATCGCACGGTCGTCATCCCACACCTTGTCGGGCATGGGCAGGCCGGCGAACGTCTTCGCGGTCGGCGGGCCGTTCGGCTCGATTCCCAGGAGGTCGAGCACCATCACGAGCTGGCGCACGTGCTGGCCCGAGTGCCACGTGGTGCGCTCAAGGTAGTCGTGCTCGGTTACGTCGCCATAATAGACGCGCGCCTTGCGGGAGAGGTCGGACGCATGGCCGGGGCCGTCCCACCACGCGATGAGTCGGGCGAGCACATCGGCTCCATAGGCGAGGATCTTCGCCTTGGTGTCCATCTGCGGCGGCGGCAGGCGGCTGTACGCGCCTTCCTCGAGCGGCAGGCCCTCAACCTCAAGCTCGAGGAATGCGTCGGCGATGTTGAAGATGTGGTACCCGAGCTGCACGTACGAGCGCGGCCGATGCGGCAAGAGGCGGGACAGGGCCTCGTCGGGAATTTGCGCAAACAGCCGCTGCGCTGTTGTCTGAATCTCTATGAGGCGGCTGACAAGCTCGGGCGCGGGCAGCATCGGCGTCCCGCCCCAGGCGATGCAGGCAACGCGGGCGACATCGCGCAGCACCTGGCCGTTTGCCCACGTCGTGCCGCGGCGAACGATGGGCACCGTGCGGATCCCCAATTCCGCAAGCTCAGCCAAGCCCTGCCTATCCTCGAGCACGTTGACCGATACAAAGGGCACGCCGTGTTTGGTCAAGAACTCCTTCATCCGCAGGCAGCTGGTGCACCCCGGCTGCCAATATGCTTTGATCACCTCGGTTGATTGCGCCATCGAATGGTTCCTTGGACGCCCCTGTCATGACATGCGAGAAAGACATTTCTGTCAACGGAGTGCGCTATCGCTTTCCCGCACGCCCCATCGTCGTCATCTGCAACGACGGCGGCGATCCCGCCTACCTCGAGTACGCTCTTGATAACGGGATTGTGCCGAACATCGCGCGCTTCATGAAGAGCGGGTTTGCCGCGACGGCGCAAGCCGTCATTCCGAGCTTCACCTGTCCTAACAATGTGTCCATCGTCACCGGCAGTCCACCGGCGGTGCACGGGATTTCCGGCAACTTCTATCTAGAGCCGGAGACGAAAAAAGCGGTGGTAATGACCGGGCCGGAGCTCATGCGAGCGCCGACCATTCTCGCCGAATTCTCACGCAACGGCGCCAAGGTCGCCTCAGTCACGGCGAAGGACAAGCTGCGCCAGCAGCTCGGTAAGGGCATGAATATTGAAGGCGGCTCCATCAACTTCTCGTCAGAAAAGGCCGACACATGCAACAGGCGTGAGCACGGCATCGAGAACGTGCTTGAGCTGGTCGGCCTCCCGTTACCGGACATGTACTCGGCGGACCTCTCGCTGTTTGTGCTTCAGGCAGGCGTCAAGCTCATCGAGAAGGATCGGCCGCTGATCACTTATCTGTCGCTCACCGATTATATCCAGCACAAATATGCGCCGGGCGAACCCGAGGCGATCCACTATTATCGCGACATCGATGCGATCGTAGGGGAGCTCGATCGCCTCGGCGCCGTCGTTGGTCTCATTGCCGATCACGGCATGCGCGATAAATCCAATTCCGACGGCTCGCCCAAGGTGGTGTGGCTGCAGGATGCGCTCGACCGCGCGTTCGGGAAGGGAACGACCACGGTGATCTGCCCGATCACTGACTATTTCGCTGCCCATCACGGCTCGCTCGGGAGCTTCGTGCGCGTCTATTGCACCGACAGTACTACGCGCGCAGCGGTGATGCGGTTTGCCGCCGGCCTTCCTGGCATTGAAGCGGTTTATGACAAGGAAACGGCGTCGCGCCTGTTCGAACTCCCGATCGACCGCGAGGGCGACGTTGTTGTCATCAGCGATGGCGAAACCTGCATCGGCACGACGCCGGCTGCGCACGACCTTTCAGCTCTCGGCGATCACCCGCTGCGCACCCACGGTGGCCTCGCCGAGAGCTACGTTCCCTTCATTCTCAATGGCCCACTGAACGACGCTTACGCGAAGCGCGCCGCGGCCAGTACTCTGCGCAACTTCCACATCTTCGATTTTGCGATCAACGGGGTGATGTGATCTTTCGCCTCTTCTCGCGCGCGCAGAGAAGCATCGGGTGAGGAGGAGAGATCTCCAAGCGCCGACTGCTTTGCAATTGCCCGTGACACCGACCTAGGAAAGAGAGGGGAGGGACGCGAGCGAAGTCCACCTCACCTTCCGCGCATCTTGGGATCGAGCGCATCGCGCAGTGCATCGCCGAACAGGCTGAAGCCGAACACGGTGAGCGCGATCGCAAGACCGGGAAAGATCGCTATCCACGGCGCGGTGGTGGCGAACTCTTCTGCACCGCCCTGCAGCATCAGCCCCCACGCCGCGGTCGGCTCCTGCACGCCGAGGCCGAGATAGGAGAGCGATGCCTCGGCGAGGATCGCCTGGCCGACGAACGCAGTGACTAAGATCAGGAACGGCGCCATCACATTGGGCACCATGTGGCGAAGAATGATGCGCGCGTGAGAGAAGCCGCAGGCGCGGGCGGCATCGATGTAGGGCACTTCGCGGATCGCGAGCGCGCTCGAGCGCACGACGCGCGCACAGCGGGGAACGAGCGGGATGGTGATCGCTATGATCACGTTGTGCACGCCGCTGCCGAAGATGGCGATGACGGCGAGCGCCAGGATGATCAGCGGGAACGCCATGAGGATGTCGAACAGGCGCTGGAGAACGAGATCGAGGTAGCCGCCGAAGTAGGCGCTGCCCACGCCGAGTACCAGGCCGATCCCACCGCCGATCATGGCGCAGGAAAATCCCACGATCAGCGCCGTGCGCGCGCCGAACACGATGCGCGAGAACAGGTCGCGGCCGAACTGATCGGTGCCCATGATATGTGCCCAGCTAGGAGGCTCGGTCATGGCGCTAAAATCGTTTGCGGTCGGGCTGTACGGCGCAACCCACCCCGCGGCGAGGCCGGACGCCGCCATGATGATCACCACGATAAGGCCGACAGTACCGAGCGGCTCGCGGCGGCAGAACTCGAGCGCGCCGGCAAGCGCCGAGCGCTGGATCTCGATGCTCTCTTCTGCGGTGTGGGCAAAGGGTGGGGCGAGATCGACCATTCGAGAATGCCTCAGCCGAAGCGGATGCGCGGATCGAGCCACGCATAGAGCAGGTCGACGACGAGATTGGTGAACACGAAGATCGCGACCGTGAGCATCACTAGGGCCTGGGTGAGCGTATAGTCCTGGTTCTGCACGGCGAGCACGAATAGGCGGCCAACTCCGTTGAGATTGAAGACCTGCTCGGTCACGACGAGGCCACCGATGAGAAAGGCGAATTCGATGCCGATCAAGGTAACGACGGGAAGCAACGCGTTCTTGAGCGCGTGCCGGTTGATCACGAGTCGCTCGATCAGGCCCTTGGCGCGGGCGGTGCGGATATAGTCCTCGCGTAGCACCTCGAGCATCGCCGAGCGCGTCATGCGCATGGTTACGGCGGAATAACGGTAACCGACGGTGAGCGCGGGAAGGACCGCCATCGAGAGATTGCGCAGTGGGTCCTGGAAGAACGGCACGTAGTCAATCGGCGGCATCCAGGGCGAGCCGATGAGCGCGTGCGTCACGTCGAGGACGACGAGGATGGAGACGATGCCGAGCCAGAACGACGGCGTCGCGATACCGGCAATCGCGAACACTCGGACCACATGATCGGTCCAGCTGTTCTGCTTGAGCGCCGAGATCGTGCCCAGCGGGATCGCAATGAGGATCGCGATTACGGTTGCGAGGAACGCGATCTCAAGCGAGATCGGCAGACGTGCGGCGATCTCCTCGGCGACCGGCTTGCCCGACCACATGGAGACGCCGAAGTCGAGCCGGGCAAAACCCCAGACGAAGTTGAGGAATTGGATGATCACCGGCTGATCGAGCCCGTTCTCGGCATGGCAGAGCGCGACCGCACGCGGATCGACGGTGCCGCCACCAGCGCTCAGTCGCACGACGCAGATATCGCCCGGAATAAGGCGCATGAGCAGGAAGACGATCGCCGCCGCCCCGATCAGCGTCGGGATCGTGAGCAGCAACCGGCTGGCGATGTAGCGATACATTTAACGCCTCAACGTCCCTCTCCCGCCCCCGTAAAAAGGGGAAGGGTGACGGCCCCCGGGCTTGACCCCGGGGGAGCCCGCTAGGGTTCCCGGATGCTCGTCGCATGACCCCACTCGAATCGCTGCGCGGGTCAAGATCCCCCCTTCAGGGGAGGTATGAAGTGTGGTGGCATTCATCGCGAGCTACTTATCCAGCCACACGTTGGCGAGATCCTGGTTAATGTAGTGGCTCGGGCTGATCTTCCAGCCTTTCACGTACGAGCGCATCGGAATGATGCGGTACCACCACGGCGTCATCAGCATGTGTGCCTTGGTGTCGAGCACGTATTTCTCGAAATCGCGGATCATCGACCGCTGCTTGGTTGGATCGGTCTCGCGCAGCAGCGCGTTGTACATCGCGATCTCGTCTTCATCCTCGTAGCCGCCATAGTTCTCCGGGTAGACCGTGTGCGGCAGGAACTTGGCGATGTCCATGAGCGGGTTAACCACGCCCTGGCAGTTGAAATCGACGGTCACGTCAAACGTGTTGTGGCGCAGCGCATCGAAGAACGGCCCGGTCGGCAGCACGCGCTGCGTCACCCGCAGCCCGACTTTGCTCCACTCGTCGATGAGCCAAGTGGCGACGTACTTATAGGGCTGGTCGACGTTGCGGTTCATCAGCTCGAATTCGAGCCCCTCGGCGCCTGCCTCCTTCAACAGGCGCTTGGCTTCCTCGCGCGACTTTGCGATGTCCGGCCAGAAGCCGGCGAGCTTTTCCAGCTCCTCCTTGGTCGCCGCTAGCGGCGAGCCGGGAAACACGATGCCGCCCACAGTGTGAACGGTCGCGATCTTGGCGAGCGCCGGCGCGCCATGCCAGGCGTCGACAGCGAGCGCAAGCGCGCGACGCACGCGGGGATCGTCGAACGGCTTTTTCTGGTGGTTAGGCGTCACGAGGTTGCCGCAGTTCCAATCGCTCGTTTGTACGGTGATCTTGTCGCCAAGCTCGTGCACGAGCTCGTCGCGTGCCGACGGCGGCAGCCCACGGAACTCGAGCGCCGCGCGATCAGCGCGAATCGCGTCGACCCGCACCGCCTGCTTGGCCGCGAAGATGCCGATGAAGCCGTCGAGATACGGCTGTCCTTCGTGATAATAATCGGGGTTGCGCACTCCCTTGATCGACTGGCCGATCTCGTAGCCCTCGAACTTGAACGGGCCCGAGCCCAAAATGTTCTTCTCGTACCAATGCGGATCCTTGTCGAGGATCTCTTTCTTATAGATGAAGGCATAAGGGTCGGCGAGCGCCGGAAGAAACGCGTCGGTAGCGAACTTTAGTCGAAATACTATGGTAGTCGGATCAGGCGCCTCCACCTTGTCGACCATGACGAAATAGCTCTCGCGCGCGCTCGACACGCCCGGGCGCGGGTGAATGATTTCCTGCCAGGTCGCGGCCACATCGGCGGCGGTGAGCGGCGAGCCGTCGTGGAATTTCATGCCCTTCTGGACCTTGAAGGTGTAGGTCTTGCCGCTGTCCGTCGGCTTCGGAATCTCGCTGCACAGATCGCAGACGAAGTCGGTAGTCGACGAGGGATTTTCCGGATTGACCTTGATCAGCACGCTGTAGAAGGGGGCGACCGCGTGCAGGGTCGCGTACGTGGTTTCGCGGTGGCCGTCGAAGCTCGGCGGCGCATCAGCGGGAATCATGTAGGTCAAGGTGCCGCCGCGCTTCGGGGCCTCAGCCGACGCGCCACATAGGATCGCCACCGTGCACAGAACCAAGCCGAGAACAGCTGCTAGGCGCGATCTTCTGATCATTTTTTTCTCCCTCTCTAGTCCTCATTCCGCGAGCGCGAGAATCCAGTCATATTCACCAAGCATCAGATCCCCGTCTCGGCGGGGATGAGCGACAGTTAATTCACCTCACTGCACGCGACCCAATGTCCCGGGCGCACCTCTCGCAACTCTGGGCGCGTCCGGCCGCAGCGCGCAACCGCAATCGGGCAGCGCGGATGAAACACGCAGCCCGAGGGCGGATTGATCGGGCTTGGAACTTCACCCTTCACCGGGCGGAAGCTGCGACTTGCTTCGATCCGTGGATCGGGCACCGGGACCGCATCAAGGAGCACGCGCGTATAGGGATGGAGCGCATGTTCGAACAGCTCGTCGCAGTCGGCGAACTCGACGATACGGCCGAGATACATCACCGCGACGCGCTGGCAAAGATGGCGCACCACCGAAAGGTCGTGGGCGATGAACAGGTAGGTGAGCTCGAAGCGCTCGCGCAAATCCTCGAGCAGGTTGATGATCTGTGCCTGAATCGATACGTCGAGCGCAGACACCGCCTCGTCGCAGATGATGAACTCGGGATTGAGCGCAAGCGCCCGCGCAATCCCGACGCGCTGGCGCTGCCCGCCCGACATCTCGTGCGGATAGCGATCAGCAAAATTCGGATTGAGGCCGCAGATCGACAGAAGCTCGCGCACCCGCGTCGCACGCCGCCGCGCATCGTGCTCGACGGCATGCACCTTCATCGGCTCGGCAATGATGTCGCCGACCTTCATGCGCGGATTGAGCGAGCTGTACGGATCCTGGAAGATGACTTGAATGCGACGCCGCAGCGGCGTGAGCTCGGAATGCTTGAGCTTGGTGAGATCGATGCCGTCGTAGAGGATTTCTCCCGCCGTTGGGCGTTCAAGCAGCAAGATGCAGCGGCCGGTCGTCGTCTTGCCGCAACCGCTCTCGCCGACGAGCCCGAGCGTCTCCCCGCGGCAGATGGTGAAGGTCACGCCATCGACCGCGCGCACCTCGCCAATGGCGCGCCGCACGAGTATTCCTTCGGTCACTGGAAACAATTTGCGCAAGCCCCTTACCTCGAGGAGCGGGGCAGAACTTTCGGCGGGCGCTCTCACGCGATCGCTCCCACCAGCGCGCCAACCTCGTGGCTGCGCACGCAGGCCGTGAGATGGCCCGCGTCGTCTGCCGACGTCAGGCGTGGCCGCGCCACAGCGCAGGCCTCGGTCGCGAATCGGCAGCGCGGGCGAAAGGCACAGCCGCTGTCGAGGTGCGTGAGATCGGGAGGTTGTCCATCGATCGGATCGAGCCGCGCGCGTCGCGGCCGATCGAGCCGCGGCACCGAGCGCAACAGCGCCATCGTGTAGGGATGGCGGGGCTGCGCATAAATCGCCGCGGCCCGCCCGCTCTCCACGATACGGCCCGCATACATTACGTTGACACGGTTAGCGTAACGCGCCACCACGCCGAGGTTGTGGGTGATGATGATAAGCGCCACGTTGAGCCGCCGCGTGAGCCCGTTCATCAGCTCGAGAATTTGCGCCTGGATGGTCGCATCGAGAGCGGTGGTCGGCTCGTCCGCTATGATCAGTTTCGGATCGCAGGAGAGCGCTATCGCGATCATGATCCGCTGACGCATGCCGCCGGAGAGTTCGTGCGGATATTGCTTGAGCCGGCGCGCTGGATCGGCGATGCCGACGAGTGAGAGAAGCTCGATTGCGCGCTTGGCAGGATCAGCGCGGCAGTGCTGCTCGAGCGTCTCGGTGATCTGGCGTCCGACGGTGAGTACGGGATTGAGCGAGGTCATCGGTTCCTGGAAGATCATACCGATGTCGCCGCCGCGGACCTCGCGCATCTGCGCGTCGGAAAGCTTCATCAGATCGCGGCCGGCGAAAAGGACCTCGCCGCGCGTGATCCGCCCGGGCGGGTCCGGGATCAGGCGCAGGATGGAGAGCGCGCCGACCGACTTGCCCGATCCGCTCTCGCCGACGATTGCGACCGTTTCACCTTGATCGACCGTGTAGGAAATGCCGTCGACGGCACGCACGATTCCCGCACCGGTGCGAAACTCGGTGTGCAAGTCCATCACCTGAAGGAGCGGTAGCAACACTCCTCCCGAGGTTCCCCTAAAGGTTTGTTTTTTCGCGTTGTTTCATTGGTATACAACAGTACATGGAAAACAGTGTCAACGGCGGGGCCATGCACTTTGCCCGGAAGTGGCACGGAACGAACGTCCGGCCTGCTGAACCAACGTCCGCTTTCGGTGGTAGAGCAGACATCCATCGGACGCCGCGAAATGTACGACAGATTACCGAGAGGTCCGGCACTCGCACTGAATTTCAGGCCAATTCACGTCGGGTGATCCGCTACGACTAAGGTATGGAAGCCATGACGCCTGCCCAAAAATTGCGTGAAGTTCTGGCTGCTCCAGGCTTGGAGGTGATGCCGGGCTGCTTCGACGCGCTCTCCGCAAAGCTCGTCGCTGATGCCGGCTTTAAAGTGACATTCATGAGCGGGTTTGCGGTCTCTGCCGCTCGTCTCGGGCTGCCGGATACCGGGCTCATTTCATTTGCGGAAATGTTGGACAGCCTACGCAATTGCGCGAGTGGTGCAGCAAGAATACCTCTGATCGGCGACGGCGATACTGGATACGGCAACGCACTCAACGTGCAGCGCACGGTGGTCGAGTATGCGCGTGCCGGCGCCGCAGCTGTGATGATTGAGGATCAAGTCAGCCCGAAAAAATGTGGCCATACCCGCGGCAAGCTGGTGATCGCGCGCGAGGAGGCGCGGATGAAGATTCGTGCAGCCGTCGACGCGCGCCACGATGCCGACATCTTGATCCTGGCGCGGACCGATGCACGTGCGGTGCACGGTTTTGATGAAGCACTCGACCGTTGCCGCGATTTCGAGACGGAAGGCGCGGACATTATTTTCCTTGAAGCGCCTGAGAACGAACTAGAGATGCGACGCTTCTGCGAAGCGATGCGCAAGCCCTGCATGGCCAACATGGTGCCTGGAGGCAAAACACCTATTTTGCCGCCGAAGGAATTGCAGGGCATAGGTTACAAGCTTGCGCTCTATCCGGTCGTGCTGATGTCTGCCGCCATTGCCGCGATGCAGGCGGCCCTCGTGGCACTCCGCCCCGAGAGCAAGAAGGTTTTCCCACCGAGTGTTTTGTTCGCTGAATTGCAACAGGTCGTAGGCTTTCCCGAATATTGGGAGCGTGAGACCCGATACAAGGCAAGCGACTGATTCGGCTTGTAGCTAAGCAGCAGAAGGGATCGTCTTATGCAGGGGGTACCCATCCCCAGCTTCGGTCGAGAATGTCTGATTTGGGGAGCAAACTGACTTGTCGCGATGTCCGCTTTTGGCACAAAGCGGACATGCCAATCGCTCTCAGCAATGTCCGCTTTTGGGGGTAAAGCGGACATTGCGCCGACGCGCTGCGATGTCTGCTTTTGACCCAAAGCGGACATGAGCCGCTCAGGATTGCTGCACTGCAAACTTACCCTGAACCCCATTCCGCCGCTCGCAAATCCCTGCCGTAATCGCCTCGTTGCAGCGTCGCCGAGGCTTGGGGAAGACTGGCGGAGATTTGGGGGGCGTTTGAAGCCGTCAAAAGCCGGGGGTGCGCTTTGGGCGCCGGGCGCTGCGCCCGGCATCATCACGCCTATCCCAGCAGCTTGGGTTTACGGGCACGCGCTGCAGCCATTATGGGGTGACCAAGGTCACTTTTGGCTTCCCCTAATAAGCGATATAGTGGTCACGCTGTAGAGTAAACTGTCGAACTCAAGGATGGTTGGTCAATGCCATCGCTGATCGACATTCCAGAACTGGTTGGATTCTTCAGTTACTCCCGTGACGATGATCAGGGCTCACGGGGAGCTTTGTCAGCATTGCGCGATGCCATCCAGACCGAGCTCAGCGCGCAACTCGGCCGCACCCGCACAGATTTCCGCTTGTGGCAGGACAAGTCTGCGATTTCGCTCGGTACACTCTGGGAAAAACAAATCTCGCGAGGCATCGATCAATCGGTGTTTTTTATTCCGATTATCACGCCGCGGGCGGTGCGGAGCCAGCATTGTGCGTACGAATTCCAGGCATTTCTGGCGCGCGAAACCGAGCTCGGCCGCGACGATCTGGTTTTCCCGATTCTTTACATACCGGTGCCAGCGCTTGAGGATGAAAAACTGTGGCGTGATGAACCAATCCTTCGGATCGTCGCGACACGCCAATATCTCGACTGGCGGGAGCTACGCCACCATGATCCACGTTCGATCGAGGTGCAGCAGAAGTTGGAATGGTACTGCCGTGGAATTACCAATGCTTTGCATAAGACATGGATTCCGCCCATTTCGCCTAATCCCCTCAAGCGCGATGAACTAGAGGCCGCAGGGACCAACTTGCATCTTGGCGCTGACGCGCCGCGACATGCCGAGCAGGATGAGCTTGCCAGAAAAGGCGACACGCCACAGCCTGTAGCCGAGGAGCGAAGCCGAGAGCACGCCGCCGAGCGACGCGCTTGGCCGGCTCCCGCTGCGGTTAAACCCGGTGTAGGGGTTGTTGTTGCGGCGGCGCTTGCCTTAATTCTGATTGGCGGAAGTGTCACCGCTTGGCTTGCTCTGGGGCCAAGCGCCAATACTAAATCAACAATAGCGGCGACAGCTCCAACTCCGACGCTGCCACCGTTAGCCAATGTCGGGACCGAGGCGGTGCCGACCAAGATGTCGAGCGCAATCAGCACGAACGCGCCGTCGCCGCCTTTGGCACCTGCCGCGTCCGCGCCTGTTCCGCCGATTGTGTCAGGGCCGGCGGCCGATGAGATTGCTTGGACGCTTATTCAAGACACTGACGATGCCGCCGCG
>Ga0306919_10001659_pt1 | contig 10776 bp, 13 predicted proteins | sample flu12Cox44000172_FD_203764 | JGI IMG/M metagenome (GOLD analysis project Ga0306919, IMG submission 203764) | Lab enrichment of tropical soil microbial communities from Luquillo Experimental Forest, Puerto Rico - flux4day.12C.oxic.44.000.172 (v2)... | ecosystem: Environmental > Terrestrial >... | reverse complement strand
GCGGGCGGCTTGCGGCAATGCCGGCGCGGCGCGCATATGAGGGGCTCGAGTTCGATGATAACCCGCCATGCTAAGCGGGTGAGACCCGCGCGGACGAAACCGGCGGGTGCGCGGTTCGCGCCGCACGAGAGAGACCGATCGACTGGACGCCGATGCCCCCTGCGACGCAACAGCGGCCGCGTTCCGCACAATCCCGGCCGCGGCCGCGCCGATGGCTGTCCCGCCTGGCGTGGGCCTTGGCGCTCGCCATCATGGTGGTGGTGCTGCTGCCCTATCTCCTGGTGCCGCTCTACCGCACCGTCAATCCGGTTTCGACCCTGATGCTCTGGCGCTGGGCAAAAGGCGCGCGCGTGGAGCGAAGCTTCGTGCCGATCGAGCGCATGGCGCCGGCGCTGCCGATGACCGTGATCGCGTCCGAGGACGGCCGCTTCTGCAGCCACCGCGGCATCGATTGGCGCGAGCTGCGCGAGCGCTTGGAGGACGTCGACGACATCAGCGCGGCGCGGGCGGTCTCCACCATCACCCAGCAGACGGCCAAGAATCTGTTCCTGTGGTCGGGGCGCAGTTTCGTGCGCAAGGCGCTGGAGTTCCCGCTCGCGCTGTGGATCGACTTCGTGCTGCCCAAACGGCGTGTGCTCGAAATCTATCTCAACATCGCGGAATGGGGTCCGAACGGGCAATTCGGCGCCGAGGCCGGCAGCCGCTACGCCTTCAACAAATCCGTGCGCTCGCTCACCCCGCGCGAGGCGGCGTTGCTGGCGGCGGTACTGCCGAACCCGCGGCGGCGCAGCGCCAAGCAGCCGGGGCCGGCGGTGCGCCGGCTCGCTTTGGTCTACGAGGCTCGCGGCGCGGCCCAGGCGGCGCTCGCCTTCTGCGCGCGATCGCCCAGATAAGCGAAGCCCGCGCGGCCTGTTCCGGCCCTGGCTTTGCGGCGCGTGATCCTCTATAAGCGCGGCTTCCAAACGCGCCAGGCGCGCGACGATTTGCGCCCAGCGGACCCGAGCCACCAGGAGAGAAGAACATGGCCGTCCCGAAACGAAAAACATCGCCGTCGCGGCGCGGGATGCGCCGCTCCGCCGATGCGCTGTCGCGGCCGACCTATGTCGAGGACAAGGATTCGGGCGAACTGCGCCGGCCCCATCACATCGATCTCAAGACCGGCATGTATCGCGGCCGGCAGGTCCTCAAATCGAGGAAAGAGGCCTGAGCGCGACCCTATGGTGGGCGCTTGGCAGCGGCGGGCCCAATTCCAGTTTCGGTGAAGGTACTCTAAACTTCGCCGGTCGCGGCGTGCCCTGCGGTGGGCGTTTGGCTTGCGCCGCCTGCGTAAAGAAAGCCAGCTGTCATGTACCTGATCGCTTTCCCCCTCCTGCTCATCCCATTTGCGTTCTTCAATATTGTCGTCTTTCTCCTCAACATGCCGCTCGGCGATGAGGAGAAGAGCGCGGTCTTCGAGCTTCCCCTCGCCTCCGAGCCGACCTTTCCGCTGGTCTTCGACCACAGCATGACGATCACTATGGGCGATTTTATCGTCGCGGTCGGCATACTGCTGCTCTACGTCGAGGTCCTCAAAGCGGTGCGGCCCGGCGGCAAGGGGGTCATCGACCATCTGCTCTCGTTCATCCTGTTCGTCGTCATGGCGGGCGAGCTCGTATTCGTGCCACAGGCGGCGACGCCGACCTTGTTCTTGCTCGTCGTGCTCGGCTTCGTCGACTTCACCACCGGCCTCTCGGTTCACATGGTGCAGCCGAAGCTCGTGTTCGAGCGCGCGCAGCAGGCTCCGCCGTCGATGCAGCAGGCAGGTCCCCCGTAATTTGCTGCGAATGCGCCCGCTATCCGCCGGTCTCGGCGACGAAGCCTGCGGCCTCGATACCGGCGATCGCCGCCGCCTCGTCGTTGTCGGAGGTGTCGCCGGACACGCCCACCGCGCCGAGGAGCGCGCCGGCCTTGTCGCGGATGAGCACGCCGCCCGGCACCGGCACCAGCGTGCCGCCGGTCATCTCGACCAGCGCCGCCGCCATGTGCGGGCGCTCCACGCCGATCTGATGCAGCCGCCGCGATCCCGTGCCGAAGGCAACCGACCCGAAGGCCTTGCCGGAGGCGATCTTGGACCGCAGGATCGGATTGCCGTCCTCCTCGGCATAGGCCCGCAGCGCCCCGCGGCTGTCGACGACCGCCACGCCGAGCGGCCTGAACTTCTTCTCGCGCGCGGCGGCGAGCGTCTTGTCGAGAATGGAGCGGGCTTGGGCAAGCGTGAGCGTCATCGCGTCTCTCCTGATAACGACGGTACCGATCATCGAATGGCGTAAGGTCGCCGCTCGTGTGGTGGAAGTTCCTACCATATCGCCGCAAGCTCGCGTGGGAACTTCAAATCCAAAACCACACGAGAACGATAAACTTGCGAGCGCGTGTACTAATAAATTCCGCCTCTCACGGCGCGCGTTGAAGAATAATAGGTCTGCCGGGCGTCCTTGCACCGGCTACGTGGAAAGCGCACGCTGACGGTCGAAGATCGACCATAGCCTTGGGTTCGATCGAGGCTGCGGATGCATATAGCAACAGGCGCTTCATAACCTCGCGTCGGTCCGCACGGGTATCAGCAACCAGGGAGGCTTCTAATGAGCTACGCATCCCCTTGGCCCCAGCTTGCCGGAATTTCTGTCGCGGCGTTTATCACCATTGTCGCAACGCCCGGTCATGCGCAGGAACAAAAGTTCAAAGCGGTCTCGGTGAAGACGCCCGACGGCCTCACAATTTCGGCGCAGGACTGGGGCAATCCGAATGGGCCCGAAATCCTCTTCATACATGGCTTCTCGCAAAGCCATCTGTCGTGGATCAAGCAAGTCACCAGCGGCGATCTCGCCAAGGAGTTTCACATGGTGACTTACGACCTCCGCGGCCACGGCAATTCCGACAAGCCCTTGGAACCTGAGCGTTACAAGACTTCGAAATACTGGGGCGATGAGGTGCAGGCCGTGATGGACGCGACCGGGCTCAAACGTCCGGTCCTAGTCGGCTGGTCCTACGGCGGCCGCATCATGGCCGATTATCTGACGATTCACGGCAGCGCCAAGCTCGCAGGCCTCAATTACGTCGACGCAGGTCAGAAAGGCGATCCGGACTTCTTCGGACCGAATCTGCGCAATCTCCCGCTGATGGCGTCGGAAGACCTTGCCGTCAATATCGCGGCGACGCGGGCATTCCTGCACGACTGCTTCTCCATCCAGCCGACCCAGGAGGAATATGAAACCATGCTCGCGTTCAATATGATGGTGCCGCCCAAAGTACGCCTCGGTCTGAGCGGGCGGCCGCTCAATGTCGATGACATGCTGCGCAACCTCAAGCTTCCGGTGCTGGTGACGCATGGGGCGGAGGACAAGAACTCGAACCTGATCGCTGCCGAATACACGGCGAAGATGATCCCTGGCGCCAAGCTTTCGATCTACCAAGGCGTCGGACACTCGCCTTTCTTCGAGGCCGCACCGCGCTTCAACGCCGAACTTGCCGCCTTCGTGCGCAGCGCGCAGTAGGATCCAAACCGAGTTTTTGCGGCCCTGCCAAGATCGCTGCGCTGCGGGATTTCAGTCCCCTCGGCCAATTCCCGCGTTCATGAGAACACGCCTTAGTGTCCTTTTGATTCTGAAGTTCGCATGAGAGGATGCCGCAAGGGATTTGCGAACTTCGGAAGCGGGACACCACAGTCACCATGAGCCGCGATTTTCAGCTCCCGGGCCGCTCGGCGGTCATCGCCTGCGAGGGCATGGCCGCCACCTCGCATCCGCTGGCGAGCCTTGCCGCCATCGAGGCGTTGCGCGCCGGCGGCAACGCCGCCGACGCGGCGGTCACCGCGGTCGCGGTGCTGTGCGTGGTCGAGCCGCAGATGACCGGCATCGGCGGCGATTGCTTCTGCATGCTGCACGTGCCGGGGCAGCCGGTCTGGGGTTACAACGGCTCCGGCCGCACCGGCGCGCGCGCGTCGCTCGAGGCGCTCATGGCGCGAGGCATCTCCGCCATCGCCGGCGACTCGATCCACGCCGTGATCGTGCCGGGTGCGATCGACGCCTGGGCGGCGATCCTCGACGCGCATGGAAGCTTTTCCCTCGATCGCGCGCTCGCGCCGGCGATCCACTACGCCGAGCGCGGATTTCCCGTGGCGGCGCGCATCGCCTGGGACTGGGCTCGGGAGGTCGGCAAGCTGCGCGCCGATGCCGGCGCCGCGCGCCATTTCCTGTTTGACGGCTCGGCGCCGGCGGAAGGCGACGTCGTCAAGCTGCCGGCGCTGGCGCGAACGCTCCGCACGATCGCGGCGAAGGGCCCGCGCGCCTTCTACGAAGGGCCGATCGCCGACGACATCGTCGCGACCGTTGCCGCCCGCGGGTCCTTCCTCACCGCCGAGGACTTTGCGCGTCATCGCGGCGAGGTGGTCGCGCCGATCAGCACGAATTATCGCGGTCTCGACGTGCTGGAATTGCCGCCCAACACGCAGGGTTTGACCGCGCTGGTGCTGCTCAACATCCTGGAGCGCTTCGATCTCGCCGCGCTCGATCCGCTCGGCCCCGACCGCTTCCATCTGGCGCTCGAGGCGGCGCGGCTCGCCTATGCCGTGCGCGATACCCACGTCGCCGACCCGGCTTTCATGCGCGCGGAGGTGCAGGCCTTGCTAGACAAGCGTTTCGCGGCCGAGCTTGCCGCCCGCATCGGCCGCCCGCGGCGCATGCCGCTCGCGAGCGCGCCGGCGCTCGGCAGCGACACCGTCTATCTCAGCGTGGTCGACCGCGACCGGATGGCGGTCTCGCTGATCAATACGCTCTTTTCCCATTTCGGCGTCGGCATCTGCACGCAGGAGACCGGCATCGTGCTGACCAACCGCGGCGCCTGTTTCGTGGTCGATCCCGATCACCCCAATACGTTCGGTCCGAACAAACGGCCGATGCACACGATCATCCCGGCGCTCGGCTTCCGTGGCGGGCGTTGTGAATTCTCGTTCGGCGTAATGGGTTCGCACTACCAGCCCATGGGGCACGCGCAGGTCGTCACCAACGTCGTCGATTACGCCATGGACGTGCAGGCGGCGATCGACGCGCCGCGGGCCTTCTTTGTGGGGGAGACGACCGTGGTCGAGCGCGCCCTGCCGCAAGCGTGCGTCGAAGGGCTACGGGCGCGCGGCCACGAGGTGGCATTGGCGCCATCGCCGTGGGGCGGCGGGCAGGCGATCCGCATCGACTGGGAACGGGGCGTGTTGATCGGAGGCTCCGATCCGCGCAAGGACGGTTGCGCGTTGGGGTATTAGGTGGGGTACCCCACAAATCGACCGGCCATTGCGTTTGCTCCTATCCGCCGGCGCCTCGCGCGCTGCGCCACTTGGCGGCATACGGCAGCACGAACAAGTAGAGACCGGTGAGCAGGAGCAAGGCGAGCGGGAGCAGCGCCAACAGGCCCACCCAGACGGCAGGTTCCTTTTGTACCAAGGCGACGATATTGATGATGACCGCCACCGTGAAGGCGATGGACAGCCAGCGGTGAATCTGCCTAACCCACGTGTTCCAATTCAATGGTATCTCCTCTGAAAGCGAGCCCCAAAGCGGATCGGTGACCGCTTGGAGGCGGCCTTGGTTGCAGCCCGGTAGACTTCAGTCTGTCCGCGCCAAGACCTGCTCTAGCTTCGCAAAGAACTGCTGCCACCCCGCCTTGGCGCCCCCGTAGGCCTGCTTCTGATCCGTCCGGAAGCCCGACTGCTCCATGCGCAGGTGGGTGCCCGTGCGCGTTGGAGTGAGCGTAAAAGTCACCACGCTTTTCAGATTGAAGGCCGCGTCGTCGTGCGCAAAATCCCAAGTGTAGGACAGCGTCCTGTTCGGCTCGACCGCGAGGACCTCGCAGTCCAACACGCCGCCCCAGTCGCCGCGCAGATTGAAGCGGTGGCCCACGGCTGGCTTGAAGTCGTTCTTCATGAGCCACTCCTCAATCAGGTGTGGTTGCGTGAGCGCGCGCCAGACCTTTTCCGGCGGATGCGGGATCTCGCGTTCGACAACGACGGAGAGCGCTTCGGCCGATCGTTCGTTCATTGGTCCATCCTTTTGAGTAGATCTTCGAGGTCGTCGAACCGGCGCCCCCAGAACCCGGCCATTTGGCCTGTCCAGTCGATCAGCGGAGCCAAGGCGCTAAGGTGCGCGCTATAGTGCGTCTGGCGACCTTCGTGGCGGTCACGCACGAGCCCGGCCTGCTTCAAGACCCCAAGATGCTTTGAGACGGCCGGCTGCGAGATCCTGGCTCGAGCCGTCAGTGCCCCAACCGTCTGCTCTCCTTCGCGGCACAGTCGTTCGAAGAGAGCTCGCCGCGTCGGATCGGCGAGCGTTCTGAAGAGCACAGCATGAGCGTTCGGCATTTTGGGATCGATAACCGGTTGGTTATTGATTAACGTATAACCATCGAGTTATGAGTAAGTCAAGCGGGAACGTGGAGCGGAACAATGATCCGCGTCACAGCAGCCAATGGCCATGTGGGCGTGCCGTCGCTGTGGACCGCAGCGACTTCCGCTAAGGGTCGTCCATCTATGTCCGCGGTACCCCCCAATAGCGACCGTAAATTCGGTGCATTGGTATCTGTAGCGTTGTGCCGCCGGTTCGCCCCCGAAAGCAAACCTTCGATCCGCGCGTTCCGCATCAACGCGCCCATGCCCAAGCCGACGCCGATTCGGATGAGGCGCGAGCTTTCGTCCGCTTAAGTCTTATCCTTGTCGCTCAAGCGGTCGAGGCGCTTCTGCATGTCGTCCATCTGGCGTTTGAGCTCGTGGATCTCTTCGCCGCTGCCGCCCGCTTGCGCATTGTCTTTATCGGCTTCTCCCGACGCCTGTCCCTCGCGCCGCGCGAACGGCGTGAACATGGCAAACGCGCGTTCGAACATCTCCATGTTCCGCCGCACCTGGTCCTCGAGCGCGCCGAACGGGCTGCCGCCGAAGGCCTGCGCCATATGCTGGCGAAATTTTTCCTGCTCGCGGGTGAGCGAGTCGATGGAGACTTCGAGATAGCGCGGCACCAGCATCTGCATGCTGTCGCCATAGAAGCGGATGAGCTGGCGCAGGAAAGCGATGGGCAGGAGGCTTTGCCCCTCCTTGTTCTCTTGCTCGAAGATGATTTGCGCCAAGACTTGGCGGGTGATGTCCTCGCCGGTCTTGGCGTCGTGAACGATGAAATCCTCGCCCGCCTTCACCATGGCCGCGAGGTCTTCGAGCGTGACGTAGGTGCTCGTGCCGGTGTTGTAGAGCCGTCGGTTGGCGTATTTTTTGATGGTGACCGGTTCCGCGGGCATGGGTGAGCTCGGTTCGCGCCTATCCGTTGGGCAGCATAGCCTGTTTTTTTTAAGCGCGCCCACCGTTTTATCGGCGGTCGCGGCGGCGCCGGGGCGGCGTCGGCGCCGTTCGCGGACAATTGATGCGGAACAGACCGGCAATCCTTTCAATTGACAGGCCAGCGCCCACATTCCAAGGATGCGGCCCGCAGGCGGCCGACCAGCGCCGCCGCATGCGGGCTTGCCCGATAGCCAGGCGAGTTTCCGACGCCACTCAGCCGAGTACCAAAGGGAGTTACGACATGAAGGACGATATCGTCATCGTCGCTGCGGCCCGCACGCCGGTCGGCGCCTTCAATGGGGCACTTGCGAGCCTTGCGGCCCACGAATTGGGGAAGGTCGCGATCCAAGAGACGCTCAAGCGCGCCGACGTGGAGGGGGCGCAGGTCTCCGAGGTCATTTTGGGTCAGATCCTGACCGCCGGTCAGGGCCAGAACCCCGCGCGCCAGGCGTCGATCGCCGCCGGCATTCCGGTCGAGAGTCCGGCCTGGGGCGTCAACCAGCTCTGCGGTTCGGGGCTGCGCGCGGTCGCGCTCGGCTACCAGGCCATCCTCAATGGCGACTCCGAGATCGTGGTGGCGGGAGGACAGGAATCCATGAGCCAGGCGCCGCACTGCGCCCATCTGCGCGGCGGCGTGAAAATGGGCAACTTCGAAATGGTCGATACCATGATCAAGGACGGCCTGTGGGATGCCTTCAACGGCTATCACATGGGCAACACCGCCGAGAACGTCGCCCGCCAGTGGCAGATCACCCGCGCGCAGCAGGATGAGTTCGCGGTGGCGTCGCAGAACAAGGCCGAGGCGGCGCAGAAGGCGGGAAAGTTCAAGGAGGAGATCGCGCCGGTGACGGTGAAGACGCGCAAGGGCGATATCGTTGTCGATAGCGACGAGCATCCCAAGCACGGCACCACGCTCGACGCGATCGCCAAGCTGCGACCAGCCTTCGCCAAGGATGGTACCGTGACCGCCGCGAATGCGTCGGGCATCAATGACGGCGCCGCGGCGGTGGTGCTGATGAAGGCGAGCGAGGCGGCCAAGCGCGGCAAGAAACCGCTCGCGCGCATCGTGTCGTGGGCGCATGCGGGCGTTGATCCGGCGATCATGGGCACCGGACCAATCCCGGCGTCGCGCGCCGCGCTCAAGAAGGCCGGCTGGACTATCGGCGATCTCGATCTGATCGAAGCGAACGAGGCGTTTGCCGCGCAGGCCTGCGCCGTCAACAAGGATCTCGGCTGGGATACCTCAAAGGTCAACGTCAACGGCGGGGCGATCGCGCTCGGCCATCCGATCGGCGCCTCGGGCGGGCGCGTGCTGGTCACGCTGCTCTACGAGATGCAGAAGCGCAATGCGAAGAAGGGCCTGGCCACGCTTTGCATCGGCGGCGGCATGGGCATTGCGATGTGCGTCGAAAGGTGAGACGACGGACGATGGGCGGATGACGTGAGGACCCTCGCGTCTGCCGCCCGACCATAACAAACGGTTCGTCGCAGGGAGGAGCGGATATGTCACGCGTCGCGGTGGTGACGGGGGGAACGCGCGGAATCGGCGAAGCGATATCGAAGGCGCTGAAGGCCGCGGGCTACAAGGTCGCGGCGAACTACGGCGGCAACGACGCGGCGGCGCAGAAGTTCAAAGCCGCCACCGGCATTCCGGTCTACAAGTGGGACGTCGCCTCCTACGACTCCTGCGCCGCCGGCCTCAAGCAGGTCGAGGCCGATCTCGGCCCGGTCGAAGTGCTGGTCAACAATGCCGGCATCACCCGCGACACCATGTTTCACCGCATGACCCCGGAGCAATGGGGCGCGGTGATCAATACCAACTTGAGTTCGCTGTTCAACATGTGTCGCCCGGTGATCGAAGGCATGCGCAGCCGCAAGTTCGGCCGCATCATCAACATTTCCTCGATCAACGGCCAGAAGGGACAGATCGGCCAGGCCAATTATTCCGCCGCCAAGGCCGGCGAGCTCGGCTTCACCAAGGCGTTGGCGCAGGAAAGCGCCAAGAGCGGAATTACCATCAATGCCGTGTGTCCCGGCTACATCGCCACCGAGATGGTCAAGGCCGTGCCGCAGGACGTGCTGGAGAAGAACATCCTGCCGCATATCCCACTCGGCCGGCTGGGCGAGCCTGAGGAGATCGCCCGTTGCGTCGTCTTCCTCGCGTCCGACGATTCCGGCTTCATCACCGGCGCGACGCTGACCGCTAATGGCGGGCAGGTGATGGTTTGAGGGCGCGACCGATTGGGGACGTCAGGATGCGGCCGACGGCGCCCAGCCCTTCGGCGCAAGCTCGAAGCCTTTGAAATCGAATCCGGGCGCGACCGTGCAGCTCACCAGCGTCCACTCGCCCAGGCTTTGCGCCGCTTGCCAGACGTGCGCCGGCACGATCGCCTGCGGGCGCTCGCCGGCGGCGAGATCGGCGCCCAGCGTCACGCACGCGACCGGCCCCTTCGCGTCCGCGGCGATCTCGAGCTTGAGCGGTGCCCCGGCGTGGTAAAGCCAGGCTTCGGCCGCATCGACCTTGTGCCAGTGCGAGCGCTCGCCGCGCGCGAGCAGATAATAGGCCACGGTCGAGGCCGCGCGTGCGCCATCAACCTTACGGGGGTCGCGGAACGTTTCGCGAAAATGTCCGCCTTCGGGGTGCGGCTTGAGGTCGAGCAGGCGGATCACCTCGTCGGCGGAGGGCATCGTGGCTCCTTCATCGAACATGCGCAGACTGTCTTGAGTTAACAATTCTACGCTGCTATCGCGTTCCGAGCGAGGCGCCGGCCGTTGCTTCGGCCGTACGTGGGACAAGAGGAGGCGACACATGGTGAATTATTTTGCCCGTTTTGCAGTGGCGGCCGTGGCGGCAACGTTCTGGCTGCTCTCGCCGACGGAGCAAAGCGCGCGCGCGCAAGCGGACTGGGTCAATGCCCTGCGCCAGGGCGGATACGTGATCGTCTTCCGCCACGGCGCCACGCATCAGGACCAGGCCGACACCGATCCGCTCAACTTCAAGAACATCGCCCAACAGCGCCAGCTCAACGACGCGGGACGCGCGAAAGCCAAGGAGATCGGTGAGGCGTTCCGCAAGCTCAAGATTCCCGTCGGCCAGATTCAGAGCAGCGCGTTCAATCGCGCGGTCGAAACCGGCACGCTGATGGGCCTGGGCGAGGTGACCTCCACCCCCGACCTCGCCGAGGGCGGGTTGGTGGTGACGCCGATCGAGAACAGTCGCCGCGCCCAGGCGCTGCGCAAGCTCGCGGCGACGGTGCCGCCCGCCGGCACCAATATCGTGCTCATCACCCACAAGCCCAATATTCTCGATGCCTTCGGCAAGGACTGGTTCGACGTGCGCGAAGGCGAGGCGTCGGTATTCCAGCCCGGCGGCGGCGGATATAAATTGATCGTGCGCGTGCCCGTCGACGAGTGGAGCAAGCTCGCGCAAG
>Ga0306919_10001646_pt1 | contig 10805 bp, 12 predicted proteins | sample flu12Cox44000172_FD_203764 | JGI IMG/M metagenome (GOLD analysis project Ga0306919, IMG submission 203764) | Lab enrichment of tropical soil microbial communities from Luquillo Experimental Forest, Puerto Rico - flux4day.12C.oxic.44.000.172 (v2)... | ecosystem: Environmental > Terrestrial >... | reverse complement strand
GGTCGGTCTTGACCTCCGGATTGGCGGCGAGCGCCGTCACCACGGCAGCGCCGATTGCAAGCGCGATCACGCCAGCTGCGAGCCTGAAGACGGACATTTGACCACCCCAGCCGCCCCCGTGGCGCCGCGGACGCGCTCGGGGGTTCTGGGAATTAGTCGCAGCGGCGAAACAAAAGGTTCACGCTCGAAAGCGCGTTTTCTCGCCCATTTTCCCGTCAAAACGCGGCATCCGGCGAGACCGGGGGGCAAAAAGCGCCGCCGACCGGGCGCAAAACGGCCGGGTCGCGTTGAGCGACCTCGAAACCGGTCAGCACTCGTAGAATACGTTGAAAAAGTATCGCCGGTTCGACCAATCCGAATAGAGGCCGCCCTGCCCCCACACGCCTGAGGCCTCGAAGCCAAGATATCTTGCTTGTTGCGCGGCGGCTTGCGCCGCGTCCTGGGTCAAGAACGGCCCCATCCTGTAGCTGCAAGAGTCTGCGTTCGCCGGCGCGGCCAACGTCAGCGACAGAAACAAAGCCAATCCCAGGCCTGACAGGCAATTTTTCATGATACGTCCTCCTTGTCGCCACCACCTCTTGGCCAAGGCTTCTCCGTGCCCGGGCACGCCGCCAAACTACGGCATGCGCCGACGGACGCTGTGAACTGGCTCACAATGGACGTGGTTATTTTGCGGCGTGCGACACGCAAGCGGAACGTGGGTAGCCCCTCAGTTTGCGTGATCTACGACAGCAGTCGCACACGAAGGCGCGAGCACGGGAGAGATAAATCTACCTTCCTTGCATGCCGGCCCGCTGTTTGTACCGTCCCGTTGAGCGGTAATTGTTCCACTCTCCGGGAGGTGCGTGTTTGAGTTTGCAGTACCATCGCCCCTGCACGACACCGCCGTTCGTGCAGCGCACATTGGCGCCGCGGCGGCCCCACGACTGGGCGGAAGCATCGGATGCACCGATTATGGCAGCGATGGCAGACACCGCGGCCATCATGACCATGAGCTTCTTCATGAACACCCCCTTTTGCTCGCAGTGAAAATCCGCCCGGAGGTGTTTTTACTGTTCCCGAAGGGTCCTCTTTCCTTCAGCGGAGCACCTGACCCGGGTCACGTTATCCTCATGCGAGCTTCCAATGGTATTTATCCTCGCGCGAGGTTCCAATGGTATTTTGAATAAAAGGTCGCGGGATCGTCCGCGAGGGTTCAATCAGTTCGGTCGGGCGCGCCAAGGACACGGGCCATCTCGTAGGAGAGCCCCTCGGGCCTGCCTCTCAACAGCCAGTCTGCCGACAAGCCGGGAATCAGCGTTAGGTTTTGGCTGAGGCCCCCACCCGATTTTGCGCTGTGCCACCTCGTGAATCCGATTTCGAGGCGACGGGCCATTCTCGAAGTCGCGCCGTATTCCGTCCCCTCCAGCGCCTCTTCCAGGCGCTGGAGGCGTCGCGCTATTTCTTCCCTTTGGTTCCCCCCGCGGCCTTCATCAAGAGCGCCGCCAGGAGCTGTCGCCAAAAGACTCCCAAGGAAAATTCAGCTGCTGCTGCTCTTTCGATGGTGGCGAGCGGTCCGTGACGCGGGTCGCCGAGGGGCTGTCGCAGCCTGCGGAGCCGGGCAATCCTTCATGAAACCGTAACCGCGGTTGATGTCGACATCGACCACGCACTGCTGGCCGCGGCGAACCGGACCAACGCTGGCGTACCATTCCCACGGTGCCCGCGCCCCGTACTGCTCGGACGTATTATTCGGGTAAACATTCGGGTTGATATTGGCTTGTGCATTCGCCGCCTCTACCCCAACGATCATCGCCAAGGCGCTCAAGCCACCGATCAAAGCGCGCTTCATGACTTCCTCCTTCGGACAACTCACGCGTGAGAAGAGAGCATGAGGTGGACGTTCCAAACTGTCAGGTAAAATTCTCATTAAATATCGCGGCAACTTGCTTGCTTGCGCGTAACGAAGCCAACCAGCCTACGGCTCGGGACTGCGCCCCTTGGCTCCCCGTGCGACCCGAACTGGCTCTGCGCTCACACCACCCCCACCTGCGAATATTCGATGCGGCGGTGGAAGCCGGTTTGCGTCGCCTTGCGGTCGAGGGTGAGCGCGAGGTAGCGGAACGAGTCCGCCGCGTGCGAGGTCCAGTCGTGCACCGGCCGGGGCCGCAGCGCCTGCAGCTTGTCGTCGTATTCGGCGCGGTAGAGCTTGAGCGCATCGATCCCGCGCGCGCATTTGTTCGCGTCGAACCAGCATTTCGGCAGGAACACGCGCACCGCGTTGATGCCGTCCTCCAGGCGATGCAGCGGAGCAATGCTGATGTTCTTGAGGCCCAAGCTTTCGAGCACTTCGAGGCGGCTCTTGCCGGTGCCGAGCTCCTTGGCCTGGGCATCGTGCGGCACGATGTGCCCGGCATAAACGTAAGGCCGCGCGCCGATCTCCCTCACGTAGTGGCCGAGATCGACGCCGGAGGCTTCGTAGTAATCGATGATCCTGATCTCGCGCCCGATCACCTGCGCGAACCAGATCGCGGTGGCGTCGCGGATGCCGAGGTCCCAGGACGTCCACACCAGCGCCGCCGGATCGTAGGGTACGGGAGCGATGCGCCGATCCTGCTCGGCGCGCGCCATCAGCTTGCCGTAGTAGGAACCGACGACCGCGGCGTCGAAGGAGCATTCGAACTCCTGCGCGTATTGGTCCTCGCTGAGATCGCGCTTGGCGAGTGCGAGCTCGCTTGCGGGAATGAGGCCGGTCTCGCTTACCTTGAGCATGAGGGAAAACCAATCCTGTTCCGACTGCGAGCGCCGCCACAGCTCGAAGAAGGCATTGCGGCCCTTGGGCGTGCCGATGAAGACCGCCCAGCCCTGCCGATCGGCCAATGCCGGGCGGATGATCTCCGACCACACCCGCGGATCCATATCGGCGAATTCGTCGAGCACGACGCCGTCGAGGTAGATGCCGCGCAACGCATCGGGATTGTCGGCGCCGTAAAGCCGCACCTGCCCGCCGTTGGGGTAATCGACGCGCAACTCGGTGTCGTGCGCGCTCGCTCCGACCGCGCGCAGCGGCGCCATGGCCGCGCGCAGATAGTCCCACGCCACCGCCTTCGATTGCTTGAGAAAGGGCGAGAGATAGGCGAAGCGCGGCCGGATCTTGTTCGATTGAGTCGCGCCGAGCTGCAAGTCGTGGATACAGGCCACCGTCTTGCCGGCGCGGCGGTGCGTCACGATGCAGGCGAAGCGCTGGCAGCGGCGATGGAAGGCGATGAACTGAGTGCGCTGTACGTAGTCGACGACGAGCTCGGGTGCTGGCATGGGATTGTCATCTGCTCTACTGCCGGCGGCCACCCTTCGAGCCGCCGCGCACGATGCGTTAGAGCCGGGCAATCCATCGGCCTTCCGCGAAATTCTTACGCTTTATGGAAGAAGGACCCTGCGCCCCGACGAGCGTTTGGCGCGGCGATCATTCCGCGCCGATGCCCCGTCGAAGACACGGCCGCACCGAAGCGGTGAGTCAGGCGTAGTTTTGGTGAATATGCTTTTTTGGAAGATTCTCGTTACGCGAGTCAAATGAAAAATGTCTCAGTTTGAAATTCTATCGTCTCACTATGGGCTTATAAGCGGAGCAGCCTCCCAACGGCCCGCGAGCAAACCACATGCATGACGCCGCGCATGGCCCCCCGCCTCGATCGCCGCTCTGCGCGACGCCGTGCACAACGGCCGCGAGCCGCCGCCGGCGCGGATCGTGGCGCGCCTTACGTCCTACCGGTGATTCGTGGTCGGCACCGTGTGCGTCGGCGCCTTCATGGGCCAGGTCGACTCCAGCATCGCGCAGATGCTGCTGCCGCGGCTCGAGCTCAAGTTCGACGCAAGGCTCCAGCACCGTGAGCTGGGTCGCGGTTGCCCATCTCTTGGCAATGGCGGCGTTCCTGCCGATCTTCGGTCGGCTCGCCGACAAGCTCCTGTGCACGGGCGGGTTCCTGCTGTTCATGCTGAGCTCGGCGCTCTGCGGCCTGGCTCCGCCACCCATGTCCTTGGGGTAGACCTGAATCGTTCTGAATCGTCGTGAGAGTGTGACCTGCATCACAGCGCCGCGGCACCGCCGGTGGGATGGTCCCCAACGCAGGCGCCGGCCGACTGGTCGTGCGCCGCTGCACGAACCGACGGACGGTGGTCCGTCCGTCACAGGATGGAGCCAACCATGAAGTTGCTCATCACCGCGCTGGCTCTGGCCGCCCTCATTGCGGCCACCCAGTCCGCCGCGGCAGCCCCCGGTGATCGCCGCGACGTGGGTCAACCGGGACAAGGCTATGACGGCAGCTATCGGGGCTACCCCCTGAGCGATTGGTACAGGACTGACGGCTGGTAAGGTCAAAATCGGGCAGCCGCGAAGGCGTCGGGAATTCGCAGCGAGCCGCTCCTAGGCGGCCGGCTCGCGGGCCGGCCGCGCAACCTCGAAGACACGCGAGCACGAGGTGGGACCATGAAAACGATAGCGACAGGCTATGCGACAATACTCGGACTGGTTGGCGCGCTTGCGCTGATCGGGATGAACTGCTCGGTCGCTCAAACCGGAGCGGGAGCAGGCGGGCGCATTACGGTGTCTCAGTACTGCGCACCCCTGGACGAGGAGAGCCCCGACGCGCGCAGGTTCTACTGCCGCAGCGGGGCATGATTGAGCACTCTTCCCCGGTATCATGGCGCAAACGCCACAAGCACTCTAACGGCCGGCGCACCACATCGCCGGTATACCAAGAACCCAAATCGCTACGATGCAAGCCAAGTATACCCTGGGGGCAGCTACACGCTGAACTTGGGCGTGCACCCATAAATCCCGTGCGTGACCAGCCGAAGTTAATGTCCGCTTCGCTCCGAAAGCGACCCAACTACTGCGCGGCAGCGAAATGACGCGATGTGCCATAAGCGGACTCATGCAGCAAACGACGTACACGGGTTGCAACGTCTTTATTCGGTCACCGCGGGGGTGCCGGCGAGCAGCGAGATCGACGGATAGAGGCCGAGGGCTTGCCAAAGGCACTGTAGCGGCGGCTCCCGTCACTGCGGTGTGCCACCCCTCTTTTTGCATTCCGACCGGAATTTCTTGCGCGCCTTACCGTGCAGGCCTTTAGCATCGGCTTGAGCCGAGCACGCCTTAGAGGTTGCCTGTTTATCTGTGCGGCTGGCCACAGGGGCGGCTGCCGAAGGAGATGGAGTTTGCGCCGACGCGACGGCGGTGGCGATGATGAACGACAGGATGATCGCGCAAAATGTCATAGATCGCATGGTGCCTCCTCTTTGAACAAGAGCGATGAAACCGCGCTGTCTCATTCGATCACCTCGTCGGCGCGGCCCGGGAGCGGCAGCGGGACCGTGAGGCCGATCCACCTTCGCACCCGCCCGCGTCAGGAGCTAGAGGGCCGTCGCGAGTGAGAGTTGGATTCAGAACTAAGCTAAAGGGAGGCAAGAGCCACCGGCCCGACACTCGACCGTTCGAGAATCTACACCTGCTTAGTTAGAAAACGCCATTCTGCTTGAGTTGCCGCAAATGATGCCTGGACCCACCGAACCCGCATACCTGGTTTCCTGACCCGGCGCGACGCGGGTTCCATAATTATATTCCCCTCATGCCCCGAGCGCGCTGACTAGACCGCCATACGTGCTACCTTTGGTCCAGGAGCGCCCGGTGAGGGTCAGTTCGGTAACCTGAACCCACTGAGGCTACTTGCTCCGCGCGGGGCAAGTGGCCTCAGTCCTATCTGGAACTCATCAACGCACAGGACCGAGTGATCCCGAGGCCCCGCGCCTTTTCATTTTCGGATGCTTGCCCTTAACGCCATCGCTTATCGTTTTCGTAGCAGTGTTTCACTTTCCCGTTCTCGCGATCTTGAAGGCACTGAAAGCGTACGGTCATCATCGAGATAGGCCCCGGTCTCGCGTAACAAGACCAGGGCCTGATCGTATCGCTGAAATAGTTGAGGTCAGTAGCAGACATAAACCCTGCCGAGGCCGCGCACCCACCGCCAGCAGCTCGGTCCAATCACCACGACGCCGCCGAAGCCGCCTCCCCAGTGTCCGTGGCCGTGATAGCCACCACCCATTCCACCACCCATTCCACCACCCTTGCCGCCACCGGCGGACGCTTGGGTCGGGATGAGTGCCGCGGCGCCGATAGCGGCGACGGTGGCGATAGCGAACATTGTCTTGCGGATCATGGGTCTCTCCTCGTTTTCATCGGATGCGTTCTCGCATCCGCCCCTTTAGATGCGCGAATGATCCGCCGGGTTCTGCGGCGCGCCGTTTTATGAGTCTCAAATCGACCATTTTGTGATGACCATCACATCCCAGCGGCGGGAAAAAGCTGAGAGCGGACCTGCTCCCCGCCAACGTCGGAAATGGGTCAATCGCGTCGGTAATGCACCAAGGCACTCCCGCCCCTCCCTCCGCTCACTCACTAGACATCAGTCCGCCGCATTGGATCCCGAGCATAGTTGCGGGAGGGCGACATGCGGGTACTGCTGCTGCTCACAGCGCTGGGTCTGGCGGGTTGCGATACCTTCGCGACGCGCGATGACGCCAAGTGCCGAGCCTTGGGTGCTCAGAGGGGTACCGACCGATATGACAACTGCCGCATGACCCTGAAGGAGAACCGCAACGGCGTCGTCACCGTCAGGGTGCGCTAATCCTCTTCGCGCTGGATGACCTCAGGCCACCTAACGGATTATACCCAAATTTCCATTTGAAGAGTAACCGTGAGCGACATTGTAATTAGATTCCCGCAGACTAAGCAATCTGTGCCGACCGGCTTGACGACCGATATGGTTGTTCTAGAAACCCTGCCGAACGTCTGCGTGCCCTTAGTGTGCCGGGCCTGCGGACAAATCCACAGACGCCCATGATCCGCGCCGTTTCAGGATCAAACTTTCGATCGCCAAGAAATGGTGTGATTGGCATGATTCCTATCCGCTCGCCCTCTCATTTCCACAAGCCACCAAAAGAGCCAGCATCGACGGTATCGCGAAAAGGCGCGTGCGTGTCTTAAGGCCAGCTAAAGGCCGCCCTAAAATTTTTTGTTAATGAAGGCGGCCCCGGTCACTGCACCAGCCGAAACCCGGCCGCAGCCGCTTTAGTACACGTGCGACAGGTAGCTAGACCTGTAAATCGTCCCGGTCGCTGAGAGCGCTTTCCAACCGTCCTCGCGCTTCGCGACAGCCCGCGTGTTGATCGTTATGAATGCCGCCACAGCAAGAACCGTTGCGAAGATGAATGCGAGCTTGCCTGGTTTCCGTGCCATGTCTTCCCCCTCTGGGGTAAGTGTCATGGTCGGTTTCTAGAACGAAAGGCGGAAGAAAGCTGTGATGCCAATCACACTTTAGTCGAATAGGTGGACGCTATAGCTGCAGCTCCGGCAGTCCGCCAAAACGTGATGGCCGTCACAGCCATCCGCAGGGTTGTCAGCTTTCTTGTCGGCGGTCTCCGAGACCGGCATCTTACGGAGGCCACTGTGGTCCTCGGGGTTGTTGTGGCCAATCGCTCCGGGGACCACACGCACTTGGCGGCAAGGCGAGTTGGATGGCCGTAAGCCCCTCTTGTTGAACCGTAACCGTGGTCAATTCGCTCGCTGATGTCCGCTTCGTGCCAAAAGCGGACTCATGCACTGCAGCAAAACATCCTATTCGATGAGCCCGGCGTATCGTGTTTCACTACGCCTGCGTAGCTGGGCCTTGAGGGCATAGTCTCCAAGCGCCTCGCATCCCGCACTAACACTAATAATAGAGTGGTCGGTTATAATAGTACCCTCCGGCCGCGCCTCCTCCTATTCCCGTCGTCCTATGATGCGCGCCGCCGTCTCCCTTTCGGTGAACGCTTCGTACAACACTCCCCGTCGTGAGCGGTCGGCTTACTCGGGCATCAGCACGGTCAACAGAAGGGGCCAACTTTTCGTGCGACCAATGAAGTGAGAAAGGAGTTGTAGCTAATAACGCGACTCCAACGGTAATTCCAAGCACCCTCGGCTTTTTCATGATTGCTCTCTGATTGTGGAAGATTTTTTCTCCTTAAAAGAGGATTCTCTGCACCGCAACATCAAATTCATTAAGGCGCGGTAATGTGTTAACACGCCGTAAACATCGCGCGTGGCAATCGAATGCATCGGCAACGATCGAAACGGATCAAATGGATTTTTGAATTAAGGTTGCGCATCGGCCACGATTTTGAATCAATCTTCCGCGAGCAGAAAATGCAGATCACCGATGTCGGGACGCAGTTGGGCGAAACGCCTTCGCGACCTTGAGGTTGATCACAAGCTCAAACTCCCTGGCTCCGCCGGTCCGCTCCTCCCTATTTGCGACCAACCTATGCCGGTAGATACATTGCGCGTCGTAATGGTAAGGATTGACCAGAAACGACTACCGGGCACGGAGGCGCTGGCCATGAAAGGCGATCGACGCCGTCGCCGCAAGGCGCGAGCGGTACTGCTACCCGATACCAACCCTCGTCGTTTTCTAGTCAAACGTCGTCCCCGCCTCGCGAACCTGACAGATTATCCTGAATTGGACTTTGCTGACTACGAACGACGCCTCGCTTCACTGCAAGGTGTGCTTCAACTCATACAGCAGGCCTATCTTGGCAGTCCGGAGCGAGCCCTGGTCGTGCTTGAAGGTTGGGATACCGCCGGCAAGGGCGGTGTCGTTCGCCGCCTTGGCTGGGCGCTCGATCCCCGCAGCTTCAAAGTCCATCCGATTTCAGCGCCGGATGAGCATGAGCGCGCCGAACATTACCTGCAGAGATTCTGGCGCCACCTGCCTGAGAAGGGTCAGATAGTTGTTTTCGACCGGTCGTGGTACGGGCGTGTGCTGGTCGAACGCGTCGAAGGATTTGCGACCGAGGCTGAATGGCGGCGCGCTTATCGTGAGATCAACGAGTTCGAGCGCGTGCTGACCGACTCCGGCGTTCGTCTGATCAAGCTGTTCCTGCACATTACACCGGATGAGCAGGTCCGTCGTTTCCGCGACCGTCTCATCAATCCCATCAAGCGATGGAAACTGTCCTACGAGGATTTTCGCAATCGGGCCCGCCAGTCAGACTATGTTGTTGCAATCGAGGACATGTTGGAGGAGACATCCACAAAATGTGCACCATGGTACCTGATCCCAGCCAACGACAAGCCATTCGGTCGAATCGCGACGTTTTGCATCCTTGCGAACCGGCTCGGAAAGGGCGTCTCTCTAAAGCCGCGCCGGATCAGTCCCCAACTGTTCAAGCAAGCAAGGCGGATACTGCGCCTCTCCGCTGCTGACATCAGGCGCGCCGCGAAGAAGGCCGATCGGAGGATGAGGTCGAAACACGCCCCGGGACATCGACCGACCGGTTTGAGACAGGATCGTCAAATGTAGGTCCTGTCGCTCCCAAAATTCCACCGGACGGACGATATGCCATGACGCACACGGTTCGAGAAAAGTTCGAGCTGCTGGCGCGGGTGCGAGGCATTTCGCAGACAGGTCGAGGCCATTGAGCGCGGCAAGGACTGCTGCAACGCGGGATTTCGGTGCGGCCTATGTCCGCTTTGGGTCAGAAGCGGACATCACCCGTTCACCAAGCCATGTCCGCTTCACCTCCAATATTGTCCGTTTTTATTCGGCGAATACCTTAGATGAGTGTCGTAGATACACTGACCGTTGTAAGATTACGAACGCATACGCTTCTGGGGATGCGATGAAACTTCCTCGCCGCAAATTCCTACATCTGGCCGCGGGTATTGCGGCAGTGCCTGCGACGGCCCGCATTGCGCGAGCGCAAGCCTATCCGACCGGGCCGGTGCGCCTCATTGTCGGCTTTCCCGCCGGCGGCACGAACGACGTCCATGCGCGCCTGATCGCCGAGTGGCTTTCCAAGCAATTCGGCCGCTCGTTCGTGGTCGAGAACCGTCCGGGGGCCACCGGCAACATCGCCCTCGAAGCCGTCGTTCGTGCGGCGCCGGACGGTTACATGCTAAGCGTTTGCGGATCGACCGAATTGCGCAACGAGATTATCTACACGGACCTCAAGTTCAGTTTCATGCGCGACACGACGCCGGTCGCGAGCATATACCGGGCGCCGCTGGTCGTCGTCGTCCATCCCTCGTTCTCGGCCCGCTCAGTCCCTGAACTCATCGCTGCAGCGAAGGCCATGCCTGACAGCATCACGGTGGCTTCCCCGGGTGTGGGCTCTGCACCGCACGTCTCCTGGGAACTGTTTCGGAGCATGACAGGCATACGCATGTTGCACGTGCCCTATCGCGGTGGGGCGCCGGCGATCACCGACCTGCTGAGCCAGCAGGTGCAGGTCTACTTCGCCAACATCGCCGAGGCGACGGAGCACATCAAAGCGGGCAGATTGCGCGCGCTTGCGGTCACCGGCGCAGTACGCATACCAGCGTTGCCGGATGTGCCGACCATTGCCGAGTTTGTACCCGGCTATGAATCGCTCGGCTGGGTGGGCGTTGTCGCCCCCAAGAATACGCCAGCGCCAATCATCGATACGCTCAACAAGGCGATCAATGCCGGTCTCGCCGATCCCAAAATCAAACAGACCATTACCGATTGGGGTGAAAACGTTTTTGCAACTTCACCCGCAGAGTTCGGAAAGTTTCTCGCTGCTGAGAACGAGAAATGGGGCAAGGTCATCCGAGCGGCGAATATCAAACTTTAGCGCATCCAAATCGCAGCTCGACGTCCGATTCGAACGCTGATCCGTCGATGACCGGTTCGGGTAGTCCGCGACCGAAGCAGGTTGCTATGGGCCGTTCTCAATCTCCGCAGTACATCAGTAAGCGGACCTACAGTACCGCA
>Ga0306919_10001645_pt1 | contig 10807 bp, 10 predicted proteins | sample flu12Cox44000172_FD_203764 | JGI IMG/M metagenome (GOLD analysis project Ga0306919, IMG submission 203764) | Lab enrichment of tropical soil microbial communities from Luquillo Experimental Forest, Puerto Rico - flux4day.12C.oxic.44.000.172 (v2)... | ecosystem: Environmental > Terrestrial >... | reverse complement strand
AGCGCCTTTCGCGGCCATAATCGGCGTTGGAGCGGATCCTCTCCTCGGAGGGCTGATTCGCTGAAGCTATTTGTCCTGACGATGGGACGGAGCAAGGTCGTCCGCGCTGTTCTGTCCGTCGGCCCGGCCCGCGAGGAGCGGACACTTGGTAGCAACATCCACTCCGGTTGAGATCACTTGGCTGTTTGCGGCCATCAGCAAGGGCGATCAGTCCGCGCTCGAACGCCTCTATGAGGCGACCTGTGCCAAGCTTTATGGCGTCGTGGTGCGGATCGTGCGGCGGCACGATCTCGCTGCCGATGTCATGGAGGAAGCATATCTGCAGGTCTGGCAGGGTGCCGGGGAATTCAATCCAGCGCACTCGAGCCCGCTCGGGTGGATGGTGGCGATCGCCCGCCGGCTGGCCATAGACGTGGCTCGCCGGCCGATGGCCAGCGACGGGGAGCCGGAGGTGATCGAAGAGAGCGAGGGTCCGGCGACCGTACCGCGGCATCAGCTGACGGATGATCTCAAACGCCTGCTGACCTGCATTGGAAGGCTCGAACCGGATCGACAGCGTATGCTCCTGCTTGCCTATTATGGGGCGTTCAGCCGCGAGCAGCTTTCCAGCAAGCTCGATGTGCCAGTCGATGCTTTGAAAACGTCATTGCGGCGCAGCTTGGTCGAGGTCGAGCAGTGTCTGAAAACGTGACCGGCGGCGCAGATACGGACGCGCTTGCGGCCGAATACGTGCTCGGCACGCTCGATCCGGATGAACGGGCGGCCGCCAAGAAGCTGCTTGCCGAGGATGCAGCGTTCGCCACGAAGGTGAAGGTGTGGGAGCGCCGGCTGGGCGAATTGCACCTGATGGTCGAGCCGGTCGAGCCGGAGCCCGGCATCTGGCTCAGAATCAAGGCCAGGCTGCCCGAAGTGCCGCAACCGGAGCCTGCCATTGTCCTTCCCGAGCCGGCGCCGGAACCGGAGCCGCAGCCACTGCCTGCACCCGAACATGAGCCGAAGCCACAGCCTGCACCCGAACCTCAGCTGCTGCCCGCACGTGAAGCGGAACCCGCGCCCGAATCTGTGCCCGCGGTTGAGCTCAAGTCCGAGGCGCCGCCCACCGTTGAGGCGAAGCCCGCGTCCGAACCGAAACGTGAGTTTTGGCCCGAGCTCGAACGCGTGATCCTTGAGGCGCAGAGCGCCCGGCACCGCGAGACGCCCCCCTCGGTGCCGGATGACATGACGGCTTTGCCGTCGCCATCGCCGGCTGCCGGCGAGACTGGGATCGCGGTGCAACCTGAACCGGTGCAAGAGCGCCTGGGAGCGGCCCCGACCATTCCGCCCAAGCCCGCAGCCGTGCCAACGGCGGCGCTCCCTCCTGCCCCCTCGGAACAATCGGTCCGGCGGGACAGCGTTGTTATTCGCGACGACAGGACGCTCGGGCTGATGAGGCGGGGGCTTGTCCGCTGGCGAGCCGCGGCCACGCTGATGACCCTTGCGGCGCTTGCGATTCCGTCCCTCGTCTTGTTCTGGAAATACGCGCCGGAGCGGGTCCCGCCGGCATTGCAGCCGCTAGAGCTCCTGCGTGCGATCGGCGTTCGGATTGAAACGCCGCCCACGGTGCGCAGACCGCCGCCGCCGCAATCCCAGTTCGACGAGTAGCTCCGGGTAGAGGCAGCCCGTCGGCGTACGAGGGCCGTCAGCGGATGGTGCTGTCTTCTGCTTGGGCTGCAGTAACCGGCTTGGCGGCCTTGATGACGGTCGCCTCGATACGGCCGTCGGCCAAGCCGTCGGTGATTCGGTTCGCAATGCCGATACCGGCAATCAAGGTCGCGCAGACGAGCGAAAGCACCACGATCTTGAGGTGCGTCGTACGGTCGGCGGTCAGCAACGATGAATTGTTCATCAAACACCCTCCCCCAGGGTAACCAAGCATTAGTCGCAGCCACCGCCGGCAAGGTTCATGCCCGTAGAATATCTCATGGCTTCAAGGGGTTAGGGCCAAGGTTCAATATCTGTGGCTGATCGGAAGCTGCTCCGCCGGGAACAACGTAATGACGCGATGGCCTTTGTCGGTGACGACGACCTCCTCCTCGATGCGGGCGGCGGAATAGCCGTCGCTTGCGGGGCAATAGGTCTCAAGCGCGAACACCATGCCTTCCCTGATCTCGGTGGGGTGACTGAGCGAAACCACCCTCGAGATGATCGGACGCTCGTGCAGGGCCAGGCCGAGCCCATGCCCGAATTGCAGGCCGAATGCCGACATCTCGTCGGGGAACCCGAAATCCTGCGCTTTCGGCCACACTTTGCAGACCTTGTCGGTGGTGACCCCGGGCTTGATCAGGTCGATCGCCTTGTCGAGCCACTCGCGCGCCTTCTTGTAGGCATCATGCTGGACCGGCGTCGCGCGGCCCACATTGAACGTGCGGTAATAGCAGGTGCGGTACCCCATGAACGATTGCAGGATGTCGAAGAACGCCTGGTCGCCGGGCCGCAGCATCCGGTCGGTGAAATTGTGCGGGTGCGGATTGCAGCGCTCGCCCGAGATCGCATTGATCGCTTCCACATCGTCGGAGCCATGCCGATAAAGAAATTCGTTGACCTTGGCGACGATGTCGTTTTCGCGCACCCCCGGCTTGAGCTCCTCATGGACGAGGTGATAGGCGCCGTCCACCATGGCTGCCGCGCGATTGAGCAGCGCGATCTCGTCGATGTTCTTGATCTCGCGCGCCTCGAGCATGGTTTGCTGCCCGTCGGCGATCTTCAGGCCGGCCTTCTGCAGCTCGAACATCATCGGCGGCTCGATGATATCGACGCCGACCGGCATCCTGTGGACGCCCGCGTCCTTGAGCAGCGAAGCGATCTCCTTGGCGTGGCGTTCCATCAACCCGAAGGCGGGATTGACGGTGCCGCGCAGCCCGATCAAGCCTGCCTTGCAGTTCTCAGGGCTCAGCCATGGCGTGTACAGCCTGTGGTGCACCGCGGCGGAACCGAAGTCCCACAGGATCGGGTCGCCATTGCGGGTCAGCAGCGCCCAGCGGCAGAGCTTGTCGCGCTCCCATTCGCCGATCTTGGTGGAGGTGATGTAGCGGATATTGTTGACGTCGAAGACCAGAAGCGCGCCCAGCTCGGATTTCTCCAGCGCCTGGCGCACCCGCGAGAGACGATATCGGTGCAGGCGCCGGTAGTCGACGCGCTCCTCGAAATCGACCCCCATCGTGCCGAGCGCCGGCAGCGCCCGACCCCAGTTGAAGCGCGGATTGATGTCGTCGGCGCTGATCTTGCGGACCATGTCGTCCATGCCAGAGCTCCCTGTGGTTGTTCGTTGTTGAGGCGGGGCCTGGGTGGGCAAAGGTGCGCCACCCGAATTGTCCAAAATCTTAACGCGCGCCGTGATCACCGGATAGGGCAGGTAAGCGCTTTCGGTCGCTCCGCAAACCAAGGTTTTTCATTGCTGCGGTGATCGCCTGCTTGCATAATTCAAGCGGCATTCCAACCGAACCGAACCTGCAATGGCACATTTCGACCCGCGCGCGGCGATCAACGCCATTCCGCGTGTCTACAATTTCGCCGCCGACATCATCGAACGCAACCTCGCCGCCGGACGCGCCAACAAGCCGGTCTATATCGATCCGCGCGGCTCCTGGACTTACGGGGCGCTCGCCGATCGCGTCGATCGTTTCGGCAGCGCGCTGCGCTCACTCGGAATCCGCCGGGAGGAGCGCATTCTGCTCGCGGTTCTGGACGATATCGACTGGCCGACGGCATTCCTCGGAGCGATCAAGGCCGGCATCATTCCCATCCCGGTCAACACGCTGATGACCGAGGAAGATTATCGCTTCATGCTCGCCGACAGCCGCGCCAAGGTGCTGGTCGTGTCGGAGCCGCTGCTTGCGAAATTCGAGAAGCTGATGCCGTCGAGCCCCGATCTCATGCATGTCATCGTCGCGGGGGAGAATGCGCGCGGTCACCATGGTTTCGAGCAGCTCCTGCACAACGCGCAGCCGGATGCATACACGGCGCCGACCACGCGCGACGACATGTGCTTCTGGCTCTACACCTCGGGCTCGACCGGAAGACCAAAGGGCGCGGTGCATGTTCATTCCAGCCCGCGTCTGACGGCCGACCTCTATGCCGCGGGCGTGCTCGGGCTCAAGGAAAGCGACCTGTGCTACTCGGTTGCGAAGCTGTTTTTCGCCTATGGGCTCGGCAACGCCATGACCTTCCCGATGGCGGTCGGCGCCACCACCGTGCTTTCACCGGAGCGTCCCACCCCGGAAGGTGTCAGCGAGATTCTTCGCCGGCATCCGATCACCGTATTCTACGGCGTTCCGACCTTCTACGCCGCCTTTCTTGCAACGCGCGCCCCCGAGCGCAGCCTTTCTTGCCAGCGCGCGCGCGCCCGAGCGCTCCGAGCTCAAGCTTCGATGCTGCGTCTCCGCCGGCGAAGCGTTGCCGCCCGATGTGGGCCGGCGCTGGAGCGAGCGTTACGGCGTGGACATTCTTGACGGTATCGGCTCGACCGAGATGCTGCACATCTTTCTCTCGAATTTCCCGGACGCGGTGAAGTACGGCACCACCGGGAAACCGGTGCCGGGCTATGACATCCGCCTTCTCGATGACGACGGTCATGTCATCGGCAGCAGCGGAGAGATCGGCGAGCTGCAGGTGCGCGGGCCCACCAGCGCGATCATGTACTGGAACAATAGGGAAATGACGCGCGAGACGTTTCTCGGCGAGTGGACGCGCTCGGGTGATAAGTACGTCCGCGACGAAGCCGGCTGTTATGTTTATTGCGGACGCCGGGACGACATGCTCAAGGTCGGCGGCATCTATGTCTCGCCGTTCGAGGTTGAAGGCGCGCTGTGCACGCACTCCGAGGTGCTGGAAGCGGCCGTCGTGGCGTGGCCGGACGAGGAGAACCTGATCAAGCCGAAGGCTTACGTGGTGCTCAAATCCGCGGAGAAGGCATGCGATGAACTCGCACTCGCCCTCCAGACCCACGTCAAGACGGCGCTCGCGCCTTATAAATATCCGCGCTGGATCGAGTTCCGCTCGGATCTTCCCAAGACCGCGACCGGCAAGATCCAGCGCTTCAAGCTGCGGGCGGAATCGCCGGCGCGCTGAAGCCTGTTCCCCGGGTCTTCAACATTGGAGCGTGGGCGGCAGGCGTCGCGGCGCTCCCGCACCCTTCCGATAGGCGGATTGACTCACGCCGCAAACTGCACTATTTAGCATGAACTATAATGCAGTTTGAGGTTTTCTTGCCCAGGCCCAATCCAGCGGCGCACGCACAGCTCCAACTCGCGCACGGCGACGCGGTTTCGGCAGCGGTTGGCCGCTTGGTTCGCATGTCGCGCGCCAAGCGCGGGATGACGCGACGCCAGCTTGCGCAGGCCTCCGGTGCGTCGGAACGTTATCTCGCGCAGATCGAAGGCGGGGAGGGCAACCCCTCAGTGATCGTCCTGAGTGCCATCGCGCAGGCGCTCGACGTCCCGATCGCCGATCTCCTGCCGCGGGCAAACGGGGCTCCCGCAGCCATGGCGCGCATTCTCGATATTCTGGGGCGCGTGCCGGCGACTGAGCTTCCGGTGATCGCCGACCTGATCGAGGCCCGTTTGGGCGAGGATCGCGCCGGCGCCCGCGCGCGGCGGATTGCGCTGATCGGTCTTCGCGGCGCCGGCAAATCCACGCTGGGGCGGCGGCTTGCAGACGAGCTCGGTTTTCCGTTCATCGAGCTCGATCGACTGGTGGAACAGGATTACGGAGCGCACGTCTCAGATCTCATCGAGATGGCGGGGCTTGCCACCTTTCGACGCTACGAGCGTGCGTGCCTCGAGCGCGTCCTCGACCGGGAGGAGGCAGCCGTGATTGCGGCCGCGGGCGGTATTGTTTCCAACGCGCAAACGTTCGCGCTCCTCCTTCGTCGCTGCCACGCGGTCTGGATCAATGCGCGGCCGCAGGAGCACATGAGCCGGGTCATGCAGCAAGGCGATTTCCGGCCGATGGCCACAAGCCGCCAGGCGATGGCCGATCTCGCGGCCATCCTCGATGCCCGGGCGTCCGATTACGCGCGCGCCCAGGTCGAGCTCGACACGTCGGGTGACACGGTCGAGCGCAGCCTGAAGAAACTGGTACCGATCATGAAGCGTTGTCTCGCCGGCGCCGCGCGCCCAGCCGATAATGCCACGAGTGAAGCACGATGACGCTTGCGGACCAGGGGTTTCTCGATCTCGGCGACACGCGGCTCGAATACCGCATGATCGGCCCGCGTCCGCAGGTCTCGCCCACCATTGTGCTGTTGCACGAGGGCCTCGGCTCGGTGGACGTGTGGGGGAGCTTTGCGGATGAGCTTGCCGCTGCGACCGGCACAGGCGTGTTCTCCTATTCGCGCGCCGGTTATGGGCGATCTTCGCCGTCCAGGCTGCCGCGCCCGGTCTCCTTCATGCATGACGAGGCGGGCGATGTGCTTCCCGGCGTGCTCGCAGCGATCGGTTTCCGCCGCGGGCTTCTGCTTGGCCACAGCGACGGAGCCTCGATTGCCGCGATCTACGCCGGCAGCATCCAGGACCACCGCGTGCGTGGTCTCGTCTTGATTGCGCCGCACTTTGTGACCGAGGACATGGGGCTTGCCGAGATCGCCCGCGCCAAGGCGGCGTTCGAAGCGGGGCCACTGCGCGCGAAGCTTGCCCGCGCGCATGCCGATCCCGACAATGCATTCCGCAACTGGTGCGAGCCATGGCTTGATCCCCAGTTTCGAGACTTTGATCTCGGCGATGCGCTCGCGCATATCCGCGTGCCGATGCTGATCGTGCAGGGCGAGGACGATCAGTACGGAACGGTGCGCCAGATCGAATTTGCACAGCAGGAGTGCTATTGCCCGGTCGAAGTCGTGCTGTTGCCGCACACGCGCCACGCGCCGCACCGGGAAGCGCCCGAGGCCACGTTGCGGGCGGTTGCCGAGTTCTGCAACCGGCTGCTGCGCGATCACCATGAAAGCGCAATGACTGCAAGCGCAGCCCAGGAACAGATGCGGTTGTGAGGAAAGCAATGGCGGACGCAGAACGCAAGCTGAGCAACGGCAGGAGCCGGATCGATTTCCAGACCGATCCATCGAGCTATCGCCACTGGAAGCTCAAGGTCGACGGCGATGTTGCCACCCTGGCGATGGATGTGGACGAGAAAAGCCCGCTGTTCGAGGGCTACGAGCTCAAGCTCAACTCCTATGATCTCGGCGTGGACATCGAGCTCGCCGATGCCATCGAGCGGCTGCGCTTTGAGCATCCGGCGGTCAAGGTGATCTTGCTGCGCTCGGCCAAGCCGCGCGTGTTCTGCGCCGGCGCAAACATCCGCATGCTGGCCGGTGCCACGCACGCGCACAAGGTCAATTTCTGCAAGTTCACCAACGAGACCAGGAACGGTATCGAGGATGCCAGCGAAGCTTCCGGCATTGCCACCATCTGCGTCATCAACGGGACGGCGGCGGGCGGCGGCTACGAGCTCGCGCTTGCAGCCGACCACATCATGCTGATCGACGACGGCTCGTCCACGGTGTCGCTCCCGGAGCTTCCCCTGCTTGCGGTGCTGCCTGGTACCGGGGGTCTCACCCGCGTCACCGACAAGCGCAAGGTGCGCCGCGACCATGCCGACGTGTTCTGCACCACCGAGGAGGGCATCAAGGGAAAACGCGCCGTCGATTGGCGCCTCGTCGACGAGGTGGTTCCCGGCTCGAAGCTCGAGCAGGCGGTGGCGGAGCGCGCGAGGGATTTCGCCGGCAGGTCGCGGCGGCCTGCCGACGCCAGGGGGGTGGCGCTCAAGCCGCTCAAGCGCGAGCGCTCCGCAAATACCGTCACATACGGCACGCTGACGGTAGAGCTCCAGCGTGCGCAGCGGCTCGCCGCCGTGGGCATACGCGGTCCTGAGACCGCGCCGCCCGCTTCGACGGACGCAATGGCGGAGCAGGGTTGCGAGTTCTGGCCGCTCAAGCTGGCGCGCGAGCTCGACGATGCCATCCTCGACATCCGTGCGAACGAGCCCGACGTGGCCGCGATCCTGTTCACCTGCGCGGGCGATCCTGCGCGGGTGCTGGCCTATGACGCCTTCCTCGATGCGAACAGCAATCATTGGCTGATGCGCGAGATAAGGGCCCTGTGGAAACGCGTCCTCAAGCGTGTTGATCTGACCTCGCGCTCGCTCGTTGCGTTGATCGAGCCGGGATCGTGCTTTGCGGGGACGCTCGCCGAGCTGGTGTTCGCAGCCGACCGCTCCTACATGCTGATCGGGAAGCGCGAGGGCGACAACAGGCCGCCGGCGGTGCTTGCGCTTGGCGAAGGCAATTTCGGCGCCTATCCCATGTCGAACGGGCTGTCGCGGCTGGCGAGCCGCTTTCTTGGCAGCCCGGCCGCTCTCGATGCCGCCAGGCAAAAGATCGGTGACATGATCGACGCCGATGCGGCGCAGCAACTAGGTCTCGTCACCGCTGCGCTCGACGACATCGATTGGGCCGATGAGATCCGCGTGTTCCTGGAGGAACGCGCAAGCTTCTCTCCCGACGCTCTCACAGGGCTTGAAGCCAACCTGCGCTTCGCCGGGCCGGAGACCATGGAGTCAAAAATATTTGCACGCCTGACCGCCTGGCAGAACTGGATTTTCCAGCGCGCCAATGCCGTCGGCGAGGCTGGTGCGCTCAAGCGCTACGGCAGCGGCCAGAAACCGCTCTTCGATACGACCAGGGTATGAGAGCAGATGTCAGAGGACAGATGCCGGATGCCGGGCCGATCAGTCCTCTGTCATCTGACATCCGTCCTCTGAGAAGGAGCAACCGATGAACGTGATCAATGTCGACTACACCACGAGAATTCCCAATAACGTCGGCCTTGCAGAGGACCGCACCGTGCTGCGCGCGCTGGAGCAATGGCATCCGGGTTACCTCGACTGGTGGAAGACCATGGGGCCCGAGGGGTTCCAGGAGGCGCTTGTCTACCTGCGCACGGCAGTTTCGGTCGATCCGAAGGGCTGGGCCAAGTTCGATTACGTGAAGATGCCGCAATACCGCTGGGGCATTCTGCTCGCTCCGCAGGAAGAGGGCCGCAAGGTGAATTTCGGCCGGCATCTCGGCGAGCCGGCATGGCAGGAGGTCCCGGGCGAGTATCGCGCCATGCTGCGCCGCCTGGTCGTGATCCAGGGCGACACCGAGCCCGCCTCGGTCGAGCAGCAGCGCCACCTCGGCAAGACCGCGCCGTCCCTCTACGATCTGCGCAACGTCTTCCAGGTGAACGTCGAGGAGGGCCGCCACCTGTGGGCCATGGTCTACATCCTGCAGAAATATTTCGGCCGCGACGGCCGCGAGGAGGCGGAACAGCTCTTGCAGCGCCGCTCCGGCAGTGCCGACAAGCCGCGCATGCTGGGCGCCTTCAACGAGGCGACGCCGGACTGGCTTTCCTTCTTCATGTTCACCTTCTTCACCGACCGCGACGGCAAGATGCAGCTCGAAAGCCTGGCGCAGTCGGGCTTCGATCCAATCTCACGCACCTGCCGCTTTATGCTCACCGAGGAAGCGCATCACATGTTCGTCGGCGAGACCGGCGTTGGGCGCATCCTGCAGCGCACCTGCGAGGCGATGAAGGAGGCCGGCATCGAGGACGTGAATGCCATCGACAAGGTGCGCGCGCTCGGCGTGATCGATCTTCCGACCATGCAGAAGAAGCTCAACCTGCATTATTCGCTCTCGCTCGACCTGTTCGGCTCGGAAGTCTCCACCAACGCAGCCAACTCGTACAATGCCGGGCTCAAGGGCCGTTTCCAGGAGACCAAGATCGAGGACGACCACCGGCTCGAGCACGCGACCTATCCGGTGCTCAAGCTCGTCGACGGCGAGATCAAGCGGGTCGAGGAGCCCGCGCTCACCGCTATCAACATGCGCCTGCGCGACGATTACACCGCGGATTGCCAGCGCGGCCTCGATCGCTGGAACAAGATCGTCGAGCGCACCGGCGTGAGCTTCAAGCTCACGCTGCCCCATGTCGCCTTTCACCGCGAGATCGGCGAGTTCCGCGACGTGCAAGCCTCACCCGAAGGCACGCTGCTCGACGAAGCAATCTGGCAACGCGAGAAGGACAAGTGGCTGCCCTCGTCCGCCGACGGCGATTTCATTGCCTCGCTGATGAAGCCCATTTACGAGCCGGCCAGGTTCGCGGGCTGGATCGCCTCGCCGCGCGTCGGCATCGACAACAAGCCCGGCGACTTCGAATACGTGAAGCTCGCGGCATGACGCTGGCTGTCACACCGAAAACGAATCGCGCCCTGAAAATCACTCCGCGGCTTCGCTGCGGATGCCGTCCCACCACGGGCAGACGCCGGGCATTAGATTGTAGTTGCCGTCGATCACGTTGACCGGCTTGCGCAGGCCGCTGGCGGCGGCGTCGACGCGGATGCCGCGCGCCTCGGCGCGCTTCTCCTCCGACATCCACAGCCGGTCGTGCCCCCACATGCTGGGGCCGAAGGTCACCTCCTCCGGCTGCCAGCTGTCCACGTCGATCACGCGGCCGCCCCAGCCGTACTCGACCATGAATCCGGAAGGCGAGTTGGAATAGAAGGAGGTGACCTCGTCATTGATGTGGCGGCCGAGCGTGGTGCCGATGCGGCCTTTCTCGCCCAGCGCGAGATCATAGCACTGCCCGACATCGTCGAGCGAGAACAGCTCCACCATCAAATGGTGCGTGGCATTGCGCCCCGTCTCGATGAAAGCAATCGAGTGATGGCGGGGGTTGGCGTGGAAGAAATAGGCGTTGAAGGGGCGCACCATGTAATCGGAGAGATGAAAGCCGAG
>Ga0306919_10001644_pt1 | contig 10814 bp, 11 predicted proteins | sample flu12Cox44000172_FD_203764 | JGI IMG/M metagenome (GOLD analysis project Ga0306919, IMG submission 203764) | Lab enrichment of tropical soil microbial communities from Luquillo Experimental Forest, Puerto Rico - flux4day.12C.oxic.44.000.172 (v2)... | ecosystem: Environmental > Terrestrial >... | reverse complement strand
GTGCAGGCGGGCTATCCCAACCTCGTCGCCTGCGACATGGGCGGAACCAGCTTCGATGTCTCTGTGATCGCCGCCGGCGAGCCGGCGCTGAGCGCGGAGAAGGACATCGCCTACGGCGTGCCGTTGTGTATTCCGCTGGTCGACATCCACACGATCGGGGCCGGCGGCGGCAGCATCGCGCGGATCACACGGGCCGGCCTGTTGCAGGTCGGCCCCGAAAGCGCCGGCGCGCGCCCCGGGCCAATCGCCTATGGCCGAGGCGGCACTGCCGTTACCGTCACCGATGCGAACCTTCTGCTCGGGCGTCTCAACCCCGATCGTCTGACCGGGGTCGAGGAGTCTGCGCAGATGAAGATGATTGCCGCCGCCATCCACGAGCAGATCGGCGCGCCGCTGGGCCTGGATGCGACCGCTGCCGCGGCGGCGGTCCTGGCCGTCACCACCAATCAACTGGCGCACGCGATCCGCTTGGTCTCGGTCGAGAAGGGCCATGATCCGCGCGACTTCGCCCTCTTCGCCTTTGGCGGCGCCGGTCCACTACATGCCGTCGAAATCGCCCGCGAACTCGGCATTCCGACGGTGCTGGTGCCGCGTTTTCCCGGCATCACTTCGGGCCTGGGCTGCGTCCTCGCGCCAGTGCGGCACGATTTTGTCCAGAGTATCGGCCAACCGCTCGCCGATGCGGCGACCGGACAGATCGACGGCCGCTTCGCCAATCAGGCTGCAGCGGGACGCCGGCTTCTCGACCAAGACGGAGTGCCGCTCGCCGAAATCGTAGTTGGCCATGAGGTCGATCTGCTGTTCCGCGGTCAAAGCCATGTATTCCGGGTGCCGGTGACCGCGCCGGGTTTTGATCCCCGCGCGGTGCTGGCCGATTTTCTGGAGCACTACAAGGCGCGGTTCGACATCGAATTGCCTGAGATGACAGCGATACTCGTGAACCTGCGTACCACCGTGATCGGCCGGCGCGCTCCGGTCGATCTGGCGACTTTTGCCCCAGCGATTGGCGGGTCCGAGGCGCTCCGGCCGAGCGGCGCGCGGCAGGTGCGCTTCAACGGCGGCTGGTTCGATACCCGGCTCTTCGACCGGGCTTCTCTCGGCAGAGGCGCGAGGCTCACCGGGCCTGCGATCGTCGAGCAGCCGGATACGACGGTGGTCATCGACCCCGGCGCAACCGCCGTCGTCGACAGCCTGGGCAATCTGGTGATTTCGGTAGGTGAGACATGACGCTCGATCCGGTGACATTGGCGGTCATTCAGAACGGCCTGCGGCAGGTGGCCAGCGAGATGGATTTAGTCCACGAGAAAACCTCGTTCTCACCAGTCATCTCCGAAGGCTTTGACCGCTCGAACGGCATCTACGATCGCATGACCGGCGAGGTCGTCGCTCGGGGGGAACTCGGATTGCCGATATTTGTCGGGGTCATGCAGTTCACCACTCAGGCCGTCATCGAGCGGCGCCGCGACCTCGAACCGGGTGACGTGATCCTGATCAACGACCCCTATCTCGGCGGCACCCACCTGATGGACGTCAAGATGGTACGGCCGTTCTATTATCGCGGTCGCCTCTGGTGCTATCTGTCGAATACCGGCCATTGGCCGGATACCGGCGGCATGGTGCCGGGCGGTTTTTCAGCGACGGCGACCGAGATCGTGCAGGAGGGCCTGCGCCTGCCGCCGGTGAAGCTCGTCCGCCGCGGCGAGATTTGCCAGGACATCATCGACATCGTGCTGAACAACATTCGGGTCGCCGAGGAGCGGATCGGCGACATCCGCGCGCAGCTCGGCGCGCTCAGCGTCGGCGAGAAGCGACTGACGAAATTGCTCGACCGGTATGGCGTCGAGACCGTGGACGCCGCCATCACCGAGCTGAAGGCCGGCTCCGAACGGCTGATGCGCGCCCACATCGACAGCATCCCAAACGGGACCTACTCGGCGACCGCGATCGTCGACAGCGACGGCATCGTCGACCGTCCGCTCGAAGTGGTGCTGGATATGACGGTTTCCGGGTCCGACATCCATTTCGACCTGTCGCGGTCGAGCCCGCCGTGCCGCGGCCCGATGAACTCCGTCTGGGCGACGACGCAATCGTCCGTCTATGTCGCGATGAAGCACATTTTCCCCGACGTGCCGATCAATGCCGGCTGTTTCGCACCGATCCACATTGCCCCGCCGGACGGCACCTTCCTCTATGCCCACTACCCGCGACCGGTTGCCGGCTGCGCTGCCGAGGTCGCGCAGCGCATCATGGAGGCGGTGTTCGGGGCGATGGGACAGGCGATCCCGGAGCGTCTCTTCGCGGCGCCGGCCGGCACCAGCGGCAATTTCGGGCTTGGCGGCTACGACCCCGAAGAGAACCGGCATTACATCATGTACCTGTTCAGCGGCGGCGGGTACGGGGGCTGGTGGCAGACCGATGGACTGACCAACGGCTGCTCAAGCGTCGGAATTTCGAAGACACAGCCTGTGGAGATTCTCGAACAGCATTACCCGATCCTGTTCGACCGCTTCGCCCTGCGCGAAGGTTCGGGGGGTGCCGGGCGGCACCGCGGCGGTTTTGGCGTCGACTACCAGATCCGGCTGTTGCGCGGCGAGGCGAAAGCGTCGTTCCTGATGGATCACGGTCTGGTCGGACCGCCGGGCCTGCTCGGCGGCAGCCCTGGAGCGGTCAACGAGATTGCCGTCAGCCAGAGCGGCGCATCGCATCTCCCCCGCATCTCTCGAAGGGTGAAGGTTACGTGCTGGCCCCCGGTGACTGGATTGCCGTCAAGACGCCGGGCGGCGGCGGGTACGGACCCGCCACGGAGCGTGACCCCGCGATGGTGGAACGCGACATCGCCCGAGGTTATTACACCGATGTGGAGGCCGTCAGGTTGTTCACTCGCACCCATGCGGCTGCCGCGGAATCCCGCATTTCGCGGTCAGGGAGTTGCTGGCACCTGTTTGGACTGAGTTGTGCGGCGCTTCGGCGTCGCAAGCACGTCAGCAAACGGAGATCAATAATGGACGAGCGTACCATTCCGAGCGATGCAGAGTTTTGGACACGCGCTCGCCGTCACCTGCTCAAATATGGCGGCGAGTTCGTCGATTTCGTGCCGGTTCGGGCTGAGGGCGCGTTTCTCTACGATGATGCTGGCCGGCGCGTGTTGGACTTCACCTCGGGCCAGATGAGCGCGGTGCTCGGCCATTCGCATCCCGAGATCGTCGCAACGGTACGCGACGGCATTGGGCGGCTGGATCACCTGTTCTCCTCGATGCTGAGCCGGCCTGTGGTCGATCTCGCCGAGGCTTTGGCCCGGCTGGTGCCGCAACTGCCGAAAGTCATGCTGTTGTCCACCGGGGGCGAGGCTAACGAGGCGGCCATCAAGCTCGCCAAACTGGTCACCGGCGGCTGGGAGGTGGTGGGGTTCGCGCAATCGTGGCATGGCATGACCGGCATGGCCGCGTCGGCCACCTACAAGGCCGGTCGCCGCGGCTATGGGCCAATGGCGATGGGTTGCTTCGCGATCCCTGCACCGAACGCCTATCGCCCCCGCTTTCCCGGCGTCGATTGGCAAACGGAGCTCAATGACGCGTTCGATCTATTGGACCGCCAAAGCACCGGCAACCTCGCCGCGTTTATCGCCGAGCCGATCCTGAGCAGCGGCGGGGTGATCGAGTTGCCAGCGGGATATCTTGCCGCCCTAAAGCAGAAATGCATCGAACGCGGCATGCTGCTGATCCTCGACGAAGCGCAGACCGGGATGGGGCGCAGCGGCACGATGTTCGCCTTCGAGCGCGACGGGGTGGTGCCGGACATTCTTGTGCTGTCAAAGACGCTCGGCGCCGGGCTGCCTTTGGCAGCAGTAATGACCACCGACCAGATCTCGCAAACGGCCGACGATCGCGGTTTCCTTTTCTACACCACGCACGTGAATGACCCCCTGCCGGCAATGGTCGGATTGAAGGTGATCGAGATAGTACGGCGCGACGGGTTGGCGGCGCGCGCGGGCGAGTTGGGCGATCGCCTCAAGCGGGAGCTGCTGTCACTGAAGCAGAGGTATCCCTGTATCGGCGACGTGCGCGGGCGGGGTTTGCTGCTTGGAGTGGAATTCAGAGCACTCGATCGGAACGAAAACCACTCGGCGCGCTCTCTTTCGGATGCGGTGACCGAGAAGGCTCTGCGTCTCGGACTGAGCGCCAACATTGTGCGCACCGGCGGATCCGATGGGGTGATGCGTATTGCCCCGCCGCTGACGGCCACCGAAGCCGAAATCGATCTCGGTCTCGACCTATTGGATGCAGCGCTCGAACAGATGCTCGAGAAACTGCCCCGCGTTCATGCAGCGGAATAACACGGCAGCTCGGATCTATAACCGGCTCACCTGGGAGATTGCGGGGACAAATGATCGCTGGTGGGATATTGAAACCGATGTCGTTGTCGCCCGGCTCGGGACGGCCGGGTTTTCCGGCACGCAACGTCTGATCCCCTTCGGGCCGTCGGCGCGTGAACTAGTGGATGAAATCTGACGATTGGTACCCGAACCGGAGGCCGTCAGAATGTCTCAGCAAACGGACCTGCTGCGGGAAATTGCCGCGGCTATGAGCTCGGGCGCTCCCGATCGCATTAGCGATTGGTTTACCGAGGACTTCCGGCTGCACGAGCCGGGCAAGCCCGCCCTGCCGGTGGGACACGGGGGCGCCCGCCAAATGATGGAGGCGGGCCGCCAAAATCGCATGCGGGCGGGAGTACAGACGCCTGCAAAAGTAGAAATCCTCGATATGATCGAGGAGGGCGATCGAGTTGCCGTGCGCTGGCAGGTGACCGCAACTGCCCACAACGGCAACCCTTATGAAGGGTCGTGTGTTGCAATCTATCGTTTTGAGAACGGACGCATCGCTGAGGATTGGGGAATCGTTGCTCCGGCACTTTGGCCCTGAAGACGCGGCGTGGACTCAAGTGTTTGGGTCTGACCACTAGGTGAACGAGGAACGATCGAATGCCGAATTCATGGCGGGCTGATCCGCTTGTGTGGGGCACCGGCCCTCGCGTCTTGGAGATGTTCCTGGAACCGACCTGCCCATTTTCCGTGAAGGCATTCGGCAAGACTGACGACCTTCTCGGCCAGGCCGGCGAGGACCAAATCACCATCAAGCTCCGCCTTCAGTCGCAGCCGTGGCACATGTACTCGGGCGTGATCGTGCGCTGTATCTTGGCCGCCTCGACGCTCGAAAGCGGAAAGGCAGCAGCAAAGTCTGTTATGGCGGCTGTAGCCGCGCATCGTGAAGAATTTGAATTCGACCACCATTGCGGCGGGCCGAATCTTGATGCCACGCCCAACGACATAATCGGGCGCATAGAGCGCTACAGTGGCGTGAAGCTTGCCAAGGCCTTTTCGATCCCCGACCTCGATCGTGAGGTGAAGTGGCACTCCAAATATGCCCGCCAGAACGGTATCCACGTGTCGCCCACTTTCATGATCGACGGGCTGGTTCACGCGGATATGAGCAGTGGCGACCCCGTGGTCGATTGGGTGTCGCGACTTTTAAAGCAGTAACTGTGTCAATTTAGCGGTGGGAGGCTTTCTCGGTTCTGCTTTTTCGGCTTACGCCTTTTAGAGAGAACAGCTCGTTTTAAAAGCGCGTTTTCTCCGGTTGTGGAATCGCTCCACTCAGATGCCGCTTGTCCGACACGACGCGGCCCTCTTTCAGGACCAGCTGCAGTCGCCGTACATTGGTGACGTCGTCGAGCGGATTGGCGGCAATCACAATCAGGTCGGCGAGCTTGCCCACCTCCACCGTGCCCAGGTCGGCGCCGACGCCGCACACCGCAGCGCCATGGCGCGTGGCTGCTACCAGCGTCTGCCACGGCGTCGCGCCGTCGCGGACCCACAGCCCCCATCTCGAGCAGCGCGGCGTCCTTGAGAGGGCGAATGTCGGAGCCCAATGCCATTCGTACACCGGCATCGAGCGCCTTGCGGAACCACGTGGCGTGCACATCCGAGGCTGCCTCGGCACGGCAACACAGCGCAGGCGAGAGCCCGCGTTCTGCAACCCAGTCGGCTTCGAACGGATTGGTCGCTTGGCTCGCGGTAAGATGGCTGATCGCAAGGGTCGGCACGTACCAGGTTTGGTGCTCGAGCAGGAGCGCGATGCACTCGTCATCCATGATGTAGCCATGCTCGATACTATGGGCGCCGAGCTGGATCGCATTCTTCACTGCATCCGGGTTGGTGGCATGCGCCATGACCTTGAAGCCACGTTTCCGGCAGATCTGGAAAGCAGCGCGGATCTCGTCGTCGAGCAGGAACGAATGGGTGTGGAGATCCCATGCCGGCCCCATGATGCCGCCCGAGAGGTTGAGCTTGATGTGGTCGACGCCGTTCTTGATCTGGTCGCGGATGGCTTTCACCCAACCATAGGGGCCGTCAACCCAACGCATGACCCGAGGTCAGGAAATGTCCGCCCGTGGTGGTGAGGAAATAACCGCTGGCGAACAGCCGAGGGCCGACATGCTGTCCGGAGTCGAAGGCCCGTTTCCATGCCACGTCCATGAAGTGATGGGCGCCGGCGCAGCGCAGTCCGACAATGCCAGATTCGGTAAGCGCGGCCGCAAGCCGGTGGCCAAACAGGGTCACCTGATCGGCGAGCGGCATCTCGTCGAGCGATAGGTAATCGGGATGGATGTGCACGTCCCACAGGCCGGGCATCAGATACTCGCCTTTGAGATCGATCACCTGGACGTCGCTGTCGCTGCCCGCCTCTCCGCTTGGCAGGATGGCGCGGATGCGGCCATCTTCGATGAGCACCGCACAATCCGGCCGTACCTGGGGCTCGACGCAATCGATCAGGTTTGCATGGGAAAGGATTGTCTTCATGGCGGGCTACTCGGACTGAAATCGGATATACCCAGTTTACGGCACCGAAGCGCAGATCGGCCTCTCGGCGGCAAGCGGGGATTGGCGCCGCCCCCTGCTTGCCAACCAAACAACCGCCCGTCAGCCGGGCGCCACGACACGAAGGTAGTGTCCGGCGCCGCAGTCAAGGATTCCCATTCGTCCAGTTTTGTTCGACACCTGCGGCACAGGCGGAGCCGTGGGCGGCACTAAGCCCGCTGCAGCAATGCGCGCACGTAAGGGACAGGGTCGGGATCACCTTCCAAGCCGTCCGCATCCTGTTTGGTCTTCAATTCAATTTGCAACCGGATGCCGTTCGGATCATTGAAGTAGAAGGTCTTGCCATACCCCCGTTCGATAATTTCGGTCACGCCGACCCCATGGTCCTTGAGCCGTTGGTAGGCGGCGTCAAATTCCTCAAGCGTATCCACCGGTAGTGCCAGGTGATTCACATGCTGGCGCTCGCCCGCCGTTGGGAGCTCGGCACCGTCGAACACCGCGAAGGCATTGCCGCCACCGATCTCGACGTTGTAATGCCGGCGCCCATCTGGCGTACGCGTGGTGCGGACTAACCGCATGCCCAATATACCGCAGTAAAACTGCAGCGTGGCTTCCGGTCATTCGTGTTGATGCCAACGTGATCGATATACATGGGTGTTGCTCCTTCGCAGACTTAGTCGAAGTCAGAGCCGTAGAGTTGAGCGACGTTCTCTCTGACGATCGTGCGCTTCTCCGCCTCGCTGGCGTCCTTGAAGTGACGCCCGATAAGTCGTTGTAGAGCGGTTGTACGCCTGCCCGCAGCGATGCACAAGCCGGGGCGGCCGCACCCGGCGGGGTCGCAAATCCCCTCCGCGATCGGCAAAAGGCGGATCTCGCCGGTAACCCAGCCCGCCACGGTTCACGCTGCCAATGCCATTTTGGCGAAGCTGAGCCTCGGCGCCAACGCCGCCGGCGGTCAGCCGCCGACGCCCAGCATACCGAGCGGGCGCAGTACAGCGACGGCAGGGAACGTTATGAACGGAGGCGAAACGATCAGTAAATAAATACGAAGTATTTATAGGGGGCAATCATGTGCAAATATCAGAGATTTTATACCCGGATGAAGGACCCCATCGTCCCTGGATTTGAACCCTCAACGAGACACTAGGGTGGTGTACTTGTACACCAAGCTTGGGTGTAATATTTAAGAATTGACAAAGATTTTTCCTCTTTCTCTTGAACTGATCGCCTCGTTGGCCAATGGCAAGGTGTTGACCGGGCGCGACATGTTCGTGACCGAGGCGGTGCAGGCCAGTGCCATTGATGCAACGGTGAAATCAGACAAAGACTGAGCTTTCGTCAAATTCGGCTGCCAACCTATAACTGGTGGGGTTCCCGCTGATTTTGACGAGGCATTGGCGACGGTCGCCAAATATTTCCGTTGGAGCCGGTCGGATTCCTGGGGTTGCACGCTGCGCGAGCTAATCTGGTGGACTGACCAGATTCAGCGGATCGAGGACCGTAAGAAAGAGGATTAGGGCGGCACCATTACAGCGCCGCCCTCCTTTCGTCTTAGTGCAGCGTGGAAGCCGGTCGAGGGCCGGGTACGATCTCCAGTTCGGTGTAGCCAACCTGGGGCGGGGCAATCTCGTAAACCTCCTCGAACATGGCGGGGGCATCGGACCGAGGATGCGGATGAGTGTGGCATTCTTCCGCAGTGGGTCGCCATCCCAACCGTCTGGCTCCTCCCAAGCGCCGGGTGCCAGTGCATCCACTTGCCAACCGCAATCCTCGACCTTATAGAGTGTACCGATCCCGAATCCGTCTGCCGGCGGCTCGTCCTGAAACACGAACTGATCGACAAGACCCTGGATGTAGGAGCGCGGCCAAATCTCATCCGGCCAATCGCGGTTGAACAGACGAGCCTCCCAGCCATCGGGGCCGGTAGGTGTTTTTACAATAACCTGATAATTAGACCAACTCATTACTTTACCTCCTTTGTAGAGGTAGAGATATAGGTCAGGAATGTTTTGCGCCAAGGTTTTGTAATCTGAAGTGATGAGTCGGGGACTGGTGCGACAGTTTGTCCACCACGCGGCTTTACTCGCGAATGCTTGTGCGTCGTCAGATGGATTGGGTTGCTGTCGTTGTATGCGACGACCTCGCCTGTGCATTCAAATCCCCCTCTACCCTCACCTGGACGTTCTGGTTCTTGCCAGTGATCGTAATCATGGTTGTCCCGTTGCTGTCCTTGTGCGCACCGATCTGGATCGTGTCGTTATCGCCATCGCCGATAAAAATCTGCTTGCCTAGCAAATTGCAAACCCACCCCTGTAATCCTTGCAGAACGCGCCGCATGGTGCCGCCCGTGCCGTCTTGGTCGGAGCGCTTGTCCACCATGTACATCTGCATCTCGCCTTGCTTGAGGCCGGTCGGACGATAGCGCGGATTGTCAATGGATTGGATCGTACCGTTATTCATATCGCCATGGCTGTGCAGTGGCGTGCCGGCGGAGATGATGGCGGAGTGTCAAGCATTTCTCGGATTTGAACACATTGGAACGTCGGGCTGCTGGGCTGGCGCTACCCAATGCTGGTACTGAGTTGATCCCACCGCCAACTCACTGCCGAGCACCGCACCTGAGAGGGCGAGCCTTTGCATATCAAGCCTTCGGGGGTCTGCGTCGGCTCGGCCATTTCGCCGTATCAGGCAACTGACTTGGCGACTCAATCGAGACGATCGCCCGACATCGGGCTCCGCACGCTCGGTACTTCACCCGGTCCCTAATGTCGAGCGCTTTGCGCCGCGGATCAGGGCCATGCCGCGATAAGAATGCCGTAGACAGCAGCGCCAGTCGGGGGCAACGGAGTTCTGCCAACTCCGTTGAGCCTTCGACAGCATTGGGTGCAATCGATCTTTACGAAATGCGCCCCGGCCCGAGATCCTCAATCCGAGCCAGATATAGCGGCACCAGCCGTATGTTCCTAGTATGTTTCTGGTAATCGGAACATCACGAGTTGCCCTCGTCGTCAACGTCAATTCTGGAACAGCGCCTTCGCTTCTCTACTCGTTGACATCTAGACGAAGAGTGCGGCAGCCGATCGCATCCAAACACTGGACGAAGAAAGCCGCCGTAAAAGTGCCGCGGGACAGTTTATTGGCGATGTTCTGCTCGCTTTCCTTCACGCCAACGGCTGCGAGCCGGTTGACAAGCTCGGTGTAGGTAACATTCCGCCGTGCAAGCTCCACCTTCAGCAAGCCGCGGACCCGCTGTTGCCAGTGCTCGGATGGGCGGACCATCTCTCTTCCGTATAGTTCATAAACGTCTGTAGTAGCTTTATCGCTTTTTTAACCACGAATCCAGCTTGCATTTGAAGGGATGATATCTTATACGTGTATTTTCTACCTCATTCGTGAAAGGTTCCTTTATGGCCATCCAGACCACCAGGCGAGTTAATGGGCACACCATCCACCGCAACCTCGGCGCGAGGGGGGCCCGATGTCCATATTGCGGTCAACAAATCGGCCAGGACGTCGAGAAAATCAGTGCCCGCATCGCCAAGGCCGAACAGACGCTGAAGGACAAAGTCGCCCGTGAACAGCAACAGGCCATAGCCAAGGCTCAAGCCGAAATGGAAAAGGCGAAAACGGATGCCGCCGCACAGATCGAGAAGACAAAACGCGAGGCGGCGGCGCAGGAAGCGGCGATCCGCCAGCAGGCCACGAAAGCGGCAAATGCGGCGGTCGCGCCGAGAATCGTCGAGGCCGTGAATGCGGAAAAACAGCGGTCGTACGCTGAAAACCTTAAGCTGACCGAGCAGCTAGAAGACATGAATGCGGATTCCGATGAAGTCGCCTGGGCGATACGAGATGATGTCGCCCGGGATTACGAGATGATGTCGCCCGGGTTCGGCGCTCGCTGGCATCAGTATTTTTGGCAGCAGCTGGTCGCCAGTCAAGC
>Ga0306919_10001636_pt1 | contig 10830 bp, 12 predicted proteins | sample flu12Cox44000172_FD_203764 | JGI IMG/M metagenome (GOLD analysis project Ga0306919, IMG submission 203764) | Lab enrichment of tropical soil microbial communities from Luquillo Experimental Forest, Puerto Rico - flux4day.12C.oxic.44.000.172 (v2)... | ecosystem: Environmental > Terrestrial >... | reverse complement strand
TGGGGACGCAGGGCCATCTCTTGGGTGAAATGCTGCGTCTGTCGCTCGCGCTCGACCTCGTGCACGTTCCCTTCAACGGCGCGGCGCCGGCGATCGCCTCGGCGGTCGCCGGCCACACCCCGATCGTGTGGAGTACGCTGGCGTCGGCCATGCAGCCGCTCGAAGCCGGGCAACTGCGGGCGCTGGCGGTGACGAGCAAGACGCGCTCGCAGCTCTTTCCCGACATACCGACGACCGCCGAGGCCGGCTATCCGCAGATCGAGGGCGACAGTTGGGTCGGGCTCTTGGCGCCCGCGGGAACGCCGAACGAGATTATCGGCGCGCTCCAGCGCGAGATCGTGGCAATTCTTGCCTTGCCGGACGTGAAGGAGCGCTTGCCGGCGCTCGGCTTCGAAGTGGTCGCAAGCACGCCGAAGGAGTTCGCTCGCCGCATCAAGGTCGAGACCGAGATCTGGGGCAAAGTCATCCGGTCGGCCAACATCAAGCCCGAATAATGCGGTTCAGTCGGCCGGGGCGCGGGCTGGTAGTTCTTACGCTTCATCTGTGCCACCATGCACGGGTGGGGTCTTGCAGGGCCACAACATAAAAAGGGGACGTCTCATGACACGCATTGGGCTGGCGGTGCTCGTGCTGCTCAACTGCACGGCGTTTGCAACCGACGTTTTCGCCCAGGCCGGTCAGATCACGAATCCCGTGCCGCTAACACCGCCGACCGTGAATACGACGACCACCACGTGTCAGGTCAATTGCGACACGCAGGCGATGAACTGCCAGAATTCCTGCGTTCCGACCACCGCGGCGGTGACGGCAAATCCTGCGGCGTCGAGCGGTTCCGGCGCTTGCAATCTCAACTGCACGACGCAGCAGCTCGTCTGCAAACAGCGCTGCTGAACGAGGCCAGCTCGGGACGAACGGCTTTCGCGCCGCAGCGCTTGGGCCGACTCGTTGATTTTATTGGAGGCCACGCCCGGAATTGAACCGGGGTACACGGTTTTGCAGTCTCGTCAGGGGGCTTTTATGGCCGTTGATGAGAACCGCCGTACATTGATTTCACTTGTGGAAAATTGATGAAAGCCCGTGTACATTGACCAAAATTTACGCAAAGTGGGTTCCTGGGAACCTCCCACAGGTAAACGGTTTCATGCCCGTCCGACTGACCGAGGCGCTACTCGATAGCCTCACGCCCAGCAACCGCGACCAATTTCTATTCGACAGCCTGTTAGCAACGTTCGGGCACCGGCTAACCCCCGCAGGCCGGGGCATCTTCTTTGTCGGCAAGCCTCGCCGCACGGTCGGTTACCGACCGCCCCTGAAGGTGGCCGAGGCACGCGAGCAGGCCCACCACATGCTCGCGGACATCCGCCAAGGCCGGGACCCGGTGGTCGAGCGCAAGGCGCGGGCCGCCCGCATGGCAGCGGGCACAATGACCGTGGCGCAATTCGCAGAGAAATGGCTTGCGAATTATGTCCGACCAAAGCTCAAGCCGAGGACGGTAATTGATTACCAAAGATTGCTGGCGCAGCACATCCTACCCGCGCTAGGCAGGCTCCCGGTGGGGGGCGTCGAGCGCTCCGACGCAGAACGTCTTCACGTCGCGATGGCGCGCACCCCGCGGCGGGCAAACTACACGATCAGCACGGGCCATGTGCTGTTCAACTACGCGATTGACCTTGGCTTGCGACCGCCGGGGAGCAATCCATTCCGACGAATCAAGCGCTACCGCGAGCGCAAGGTCGAGCGCTTCCTATCCGAGGCCGAAATCGCCAAGGCCGCTGAGGCAATCGAGCAAGCGGAGCGGGCAGGAAAGATCGGCCCGCATGGCGCAGCGGGACTGAGGCTTGCGCTGTTCACTGGCGCAAGGTCGGGCGAGATCACCGCGATTCAGTGGTCGCACATCGACTGGCAGCGGCGACTGGTTCGCCTACCCGACAGCAAGACTAACGAGCCTCGCACAATTCATTTGAGCGAGGCCGCGCTCGGAGTTCTCAAGACCGTGCCGCGCATCGGTCGCTTCGTCATCGCTGGGGCGAAGCCGGACGAGCCGTACAAAAACCTAGGTCGGGCTTGGATCGATATTCGTGGAAATGCCGGACTGCAGGGCGTCAGGCTGCACGATCTGAGACATTCGTTTGCGAGCCTAGCGGCGGGGAGGGGAGTCAGCTTGCAGATGATCGGCAAGTTGCTCGGCCACAAAGTTTTCGCGACAACCCAACGATATTCGCATTTAGCCCGCGACGCGGTTGCTGCCGTCAATGACGAGCTCGGCGCTGCGATGCAGGCCGCCATCGCTAAGGGCCAGCCAAAATCCGCCGCCGTGGTCAAGCTCAAGCGGCGGCCGCCACGGTGACAAAAAAATCGCATATCGACCGGCTGGTCGAGCTTGGACTCTGGGGCAAAGAAACCGCGGGACTAGCGGAGCTATTGGGCCAAGAACAACTCGAGCTGATGCTGCGTTGTCGCCACGCTATTTGGCGCTTCGAGCACATGAGCCGCAATCCCCTGACAATGCGGGAAGCGGCACCACTGTTGCGCAAGGCACTCAAACGCGCCGAAGTCTCAAGGCGTGCAGCCAAAAAAGCCAATGAGGATCATCGGGAGAAAACGAACAGACAAAAGCGAAGTTTCCGAACCATTATAGATGACGCGATAAAGAAAAATCCTTCTTTGCGACTGCCCGGAAAGCAAACCAAGCTCGCCAAGATCGCGCAGGCTGAATGGCCTAAACACGAGAAAGCACCGGCAATCGACACACTCCGGCATTGGCTCGCCGAGATTCGTCGAAAAAAATAATTTTGCTCCCAATTTGGCCGAGCCTTAGCGTGCGGCCAACTTTTCGTAGTTTCATCGGACCATCGAAGTTTTTTTGCGGTGGTTCGCAATGCCAGACGCAATCATCCCACAGAGCGACGACTACCGCCGTCGCAAAGGGCTCGAGTCAGATCTCGCAGATCTGATCGAGCGAGTTAAGCGGCTGGAAGCCGCCAGACCACCACCGCCTCAAGACGATCCGCTGCTCACCCAGGAGCAGGCCGCCAGCGCGCTGGGCCTGAAGCCACCGACGTTGGCCATGTGGAGGCACCAAAAGAAGGGACCGGCATACGTGAAAATTGGCCGGAGCGCCTTCTATCGCCAAAGCGCTCTCACGGCGTGGCTCGATGCCCAATCCGTCATTCCGCAATTCGAGGGCGACAAATAGAGCGGCCGCCAAGGGGTTTCTGGGGAACACCCAAGGCGGCCGGAAGGCTAGTCCGTATCAAGCAAGAAGACGGTTCTAGCCGACCGACCCGGCGCTGTGAAGCGGCCATGAGGGCTAGAACCTCTATGAGTCCTGTCACCACTCCTTCGACCCTTGATTGGCGCGCATATTGGCGCGCCCACGGTACCAGTTGGCGCAGGCTGTTCGAACTGCACGCTGCCATCGTCAATCGCCTCATCACTGTGGTGTTCGTCATGACCGCATGTTCGATCTGCGGCGACCAGCCCTGCCGCAATCCTTCCTTTTGTCGCGCCTGCCGCGACACTGATCGCCGCAAGGCTCGCGGCGAACCGCCGCGCTACATCGAGCCATCGCGATGGCATGGGCCATCCGATCGCATTCCTGGCAACTGGCGGGAAATGTCAATTGAAGCGCTGATTGCGCATTTCGACCGCGCTCGGCGTCGTGAGGGCGCGCCGCAGCCGGCCGTTGAAGCCTTGATGTATTCGCTCCGCGAGCGCGGCACCAAAGCGCTGGAGGAGGCGGCCATCAAGCGTCGGCTAGCCGATCTCAGCGACCTGCAAGTGATCGAAGTCGGCAACCGGCTGCAAAAACTAAAACCGGAAATTGCGCGCGCATGGTACGCAACGGAAGTAGAAACCCTCTTTCAGGCGAGGCTTAAAAGATGAGCGATGGTTTCGTTGATGCACGCCTGATTTTTGAAAAAGTGAAGCGCGAGGCGAAAGCCGAGAGTGGGCAGCAATACTTTCTGTCATTTCCGCCTTTCACAATGGATCCGAAGAAAGGGCTGTTCATAACGGTTGAAAAACGGCGTGGAAATAAAGAACGGAAAGAACATCTTTGGCTGTCCGCCCCGTTCGAGATCATAGGTCGCGTTCGCGACCCGCAAAGTCATGGTTGGGCTCGCCAACTGCAATGGAAAGACGATGACGGGGTGGTTCATCAGCACTCCGTCGCGGATCAAGACCTGCATGGTGATGGAGCTGCGCTTCGTGCCAGCTTGGCCAGCGGCGGACTTAAGATAGCCACAGGCAGCATTCGGCAGCACTTCGTGAGCTACCTTAACCAGGCGACGATCAAGGCTCGGATTACTATCGTTCCGCGTACCGGCTGGCATAGCGTAGATGACAAAAAGGCGTTCGCGCTTCCGGGTGAGGGTATCGGTATCGTTGGTCGAGTGATCCTTGCCGCCGAAATTACTGCATCCCAATACGCAAGCTGCGGAACACTTGGGGAATGGCAAAACTCGGTTGCCAAACTGGCGCAAGCACATGGCCGCGCGCGCTTTTCGATCGCGTCTGCGTTCGTCTCGCCGCTGCTTGCGCTAATCGGTGCTGATGGTGGTGGGATTAATCTGAGGGGGCCATCAAGTATTGGCAAGACCACGCTACTATCTGCTGCCGCATCGGTTTGGGGGCGCGGTGACGAGCGCGGTTTCATCCGAACATGGCGCGGTACCGGCAACGGTATCGAGGCCGCCGCGACGCAATTCTCCGATACGTTCTTGCCGCTCGATGAAATCGGTGTTGCCAGCGGCCACGAAGTTGGCAACGTGATTTATTCGATTGCTGGTGGCATAGGTAAGCAACGTGCCAATCGAGATGGCTCCGCCAAGCTGCCAAACACCTGGCGAATATTTATCCTTTCAACCGGTGAGATCTCGATCTTGGATAAGATCCGAGAAGGCGGGAAAAGAACGCGCGCTGGTCAGGAGATTCGTGTTCTTGACGTCAATGCCGATGCGGGAAAAGGTCTTGGCGTTTTCGATGCCGGTGACAGCCCGGAAAACCTAGCCCGAAAGCTGCGACAGGCCGCCGTCGACTTCTACGGCACGGCTGGACCCGCGTTCATTAAGGCAATCATCGCGAAGACTGATGACGTTGCCACCATCGCACAAGAAAGCCTCGATACTTTCCGTGAACAAGTCGCGGCCAATGTCCAATCTGGCCAAGTCTTGCGGGCAGCCAACAGGATCGGGCTTGTTGCGATCGCTGGCGAGCTCGCAATTCAGCTCGGCATCCTCCCGTGGCCTACCGGCTCAGTGAATGAGGCTGCGGCCGATGCCTTTCGGAACTGGCATGCGGAGCGCGGCGGCAATGATCCCGCCGAGGTTCGCGCTGCTATTGAACAGATTCGTGGGCTGCTCGAGCGATACGGCGATTCTCGATTTGATTCGCCAAATCCGGTTGCAGAATCCCGACCCGTGACCGACCGGCTCGGTTACGTTCATGGTGAAGGCGCTGAGCGCCAGTGGTGGGTTTTGCCAGAGACGTGGCGCAAGACGTTCTGCGATGGCTTTGACGCCAAGGCAACCGCACTGGCACTGATCGAGCGTGGACTGCTCTTGCCCGGAGACGGGAGCAAAACCAGCCGTCCCGCGCGGATCAGCGGCCGTGCGACACGCGCCTACGTGCTCCCGGTGGCGGCATGGACCGAGGACGCCACGCCATGAGCACCGACGATCTTCGCGCTCGCATGCGGGCAGTTTTTTCTGCCAGACTTCCTAAAAACGAAAAACCGGTGTTACGGTGTTACAACGTTGATTTTGCTGTAAAAAACGGTGTTACAGACGCATCAAGTTGTAACACCGCTTTTCCCAATGAAAATAAGGCCATAACACCCGCACACCGGTTTGCAACAAACAAAGAAGGTCTGAGAGAAAACACGCTTTGTTCGGTGTGCGGTGCCGGAGGCGACCTCTGGCACTTGGGCGACGCCCTGGTCCATCCGGAGTGCGCCAAGTTCTTGCCGAGGCCCGAACCTGCTGAGCCGAGCGCAGCCTATCAGGCGGCCTCGGCCGAGCCGGACGGCAACGGCTGCAGTATCGAGATCGTCGAGCTGCCGGCGGCGGGGCGCTACCGGAAAGTCTTTAGCATTCTCCAGCTCCGGCCTCCGGCCCTGATCCCAGTCGAACGCTGGCGGCAATGCGTCGACGACGGCAAACGCTTCCTCGCCAAGTGGGGCGAGCAGGCCCAAGCATTGAATTGGTCGAGCGCGGATCTGTTAGGGCTGCACCAGGGCCCGGAGCAGCCGCACCCCTCCTACAACAGGCTCTCGCGCTACGACTGCACCGGCCTGATTTGGTTGCTGCAGGGCCGCGAGGTGATCGCGCTCACCGAAGCCACGGCGACGATCCGCAGTCCAGCCACCGGCCTCACGACGTATCGACGTTCAATAAGCCGAGCTAGCAGCGCTGAGCGGCACTGAGCACTAGAAGGAACGGCACGACTGGGGGGCCTCGGCTGTGACCCAGTGTCATGCACCACCCGAATGCCCTGCCGCAGCGTGATCCGCGCTCTTGGCCAGCGCACGATTGCTGCCCGGTAGGTTACTCTTCTCCGCGCTGTTCGCGGCGGCGCTGGCGCAGCCGACCGATGAACCATCCGATCACGAACGCGGCCAACAGGAAAGCGATGATCACGCCCATGCTGACGAGCACATAGGCGAGAACGATAGCGGTGCCGTCCTCGATGGTCATGACGCCCGTCGCAGGTTTGCATCAAGGCCTCCATACTGTCAGTCGAGCGGATCGCCTCCCTAGTTCATGCATTAAGTTGTTTTTTGGTCTTCATAATGGGCAAGTTCGACTCGACTCGCCCGCGTCCGGCGTTATCTATACGCCATGTTTTTGCATACCGTCTGAGGCGGCTTGCACCATCAACTTGCGCTCGTCACGCTCCAAACGCTTAGCCACGGTGCGGAACTCGTATGCAAATCCAAGCAAGGCAGCTCTTGTGTCGAGTTCCTTAGTCTTGTGAGCAAGGGCTAGGCACACCTCAGCACTTTGTAAACATTCCTTTGCCGTTAGTCCCTCGGCTAGGCTGAGGATGCTTGCAATGTCTTTGTTGGATAGGCCCCGCACAATCACATTCATTACATCGCGCTGACGAGCGCTTAGATTTTGGGCTGTGTAATCATCTGTCACGTCCATGGCCGATCCTGTTGTCGACCGCACAACTAAGGGCGACCAACCTCGACCCCGCGCTGTGATTTCGGAAGTGCTCGCGACGCCAGCTCTTAGCGAAATACTGCCATGGCGGCTTCTCGGGTCGCAGCACTCGTTACAATAAGGTGACAAGGCGGTTACACTGGGACCCAGTCTCGGATTCCGGTCCCATATTGAAGCACAGATCGGGACCCAGTTCTCAGCTTTGGGGTCCCATTGCCGGATTCCTGGCGTGTGTTGAAGACGCGCAAAGACTCCGACTCCCATCCGCCCCCTCTCCCCGGCGGGGGCCTACCGGTTTGCACCGGACCCGATTTCAAAAAAACAAAAAATTCAACAGAAAGGTCTTTCTTTTTTGATCTCGCTGTCGCTTGCCTCGATCGCTCGAGCAACGCAGCGCTCGCTGACGAGATTGGCACAGCAAAGCTATGCACAAATTGTAAGTTCTGTATGATTTTCGTCGCATTGATTCCAGTTATAGATTACAATGCAAAAATCGCTTTCAAAAGAGGATAGGAATATGACGACATACGGCTATGCGCGAGTTTCAACCAATGGCCAAGATCTCGCGGCACAAGAAGCTGAGTTGATGGCCGCAGGCTGCGCCAAGGTGTTCAAAGAGAAAGTCTCCGGTGCAAAGACCGATCGCGCCGAGCTGACCAAGGCAATACGCAGGCTCGGGTCCGGCGATGTGTTGGTCGTGACAAGGCTCGATAGGCTGGCACGTTCGACACGCGATCTGCTCAATGTCCTGGCCACAATTGGCGAGCGTGAAGCCGGTTTTCGCAGCCTGAAAGACGCCTGGGCCGATACCACGACGCCGCACGGCAGGCTGATGCTCACGGTTCTTGGTGGCTTGGCTGAATTCGAGCGCGAGCTAATTCGTGCCCGAACAGGCGAAGGCAGGAAGCGCGCTAAGGACCGCGGCGTGAAATTTGGGCGGCCGACTGCGCTAACACCGCACCAACGGCAGGAAGCTATCCAGCGGCTTGCCAATGGCGACGCGCAGGCCGATGTAGCGCGGACGTTCAACGTCTCGCAGGCCACAATATCGCGGCTTGCGGCAGCCTGATTCACGCTTGTCCGCGATTTTCGTCACCCAAGCAAGCTAACGTGTAGGCGGAAACATCCTCCGCCGATCAATCCTCGTGCTCGAGCGTAAGCCCTTGTGCATCCTGATGAATCCGCTGCAACGTGTCGATAAGTGCGTCGTTTGCTTCCACCGCACGCTGAACCGAAACGTCGTCAGGCTCTTTGAAGCCGACGGATTGAAGCAACTTACGCCCAATGTCTTCAAAGCTGCTGGCTTGGCTGAAGTCGATTTTGCCGCGGAAGTCGTGTTGCTCGACGGTGAGATTGAGGATTTTGGCTTTACCCATGACGGCGGAAACTGCTGCGGCGTAGGCTTTATCTGCGTGTGCGTCGCGTCGGAGTTGGTTGAGTTCTTGGACGCATTTTTCCGCGGTTTCTTGGGTGCGTTCTGCGGCCTCTGCTTGCAGTTCGTGGACGCGATCGAGGATTTTAGCCTTTTTGAGCAGACGACAGGCATTAACTTCGGCTGATCCGCCTGCTTCACCGACTCCTATAGCGCGATATCCTGCGGCATTGTAGGCGTGGCCGTGAGTGGGGTGGAGATCGGGTTGAAAGAGGCCGATGAAGATTGCGCGAGCAAAGGCTTCGTGGCGTGGGTTTTTGAGTGCGGGCATGGATTATCTTTGGTGTTCCAGCGTGGTCTTTGGTTTTTTATAGCAGATTTTCTGAGCACCTGTGCTTGCAGGCCCTCACGACTTAACAAAAGTAACATCCGGGATTTGCCCCTCAGCGGCAAATGGCAATCGGATTTAATTCAATTAGAGCACCGGACTCCTGGTGTCGGTGTCGAAAACGGAATTACGCCATGTCGATTAAGCGCCTGTTCGATGCAGTCGAGCGTAGAGGCGACATTGGTCGGCGGGTTGCTGCCCTTGTTCTCCCAATATCGAACCGACCGAGGGTGACATCCAGCTGCGCGGGCAAGATCGGCTTGCGTCAGCCCAGCGAGTATACGAGCGGCCCGAATTTGGCGTCCCGAGACAATGTTGCTCATACCCAAACCTATACAATTCTGGAAACGCCGGGAATGAGTCTCTAGACGCTGCGATACTATTCCAAAGTACAAATGAGGCAAAGCGCGGATCGCGTAACCGCCCCGACCCGTCACGGGCACGCGACGGGCCGGGACTTGTCATCTGCACGAGTTGGTCGGCAGGAGCAGATGACCAACTGGCTAGCGCGGTGGCTTGCCGCCAGTTTGATACACAGCGCGAGAGCGCAGTGACGTCCTGCCAAGTCGAAATGCAACTCGGCGTTGATATTCCGGCCTGCCAGCCTTTCATCAAAGCCTTCCACCGCTCGCGCGGTCGAGGATGGAGGGCCGGCAAGAGGGCGCCGACACTTAACGATTCAGTCTTGCCTCAATGACCTAGCTGCCGCGCTGTGGCGGGGTCACCGTTCGGATGGTATCACTCCTTGGCTCACTCCTTGCGGGAGGAAGGCTCATGTCCGGCGAGATCAGACGCCGCAACACCAAATGCGTGTGTCGGCGTGCCCTCGCCTTTTTGGCGATAACTGTCGCAGGGTTTTCAACGCATGTTGGTAGCGCGCAGACACCGGACTTTGAATGCGCGCAACTTTCCAACGTGCCCGACGACGGGTCTCCTCTAGCAGTCGGCCTGAAAGACGTAGCGTCCAAAAAAATCGATACTTCGCAAGCAGAGTCAGCATGTCGATCTGCTCTTAGAGCCGATCCGGTCAATCCGACTTTCATGTTCCTGCTCGGCAGAGCACTTTCCCTGGGGAACAAACGACTGGAGGCAATAAAATACTATCTAGATGCCGCCGATCGCGGCCATGCCGGCGCGATGAATGATCTCGGCGGCGTGTTCGAATACGGTGTCGGCGTTCCCAAAAATTTGGCGACCGCGCTTGTGTGGTACGAAAAGGCCGCCGGGTTTGGTCATGCGGGTGCAATGACTCATATGGGTCGGCTGAGCGAAGATGGTCTCGAGATCCCGCAGGATTTTGCGAATGCGAGGCACTGGTACGAGAAGGCGGCCGCGGTTGGCAATGCCGCCTCGATGAACAATCTTGCTAATCTGTACAGATACGGGCGCGGAGTGGACCCAAATTTACCTGCTGCTGCGAACTGGTACCTCAAAGCTGCCGAACTAGGCCTTGCAAGTGCCATGAATAGTCTCGGGGAATTGAGCGAAGGCGGCACGGGCGTTCCACAAAATTACCAGACCGCCAGGAACTGGTACAAAAAGGCAGCGGATCTCGGTAATGCCGATGCCATGGGCAATCTCGGTGCACTTTTCGAAAGCGGACGGGGCGGACCACAAAGCCTGGAGACTGCAAGAGAGTGGTATGTCAAAGGAGCAGCTCTCAACGGCCGAGTCGCCATGCACAATCTCGGTGCCATGCTTGAGAATGGTCGCGGGACATCGAAGAACCTGGCGGAAGCCAAATTCTGGTACGAGCGCGCTGCAGCGCTCGAATATACGCCCGCGTTAAACGATCTCGGGCGTCTGTACCTCGCCGGCGCCGGCGTTCCAAAGAACTATGTGCGAGCCAAGATTTCATTTGAACACGCGGCGAAGCTTGGCGATGCAAAGGCGATGAACAATCT
>Ga0306919_10001625_pt1 | contig 10859 bp, 7 predicted proteins | sample flu12Cox44000172_FD_203764 | JGI IMG/M metagenome (GOLD analysis project Ga0306919, IMG submission 203764) | Lab enrichment of tropical soil microbial communities from Luquillo Experimental Forest, Puerto Rico - flux4day.12C.oxic.44.000.172 (v2)... | ecosystem: Environmental > Terrestrial > Soil... | reverse complement strand
TGAAGCATTCAGCATCAGGCCGACCGACACCCTGGTCGCGGGAGATATCGAGATCAAAGGACTTGGCCCGAGCGGGCGGGAGACGCCCTGGGTAAGCGATGGGAAACTCTGCGGCACGCGGGGACAACACCTTCCGCTGACGGGATTTGCGGTGCGTCTGGCGGCGCATGTCGACGATAGGTTTGATGTGCTTTATGAAGGCGCTTTTTTTGAGAGCGGCGTCGCCCCATACCGCAACGGGGCGCTTTGCATCCCTGCCATTGCCGACGATCCGCTGGAAGCGATCAATGTGCGGGTGATTCGGCGCGCTCCTCAATTGGGCGGGTAGCCAATCCGATGGCGAGCCCTCATTCACCGGCACCTCCGCATAAGACCGTGTTGAACGTCGGCTGCGGCTATCCGCTGCGGCAGAAACTACACCGCCACTTCCACGGGCCGGAATGGCGGGAGCTCAGGCTCGATCTGGACCCCGCCGTTTGTCCCGACATCGTCTGCTCGATCACCGATATGAGGCCGGTCGCCGGCAACACGGTCGACGCGATATGGTCCTCGCACAATCTGGAGCACCTGCAGCGCCACGAAGTGCCGCAGGCGCTCGCGGAATTCATCCGGGTGCTGAAGCCACGCGGGCTTCTGCTCTTGACGCTTCCCGATTTGCAGCAGGTGGCGCAGCTCGTCGTAGAGGACCGGCTCGAGGATCAGGCCTATCATTCTTCGAGCGGTCCGATCACGCCCCTCGACATGATCTTCGGTCACACGGCTTCGCTCGCCCACGGCAATCCGTTCATGGCGCATCGCACCGGGTTTACCGCGCGGACCTTAAACAAGGCGCTGGTCGAGGCTGGCTTTGTCGAGGTGAGCCTGCGCGCCGGCACTGCGTTCGATCTGTGGGCGACCGCTCACAAGCCTGGACGCTGAGCGGCACAGTGCAATGAGATTCCTCTTCGTCCATCAGAACTTCCCAGGCCAGTATGTTCACGTTGCGCGCCATCTGGCGCGATCCGGGCACGAGGTGAGCTTCATCACGCAACCGCGCACGGGCGAAATCGAGGGCGTCCGCAAGATCGAATACCGGCCGGCGCAGTCCGCTTCTGGCAGCCATGCCTACCTGCACGAGCTGGAAAGCAGCGTCGAGAACGGTTTGGCCGTAGCGAGGGTCTGCCACTGGCTCGACCGTGACGGATATGTCCCCGACATCGTCATCGGCCACAACGGCTGGGGCGAGATCCTCTATGTCAAGGACGTATGGCCGCAGACGCCCTTGCTGGGCTATTTCGAATTCTTTTATCGATCGAACGGTTCGGACATCGACTTTGACGCCGAATTTCCGCCGCCACCCGACGTCGCAATGCGATTGCGGACGCGCAACGCGGTAAACCTCCTCGGTCTCGATGCAGCTGATTGGGGGCAGACGCCGACTCGCTGGCAATACTCGCAATATCAGCAGCGCTGCCGTGATCGGATCACGATCGTTCATGAAGGGACCGATACCGCCGTCGTCAACCCTGACGCAACCGCGCGTCTGTGGTTGAGTAGTGGGCTTTGCCTTTCTCCGCAGCACGAGATCGTCACCTACAGCGCCCGCGATCTCGAGCCCTATCGCGGGTTTCACGTGTTCATGCGGGCACTGCCGAAGGTGCTAAGAGAACGGCCCGAAGCGCAGGTGCTGATTGTCGGCGCCGATGGCGTCAGCTACGGACGGCGGCCGCGAGGCGCCTCCACCTATCGAGAACAGCTCTGCGCCGAGCTGGCGGGAGAGCTGGACATGCGGCGTGTGCATTTTCTCGGACGCCTGCCCTACCGACAATATCTGACCGTCCTGCAGGTCTCCAAGGTTCATGTCTATCTGACATACCCGTTCGTACTCTCTTGGTCATTGCTCGAAGCAATGTCGGCGGGCTGCTTTGTCCTCGGCTCGCGCACGCCGCCGGTCGAGGAAGTGATCAAAGACGGGGTGAACGGACAGCTCGTCGACTTCTTCGATCAAGACAGCCTGTCAGACCAAATCAGCGCCGGCCTCGCCGACGGCAACAACCGTCTTCGATCGGCGGCGCGGGAGACCGTGATCGAACAATACGATCTGAGATCCATATGCCTGCCCGCTTATCTCGCTCTGCTCAAGACCTTGCTACCGCGCGGCGCGGTGCTATGACGATTAGCGGCGACCCCGGCCAAACGCAGCAACAGCATGATGGGCAGAATTTCATGCGTCCCGCGGTGACCACCGATCCCGAAACATCGAGCACGATCTACAATGGCGAATTGAAGATCATATTGCCTGCCGTAGACCTCCCCTCTGTGAGAGAGATCTGCCGGCTGAGCAGCAAAATAGCGATTTATATTTGCGAACGCGGCGGCCGACGCGGCAGCTGCGAAATCTACCGGGCCGACGCGGAACGCGGCGCAACGCGCATCCCGCTGAACCACCCGCCAACCTTTTGCTTGGCAATGCTGGCCATGTCTTCCGGTGGCAAGCGCGTGCTCGAGGCATTGCGCGAGGCATGGTCCGTTGGCGCAGAGGGGTTTCTGCCGAATTCGACCTTTATCGATCCCACGGATGGCCACGATGCCGCTGCCGCAGCGGTTCATCGAGCATTGTTCGACGCGATCGCCGACGCGTACGGCTCCTCCACGGCTCGCCTGCTGGCGCTGCAGAGACAGTACACCGCGTTCCGGATTGTGCACGACCAGCTGCAAAACGCATTCGACACCGTGGAGAATTTTCTGAGTCGCTCGCAGTTGCCGCCAACGTGGCTGGCGTTCGCCTGCGAACCGACCGAGGTCACCATCGGACCGGAAGCCGCCGGTGCGGCATTCCGCCTAACGCAGCTCCTCCCGATTCCCTCTCAGGGCCTTGCGGCGATTGAATTGCACGCGACCCCCGCCGCTGCCGCCGGCGACGGGTCTCTGACCGTCAGCATTGCGACCTGCGAGGAAGACAGGATATTGGGGGAGTGGTCAATCCCATACGCAGTGGTGCCGGACGGTTGGATGTTTCTCGACCTACCGGAAATTGACATTGCCCCGAGACAATCGGTGATGCTCAACGCGGCCTGGGTTACGCATTCCGGAACACCTCCGAGACTGTCTCTGACTGCCCTGCAACCAGTGCCGGAAGCACGCGTCTGTGTGGCGGGAGGTGAGGATAGTGAGCGGAGTCTGGCGCTACGGCTGCACCTTGGTCTGCCCGGATCGCGACGGGTTGCCCATCCGTGGCAAATTGGCGTCAGGCGCCAGCCTCACTCGGGACGCTTGGGTCATCGGCTGGCGCACAGCGTGTTGCGCGGGGTCGCCGAACTCGATCCGATGCCGGGTCACGAACCTCTCGTGACGTTCGTAGAAGACCCGGTCGCTATCGAGGTGCGGCCAATGAATGGCAGCATGACGGTGGCAAAGCTTCCTGGCGCGCTGCCGGCCGGGACGCGCCAGCTGACCGCGACGATCAAGACCGAGGACCCCGGCGGTCCCCTCGTCGAATATGCTCTTCTCGCTCTCGGCCCCCGCAGTGCCTATAGGAAAGTCCTGACCAAGGGTCGGCTCAACGGTCTACCGGGGGGCTTTTCGGGCTGGCTACCAATTCATCCGGAGTTCGCGACCCAGATACATCTGACGCTTACCGACCCCAACGAAAAGCCGCTCGACCTCTTTCTGGCGACGCGTCTTGCCGAGGGCCAAGCGGCCATCTGCGCCCAGGCAAGATGGCTAGAATTCGTGGTCGACGGGGTCCCCGAGGCATCCTCACAATGAGCCGCAGGGTCACTGGTCAGCCGCAAACCTCCAATCTCCCGGCGAATGCCGCGCCGGCCTCGGGGCCGCAGCTCGCCATTGTGATACCCGTTTACAAGCACAGCGTGCTGCTCGCAGAAGCCGTCATCGCGGCGTTGAACCAAAAGGCGGACATCGAGCTTGTCATCGTCATCGTCAACGACGGCTGTCCGATGCCGGAGACGCACCAGGCCTGCCTCGATTTCGTCGCCGCGGCACCGGATCGCGTATCCTACATTCGCCGGTCAAATGGCGGATTGAGCGCCGCGCGCAATACCGGCATCGATTTCGTCCTCGGCGCTTGGGAAACTGTCCAAGCCATCTATTTTCTCGATGCCGACAATCGCCTTTTGCCGGGCGCCCTGCAGCGGGCTTACGACGTACTCGTGCAAGATCCTGAGGTCGGCTGGGTTTATCCCAACATCGACATGTTCGGACAGGAATGGAACAGCGATTACTCCGGCGAGTATTCGGTGCTCCGCCATCTGGAAGAAAATACCTGTGAGGCCGGCAGCCTGGTCCGGCGGGCCGTGTTCGAGAGGGGCGCTCGCTTCGACGAGAGCATGCGGCTCGGCTTCGAAGATTGGGACTTTTGGCTCTGCGCGATCGAGCGTGGCTTTCGCGGCAAACATCTAGAAAATTTCGGGTTCCGCTACCGCAGACGACCTGAGAGCATGCTCAGCGACTCTGAGCGGGACAGACCGGAAATAGTGTCATATATCAATCGAAAACATAAAGATTTATTTCGATTTGAAAATTTGCTGGCGCTCGAGCAGGAGGAGGCACCGAGATACGGGATATATACCTGCGATACCGGCACGGTCAATTTGACGTCCGATCCCGCTATCGAGGGGGAATCCCTGTCAACGACGGAATTCTTCGAGCGGTATTACCGCGCGCGTTCGGCACCCGCGCGCTATGCCCGACCGCCCTTCATCTTAGTGATTGATTCATCATTAAGAGCGACCTTGGCAGAGTTGCGACTTCTGCAGTGGGCGTTTTGGTTGCTCGAGTCTGCTATAGAATCCGGCGGTTTCGCTTACCTGATTCGTCAGCCAAATCCGCAAGGGGACCGCATAGAGGTCACCGAACTTTCCGATGCCCAAGAGGGAAATGCGCATCATTGCGCAGGGTTGGTGATGGTCAGCGCCGAGCTGTTGGACGAGTGTCTGGATGATCCGGGAGACAGTTGGATCATGAGTCTTGGCACCCATTTCCCCCAGCCCCAAATTTGCGCGTTCCGGCTTTCGCTGCCTAACTTCGAGGAGCCTTCAACGGGTCGGGCTAATTCTGGCTTACTGGAATTATTCCGTGAGATGCGAAAATTCCGGTCGACAGTCTGGTACGGATTATCGTGGAATTGGCGAGAGTCGCCGTTATCCCCAAAGCAGGAGCTGTTCAGGGCTACCCGGCGAATGCTCAACGCTTCCCCCGTTTATCCGCGTGTCTCTCGGGAAAGAAGAAAGCACATCGGATTTGTTGTGCCAATCGCCGAGTTCGGCGGCGTCGAGAAGACCGCGTACAATTTGGCTGCCGTGATGCGCAGTCATGGCTGGTCAACGCATTTATTCATATTTTGCAAGCAAGCAGCACAGCCAGCTTCGCTGATTACCGAGACCTTTGAGAGCGTTAACTTTCTTTGTGATCAAGGAGTCGCGACCTGGGATCCGGAATTGCGGTATATGGGTTCTCATTATCCCAGCTGGGTGACAAAGGGACGTCATTCACGGGCGTTGGGTTTGCTTTGCGGGCTCGATGCAGTCGCAAATTTTCATTGCGCCGAAGCGCATACGTTGATGGCTCCTTTGCGGCGGCGCGGGACGAAAACCATCGCTTCGCTGCACGTGACCGACCTGACTCAGCTCGACAGACCAAATGGCCATACCTACCTCACGCTAGGCTACGAGCACGCCTATGATCTCTTCGCATGCTGTTCGCGGCAGCTGTTCGACTGGTGCCATGCGATGGGAATTCCCGAGGGAAAGCTGGCACTGCTGTGGAATGCGCCGTCCTACGATCTGTCGGCCGCCGCGGTCGAGGGAGTAATGACGGGTCGGCTATCGCGCGAGCCTGGGCCGCTGCGCGTCTTGTTCTTGGGCCGGCTCGATCGCCAGAAGGGGTTGGATCGGCTGACGGCCACAGCCCGGTTGAGCCGGGAAGCGGGCCTACCGATCGAGTGGCGTCTGATCGGCGCCTCGGTAATGGGGGATGCCGGGCAGCAAGAGCTCGAGCAATTGTCGATCGAAATCGAGCCACCCAAGCTGACGGCGGAAGGATTGACGGAATGCTACGCCTGGGCCGATGTCGTCCTGATCGTATCGCGTTGGGAGGGGCTGCCGTTGACGATATTGGAGGCTATGCGCCTCGGCGTCGTGGTCTGCACGACGGCGGTCGGCGCCGTCGCCGAGGCGATCACGCACAACGAGACCGGTTTTCTGCTGCCTGCCAAGGGCACCGGTGCGATCGCGCGCGAGGCAGTGCAAATCCTGCAGACCCTCTGCGACGATCACGCGCTGCTGCTCCGCGTCTCGACCGCCGCCGCGGCGGCGGCCAAGGGCTGGACATGGGAGAGTTCCGCCAGGGACTTGCTGGCGCGACTCGATCATCTGACGGCGGGCTGAGGCGGCTGGGACATTATGACGATGTCGCGTGCCAAGATTTGTACATTGAGTTGGCTGCTGCTCGCCCTCGGTACACCCGCTGCGGGGGGCGAGGCCGTCACTATCGGGGTCAATGTCGTCAACCCGCAGCGCCTCAACGCGGCCGACCGCGAAGCGGTGCTCGACCAGCTGCAATCAGCAGGCGTCCGAGTCATCCGCGCGCCGCTGGCGCCGCCGCGGGGCGGAGACGATTACGGGCCGGCGATCGATTTCAGCCGCCGCGCCTATGAGCGCGGAATCAAGACCGATCTGATCGTCGGGCTGCAGTACCGCGAGGGCGCACAAAGGCGGCCCGCGGTCACGGACCTGCCGACGATGTGGCCATCCTATCCGCTGTCCGCTGCAGACTCGGCACGCTTCCGAGCGGTTTTCGAACCGCTATTTGGTCAGGCGGAAACCATGGGCATCACGTTTGCTGCTCTCGAGTTGGGGAACGAGATCAACTGGACCGCCTTCAACGGTGATTTCCCGATTCCCGGCGAGGGGCGGGTGTTCGGCCAGGCGGATTTAGCGCGCGATCCGGAGGGGCGCAAGATTGCCGACGGCTACCACGCCTACCTGCAAACACTGAGCGTACTGAAAGACATCCGCGATCATTCGCGACTCAACCGAGCCACGCCGATCCTCTCCGCGGGCCTATCCGATCCCGGCCCCGCCAGGCCGCTGCCCGGCTCAAAGACCGATGCGGTCGCGATCGCCGCGACCCTCCAATACCTCCGCGCCAATGGCATCGATGCGCTGGTCGATGCTTATGCGGTACACACCTACCCTTGGGCAAAAACCGCTGCCCGCCGTCTAAAACAGCTGGAAGAGGATACACTCGTGGAGTGTCGACCGGTTGCTCAAGGCAAACCATGTTGGCTAACTGAGTGGGGGCTGCCCGCTGGCCCCGATGCTTGCCCTGGCGACGATATGCACCGGCCCGGATTTATGCGTGAGCTCCTCGCCGATTTTCGCGAATTTACGCACGACGGCCGCCTGAAGGGGCTGCTCTATTTCTCGTGGGATGACCGCGAGTACGGGGTCTATCGATGTGGCGGTCTAACGTACAGCGGCCAATTAGCGTTAACTCAAAGCCTCGTCGATTGATCCGAATTCTACGTTGCAATCGGAGAACACGCAATGCCATCGTGCCACAACATTAAAAGTCCGTGTACCCTGATCTGCCCAGCGCGATCGGGCTCTTCTCTTGTGCAAAACATTTTCGAACAACATCCAAGATGTCATGCGGTAGGCGAAACGGGCCATATATTATTTTATACCTGGTTTGGACTTACGGAATCTGAGAAAATTGTGGTTCGTAGTCCAGATCAACTAACGCATCAAGGGTACCGACTTCGCGGAGGGGAAGCCGCTAGGGAGCTGCTATTGTCATTTTTTGCTTCAGACAAGGAATTCTGGATGCAAAAGCCGATCGGTACACCGGAAGTGCATTGGTATTTTTCTGCGACAAAAAAAGAAGCAAACTTTGGTGATTGGTACTGGTCCGGTCTGGAGTACCTATTCCCAGAAGGCCGGTTTTTCACACTTTTAAGAGACCCGTGTGATTTGGTCATTTCGAATATGGCCTATTTCAAATCCACTGAACTGCAGGCATGGCAGTCGATCGAAAGGGTCTATGACCTTCTGCTGCACGAGAGAAGCGTCGTAAATCACGCGACCCTTTATCAGGATCTAGTCGAGCGGCCTGAGGAAGAGGTTCGGAGAATGTGCGGCTATTTGGGGATCGAGTTCGACAGAGCGTGCTTAAAAGCGTTCGAGTACCTCTATGTCCAGACGCCACCCGAAGCTGGAAAACCTTGGAGTTACAGGTACGCGCAGCCGCCCGAGCACGAAAAGAAGACGATGCGATTCTCTCGTCGCGATTCCTGGCATCGGTTACAAATGCTCGATTTGGGCCGCACGGTCATTGCTAAAGCGGCCAAGCTATGGGAAAAATTTGGTTTTGAGCTTGCTAATCGGGACCGGCTGACAATTTCGCATAAATGAATAAATGCGGCAGCTGCACACGTGTCCTTCTCGGGCGAGCGTGGAGCACACAACTACACGGGATTAAATTAGGTTCTTGTGTTGGGCGGGAATGACACTTCTCAACCGAAAGACCTCTCCCAGTCCGCCTATGGAAGGTCTCCCGGAGGCTACGGCGATAATCCTATCGGTGCATGGATTGAGCGGCGAAGGGGAAGCCCTTATTGATACGCGCACAGCCTAGCGTCCTAACATCCGGGTGTCAGCGACAGCCGGCAGACGCCTCGACGAAAGCCTCCAGATATTGCCGCACCCGAGCTCTGTGCGCTCCTGCAGATTCCCGAAGGTCTGTTATCTTGCGAATGGTTACGTCTACAAAGCCGTTCATTGCGCACGATATTTCCGCATAGCCCCTCGTTAAATCGCCGATATCCGCCTTCAGGGATTTGTTCCAAATGACGAAGCGATTTCCGCAGCAATCGAAGTTATAGTGGTGAAATCCTTTATAGTCTTCCTGCTCCGCTTCGTTCCGATGGTGGCGCAGCAATATAAGACCGCCGACGCGGATTACCTTCAGCATCTCGCTGATTCCGCGGAGCGGGTCGAACGAATGGTCGAGCGCGTTGCGACAATGGGCGATATCAAATGAGTTGGGTTCAAAAAAGCTGCTGAGCTCCTCTGCCGGTGCGAACATCGGCGTAATCGGAGGGTTTAGCTCGTGACGCGCCAATAAATTCGCGTAAATCGATGCCAAGGGATCGACCGCAGTAATGCGCAGTGCTACGCCCTCGAGCTTGTACCCGATGACCGGGGCCGGCCCGGAGCCTACATCCAGGATTGACACCTCCTCTTTGCTGAGACTCCGAGCCGCCGCTGCAAGCCACGGGTCCAGCGGAGTTTCCGCATCGAAGCGCCTCTGGAAATCTCCTGACCACTGTCCTCCCCTTTCTTCCATCCACCCATCCCAGAATAACGTCTCGGATGGGATGCCTTGCTTCCATTCCGTCAGCTGCGCCTGGAGAATCCCGACCTCAGTTTGGTGGTGATCGATCATTTTCCTTCCCAAGCACGAGCGTCGAAGACTGCTGAGCAGCAGTGCTGCAAAAAACCCTAGACCGGAACGGTTAAGGGCTGGTTGCGGACCCGCAGGGCTAGCTACAGAGAAAGCGGAATAGAGGGCGCTACGGCGCGACCTTGCCGGCGATTAGGAGGAACGTCGTCGGGAGCGTGACGCGCGAAGACGTTTCGGGCATCCGCAACGAGGCAGAAGTGCCGAGGAGCATGTCTGGCAGCGAGCCGGCCAGCGATGGGCCCAGCAAGAGCGAATCGAACGTCAGTGACCGATGCCGGCGACGAAGGTCGGCTGCACTCCATCAAGCCGAGCGGACGGCGAGGCCGCTGCGCTCCACTACACGAAATGGTTCGAATTAACCGATAATTTCAGCAGCTTAACTATCAATTTTGCGGAGGATTTGGCTGAAACGCCCTAGATTGCCCGCTCCGGGGGACGGCGGCGTGGGCGGGCGCGTCCACGCTCTTACTACGGAGCGTTGCGGTGACAAGCGCATGGAAGGCTACGGGAGCGCTCGCTTTTTTATTTGGCCTAGCCTACAGCGGGCCGGCATCTTCGCAGACCCAAGTCGGCGTAAACTTGACCAATGGTGATCGTTTATCGCAATCAGCTCAGCTCACCGCATTTTCGGAGCTGCAGGCGGCCGGCGCCAAGGTGATCCGTATCCCATTGGAGCCAAGGACATGGGGTCCGCCAGGGGTCTATACCGACAGCATTGCGCTTATCAAAGCGGCCTATGCCCGTGGCATAAGCCCAATCGTCATTGTACCGTTACAATATCCGGCAACGGTAAAACCCCGCCCGTACAATCCCGCTTATCCCGACATTTGGGCGGCTTACCCGCTTTCTCAATCGGACCCGGCCCTCTTCACCTCATGGTTCACGCCAATTCTAGCTCAGTTGGAAACCAGCGGCGTCGTATTGGCCGGTCTCGAATTGGGAAATGAGATTAATTGGGCTCCGTTCAACGGTGATTTTTCCGTCCCGGGAGAGGGGAACGTGTTCAGTGTTGCCGATCTTTATACCAACTCCGAAGCGGAGGTGATCGCCGCCGGCTATCGGGCCTACATGCTGAGCCTACAAGCACTAAGACAGATCCGTGACGCTTCAGCTCTCAACCAGGCAACCCCGGTAATCTCCGCTGGCCTCTCGAATCCGGGAGCGCCAAGGATTGGCGGTGTGGCGGTTGATGGTGCCCCCGTCGATGCGGTTTCGATCAATGCAACTTTACACTATCTGCGGAGTCATGGTTTGGATACAACGGCCGACACCTATGGCATCCATTTCTATCCCAATTCAAGTGCGACTCCGGCCCAGAGGTATAACGATCTTGCCGACAACGCATTGACACAGTGTGGCAAGTATGGCGTCTCATGCACCGTAACCGAATGGGG
>Ga0306919_10001622_pt1 | contig 10867 bp, 9 predicted proteins | sample flu12Cox44000172_FD_203764 | JGI IMG/M metagenome (GOLD analysis project Ga0306919, IMG submission 203764) | Lab enrichment of tropical soil microbial communities from Luquillo Experimental Forest, Puerto Rico - flux4day.12C.oxic.44.000.172 (v2)... | ecosystem: Environmental > Terrestrial > Soil... | reverse complement strand
CTCCAGTTTTTCCGCATTCTCGACGCGCAGCACGTCCAAACGTCCCTCAACCGCGCGGCGCAACTCGATCACTGCCGCGCCGAGCTGCTCTCCGATTTGTTTGAATGTCAGCTGCAGCTCTTCGCGCAGCGCTCGGGCGTTCGTGCTGGCCTCCGATCGCGATTCAGTGAGGCAGTTCGAAAAACCCTCCAACTGTCGCTGCTGTCCCGAAGCCAAATCTGCCACAGCGTGACGGACACTGTCGGCCAGCGCGCCGAAATTCCCGATCACCTCCTCCCGCAGCAGCTTGGAGCCCGTGGCGCTCTCGTGGCGCCCGCGCGCGAACTCGTCACGCAGATCCTGCTCCAGTCTGCCGATAGATTTTTCAAAGCTCTCCTGCTGAGATGCAGGAGCGGAGCGGACCAAGCGAAGTAAGATCGCAGCCGCGAGCGCGACGCCCAAGATCGCGACGGCGAGAGTAACCACTGAGAGTGTCGCTATTGACATCGGCGACCCCGCCTGGACCCGGCTGGCTCGCGACTGGGTCGCGAGCTTAGTCGCGCAGCAGTCCGCGCAGCGTCACACTGGTCGCGACGTGAACATAGAGAGAACATGCGGCGAACTTAAACCACCCACCCGATCCCTGTCCAGCAATTCTGTGGTAAACCGAATTAACCGGCGGTTACGCCGGGCTTTGGGCCGGTTTCGTGCCGTTGGTCGGTTTAAAGGCTGGAGGCAGGTCGATCGGCTGATTCGTTTGCTCAGCGAGGTTTTCCCCGATGCCTACCGACACAAAAGCTTTCACGCTGGTCCCGCACGATTGGCACTCGAGCGATTACGTTTCGGAATGGATAACGCGGGATACCACCCGGGATCGGGAGCGCCGACCTCTGCTGCAGCAGATGCTGTCGTTTGCGCCGTTCCCGCCCGAGGCTGTCCTGGAAGTGTTGGATGTCGGCGCAGGCTATGGCGTTGTCAGCGAAGAGGTGCTGCAGGCCTTCCCGGCCGCCCGAATCACCCTGCAGGACTATTCCCAGCCGATGCTCGACCGCGCCCGGCAGCGCCTCGCCGATCATTCCGGCCGGCTCCGGTACGTGCTCTGCGACCTCGTCGACCCGTCATGGCGCCAAGAGGTCGGCGGACCCTTCGACCTCGCCGTCTCCGCGATCGCTCTGCACAATTTGCGAGACCCTGAAAAGATCTTCGCCTGCTATCGGGCGATCCACGGTCTCGTCAAGCCCGGCGGCTATTTTTTGAACTGCGACCGCTTTGTCGAAGGCGTCGAGCCGCATCTGGCCGCACTCAGTGAGGCCGGCTTCGATCGCGTCGAGTGCCCTTGGCAGGATCATCCTCGCGCGATCGTCGTTGCCAGCAACGCGACCAGCTAGCTCTCCCGTCCCGCTTTCCGTAGGCCTTCGTGGAAGACGACCGGAGACGCGCTGCTGCAATCCTTAACCGCCAGGTGCGTGGGCGAGCCAGGGTTCCAGATCGTCCTCAAGCCCGATCAGCGCAAAGCCAAACGCGACCGACTGGAAGTTTTCGCCGTCGGCGAGCCGGTATGCGCCGAACCGTTCCTCGAAGACGCGGCGGACCGCGGGGATGAACGAGCTACCCCCGGTCAGAAACACGCTGTCGATCTCGTCGACCCGCACGCCCTGGGTGTCGAGCAGCCGGTCGACGGTCTGTGTGATGCGGTCAATGTCGTCGGCGATCCAACTCTCGAAATCCGCGCGCGAAATCTCCTGCTCGATATCGATATCACCGAGACCGAGCGCAAAATCGGCGCGCGCCGCCGCTGACAGCTTCACCTTGGTATCGGACACCGCGCGATAGATGTTGAACCCCCAGTCGTTGCGGATGACCTCGAGGAATTTTGCGATCTTGTCGGGCGACAGCGAGGCGCGCTGTAGGCGCTCGAGTTCGCGGATGTGCTCGGGTGTCTTGAGCATCGCCAGCTGATGCCAGCGCGCAAAGCTCGCGTGATAGTGCTGCGGGATCGGAAGGATCTTATCGATCGACTTGTACAACGTTCCCTTGCCGAGCCGCGGGGACACGACCTCGTCGATGATCCGAGAGTCGAAATTATCGCCGGCAACCGCGAGCCCGGCATGGCCGATCGGGGTCGCGGCATACCGGTTGCCGCGTCGCTCGAAGCGGATCAGCGAGAAATCGCTGGTGCCACCGCCGAAATCGCAGACCAGAACTAGCGCATCGGCGGTCAGACGCTGGGCGTAGTAATAGGCGGCGCCGACCGGCTCGTAGACATAGGCCGGATCAAGGATGCCGATCCGGCGATAGGCCTCGCCGTAGCGCTGGATTGCTAGCGCCTCGTCCGGCGCCGCGCCGACAAACGCGACCGGCCGCCCCGAAACCACGCGGCCGCCGGGTTCGGCGAACTGGCCGTCGGCATCGGCGATCGCATGCCGGAAAAACACCGACAGCAGATCTTCGAATTTGTAGCCGCGGCCAAAGATGCGGGTCTCGTCAAAAAGCGGGCTTGCGACATGGCTTTTTAACGATTGGATAAAGCGTGTCTCGTAGATCGACGTCAAATAGGCGCGGATTGCCTTGCTCCCGGCCTCGGCCTGGATGTCATGCCGGCTCGCCGACAGACGCTCAAAACACAGCACCGAGCGGTAAAGGTCCGACAGCTCGCGGTCGTCGCGGAACGCGACCGCCCGCACCCTCTCACCCGGTCTGGCCAGCGCGACGACGGTATTGGTCGTGCCGAAATCGATGCCGATCGAGCAGTCGGCTCGCATATCGTTTTTCCACGAATAAGGTTAACACATAGGCGCACGAGACGAGTGACCTCAAGCGCTGCGGGTGCCGAAATCTATCCTTGGGTCGATCACCATGTAGGTCAGGTCGCTGATCAATTTCAGCAGCAGCCCGATCAATGTGAAGACGTAAAGCGTGCCGAACATGATCGGATAATCGCGATTAATCGCCGCCTCGAAGCCGAGGAGGCCGAGGCCGTCGAGTGAAAAGATCACTTCGATCAACAAGGATCCGGTGAAGAGAATCCCGATCAGCGCCGCCGGAAATCCGGCGACGACCAGCAACATTGCATTGCGAAAGACATGACCATACAGCACCCGGCGCTCGGTGAGGCCTTTGGAGCGGGCGGTCAAGACGTATTGCTTGTTGATCTCCTCCAAGAAGCAGTTCTTGGTCAGCATCGTCAGGGTTGCAAACCCCGATATCACCAGTGCTGTAATCGGCAGTGCGATGTGCCAGAAATAATCGGCAATTCGCATCGGCCAAGACAGCAACGCCCAATTGTCGCTGACAAGACCGCGCAACGGGAAAATCGACAGGTAGCTGCCGCCGGCGAACAGCACGATCAGCAGCACTGCGAATAGAAAACTCGGCACCGCGTAGCCGACGATGATGACTGCACTCGTCCACACATCGAACCGACTGCCATCGCGCACCGCCTTTCTGATGCCGAGCGGGATCGAGACGAGGTACGTGATCAGAGTCGTCCACAACCCGATCGAGATCGATACTGGCAATTTGTCCCGGATCAGATCGACGACGCTGCGATCGCGAAAAAAGCTCGTGCCGAAATCAAAGGTCAGATAGTTGCGCATCATAAGAAAGAAGCGCTCGACCGGCGGTTTGTCGAAGCCGTATTGCTTTTCGAGCTCTTTGATCAGCGCCGGATCGAGACCGCGGGCGCCGCGATAGCGGCTCTCCCCACCTCCTGTCGACTTCACCTCGCCGCCGGCACCACTGACCCGCTCGGTCGCCGCGATTTCATTGCCTTTGAGCTTTGAAATCATCTGCTGGACCGGCCCGCCGGGTGCCGCCTGCACAATAAAAAAATTTACGACCATGATCGCGAACAAGGTCGGGATCATCAGGAGTATGCGGCGTGTCGCGTAGGCGATCATGGGTCAAACGGACCTATTCTCGTCACACTGGCGACGTTCCCGTCACACCGGCGAAGGCCGGTACCCATGGCACCAATGAATCCCGGCCTCCGCCGGGAAGACGAGAAAGGGCTTACGTTCATCCAGAGCCCATCGTGAGCACAGTTACTGCTTTGTCACTTCGCCTTTCTTTGCTTCGACCGATTGCTCAGCCTTTGGATCGATCCACCAAGTGTCGATGCCCAGACCGTATTTCGGCGTGATCGCTGGGCGGTGGAACTTGTCCCAATACGCGACCCAGAACGCGCCGAGATGGAATTGCGGAACGACGTAATAGCCGTATTGCAGGACCCGGTCGAGTGCGCGCGTATGGGCAATGAGGCTCGCCCGATCCGGCGCTTTGATCAGCTCCTCGATCAATTCGTCGATAACCGGGCTCTTGATGCCGAGAATATTGCGGCTCCCCTGCTCGTCGGCGGCTTGCGAGCCAAAGAATTCGCGCTGCTCGTTGCCGGGCGACAACGACTGCGGGAACAGCGCCACCGCCATGTCGAAATCAAAGGTCTCCATCCGCTTTTCGTATTGCGCGACATCGACCGTACGCACGTGCGCAGTGATCCCCATACGCTCGAGGTTTTTGGTGAAAGGCAATGCAATGCGCTCGTATATGGGGTCGTCGAGGAGGAGCTCGAATTCGAAGGGCTGACCCGTTTCGTCATTGACGAGCTTCTCACCTTTAAAGGTCCAGCCGGCCTCCTTTAATAATTTAAGAGCAACGCGCAGCCCATCGCGGATATTGCCGGAACCGTCGTATTTGGGCGGATCATATTCTTTGGTAAAGACTTCGTCAGGGACCTTGCCGCGGAACGGCTCGAGGATTTTCAGCTCTTCGCCCTGTGGCAGGCCGGTCGCGGCCAGCTCGGAATTATCGAAATAGCTTCGAGTCCGCGCATAGAGGCCATAGAACAAGTTTTTGTTCGACCATTCGAAATCGAAGGCGTAGGCCAGCGCCTGACGGACCCGCGGATCCTGGAACAGCGGGCGGCGTAGATTGTAGCCGAGCCCTTGCATGCCGCTCGGCATTTGATTGGCGATATGCTCTTTCTTTATGAGCCCCTCACGCAGCGCGGGGCTGTCGTAGCCGGTCGCCCAGGATTTCGAGGAATTCTCGCGCCGGACGTCATATTGGCCGGCCTTGAACGCCTCGAGTGCGATCGTGCCGTCACGATAGTAGTCGTAACGGATCACCTCGACATTATGGCGCCCTTTATTGACGGGGAGATCGGCCGCCCAGTAATCGGCGACTCGGCGATAGGTAATCGCCCGGCCGGGATCGACCGACTCGATTTTGTAGGGGCCGCTGCCGAGCGGCGGGTCGAGCGTTGTCTTGCCAAAGTCGCGCCCCGACCAATAGGCCTTGGAGAGCACCGGCATCTCGCCGAGAATGACCGGCAATTCGCGGTTTTCGGTCGATTTGAACGAGAACCGAACACCGCGCTCACCCTCCTTTTCGACTTTTGTGACGTCGCCGTAATACGAGCGGTACATTGGGAGCCCCTTCGCCCGTAATGTCTCGAAGGTCCACACGACATCCTCCGGCGTCATCGGAGTGCCGTCGTGAAACCGCGCCTCCTTGCGGATCGTGTAAAGTACGGAGAGCTTATCGGGCGCGAGCTCGATCTTTTCGGCAACAAGCCCGTATGAGCTCTCGGGCTCATCCTCGGAACGCACCGTCAGAGTATCGAAAATTGCGCCAATCCCAGCTGCCGGCACGCCTTTGACGACGAACGGGTTGAGGGTGTCGAACGTACCGATTGCGGACATCCGCATCGTGCCGCCCTTTGGCGCGTCGGGGTTCGTGTAGTCGAAATGCTCGAACTCCGGACCGTATCTCAGGTCGCCGAACAGCGACATCCCGGGCGTCGTGGCAGCGGATGCTGCAACGCCCAAACCGATCGCCAGGAATGAGGCGAGGCCGATTGCTGGTACTCTGCGCATTACTTCACTCCGAGGAGAGCCATTGCCGCCTGATGAGCGTGGCGATCACCGGCAACGAGAATGCGACCGTCCGAATCGAGGTCGAGCGGGGCGCCTTGCCAATCCGTGGCGATACCGCCGGCTCCTTCGACGATCGGGACCATCGCGCAAAAATCGTAGGGCTTGAGGTTGGCTTCAAGGACGAGGTCGATGAAGCCGGCGGCGAGAAGGCCGTAGGCGTAGCAGTCGGCGCCAAAGCGCGTCAGCTTGACCGCGCTCGACACTCGGGCAAAGGCCATGGCGTCGGTATTCCCGAACATGTCGGGGGTCGTCGCAAAGAGGGTGGCGCCGGCGAGCGCAGGACATGCCCGGCAGTAGACCACGGCACTGTTTAGCGTCGTCGCACGCCCGGCAACGCCGACCCAGCGCTCGCGGGAGATCGGTTGGTCGATGATACCGAGGATCGGGCGCTTGGCCCGGGTCAGCGCAATCAGTGTCCCAAACAGCGGAACGCCGCTGATAAAGGATTTCGTCCCGTCGATCGGGTCCAAGGTCCAGACCAACTCGGCATCCTCGCGCACCCGGCCGAATTCTTCGCCGAGAATGCCGTGACCCGGGAAGCGCTCCTCGATCAGCGAGCGCATCGCCAGCTCTGCCGCTCGGTCGGCCGCCGTCACCGGCGTCAGATCGGCCTTGTCGTCGACGGCGAGCGGCTCGCGGAAATAAGGACGGATCGCCTCCCCCGCCGCATCGGCGAGGCTGAGGGCAAGGGCGAGGAAGTCGTCGAGCTCGATCGCCGGCACATGCCTACTTTAGCGACTCCAGATAAGCGATGACATCGGCACGGTCCTGTGTTTTAGGGATACCGGCGAAGGTCATCTTCGTACCCTTAATGAAAGCTTGCGGCTTCCACAGCCACTCGTTGAGCTTTTCCGGATCCCATTTGTCACCCTTATGCGCTGCCATGGCGGCGGAAAACTGATAACCGGAGACGCTGGCCATCGGCTCTTCGGTGACGTCCCACAAATTTGGCCCGATCTTGTTCGGCCCGCCTTTGTCGAAGGTATGACACTGGACGCAGACCTTGGCGATCTGCTGGCCCTTCTTCGGATCGGCGGTGGCGAGAAGCGGCCCGATCGGTTCCGGCCCGGCAGCGGCTCCCGCCTGCCCCCCACCCGCGCTCGCCGGAGCTTCGGCCGCAACTGGAAGATACACGGGCTTGGCGGGCTCCTTTGGGCTGACGAGCTTGCTGGCGAGGATCCCAGAGACCATCGCGACGATCATCGCCGTCAGGATTGAGGCAATGATCTTGTTCCACTCGAAAGACGACATCGATGCCACTCCGACCCTGCCGATCGGCAGAAAATCGAAATCTCCTCCGACAGCTCAACTGAATTATCACGCTTCCGACAACTCGACGAACCGGGCATCTTGTCGCTGTCGGACCGTCGTCGAAGAACTATTGTGATCCCGAGGAACCCGATCGTTATCATTCCCGCCCGGCTCGCGGCGACGCGATTGCCGGGCAAACCGCTCGCCGACATCGCCGGAACCCCGATGATCGTCCATGTCTGGCGCCGCGCGGTCGCCGCCGAGATCGGGCCTGTCATCGTCGCGTGCGGCGATCATGCGATCGCCGATGTAGTCGAGCGGGCCGGCGGCAGGGCGGTGATCACCGACCCGCACCAGCCAACCGGTTCCGACCGCATCCACGAGGCGATTACGCGCCTCGACCCAGGCCGCGCCCACGATGCGGTGATCAATGTGCAAGGTGATCTTCCGACATTGGATCCGGGGGCAATCCGCATCGCCCTCGCCGGGCTTGGCGACCCTGAGACCGATATTGCGACGCTCGCAGCCGAAATCGCAGACGAAGCAGCCCTCCGCGACACCAGCGTCAACAAAGTCGTGGCCGGCTTTGCCGAGCCGACCCGGCCGGCCCGCGCACTCTATTTCAGCAAGGCGATTGTGCCATGGGGACAGGGGCCGCATTACGAGCATATCGGCCTTTATGCCTACCGGCGCGCAGCATTGGAAAAATTTGTCAGCCTGCCGCGCGGCGTATTGGAAGAGCGCGAGCATCTCGAGCAGCTGCGCGCGCTCGAAGCCGGGATGCGAATTTCGGTAAGCTTGATCGAGGCTGCCCGCCTCGGCGTGCAGGTCGACACCCCAGCCGATCTCGCCCGCGCTCGTCAATTGCTGCAACAAGCGTAAGCAGATATGGCATCTGGTTCCGATCCGATGAAAACGATCTCATTTCAGGGCGCGTTTGGAGCCTATTCCGACCTAGCCTGTCGCCGAGTATTTCCTGGCATGACCACCTTGCCGTGCAACCAATTCGAGGATGCGTTTGCCGCGGTGCGTGAGGATCGCGCGGCGCTGGCGATGATCCCGATCGAGAACTCGGTCGCCGGCCGCGTCGCCGACATCCATCACCTGATGCCGGATTCCGAACTCCGCATCATCGGTGAGCATTTCGAGCGGGTGAACCATCACCTGCTGGCCCTCCCGGGCGCAACATTGGCGACGATCCGCACGGTCAAGAGCCACGTCCACGCGCTCTCGCAGTGCCGCAAGCTGATTCGCTCGCTCGCGATCGAGCCGGTCGTCGCGGCCGACACCGCCGGTGCCGCCGCCGAAATCGCCGCCCGCGGCGACCTGACGGTCGCGGCGATCGCATCGGAGCTCGCGGGGCAGATCTATGGTCTCGCCTCGCTCAAAGAGAACATCGAGGACGCCGAGCACAACACCACCCGCTTCTTGATCATGTCGCGCGAGCCCAAATGGCCGCCGCGCGGCACGCCGACGGTGACGACGTTTCTGTTCCGCGTCCGCAATGTGCCGGCGGCGCTCTACAAGGCGCTGGGCGGCTTTGCCACCAACGGCGTCAATATGACCAAGCTCGAAAGCTACATGGTCGGCGGCGCCTTCGCGGCGACCCAGTTCTATGCCGATGTCGAGGCGCATCCCGAGGACCGCCCCCTCGCTCTGGCGCTCGAGGAACTCGCCTTCTTCTCCCGCGAGGTCAAGATCCTCGGCGTCTATCCTGCCCACCCGTTGCGCCTCGCCGCCTCGGCGCGCGAGACCGACTGAGAGAAGGATCTATCGTTATGGTGGTGATCGAACACGCCGAATTGCGCGGCATTGCGCTGCGCGTCTTTGAGGCCGCTGGGAGCGAGCCCGAGGAGGCGCGGATTATGGCCGACCACTTGATCGAGGCCAATCTGCGCGGCCACGACAGCCATGGCGTCGGCTTGATCCCGAACTATCTGCAGCATCTCGCGGGCGGCACCGCCGTCGCCAATCGCAAGGGGCGCGTCGTCAGCGAAAACGGGTCCTTGATCGTCTATGACGGCGAGCGCGCCTGGGGCCAGATCGCTGCGCGCGAAGCGACGATGATCGGCATCGCGAAGGCGCGCGAGGCTGGGGTCGCCGTCGTCGCGTTGCGCAATCCGCACCACATCGGGCGGGTCGGCACCTATGGCGAGATGTGTGCCGAGGCGGGCCTCGTCTCGTTCCATTTCGTCAATGTCACCGATGCGCGGCCGGCCGTGGCACCGTGGCGCGGCAGCGATGCGCGTTTCAGTACCAACCCCGTCTGCATCGCGATCCCGGGCCCCGAGCCCCAACGGCCAATCATCCTCGACATGGCCACAAGTGTCGTCGCGATGGGCAAAGTGCGGGTCGCCCGCAACAAGGGCGAGCAGCTCAAGCCTGGGATCCTGCTCGACGGCGAGGGCAAGCCGACGACCGACCCTGACGCTATGTACCGCCAGCCGCGCGGCGCAGTGCTGACCTTCGGCGAGCACAAGGGCTATGCGCTCGCTTTTGTCTGCGAGATGCTGGCCGGCGCGCTGTGCGGCAGCGGCACGATGCGGCCCGAGCGGCAGGGCGCTGGCACGGCAACGAACGGCATGCTGACGATCGTCATCGACCCGTCGCGGCTGATCGACCGCGAGTGGCTGCGGGCGGAGATCGCGGCGATGACCGAATACATCACCGCCTCGCCGCCACGGCATCCCGACGAGCCGGTGCTGATCCCCGGCGACCCGGAGCGCTTGACCCGCGCCGAGCGCCTCGCCAACGGCGTGCCGATCGACGACGAGACCTGGCGCGAGCTCACCGTCGCCGCCCGCGGCATCAATGTGCTGATCGAGACGCCGGGCTAGGGCGGACTGAAGTTCCCGTATATTCCCGTGGAGCCGGAAATTTTCTCGATTGTTCGCGAAAAGTGCCGTTTCGCCACTGAGAACGGCAAGGCAAATCAAGCACTTGCCGGCGAATTCCGGTAGCGGGCTAAACGGGAATTTTTTCGGGCCTAATCGGGAATTAAACCCGCAGAACCGGGAATCATACCGAAGAACGTCCGGCGCGACAGCTGTGCACCAAAGCAGAACCCCAAACAAACCCTTCACCCCATCAAAATTTGATAAAATAAAGATCTAGCTGACCGCGATCGTACCCTGAGACTTAGCCTTTTTTGGGGTGGATCCGCGAAATCGGTCTTGGTCTAGGGGTGAAAATCTGACGCTTATTTCCGGTTCCAAGCACCTGAGGGGTCGTTGTGCACCCGCGGACAAATGGCCGGTGGTGCCCCGTTGCGGTCCTTGCTCAGCACGAGGGGCGGCGGGCGGTCACAAATAAGCGACGCGCCTGCATCACCTCAATCCAGCAACCTCCGCGTAGGCCCTCAGCTCCCGTTCCACATCGTAACCGCTGGTCCCGAAGATGATGCCAGTGGCGCCGCGGGCCTCGAGCTGGGCGAGACGTTCGCGCAACTCCTCGTGCGTGCCGGTGAAGGTCATCTGTTTGGCGACGGATATGTCGACGAGCGCGTCATGGCCGTTCGAAATGTCGAGGGAATGACCGCGGTGAACGGAGAGGTGGCGGATGTTTTCGTCCGCACGTTCGACGCTCGCCAGCCACGCTTCGCCGTTCGGCAGCGCTTTCATGCTTTCCGGATCGGTCGTGTATCTGAGGTGATAGGCGAGTGCCACGAGCGGTTTGACGGCGGTCGAGGCGCGCGGCGAGGT
>Ga0306919_10001617_pt1 | contig 10873 bp, 10 predicted proteins | sample flu12Cox44000172_FD_203764 | JGI IMG/M metagenome (GOLD analysis project Ga0306919, IMG submission 203764) | Lab enrichment of tropical soil microbial communities from Luquillo Experimental Forest, Puerto Rico - flux4day.12C.oxic.44.000.172 (v2)... | ecosystem: Environmental > Terrestrial >... | reverse complement strand
AGGGAGGACACCATGGCCGACAAAAAGACCATCACGATTGCCATCATGGATGCGCCCTACGAGAACGCACGCTCGACGACGACCTTGCGGCTGATCGATCTCGCCGCCAAGCGCGGCTACAACATCAATGTCTTCGCCTATGAGGGTGCGGTATTGCAACCTTTTGCCACCCAGACCCCGCATGCCAACGCCGTACATGGCCGCAGTGTCGAGGAGGAGAACCATTTCATCCCGAAAGACGCGATCGCCGCACTGATGCGCGAGGCAGAACGCAACGGCGGCAAGATCGACTGGGTGAATTGCGGGCTCTGCGTCGACGAGCGCGGCGCCGCCAATGCCATTCCAGGCGTGCGGCGCGGGTCACCCGCCGATTTCTGGCAGCTATCCGAGGCCTCAGACAACACGCTCGTCATCGCCACGCGCTGAGGAGACGGTCATGAAGACACTGAGCATCGTCGAGAGCGCCTATCGGGCCACGATTGAAGAGCAGGACGACACGATCGTGTGGATTCACGGCGCGATGAAGGGCGCCGGGGCGGATCTAGCTCTGCTGCTTCGCGGCAATGCAGTTAACTATCTGGTACAGCGCCAGGACGCAGGCGGCCTCGCCTTTGGCGACTGGCGGCAGACCCAGCCGCCGCGCATTGCCTCGGATCTGGCGGCACTCGCCGCCAAGGGCGTCGAGGTCTGCTATGTCGCCGAGGATGTCGCCGAGCGAGGGATCGAGCGCAACGAGCTGATCAACAGCGCCCAGCCGGTCGCGCGCGCGGCCGTTGGCGAGCTTGTCGGACGTTACGACCGGGTCTGGTACTGGTAGGCGCGGCGGCGCAGCGGCCGGACGAGCACGGAGTTCGGCTGCCCCGACGGGCAACGGGAGTGTATGCAAGCCTCGGGTAACGTGCCAAACGGCATCGGTCAGCCGGTGCGGCGCACGGAGGATTTTCGCCTGCTGACCGGCAGAGGGCGTTTCGGCGACGATCTTGTCCTGCCGCACCTGGCGCATGGGTTCTTCGTCCGCTCGCCACATGCACATGCGCGCATCGTCACGGTCGACAAGATGGCGGCGCTGGCCGCGCCGGGGGTGCTGGCGGTGCTGACCGGCGCCGATTACGCCGCTGCGGGGCTCGGCCCGATCCCGCACAATCCCGGTCTCTCTACGCCCCCCGACGTCCAGGCGCGGCTCACCGATGGCCCGCCGATTGCTACCTGCCATTACCCGCTGCCGGCCGATCGGACGCGCTTTGTCGGCGAGCCGGTCGCACTCGTCGTCGCCGAAACCATCGCCGGGGCGAAGGATGCCGCCGAATTGGTCGAAGTCACCTATGCGCCGTTGCCGGCGGTGGTGCGCGCCGCCGATGCGATTACTCCCGGCGCGCCCGCCTTATGGGACGAGGCGCCCGACAACGTCTGCATCGACATCGAGGTCGGCGATGCGGCGGCAACCGCGGCGGCCTTCGCTCGTGCCGCGCACGTCGTGCGGCTCGATACCTTGGCGCAACGCGTCACCGGGGTGCCGATGGAGCCGCGGACGATCGCCGCCAATTACGACAAGGCGAGCGGGTGTTACACCCTCTACACCGGCAGCGGCCGCGGTGTCGCCAAGGTGCGGACCGACCTCGCGCAGGTGCTCGGCGTGCCAGAGGAGCAGGTGCGCTGCGTCTGCGGCGACATGGGCGGCAATTTCGGCACGCGCAATCTCTTCTACCCGGAATATGCATTGCTCGCCTGGGCTTCGCGCCTTGTCGGGCGGCCGGTCAAATGGACCTGCGAGCGCAGCGACTCGTTTCTGAGCGACTGGCAGGGCCGCGATCTCACGGTCACGGCCGAGCTGGCGGTCGACGCCGACGGGCATTTTCTTGCCGTCCGCGGCTCGAACCTCAGCAATCTCGGCGGGCACGCGACGGCGTTCGGGCCCTTGCAAAAAGGCATCGGCCTGATGTCCAACGTTTACGCGATCCCGGCCGTCCATTTTCGTGGCCGGGGCGCCGTGACCAACACGGTGCCAACGACGCCTTTACGTAGTGCCGGTCGGCCCGAGGCAATCTTTGTCATCGAGCGGCTCGTCGATCTGGCGGCCGACCGGCTCGGCATAGACCCGGCTGAATTGCGCCGCCGCAACCTGGTCTCGCCCGCCGCGCAGCCCTTCACCAACCCGGCGGGGCTGACCTATGACAGCGGCGATTACCCGGCGGCGATGGCGACCGGGCTCGCACTCGCCGACTGGGACGGGTTCCCGGCCCGACGAGGTGAGGCGCGGCGGCGCGGCAAATTGCGCGGGATCGGCGTCGCCAATTATATCGAGATCACCACGGGCGTGCCGCGTGAGCGTACTGAGATCACGGTATTGCCCGAGGGCCGGGTCGAGCTGGTGATGGGGACGATGGCCTCAGGGCAGGGGCACGAGACGAGCTTTGCACAGCTCGTCACCGAATGGCTCGGGGTGCCGTTCGATAGCATCGACTACGTCGCGCATGACACGGCACGGGTCGCGGCGGGGGGCGGCTCGCACTCTGGCCGCTCAATGAAACTGGCCGCAACGGTCGTCGGGCAGGCGACCGACGACATCATTGCCAAAGGGCGAAAGATCGCGGGTCATCTGCTCGAGGCCAGCGAGGCAGACATCGAGTTCGCGGAGGGCCGCTACCGGATCACCGGCACCGATCGCGAGCTCGGCCTCTTCGAGGTTGCCCGGGCTGCCACGACGCGGTCCGACCTGCCGGTGGATCTGCAGGGCCTGCTCGCCGCGGTGTCCGACCAGACCCTCCCCGTTGCGAGCTTCCCGTACGGCACGCAAATCTGCGAGGTCGAAGTCGATCCCGAGACCGGCGCCGTCGAGATCGTCGGCTACACCGCGGTCGACGATGTCGGCCGCGCGGTCAACCCGATGATCGTGCACGGCCAGACCCATGGCGGCATCGCCCAGGGCGTCGGCCAGGCGTTGCTCGAGCACAGCCATTACGACCCCGAGAGTGGGCAGTTGCTGGCGGCGAGCTTTATGGATTACGCGATGCCGCGCGCCGACACGTTTCCCGCGCTGAAGACCGCGCTCAGCGAGGTACCGTCGCCGTCGAACCGCCTCGGGGTGCGCTCGGGCGGCGAAGGCGGCACGACACCGGCGCTCGCAGCGGTCATCAACGCCATCGTCGACGCGGTTTCCGAGTGCGGCGTGGCTCACATCGAAATGCCGGCCACACCCGAGCGCGTGTGGCGCGCAATCCGCGCCGCCGCGGCGTCGGCACCGTATCTATGACCTTGAGAAACCGCGGTTGATTACCGCAGCCCGTCCGAAAACAGTAAGCTGACGGCCCCCAGATCGCCGCCCAAAGCGACAGTGACAGCAGCACTGTGAAAATCGCAGACCCTCTCATACATAGCCTGGGGTCGCCTCGCGTCCCGATCGACCGGATGGCGGTCACGCGTTCCGACGGTTCCAGTAATCGGCAGAGCAAGCGCAACCCGATCGGGCGTTGGCACCCGGTGCTCCAGTTCTCTGTCGTTAACCGGCTCCGCGATCGGCTGGCGGCTACGTTCGGATCCTAGAGGTAGGCAGGAAGTGGGGCCGCGCGCATACCTAGCTACCTGCGCTGCAATGATTTCATTGATCGGAAGCGTCGGGGTTCGTTAGGACGACGACTGAGGTCGAGCTGGGCCGCTTGTCGCGACCGGGCGGCTGATACTAGCCGCCCCTCCAACCGGCGCAATCACCTGGGAGTGCTAATCAAAAATTGTGGCGGAATGGGGGAGGGTGTTGGGACGAAAAACGTCGGGACTACAATGCTGTCATTGGACAACACGGTAATGTACTCCCGATCCATTCCGAGAGGTTGAGCGCCTTCGAAGATCTCGACGAGCCCCAGTAGCGTGGCAGGCCCGGATGTGTCGGGGATCCCCTCGATCGGTAACTTCATCGCCGGGCCAGACTCCCACGTCCCCTTCCTACCCATGAAGCCCTGGTTCAAATTTGCGTCGATGAGGTCAACCCTCTCCTGGGTCCAGCAAATGAACTCCGTAAAGGTTGACAGCTGGTTCTCGTTGCCGAAGACGCTCGGGTTGCCACCGAAGAAGTCGAGATCGACAAAGACCGGGTTGTTCGGGCGGTTGGATTGCACACCCAGAGTCAGCAGAGTTATGGCTGCCTTGATGAAGGTGGGGCCGGCCGTGGTGTTGGGATACCTGATGTCTCCGATGACTCTTCCGGTGACCCCCGCATAATGGCCGGATACGCCGTCGATGGGAAGAGCGACACCGTTGCGTACGATCATGGTAAAAGGCGCCGCCAGTGCCTGGATTGGGATCGCCGGATACGCCGCGACCGCCGTACCTGTTGCCCGGAGGACGGCATCGCCGGTTATCGCATCAAACGCAATCGCCGCATCATCCGTCGGTCTGATGACCCACCCGATCAGATACCCTCTAGGGCATTCAGCCGCAGGAACGACATGATTCGGAAGGCCGCTCGGTCTGGTGGGGCCGCCGTCGGGGGTGAAGACGATCTTCTCGAACACCGTAGCAGTGACGTCGAAGTCGGTCTCGGGGCAGACAAAACTGTGGCTGCAGCTGCTTGACTCGAGGGGCAAACCCAGTGAAACCTGATCTTTATAGGCTGGTGTTCGACGCAGGTGATAGTCACCGGGCAATCCACCTGGACCTCGATCTCGGTCTTGGGGGCCGTCCCGCCCTCAGGCAACGCTACCGTCCCCCTGATGAATTTCGGGAAGACAATGAGGCTTCCCTTCTCCTGGGAGTCGCTCAACACCGGGACCGGGGTCACTTGCGCAAACGCAGGCATTGCCATTGCAAGTGCGGGCATCAGCAGCAACAAGAACCGCACGCATCTCATTATCCAGATCTTGCCTGGGTTCATCGTAGGTTCCTCCCTATGTGCCTTTTCAAGGCAGCGCTTTATGCGGAAGCTAGACGCTCCCTATAGATGCGGCAATTTTCGTGCCGTCTCGCTATAATATTGATAAAAAACCGGATGTTCACGCAGGGTCGGCGCGAATGTAAGTAACACTTATCCGTTACCTAGGGTGAGACCAACTGTTACGATGAGTCGTCCGGCCTCTGGCGCGGAATGCAGAGAAAAGTCTTTGCGTTTCTTATACCGTTATTTCGGGTAAGATCAACCGTTATAGTTAGGGGGTAATGCGTATGGGTAGGGGGTAATACACGACACGGCACGGGCCGCTCCGGCGCGGCGCGGGCGCAAGGACGCGACGACACCAGCGCTGGCCGCGGCCGTCGACGCCCTTATCCCGCTGCTTGTGGTTAAAGATTTTCTCGGAACTCGTAATGGATTTATGTTAAATTGCGCGGAAGGGTTAATTCAGCCGCATGATCCGGTCCGCATGACGGCCACGAAAATCGCCCATCCCGTTGCACGCTAGGGATAGGCTTAGAGCGGGGGTGGTTGGGGGTCGCGGACGCAGCTGGGAGACCGACGGTCGGCCCTAACAGGAAGCGGAGCGAGCCGTCGCCGCGAGGACGCCGCAACGCAACTTACCGCTCAGGTGGGCGATATGACCGGTTTATCTCGCTCATGACCGTACAGCATCACCTCCCCAAAACGTTGCGGCTTGCAACCAGGCCCAACACCGGGGACGTCGACCCGGGAGGCGCTTTCACGCCGGATATTTGGTTGGTTATCGCAAGCTCGGTGCGTCTTGTTCGCGAGAGCTTGGCCGCTACCTTGCGCGGGCGCGACGGCTTAGTGGTGTGCGATGCGGTTGACCTGAGCGCTTGCGGGATCGCGAAGATCACGGACGCAAAACCCGATGTCGTCCTTGTGGATATGGGCCCGATAAATGGCGCCGCCGCAGAACGGCTGATCAAACGGATCAAGGGAGCCCATTCTCGCGCGAAGTTGGTGGCCTTTGGGCTGGATGAGGTCGACGATCGGCTTTTTGCATGCGCCGCTGCAGGCTTCTCCGGCTATGTCTCGAGTGAAAGCGCCGCCGACCAGCTGCACTGTGCTCTGATCGACGCGGTTCAGGGCCGGTTGCATTGTGAGCCGAACATTGTCGCCGCGGTGTTCAACCGCCTCGCCGGCCTTCTGCGGCAACACCAGAGGCCGGGGTCTCTGCCCCCGCTCACGTCGCGTGAGAGCGAAATCCTGGCGCTCGTGGCGCAAGGTTGCTCCAATAAAGAGGTCGCCCGGGAACTTGCGATCAGCTCCGCTACCGTCAAAAATCATATGCACATCGTCTTACAGAAGCTGCGAGTGAGCCGCCGCGGACAGGCGGTCGCCCGGTGGCACGGACCGGGGTAGACAGCTCAGCGGTCCTCCTTTATGCCTAGATCCATACACCCAAATCGATCTTTGTAACTGTTTAGGAAATATTGAGGAGCTCTCCGGAAACTCTGAAAGAGGGCGATCGGTTAGTATAGGCCGAAAAGAGTGGCCCATCCTTTACCCCTTTGATCCATGGCGCGGTCGAACCGTCGATATACTGTTTACTCTTCCGCATTTTGGTCGGCTGGCGAAAATGGCCGACATTCCGCGCTCTCTGAGCGAGTTTGAGCAACGTTTCGGCGATGAGGCGGCCTGCGCTAAGTATCTCATAGATGCGCGCTGGCCGAGGGGCTTTGTCTGCCCCGGCTGCGGCTGCGGCAAGGCGTGGCGGCTCGAAACCAAACCTTGGACCTACGAATGCGCCCACTGCGGTCGCGAGACCTCGGTCACTGCGGGAACTATCATGCATCACTCCAAGCTGCCGCTCACCAACTGGTTCTGGGCGGCGTATGTGATGTCCACGCAGCCATGCGGCATCTCTGCCCTGCAACTCCAGCAGGAGCTTGGCCTTGGCTCGTATAAAACAGCGTGGTTGCTGTGCGCCAAACTCCGCCAAAGCATGATCTCGCCGAACCCGATCCCACTCTCTGGCCTGGTCGAAATCGACAAGATTGAGATCGCTTGGCGCGGCAGAAATCGCCCTGTGAGCGGATGCGGACCCCGCAGACGAGAGAGGGCGCTGGTCGTTGGCGCCGTCGAGGTTCAGGATCTTCGGCTCGGTCGAATCCACTTGAGCGTCGTGCCCGACCACTCGGCGACAAGCTTGCGTGCGTTCCTCACCGCTCATCTCGCGCCGAGTGCCACCGCGAAAATTGGCCAGTGGTCTGGCGATACCCTCGTTCCCCGCACCAATCAAGATCCTCATGTCACTAGTGTCACGGATGCAACCAAAGACCTACACTGGATCCATCACGTCTTCTCCCAACTCGAGGTCTGGGCACTGAGCGTCCACCACGGTCTGCGCCGCCACCACCTCCAAACCTATCTCGACGAGTTTGCCTTCCGCTTCAATCACCGCCGTGTCCGCGAGACCGCCTTTCTCTCTTTGCTCGGCGTCGCCGCCGCGCACCGGCCCCTCCTCTATGATCTATTGGTCTCACGGGAAGCGGCGGCTCGAGCCGCGCAGCATCAGCTGCGATGACCGACAGTGAGATCTCGTTATTGCACGTCTTTATCGCACAAATCATTGCCGCGGCTCTGGGCACCGTCAGCATCGCGCAGCTGATTGGCTGTATCACAGCGGCCACCTACGGCACACGATGCATTCTCCGGCTCCCAGGTGCCACGCAGCGGTCGACGACGTCGACCGCGCGGTCAACCCGATGATCGTGCATGGCCAGACCCATGGCGGCATTGCCCAGGGGGTTGGCCAGGCGCTGCTCGAGCACACCCATTACGACCCGGAGAGTGGGCAGTTGCTGGCGGCGAGCTTTATGGATTACGCGATGTCGCGCGCCGACACCTTTCCGCCGCTGAAGACCGCGCTCAGCGAGGTACCGTCGCCGTCGAACCGCCTCGGGGTGCGCTCGGGCGGCGAAGGCGGCACGACACCGGCGCTCGCAGCGGTGATCAACGCCATCGTCGACGCGCTGGGTGACCTGGGCGTGCATCACATCGAAATGCCGGCGATCCCTGAGCGCGTGTGGCGCGCGATTCGAGATGCCAGCCGGATTGCTCAGTGATGATCAAGAGCCCGGCAGCAGCATCAGCGCTCGGTCCGAATACGCTGGCTGTCGTTTCCAACAACTGATGGAAGCTGGTCGAGGACCTGACCCGCAAAAACCACTCCCGCTGCGTTTATTGGCAAGCCGGCAACTTGTAGAGCCTCGGCTGTCCATGTGTTGCAGGTATGACCGAGATTGTACGTGCCGGTCGAGGCATAGAAGACGCTTTGGGGGTAGGGACCGATGCTGATGCGGCTCGGGAGCCCATGCTTATCAACGGCCAGATAGTCCCACAGAAACTGTGCGAGGCGTTGAATGCCCTCCCGCGGCGCGGAGAGAACAAAGACGTTCGAGGCACCGAAAAACGCTTCCGGCGAAATTTGCAGCGGGATGACGAGCATGACCGCCGGCCCGGGAACAGCCGCCCTCAAAAGGTCACCGACGCCGGCATTTTGGGCCGTGTAATAGTCGCGGGCTCCCCAGCCGAAGACCAGGTAACGTGCGCTGGGAAACTCTGGCTTCAGAGCGGCTAAACCGCCGGTCAGACCCTCTAACGGTAGCCCCAGCTCGGTGTGCCAGCCGCCAGAGACGACATAGATCGGCTCGGCTCGCGGTGCTGACCCGACATAGGGCTTTACCGGGGTTGTTGGCGTACAGCCAACCAGCCCGCATAAGGTCCAGACCACGCCGACAGAAAGAGCGAATATCGCGCCTGCGCCCTGACGGCGGTGCGTAAAGCCCTTAAGTACTCTTCGGATACTCGTAGGGTATTGCCAGGTTGCCCAGGACGGGGCGGCGCATTCCGCCGTCCTCGAACCGAACCAGCATGAGACCGAACAGCACGGAATCGTCAGGCTTTTTCTCCCTCTTGCCGAGCGGCGGCCGGTCGTTGCCTCAGGCGAGCTGCGGGAGCCCTTGATTGCGATCATCGCTATCGCTAAATTTGTCGTTTTAACATTACGCATTTCGTTTCGCGGCGCGGGAAAAAGAATCGTGGCTGGGGCAGGGCGATCGTAAGCGCGTTTCAACCTGAAGGAGAGTCCTTGCTATAGATTTGCTGTAGATGCAACGACCGAAAACAATTGACTCAACGTGATGTTGTATTTGAGTGCGGACTACGCGCCGCCCGCGTCGTGGGCGTAACGAGCGGATATAGTACCGGTAGCGCTGAACCATTCGACGGAGGGGGAGGTGATCACAATGGCAGCAGCTCGTCCGGTCGAGGCTCGCGTGATCGAATTGTTGGAACATCTCGGGATCGAACAGGCCCATATCGCGGCGGGACGGCTGGTGCAAAGCGACTGGCACGGACTGGCGACGGTGCACCCCGAACGCGTCGCATCGCTGACCCTTATTTCTCCTCAAATCCTCGGCCCGGGCGAGCTCGGCGGCTTGGCCTCTCGCCTGCTTATAGTCTCGGGAGATCAGGGTCCTACCGCCGAAGGCACGGTCAAACTCCTGAAAGATCTTCCGGAGGCGACGTCGCACATACTACGCGGCTACGAGTATTTGCCATGGTCAGACGTTCCCTCCGAGCACGCCGCCGAAATCGGTACCGCAATGCTGGGCTTTCTCGACCGTCATCCGGCTCAGCCGGTCTCGTTACCGGAGCGGGAAGGGGAGACAGCGGGGATCTCCTACCGCATTCGTGGCAGCGGTCCGCCGCTGCTGCTGATGCCGCTCGATCTGGCGCCGTCGCAATGGGAGCCGCTGATTCCGCAGCTCAGCGGGCAATACTGCACGATCACCCTGGGCGGACCTCTTCTCGGTGCCGTCTCCCTCCTCGAAGCGCGGGGCCGATCGTCGTATTTGGGTGTCGTTCGGAACGTTTTGGATGTGGTTCGGATAGAGCCGAGTGAGGTGATCCTGGAGGTCGGCGGCGGCTCCGGAGTGGTGTTGCGCGAGATCGCGCGCCGTACCGCCGGCGCCAACCCCATCATCGACATCGACATCAATCCCTACCTGCTGCGTGAGGCGGCGGCGCTGGCAAAGCAGGCGGGGCTCGCCGAGAGGATGACCTTCCGGGAGGGGAGCGCCGAGGCGATCCCGATCGAGGCAAGCAGCGTCGATGTCACGCTCTCTTTCACGGTCATGGAGGAGGGTGACGCCAACCGGATGCTCGCCGAACTGGTACGGGTCACGCGGCCCGGCGGGCGAGTTGCCGCCATCGTGCGCTCTCTCGATATGCCGTGGTGGGTGAATCCGCCGCTCAGCGCCGAGTTGCGATCCAAAGCGGATCGGCCGGGATTGATCGGCGGAGACGTGACTGCGGCCGGGTGTGCCGATGCGAGCCTCTATTGCCGCTTTCATGCGGCAGGTCTGACCGAACTGACGTGCTTTCCCCAATTCGCCGCGGTCACCGCGACATTCGAACCGTCTCGGCTGGCAAGTATGGAACAGCGAATTCTCGCAATCTCGACGGCGGAGGAAGCCAGCGAGTGGCGGGAGGCCGTTGCTTCGGCGAAGGCTGACGGGACTTTCTTCTTCGCTTTGCCGCATCACTGCGCTGTTGGCACCAAGCCAGCTGAGGGAGGACAGAATGAGGATCTGCTGGTTCAACGACAATCGCCTGGGGCTCGTCGAGGGCGATCATGTCCGTGATGTAAGCAAGGTGCTCGAAAAGCTGCCCCAACCCGCCTATCCGTTCCCGCCCAAGGGCGATCCGCTGATCGCCAATCTTGATAGGCTGAGGCCCGCCATTCTGGCCGCTGCCGCGGGAGGTGCCTCCTTTCCGGTCAGCGAGGTCAAGTTCCTCAGCCCGGTTGCGGCGCCGACCAAGATTATCGGCACGCCGACCAATTACCACGACCATATCGCCGAGGCGGACCGTCAGCGCGAGGTGTTCGGCCGGCGCTATGCGGGCTCGATCGAGGAGCAGGGGCTATTTCTCAAAGCAATCAGCGCGCTCGTCGGTCCG
>Ga0306919_10001604_pt1 | contig 10912 bp, 8 predicted proteins | sample flu12Cox44000172_FD_203764 | JGI IMG/M metagenome (GOLD analysis project Ga0306919, IMG submission 203764) | Lab enrichment of tropical soil microbial communities from Luquillo Experimental Forest, Puerto Rico - flux4day.12C.oxic.44.000.172 (v2)... | ecosystem: Environmental > Terrestrial > Soil... | reverse complement strand
GTATTCGTCCTTGAATGCTAGACGCAGCGGTTTTCAGATGCTGGCGGCTCGTGCGGCGCGCAGGTGCTGACCGACCTCCCACGACGACCGAGCTACCGGTCATCAGCTGCTACGCTGCCTCACAGCGATTAGCTCAAGTGCTTGTTCAGCACGGGTTGCCAGGGATCATCTATCCGAGTGTGAGAAAGAAGAAGCATGGCGACTGCATCAGCTGCTTTCGGCCTGCGTTGGTTACAAACTTTCGTGTAGGTCTTTGCCGACTATAACGTTTGAGAGCGCCTCGGCAACGTTCACATTCGTCACCCACTCCTAGAACACCAGATCTCGCTCAAGGCACTAATAAGATTTTGCCGGAAGTCATGTTGGCCGCATACTCTTCCAACGCGCTTGCTAGCTTTTCCAGCGGCATTCGGGCGTGAACCTCGGTCTTCAGATCATCTGCCAGTAGGCTCTGCACGTGCCGGCCCAGGTTGAACTGGCCCAACACACTTCTGTGGTGCAGCCATTCGCTCAGCCAGAACCCCTTCACGCGCTTAGCCTCGAAGATCAGCGACATGGGGTCGATCTGGTTGGCTTCGAGTGATAGGGCACCGTAGACGATTAGCTCACTTCCATCGGGCTGTGCCCGCAACACCCGACCGGACATTTCGCCACTCACTGCATCGAAGCCGATGGTGGCGCCCAAGTCTCGGCAAAGCTTACAGAGCTTTGAGTCGAATCCTTCGTCACTGCTATTTAGCACGTGGTCGGCACCGAGTGCATGTAGGGCCTCAACCTGCTCGAAGCGACGGACGACGTTGATCACCGGTATCGAGAACCTTCGCCCCAGCTTCAGCACCATCTTGCCTAAAGCGCTAGCGGCGGCGGTTTGAACAATTGCCCTGTGTCTGCCCCGTCGCGCAACATCGAGCAGCGCCCACGCAGTCAACGGGTTGACAAGCATCATCGCGCCCTGCTCCATGGTTACGTGATCGCTGAGCGGCACGCAGGACTGCGCTGAGGTCAGTACATATTCCGCCCACATGCCTTGAGAACTTCTGGGATCAACAGCGGCACAGGCAACCCGGCGTCCCTTTAGAAAGCGTGCCCTGAATCCACTGCCCGTCTCCTCAACTGTGCCGCTCCCTTCAAATCCAGGCACCGCTGGAAGAGGTTTCTTGAACCCGTAAAGACCGCGGAGGAACATCTGGTCGGATGGGTTGATGGGTGAAGCGGCAACGTGAACAAGCACCTGTCCTGGACCGGGCCGCGGCACAGGCAACTCAACTAAAGAAACACTCTCTGGTTTGCCGTCATAGGCTCGAATCTGGGCAGCCCGCATGGTGGAGGTCGTTGCCATCTGGCATGCATCCTACCACTGGCACACAACGATACCCGTTCAGATCCCTGAGTCATTCAGCGACCTCACGGACATCGTTCAACGTTGTTCGAGGTCTATCTTTAGAAGCCAGCGGAGGAACAACTATGCTCGAGATTAGGTCAGTTCGCATGGAATTTCCTGCCGAGGCTAACATCATTGTTGGCCAGGCACATTTCATCAAGACTGTAGAAGACATGTATGAGGCTGTCGCAACCACGGCGCCTTACGCCAAGTTCGGTCTGGCTTTCAACGAAAGCTCTGGTGCCTGCTTGACACGGTCGGACGGAAACGATCCGACGCTGCAACAGATCGCCGTAAGGAACGCGCAGGCACTCGCTTGCGGACATACCTTCGTGTTGGTTCTTGCCGCTGCCTACCCGATCAATGTGCTGAATGCCATCCGCAACGTGCACGAAGTTTGCTCAATCTTTTGCGCGACCGCTAATCCGGTTGAAATCATTGTTGCCGTTAGCGACCAGGGTAGGGGAGTGCTGGGGCTGATCGACGGGGCCTCACCAAAAGGTGTCGAGGGACCAGACGACATTGCTTGGCGACGGGATCTGCTGCGCAAGATTGGCTATAAGCGTTAAGCGTTCGAAAGTTGTGGCCCAAAACACGGGGAGGCGTCAGCAGCACGGTCGTTGTTAGAGAGTGCGAAACAGGATTACATGTGCTGCCCGTAGCTCATCAATTCGGCGGTCGCCGATGATTTAACTCCACAGGCCGCGGCACACTCGTATGGTCTAGTTGGCACCTTTAAGCGCCAGGGGGAATCCGTCACTTGGGCCTAGGTTCCTCCCGGCGAGTATCTTCTGGCGGAGTTCGCTGTTCGTCGGTCGTCACGACAATTGAGCTCAGAAATGGCCTAGAAACTTCTCGTGTTCGTGCCGACGAGCAAGCTCGGCGAATTATTCGGACAATGGAATTTGCCGATCTGCGACGAGTTTTGGCGCGAGACACTGCCAAGCCCTTACCCGCCTTTCGCCAATTGGCGCAAAGAATCCGATTCTTTCGTCGACCTCGACTGAAGGCTCACGTGAATCCGACTGTTTGAGTCAAGCATATTCCACCGTTGTCTGCTGGCGGCTACGCTGGCCGCACGGCAGGCTCGTACATGCCTGTAGTACGGGTTGCCGGCTATCTTTCTTCCGCAGGCACAGGTTCGGGTAGTGAGCGCGTGTTTTTGAGCGCGAGAGATGTTGGCCGTGCTCAAAGCGGCATCGGTTACGCCATACTCGTTGCGCAACCACTTCGCTGTTGCCGGATCGAGAAGTGCTAGATTGATTTCGCTGCCGTGCTTCTTGCAAAAGCCTTCAAATGACCTGTCGGTCACAAACCAATCAACCAGCTTCAACTGGCCAGAGCAGATCAGTTCCTGTACCTGCGCCACGGTCACGTCCAGAAGATCCGCAGTTCGCTCCCAGGAGAATGCAGCCTCCTCTGAGGCGAAAACTGCAGCAGTCCGTTCGAGGACGGCAGCGGACAAGGATGCGGCGTTCTTTTCACAGCATGTTGCCAAAGAGCTTACCGTCACACGCGGATCGCGCACCCGTAAGATCCCGTTTCCGATGAGGCATCGCAGTCGCGCGGGACCCACTCGCAGGAGTTTGCACAAGGCCCGCAACGACCATCCATCCGTGACTCTCGCGCTTATTCCCACTGTTCCAAGACGGTAGCGAACTGCTTGAACGGAACGGCCCATGCGCTGGGCAATCTTCTTGACCGGTTCATACCCGGCTAACCGAAACAGGGCATCGTCATCCGTCGGCGTCCAAGGTACTCCGGCCGACCGAGTGACTGGAGCATGCGGCCTTGATGTCTTCGCCGTGTCAGGGCGACGGCCTTCAGAGTTGTTGCGGGCTAAATTCTTGCGCAGGTAGCGGATACGCTTCCAGCAATCGCCGCGCGTCCAGTGTGGGACCAGTTCGAGGATTCGGTTGATCGCCTCGCGTTTCTTCGTCGGCCCCTGTTGCATTGCAGACATCAGCATCTGGTCAACAGCCGCGCGGCGTCTACTCTCCTTATCACCACTTTGCTTCGGAGCCTCGGACATTGCTCACGCTCACTACAGAACGACCATTGTCGAGAGATTGCTGCGCGACATATTGCAACCCATGATCGCGAGCGTTCTTACGCCATTCGAGAGCGAAGTTGGCTGCGGTTTGCAGTGCACGCACTCCGTGGCACTATTTTCTTGAATCTGCAGACGGAGCGGCCGACACAGCTTCGATCGAGACGAAGAGGCGTGGCGTTCGGCAAACGGCGTGATGCCGGTTTGCCAGCGACTTATGAAAGCGGCGGTTTCTTTGTGAGGACTCTTCCCACATTTATTGAAGGAACATCGGGGCAGAAAAAGTATCAAAGAAAATTTCGAGGACGTGCTTTACAACGTTGAGCGCGGGCTGACGGTCGCGCTCCATCCAGATTTGTAAGTGATTGTTGTGACGAGTTGTGTCGAAAGGACACAACAAAAACCAGATAAGCATCGATCCGCAGCTTGACACCTATTCGCGCGAAATGTCACTCTGCTCTTCTGGCCGGCGAACCCTAACAGGAGATGTGAGGCCCCTGGATGCCGAGCCCGGAATTGAACCCTGAATGGGACCTGTCGAAAACCTCCTCAGACAAGAAAGCACAGGCACTGGAAACGGAGCTGATTTCTGCCGCCAGCAGACTTTGGCCGCGCGTGCAGGCCCACGCTCGCCGCGAACTTGCGAATAAGAACTCTGACGACGGAATTGCGTTGGCGGCCGAAGTTTGGGAAGGCGTCCTGCAGTCGGTTGCAAGAACTGTGCAGCGGCGCAACGGCACAGGTCCGAGCATCGTCGATCTGGACGCCTACCTATTCGGGGTCTTTCATCATCGCTTCAATCGTGCTCTGAAGAAGGAACGCAGAAGGCAAGAAACGATCGAACTGGTACCTTCGACTCGTGATTTGGAGCAGCTTCCAGGGGCCCATGACGCCAAGTCGCCGCGCAATGTAGAACGTTCTCTTCAGGTCGAAGAGGTCGTCCGAAATATGGACGATTGGACACGCAGAGTCTGGACGGCCAAGCAATACGGTTACTCCTGGCGAGAGATCGCTGAACAGATAGGTTTGAGCGAACAAGCCGCCAAGGCTCGATTTCACAATGCACTTCGCAAACTCGCGGCCCGCTTGAGGTACGGCAAATGAACGATCAACGGCGGGCAAGTGGCTTCGGTTCTGATCGCCGCAGTCGGCTTGGCGTTTCCGTGCGTGGCGACCACCCGAAAGAAAGCAGGAAGGTTTTGGGCGATCGAGACGAATTCAGTAAAGATGAACTGCGCATCCTTGATGTGCTGACGCGGAGTCTCTCGCACCAGTTTCCCAACCCCGACCGCATTGGATGCCCCGACTCAGTGGTGCTTAAAGGAATCGCATTCCACAAGCTACGACTCGCGGAGGTCCAGCAGTGGCTGGATCACCTCAGTGCCTGCAGCCCGTGCTATCAGGAATTCACTGAGCTGCGTGAACAGGCCGAGACCCAACGGCGTCACCTGCAGGCCTGGCTCGCCGCTGCTGCGGTTGTGATCTTCGTTGTGGCAGGATGGCTATGGGTGCAAACTCACCACGCCGTGCAGGGTCCTCAAACGGCTGTTCTAGACCTTCGCGGTGTCTCAGTGGTGCGGGGACAGAGTTCGTCTCAAACGGATCTTCGGATTCTCGAAGTTCAACGCTCAGCGAAGCACCTGGTTCTAGACTTGCCGATTGGCAGTGTGGAAGGAAGCTACGAACTCAACCTACTAAGCGAATCGGGCAACCAGCTCTTGAGTGCTAACGGCACAGCACAGCTACACGACCGGGTTGTCGTTTTGCGAGCAGACCTGGAATTTCGGGATCTTAGGCCCGGTATTTATCTCCTTGCACTCCGGCAGCAGGGACTTGAATGGGTTCGGTATCGAGTGCGAGTCTTATAGCTCACCTAAAATAACAAGCTGTAACAAAACCCCGGGATGGGTGTTTGGGATTTGATTCACTTCGCGTTTCTGAACTGGCTTTCACTGGTCGCGTGCCATCATCGACACTTGTTCCGTGCGTGCAGTTTTTGGGGCAGCAAACAGGACCGAATCCGATAGATCGAGCTAAAAGCGGCAGTAAGCGCCACTTGATCTGCGACGGGCATGGCATTTCGTTGCCATCAGGACAACGGGAGCCAACTGTTACGATTCAACACAAGCTTTGGCATTATTCGACGGAATCCCACGCTCCAAGGGGCTGCGCGGGAGGCTGCGCTGTCGCCCTGATTCTCTGCTTCCGTTAGCCCGTCATCCGCAAGTCAAACGTGTGCAGCTACAGCAGGTGTTCATGAACCTCACGCTTAACGCCATCGAGGCCATGAAGGACTCGGGCGGAGAGCTTATGGTGAAGTCGCTGTGCCAGGATTTTCAACTGCTGTTCTCGGTCAGTGACACCGGCGTGGGTCTACCAACGGAGAAGATGGACCAGATCTTTTCTGCGTTCTTTACAACCAAGCCACAAGGCAGCGGTATGGGCCTGGCGATCAGCCGGTCCATTGTGGAGTCGCATGGCGGACGGTTGTGGGCTACCGCTAACGATAGACGAGGAGCAACATTCCATTTCACTTTGCCGATCCAGGTGACGGAGTCATCGCCCTTGGTTGCCTGAGGCACTAAGAGCGCGCGGGTGAGGCCTAGGAATTTGAAGGATCTTGTAAAGCCTGACTTGAAACGCTCAGTTCCGCTTTCCAGCGTCCCAGAAGGGGCAGGTTGCTCGTGGTGTTAGATGGAGAAGAGGTCTTACTGGTGCCTCGCAGCACGGAACTGTGCTGGTCGTGGGCGTCCGTTGGAAGGGGTTTTGTTACAGACTCAATGGTCGCACCATACGAACAAAGAGCGATGATACGAGGCGGATGCCGTTCGATGACACGCTTTTGTTTCCCTCGAACAACCAGTGCAACATCGACAATGTACTCATCGAGAGACCGATCACTCCCCAGAAGTCTTAGGGCAAGTCGGCTTCCGGTTAGAGAGTCCTCACGACCTCGATTGCCTTTTCGATCTGCGTGTCTCTGCCATCTCGCAATTCTTCTCGCGAGAGTTCAGTTGGAGCAGCCGGATTAATGCCGTCGTTCTCCAACATCCTCCCCCGCCACGTAAGATAAGCGGCAACAGGCAGTCCCAGAATGTAACCGTGCCCGACTTTGAAAGCGCCGCCGCTGAGTAGCCGACCCGGTGTTTTGGTGCCCACGATGGTTGCCAGTTTGTTTTCCTCTGCAAATGCCGCTACCATCTCGCCTGCGCTCGCGGTGTGCTCATTCACCATGAGAACGACGCGTCCGTGAAAGCGGCGCGGACCAAGTCCTTCGGTAATAACTAGGATTGACTTATCCACGAATGCATAGCGCGCTACCAGCCAGAGCAGAGTCGATTTGTGCGAGGGAATCCGACCGAAACGAGTGAGCTCTTCTCTTCGATAGCCACGCTCACGGCGCTTGCGAGTGAGGCTGTAACCGACTTCCAGCTTCCCAGGAGTCAGGTAGCTCATCAGCCTCAGACCGCCGATTCCTCCACCCGTGTTACCGCGCAAATCCATAATGAGCCGGCCGCAGCCGTTCAGGGCCGCGACCCCTCTATCAATGTCTTTGGCCACATCAATTCCGATAGCACCAGGAAACATCGCCACTTTAAGCAAGCCGATTTCATCAGTCAGCATTTCCGCGTAAACTGCTTCAGGAGGTGTGACAGGATGCTTCTTGTTCCTGGGCACCGGTAATTGAATCTTAACCCTTTGGACCGCTCCGTCGAGCTTCTGAACGGTCAGGTGGGCCGACTGTCCAGCAGAGAAGTTCAATTCTTCTGGTGGCCGGATTTCGCGTTCGCCATACCCAACCAACAGATCGCCGGGCCGTATTCCCGCCAGGTATGCTGGGCCTCCCCGATGCACGTCCTGGAACATCCAGTGCTCGGTCCCGTTTACCCCGAACCGGTGCAGGGTTGCATTGATGGCATGCCGCGCCGGTATATTTCGTGCCCCGGCGTGACGGAATCCTGTGTGACTCGTCTTGAGTTCCCCCACCAGCTTGTTGACTTCCTTCTCGAAAGCCTCCGCTTCTTCACACGCGAGGATTTGGTCGCGTTGGTCCTTGGCAAGCGCCTTCCAATCCACTCCATTCATCGCGGGATTGAAGTGCTTGGTCTCCACCAATCGGCAGACTTTGTCGAAGATCTTCGTTCGTTGTTCCAGATTCAGATTCATTGCTCCCTAATCCCGACTGGCGCAGAAGCGTCCCCAATCGCCACGAATGCTGCCCAATAAAAGGGGCTCACCTGTTCACCGTATTTCGTCAACATATCCAGCTTGGCGCCACGCAACGCTGACCTCGTACTCTCTCCCAATGCCAGTCGCTCGTAGAAGCGCTGCATCAGCGCACTGGCGAAGGTGTCATCGGCGCTCCACAGGCTGGCCACGACAGTTTTCGATCCGGCAGCCAGAAACGCCTCCGCCAGATCGCTGACGCCTTCCTCGCCCTGCAGTTTCCCAACCCCGCTATCACAGGCAGAAAGGGTGGTCAGCTCTGCGTTGAGCCTCAGGCGTTTGATTTCTCGCACCTGGAGCAGCCCGTCTTCTCCCGATTTCGGATCCGCCCCAAGGACCAAGGCGGATCGCTCAGGATATTGCGGGTCAGCGAACCCGTGGACGGCCAAATGCAAAACGCGGAACTCGTTCAGTGGCTCTTTCTTAAATGCGGACTCAGTGGCGGTATTACCCAGAAGGATCTCTACGTTCTTTCCTACAATTTTAGCGATATTCTCCACCTCCGTCCGCGTCTGAGGCAGGTCGTAAAGCGGCACTCCCGCAAAATCTGCGAAACCACGCACAAAACGCCCGGATAAGGTATCGGGTGCCGCGATTCTTCGCCCTGAGCCGCCCTGGTTTTCGTATGCGACATCTCCCACCACGAGAAGCGGTTTGGGCAGCCACTGCGGATTGCTCTTTCGACGCAGAGCATCGAGCACAGCGGCAGAGGGCGCATAGCTAATAACGGCAGACTTTAGCAGATACTGGCCCTCGCGGTTCTGCAGTGCATCGAACGGCAGTAGGTTCAGAATGCCATCTGGCACGATGATGAATCGTTTGCTATTTGCCAACTCACCCAGCGGCTGAATGAGCAAACTGTACAACTGTTTCGCTTCTTCTGTTCCGGGCTTTTTGGCTCGGATGTCATCGAGATAGCGTTGGACGGCTTGGTCAATTGTTTTGCGCCCGATCGGCAATGCTCGTAGGGTTGCCCGCGTGCGAGAAATTGCGATGCAAAATGACTTTGGTTCATCCAGTACGTATTCCAGAAGTGTTTCGTCTGGCTTGAGACCCTTTCGCACCTGGGACAGCGGAACAGGTTCGAGAGGAAATCCGTGATCTCCTTGGTTCCATGCTAGCCGCGATCGCCATTCGTACTCGGCCAACTCATCGAGAAGCTGTTGGCGCTCGCTGATGCTATTGGCCTGCATGATTCGCAATTGGATGTCGGCCACATATCCATCAACGGCTGCTGTTTCGGTATCCCCTAATCTCGGAGAAGCTTTCGTGTCTGCCAGTACGACCGCCAGCGTTCGTCCGCGCACGCGCTCCAATACTTGGAAGGCGCCGACGGTATCATCTTGCTTTGCAAGGAGTTCGAAATGTTGCAGGTAGGTCTGGCTCATAGCTGCTGCCATCGAACTGTTCCAGTACGAATCGTCTCCGCCCAACATCGCGTCAATGACGTCTTCGGCCTGCTTGTAAAGTTGCTGTGCCTCCGTGATGTGGCCACGACGGGCTTTCAGATCGGCCAAGACAGTCAAGTTGCGTGGAACGTAATAGCGATCTCCAACACGCTGGCTTGCAGCCAGACCCTGCGTCGCGCGGGCTTCGGCGGTCGCAACGTCTCCGAGATCGCGATAAAGCTTGGCTAATTCGAACATAGCGTCAGCTTCCATGCGGTAGAAGGAGATCTGATCTGCAAGTTGGCCTGCATCCTCCAAATCCGCGATTGCCTCGAGTTTGTTGCCTTGTTGCGCAGCGAGCTGGCCGAGGACGATCAACAACTGGGCGGAATGCCCTTGCTTTTGCAGCAGTCTGGCACTCGCCAACGCATTCTCAATCACTCGCTTGGCTTCCTCTGGCCTTCCCAAGGCAGCTAGCGCGGCCGATTTCCCTTCATAGCCCATGAAGGGGAGTCCGGAATCCTTATCGGCCTCCGCCAGTTTTATGGCTCTTTCGAAAAACATGAGTGCTTCGCTATTGCGGTTGACCTCCACCATCCCGTTCCCCAACATCTCCAGGAAACGGACCTGACCACCCACGTCGCCGTTCGTCATGGTCGAGACCAGCGCCGACCCCAACCGCTTTGCTCCTTGGCCGGTCTTTCCTTCCAGAAAAGCAATGATGCCCAGTTCTCCGTCGGCCCTGGTTACCCAGCGGTCTTCACCGAGGCTTTTTGCTATCTCGCGTGCCTCCAGCCAGTCCCGCTTTTCCACCTGATAGTCGATCTCAATATCGGTATAGCCCTTGGCTGCCAGACACCACAGCCGCAATTCCGCGTCATTGCGCACAGCAGGGTTGGACAATTGGTCGCCCAGAAATCGGGAGAGATTGACGAACGACATCGTCTCGGATTGCGATCGAAGCCGGCCAATCTTTGCGTAGAGCTCATTGCGGGCGTCGCCACGCTGTGCGAAAAGTGCCTCCGCCCTGGCGTACAAAGGCCCGGCCTTCTGCCCGTTGTTCAGCCAATAGAAACGATTGGCCTCTGCCAGTAGCGCTTGCGGGTCCACGGAATCCGGCTGATTCAGATTGTCTGAGTTGACCTGGTTTTCAAGCGAGAATCCGCGAAGCCTGGTAAAAGCTCGATACCAGAACAAAAGTATCGCCAAGAGAGCCAGAACAGTCACAAACACTGATCTCCCTAGGATCCCGATTCTCATCGACCGATACCCGTCCCGATTGTGGAGAGGCAAGAGGGGCAAGCGCAATACCAAGAAGCGCTGACAGAAAACAGGAGGGTTACAGATAGCCTAGTAAGCCTCATAAGAAATTCTTGCACTTAACCAGACAAAGTTACGCGGATGCTCCGCCATGCGCATTTTGACCGTTTTCGAAATCGATACGATCCTTGCTGGATTCCCTAACGCCTTTGGATTCGGCGTTCGATAGCGCCTTTAGATCGATTGATTCCAGTGCAAGGGTCCTGCATAGCCGGCTTTCCTGAACTAGTTCCACCGCGGCTGGGAGCCCTCTTCTTTCGCGCTCCAACGACTCCAGACGCGGCAGCCTGGAGGATCCTGCGAAGGGTTGGGCAACCACTGTGGGTGAGGTGGGTGCCCGCTAATTATTAACCTCGGCACAGTAATTGGTGGAAGATGCGCCGCGTGATCGGGTGGACAACAGCAATTGTGATGGTGTGGGAACTTGTGATCATCGACCTGGTATGGTCCCCTTCACCAAGCACTTTAGCCTTTGTTCCTAAGCTATAACTTCCACAAATGTAATCAACCCGGGACTCGATGAGTGGCAGTACAGCCATTCTTCAT
>Ga0306919_10001599_pt1 | contig 10937 bp, 11 predicted proteins | sample flu12Cox44000172_FD_203764 | JGI IMG/M metagenome (GOLD analysis project Ga0306919, IMG submission 203764) | Lab enrichment of tropical soil microbial communities from Luquillo Experimental Forest, Puerto Rico - flux4day.12C.oxic.44.000.172 (v2)... | ecosystem: Environmental > Terrestrial >... | reverse complement strand
TGATCACCGTCACAAAGTGATTGTTGGAGTGCAAATCAATCCCGCAGTACAGTCCCATCGCCGGTCCCTCCTGTGTGTAACGACACAGGCCACCCGCGAGGGTAATCCCTCGCGGGCGGAGGGGCCGGTCAGAGGAATATCATTCACCAAGGGTCATAGCGGACAGCTGCGCGTCCGCGTTTGCGGCAGCAAGCATGTGGTCTCAATCACATGGAGCCGAGGGCGGATCACCGAACATTCCAGACTCAGGCTCCGCATGACGGAAGCGTTGGCGTTGCTATTGGACTGGGCGATTGGCCAATGCCTCGTAGTTGGGAACCACTGGACGGCCTCCGAAGAGAGGTGTTAGAAGGGCGCTCCGCTGAATTTCCACCCTGTCAGGGAGCTAAAGCAATGAAGACTAAATCGCTCGTTTCGAGCGGGACCCTTGCAACAGTTCTCGCGTTGATTGGCACGGTAGCGTTGGCGGTCGACACCACCGCAATCGATCAGCAGGTCTCAACAACACTGGATAAGTTTTACGCGCTGTCCAAGGACAATAAGTCCCTGGCTCAGAAAGCGGCCGGGGTTCTCGTGTTCCCGGACATTACCAAGGGCGGCATTGGTATCGGCGGCGAGCACGGGGACGGAGCGCTGCAGCAGGGTGGCAAGACCGTCGGCTACTACTCCATTTCTGGAGCCTCGATCGGCTTAACCTTCGGACTGTCGCATCACAGCGAGGTGATACTCTTCAACACGCCGCAAGCACGCGACAAGTTCGTCAACGGCAGCGACTGGTCGGTCGGCGCGGACACCTCGGTGGCCGTGATGAAGAACGGTGCAGGCGGAAAGTACGACACTCAATCCCTCAGCAAGCCAGTGAACGTATTCGTCTTTGGCGAAAAGGGCCTGATGGGCGACGCGTCCCTCGGAGGAGCGAAGATCAGTAAGATCAAACAATAAAGCACGGGGCGCCGGCCCGGTACAGGAAGACATCGGGCCGACGTGTGCCTCTCAATATTGAATGCGATGCTCAACCTCCTGCGTGGCATCGCCGATAACATTGCTCTACTCTTGAGGAGAGAATCGATGCTCAGCAGTTTGCGCGTCACGCTTGTAACGCTGGCTGGCGTCACCCTCGGCGGTTGGGCGTCCGCTCAAACGGCAGTGCCTGGCACTTCGGCGGAGCCGTTCATCTACCCAAGCAAAGGGCAAACCGCTCAGCAGGAACAGAAGGACAAGAATGAGTGCTACGGCTGGGCCAGCCAGCAGACAGGCTTCGACCCGGCTCAAGAGCTAGAGGCTCAACAGGCGGCGGCTGCTCGAGCGCGGCAACAGAGCCAACAGGCTCAGCAGACGGCCGTACAGCAGATCGAGAGCACCCAAGGCCAGGGAGTTGGTGGCGCTGCGGTGGGCGCAGCCGGCGGAGCCATCTTCGGCGCGATTGCGGGAAACGCCGGCAGGGGCGCGGCGATCGGTTCCGCCGTTGGATTGCTGGCAGGATGGCACCGTCGTCGTGCAGAAGAGATTGCAGCGGCAAATCAGCAGCTGCAGATCCAGCAGCAGATCGCAGCCAATCAGCTCAGCAACTGGCGGTCTCCCAGCAAAAGCTGGCTAACTATAACCTTGCCTTTAAGACCTGCATGCAAGGTCGGGGCTACACTCTCAATTAACCTGCTAATCGATGACCGCAGTGTCTCGCGTTACAGCCCTACCCGACAGCAGCCGTTCAATTCTCGTTAGACGGCACGTCCTACGGGCCCAACAGATTCATGAGAGGCCTCGGCGCGAGAAACACCCACGCGCCGATGGCGAGGCTTACACCGAGAATGGTGAAGGCAACAAAGATGTGAGGAAACACGCCGAAGTAGCTGTTACAGTCCACTAGTTTGTCGAGAATTCCTCGTACTCCTCGCATCCGTCGTATCCCCAGTATCCGCCGTATCCAACGTACCCTCCGTATCCACAGGAGGCGTAGGTGACCGTGTAGACGGGCGAGCTAGGTGGGATCGTGTAGATCACCTCTGGAGCCCCCGGCGCGGTCGTCCACGGTCCCTGGGGATTTGGGGCTATGAACCACTGGCCGCGTCGGCTGAGGTAGTACACGGCGCCGATCAGAAGCACCTTGTCGGCGGTGTTGGTCGCATATTGCATCGTCGTGCCTTCGACTGGCGCGAACTGCGGGGTACCGAGGTAAGTGACGCTCACCTGCCGGGCCGTTAGAGCCGGCCTCTTTGGAACCTGGGACAGGAGCGCAGCGTCCTCAGCCTGGGTCGTCCCGGGCACGGCTGCGAGAACCGCACCTGCGGGGCTGTCTGGTGGGATGTTGGAGAAGTCCGTCGGCAAGGACGACGTCGCATCACTCCAGGGACCCTTCAAGCTTGGGGCACTGAACCAGCGACCGACTACGAGGTAGTAATAAGTGCCCCCTGGATTTAACCGGAAGACCGGACTCCTGGTGTTGGTCGCCCGCTCGAGCTGTGTACCCGTGATGGGCGCGAAGGCGGGCGGTCCGTCGAAGAGAATCACCGCGGCCGCAGAGGTGGCGTAGAGCACCTCGGGTACGGTCGATCCGCGCACGGGTGGTGGAGGCACAGACTTGCGTACTGCCGTGAAGCGGTCGTCGGCGGGCAGGTGGCGAAAATCCTCCGGCAGACGGGTAACACGCCGCCAGGGACCCTCGAGCCTGTTGGTCTCAAGCCAAAGGTTGTTGGCGAGCAGGTAGAAATGGCCATTCGTGGAGTCTTCGAACAGCGGCCATGAGGTGTTGGCCACGTATTTCAGGCGCGTTTTCGGCACCGCCGTGAGGACCGGCTGCCCTTTGAGCCGAAGCAGGACTGCGGGTGAGGAGCTTACGAGAATCACCGGCGGGGAAGTCGCGTTGGGCGCCTGCCTCATGCTTGCGGGCGTTCGCATGTAGGCGACGAGGCGCTCGAGAGCCATATCGAACGTCGGGGGCACTAGCGAGCTCAACAAGGTGACCAATGGCGGCGATGCGGCCGCATCGAGTCCGGGAAAATAGGTTCCCGTCACCTGCGTCCCCGTGATCGTAATGATGTGCGTCTCCGTGTTCGTGCTGGTTGTGCCTTCAAAGGACGCCGCGCCGATCGTCATGGGTCTGCCGGCTGGCGTCAGCTGGAAAGCTTGGCGCCAGACGATGCCACTGTCCCAGCTGTCGACGTGCGGCTCAAAGAGCACGAGCTTGCCGGAGGGCTGCTGGAAGGTGTGCGGCCATCCGAGAGCCTGAGCCAGCGCGCCAGAGCCGCCGACCAGGAAGCTAAGGGCGAACAGGACTAGTGGGGTGGGTCGTCTCATAACACGATATCCCTCACGAACAGATTCGGCTCCGCGGCAAGCGCGGCCTGAAGGCGCGCCGCGGTTGCCGCATCCGCGGCGCGCTGCGCGCGCGAGCTCGGTGGCGCTGTTGCGCACGACCCCAATGCCCACACGGTCGCGATAACAACCAAGGCCAGGCGGTCCCTGCTTCGAGCTCGTCTTAGCATAGGCGTACTTCCCTCCTGTTGTGCCTGGCCTACGGAGTGGCGCTCGCAACGTTAAGCTCGACCCGGCGGTTCTGCGCCCGGCCTTCCGCGGTGCTGTTGGAAGCGACCGGATCGGCTTCGCCGACGCCGTGGGCGGAGACCAGGCTCGGCCTCACGCCCTGCGAGATCATGTACTGCATTACAGTGTCAGCCCGCTTCTGCGACAGGACGAGATTCGACGTGATGCCTTCCTTCATCAGTCCGGGGCCGATCGGCGTGGTGTCGGTATAGCCTTTGACGATGATCTTGGTCGTCTGATGCGGCGCCAAGATTGCAGCAACCTTGGCAATGCTCTGCTTCGCGTCCTCCGACATCTCCCACCTGCCGGAGGGGAACAGGAGCTCGCTATTGATGGAGACCCTGATTGCGTCCTGCAGCCGCGTGATCTGCATGTTTTTGGCGCCCACCTCGGCGCTCATCTGTTGGTTCAGCTGCTGATACTCCTGCTCCAGCTCGGTGTTCTTCTGCTGCGATTCTTCGTATGTGTGTTTGGAAACGCAGCCTACCAGTGCGAGCACCAGCCCTGCGGAAGTGATACAAGTAGCGATCGACCTGTTCATCATAACCTCCACCTGGTTCGCGGGATAAGCGAGATCACGTGTGTCCACTCGTATACACGAAGCCGGCGAAAATGCCTCAGCGATTCAATTCGCCTGGCGAGAGCACCGAGCTCACGGCGGATCGGTTTCGTAGTGGACCGTATAATTGTTAGACTCTGAAACGAGATTTCAAATCGGACCAAGGTCTAAGCACCTCAGCGGGCGGTGACGAACTTCTAATCACGCACTAGGCAGCGGAACCATCACGCACCGGCTCAACCCCGCAATGGGATGCAACCGCGCCTCAGCTACTTTGCCTGAGTCCGCGGCACGGCGTTAATGCAACGCCAAAGCTCTCGCTACTTCTTCGCAACCTAGCTACCACGGGAGTCAAGATGAGCAAATTCCTTATCGCTGTTGTCGCGACGTGCACGTTGGTCGGTTGCTCGATGATTCAGAAAATGACTCCGTCGTATCAGCACGCACAGGAACGTACCCAGGTACTGGAACAATTGCAGCTCACCACGATGCGCTTCGCCGATGAATACCGTACCCGCGTGGTCGAAGGCGTCAACCGCTTCCAGCAGGGCACGATAACGCCAGAGCAACGGTTGCTGGCTCAGAACTGGAAGGTTCTTCAGGCCCAGTCCATCTATATCGATGCTGACGGACCGAATCCCGCTCTCAACACGCTCGATATCGTGGTACTGGCAACGTTGAGCCGCATGGTGATCGACGATGCCTGGACCCAGTATGGCGATCGCATCCAGTTCCTGCAGAAGACACATCACGATCTCGAACGTAGCGCCTGGGAGCTGGCGAAACCTGTGCTGAGTGACACGCAAGCCGCCCAGCTACGCGACATCATCGCGCGCTGGCGCGAGGAGAATCCCACCATACGTTCGGTGGGCGCCATACATTTCACCGACTTCGCGAAATCGATCGGAGAGCCCGGACCTGGCGAGGCCAGCAGGGTCGGCAGCATCTTCTCGATCGTGAACCTCAATCCCTTTGCCGAGCTCGATCCGGCCGTCCAGGAGATCACCCAGACCCGCCAGCTGGCTGAACGCGCCATCTTCTACTTCCAGCGCATGCCGGACATCGTCAGCATGCAGGCGGAGCAAGTGGTCTACAGCATGGCGGTGCAACCCGAAACCAAAAACGCGCTGGCGAGCTTCCAGCGCGTCTCACTCGTTGGCAGCGCGGCGGACACTCTCGCGACCGACCTGCCGAGCATCCTCGATAAGGAACGCGAAGCGCTGCTTCGGCAAGTGTCTCAGGAGATTACGAGCCAGAGCGCCACTATAGGCGAGCTGAGCGGGAATCTGCGCTCGACGCTGGAAGCGGGAACTTCCACGGCCGATGCCTTGAATACCATGCTTCAAAGCTTGAACAAACTCACCGGACAGTTCATCTCCAGCGCCCCCGCCCCCAAAACCCCAGCGCCACCGAGTGGCCCGCCCTTCGACATCCGCAACTACACCGAAGCGCTGCGCGCGGCCACGGGTACTGCGCAGCAGCTCAATGCGCTGTCACAACAGCTGAACACAGCAATGCCAGTCGTGCGATCCGCGACGCAGGGGCTCATCGACAACCTGGTAAGGCAGGTGATGTTGATTCTGGCCGTACTCATCCTGGGCACATTCGGCGCGGCGCTCGCCTATCGGGCGATTGTGCTGCGCATGCAGAGCAAGATCGCTTAATCGCGAACCAACGCGTGCTACTGGCAACGGAGCCCGGCACTCGGCTCGAAACGCAGCCGCAACTGCGTAGCGCTGTGCTCGTGTTACAGCGAGAGTCTCCCGGCACGCGAGCCGCATTGCACCATTAATGGCCGGTTCACCGCGCCGGAGGTGCGGTGGGCGTCGGCGGCTTCTGCTGACAGGATAGAAATTCAGCGGAGCGCCCTTCTAACGCGTCTGTTCGAAGGCCTTCTGGTGGTTCCCAACTACGAGGCGTTGACGAATCGCCTAGTCCCAAAGCAACGCCCACGCCTCCGTCATGTGGAGCCTGAGTCTGGAGTGTCCGACGATCCGATGGCTTCATGCGAATATGTAAGTTTCGTGAACCTCGTCGCAGCAATTCCTAGTCCACACTGCAGCTTTCATCCATCGCCGCCTCCATCGCTCGAATCCCATTCTCACTTAGCGTTGTCGTGATTGGACCTTGGTCTGATTTCAAATTGTGACTCTCCACCTGAGAATCAGCTCCCAGACTGCGGTGGCGGTCACGAACGCGTCTGCGAAAAAACTAGGGAACAACACTTCAGCTTGCAATTCGGGAGGCGTGTCATGAAGAGGACTATTGCACTGAGCGGCGTCGCCATCTCCTTGATGTTCTGCGGTTGCCAATCACAGCAACAGATGGTCGACGAGATGCAGGCGGACGCCACCCAGGCTGCCAAACAGCGGGGCAAATTCGAGCTTAATTGTCCAACGGCGACGGCCAGTGTTCTTAGCAAGGAAATGGTCCAGTCGGAGATCGTGAATCCACGTTGGGCGCCGCCGCAGCGTGCCGAGTACACCGTGGGTGTCTCGGGGTGCGACAAGCGCGCGACCTACCTGGTTGTCTGTGCCGAAGGCGGCACGGGCTGCGTCGCCGCGGGCGCACAGAATGTCATCCAGACGTCGTCGGCGAAGTAGCCCGCCAGACGCGCTTTGCCACCGGGAGTGCGCGGTGTGGCGCGCCGCTCAAGGTTCGGGTCGCTCAAAGCGCCGACCTGAATGCGGCAACATACGCCCTTGGTCCCACTGACAAGTTCTGCCGCCACCGGTAGCTTTTCCCATCCGCGCATTGAACCGCGGAAGCCGCACTGCGCTTTCGCGCTCCTCTCGTCTGACCTGAAGGAATAAAGCCATGGCTGCGAAAAAACCCAACATCCTGATTCTCTGGGGCGATGACATCGGTATCTGGAACTGCTCTTTTTTCAGCCGCGGGATGATGGGTTACCGCACGCCCAACATCGATCGCGTTGCGAACGAAGGCGCCGCTTTTACCGACTACTACTCGCAGCAGAGCTGCACCGCCGGCCGCGCGTGTTTCATCTGCGGACAGAACCCGATTCGCACGGGTCTCACCAAGGTCGGCATGCCCGGCGCAACCATAGGACTTCAGAAAGAGGATCCGACCATTGCCGAGCTGCTCAAACCCCTCGGCTATGCCACGGGCCAGTTTGGCAAGAACCATCTGGGCGACCGTAACGAGTACCTGCCCACGGTGCACGGCTTCGATGTCTTTTTCGGCAATCTCTATCACCTGAATGCCGAAGAAGAGCCCGAGCTTCCCGACTATCCCAAGGATCCGAAATTCAAGGAAATGTTCGGGCCGCGCGGCGTACTCGACTGCCTGGCGACCGACAAGGACGATCCGACGGAGCAGCCACGGTGGGGTCGTGTCGGTAAACAGAAGATCAAGGATACCGGGCCCTTGAGCAAGAAGCGCATGGAAACGATCGATGAGGAGATTACCGCGCGCGCGATTGAATGGATGGAGCAACAGGCCAAGGCCCAGAAGCCCTTCTTCCTCTGGTACAACTCAACGGCCATGCACTTCCGCACCCACGTCGCGGAGAAGAACCTCGGCAAGAGCGGCCAGGATCCTTACAGCGACCGCATGGTGGTCCACGACGAGCAGATCGGCATGATCCTGGACAAGCTCGATGAGCTCGGCATCGCCGACAACACGATCGTCATGTACTCAACCGACAACGGACCGGAGAACGACACCTGGCCGGATGGCGCCACGACGCCATTCCGCAGCCAGAAGGACACCAACTGGGAAGGCGGCTGGCGGGTACCGGCCTTCATCCGCTGGCCCGGCAAGATCAAGGCTGGCACGGTCCTCAACGGCATCGTCAGTCACATTGATATGTTTCCCACCCTGCTGGCGGCCGCCGGCGACCTGGACGTCACGCAAAGACTGCTCAAGGGAACGAAGGTCGGCGATAAGACCTTCAACGTCCATCTCGATGGCTACAACATGCTGCCGTACTTCACCGGCGAAGTGAAGGAAAGTCCGCGGCAGTCGCTGGTCTACTTCAGTGATGACGGGGAGCTCATGGCGGTTCGTCTCGGTGACTGGAAGCTGCAGTTTGCCGTGCAGCGTGCCTTTCAGATGAACGTCTGGGCGGAGCCGCTGGTGAAACTGCGGCTACCGCACATCTTCAGCCTGCGTCGCGACCCGTTTGAGCGCGCCGATTTCAACTCCAACACCTACTGGGATTGGATGGTCGATCACGCGCCGATTCTGTACGCGTGTCAGGCCGTTGTGGCGGAACAGATCAGCGGTTTCGCCAAGTTCCCCCCGCGCCAGAAGCCGGCCTCCTTCAACCTGGATGAGGTCCTGACTCAGGCGTCGAAGGCCCACGCCGCTTAGGCTTGGCGCTGCCGGTATGTTTGTCCCCGCAGGGCGTGCGCCCTGCGGGGGTTGGCGCGGGGTGGAACCCGCCGACCTAAGGCGGCAGAGACCGACCCGCGGCCTGCGCATCACTGGTGAGCGTTCTGCATCTACAAAGAGCAGGGAATCAGGAGGCATCTATGACTCGGAGTGCGGACATTAGCAGGATGGGTTCGTTTGCGGGTCTGCTGGCGCTATTCGGTCTTTGCATTGTGGCGATCGCGCAAACTGCAACTCACAGCGCACCTAAGGTCGTCGTTGGCAAACAGCTGAGCGCAAAGGCGGCTACACCCGCGCCCGGCGCGAAAGCGAAGAACAACGCCCAGAAATCGAGCATCGGTAAGGGTGCCACGGCGGTGAAGGCCTCGCAGCCCTCCTCCTTCTGGGTCGAGGATCTCGATGTCGACGACGACGGTGTCGTGGAGACTTCCGACTACCTCTACGATGCACAGAGAGGGATTCTCTACACTTACAGGGAAGATGATTTCGCTTGCCCGAACGGGAAGCCGGAATCCGGCGACATACTCATTGCGCTTTACGGCAAGGGGAATTCGGCACACAAACCCGTCGGCTCGGGTTGGTATATGGTGAACCTCAACACCGGACAATGCGCGGCCAAGAAAGCCGGCACGTTCGGCTGCCGGTTCAACGCCTCCGGCACTCCAACCGAGTGCGGAGCCGCCACAGTCAACAACGCGACCGGAGAGATTGACGTACTGGTCGCGCAGTAGGGAGTCATCACCGGATCGTTTTACCACGGTCGCATCGCCTTCCGCATCAGGGAGGTATGTCGGTCCGAAAGCAGCACGGTCTTGAATCCAGCTCGATTCCGACCATGAGCAAGCTACAAGCGAGGAATACGTCATGAGAATGTGGGTTAGATTTGCCGCCACCACGATGTCAGCGATTGGTGTGTGCGGGGCTCTGGCACTCGCTTACCCAAGGGACGTGAGCGCTGCGGACACCCCGCCGCAGGTGAGCAAAGACGGACTGCAGTTAAAGATCCACACGAAGAACGAAGTGGTGTATGTGAAGCCCGGCGCGACATTCAACCAGTACAAGCGAGTAATGATTCTCGATTGCTACGTAGCGATGCAGAAGGGCTGGCAGCAAGACTACAACTCCAATGAGGGAGCAGATCTCGACCGCCAGGTTACCGACTCGGACGTTCAGCGGATCGAGAGCACCCTCTCAGCCGAGTTCAAGAAGGTGTTTACCACTGAACTACAGAAGGGTGGCTATCAGCTGACGACTACTCCGGCACCCGACGTTCTCTTACTGCGGCCAGCGATCATCAACGTGCGAGTGACTGCCCCCGATCTCATGACGGCGGGCATGGACATGAACGTCATCACATCAGCAGGCTCGGGCACCTTCTATCTCGAATTGTGGGCTCCGCCGCATACCCTTCTTGCGCGAGCGCTGGACGCGCAAGCGGACCAACAGCCCTTCGCACAGCAGGCGAACTCAGTAACGAACATGCAGGCGGCCGACATCATCCTCAAGAAATGGGCTGATGACCTCGTGAGGCATCTGGACTCTGCGCGTGGTAAGCCGCCGAGCGTATGACGCCCTCGGCGGCCGACCGGCCCGTACCCTCTCGGGGTGTGCGCTGGTCGAGCGCCCGGTGCGCCATCTAGATGCAGCTCGTAAGACGCCGAACTGAGGGCTTCGGCACATCACTCGTGGTGCTCGGCATCGTGATGCTGGTCCTCGGGATCAGCTATCACGTCGCGTTCATGCGGGGCCTGCGGCGCGAGCGCGACAGTCTGAAGGCGCGGGGCCTGGTACATGCCGAGAGCGGCTTCCCCACATCACTGGTGTTGATCGTGGCCGTGCTGCTGCTGCTCATCGGTGTGGTGGCGGTCATCAGCATGCTGGGATAGGTCGGTCCCTACAACTGAGTACCTACAGGTGCAGATAACACGAGAGGAGCAAGCGGGACGAGCTACCCCAATCGGCCGGCTCAAGGACGTGACGGCAGGAGGTGCGGACGCACTAAGACCCGCCGCCAGTCGGCCCTACCTGAATCGATCACGAAAGACACACTGGAAACCGGGAATGATTCGCCACTGGATGGTTGAGATATGAGAGAGTGGCTCAGCCTCATCAGTGAGCCGGTGATCACCGCCCTCGATGCGCTCGCACTGCTCGTCATCGTGGTGGGAACGGCCGAGGTGTCAGTCAATGTCGTTCGTGCCGCGATCAAGCCACTCGGAAGCCAGGAGGCGAGAAGGGTCTGGCTGCGCTACGCGCGCTGGCTGGTGGCAGCGCTCACCTTTCAGCTTGCGGCCGACATCATCGAAACCTCCGTCACCACGAGCTGGCAGACGATCGGACGCCTCGGGGCGATCGCAATAATCCGTACATTCCTCAACTACTTCCTCGAACGCGACGTCGAGCAGCAACAGGAGAGCAAGACCGCTATCGCAGCGAACAAACCGTCGGCAGCACCGGTGCATGGGGTGGCGAAGGCTGAACC
>Ga0306919_10001597_pt1 | contig 10943 bp, 10 predicted proteins | sample flu12Cox44000172_FD_203764 | JGI IMG/M metagenome (GOLD analysis project Ga0306919, IMG submission 203764) | Lab enrichment of tropical soil microbial communities from Luquillo Experimental Forest, Puerto Rico - flux4day.12C.oxic.44.000.172 (v2)... | ecosystem: Environmental > Terrestrial >... | reverse complement strand
CACCCAGACCTCCCGCCGTCTCAGCGTGGCCTCCGACGCTCCGCCAGCCGCGGCTTTTCCCGCGATCGAGTACGACCTCAAAATTCATGACGGCGAGGTGATGACCGTCTTTCGCCTGCGCGACAGCGGTATTCGCCTCGCGGGCGACGGGATCGAATGGCGCATCGACGGACGTCCGCAACGAGCGGCGCTCGCCGATATCAGGATAATCCGGCTGACGACCGAGGTGGAGGCGCGGCGGGGGCCAATTGGCGCCACCTCATGCCAAATTCGCTTTCGGGGCGGTCGGGCGGTCACCGTCTTTGGCGGCAATTCGCTGAGCCCCGACTCGGCCGACCGCCGGGCGCGTTATGAGGCGTTCGTGATCGAGCTGCATCGCCGGCTGGGCCCAGGCGGCTACGCGCGCATCCGCTTTATCGCTGGATTTGGCGGCGCCCGGTTCGGCTTTCTGCTGGCCGGGTCGGTGGTCAGCATCATCCTCTGGGCCGCGACGACTCTGGGGCTGCTGTTCGGGCTTGCGCCGCGCAGGATCGGCACGGTGATCGGTCTGTCGGTTGGCTTGGGCATGACCCTCAGTATGTTCCGGCTATTGCAGCTGAACGCGCCGCATATCTACGATCCGAGGGACCCGCTCGGCAGCGCCAGGGCTGGCTCGATCTGCGATACGCTCGGCCCGGCGATCCGCGAAATCCGCCGCGTCATGACCCCTGGCAAGCTGCGGGGGGCAGCCGCGATCGGCGCGGTGGTGATCGTGATCGTCGTGCTGATCGTCGCATCGCATCAGCGGGTCAGCCTCTTCGAGCCGGGCCGCGCGCGCGGCTTTCGATGCACTCTTCGCGCGAACCGGACCCGCGCCGACCGTGGTTTATGTCGCGGTGACGCCGGACGAGGCGTTGATCGAAGCACCGCCCGGAAGCGACAGTTCTAGCCGGATCGATTGGCGAGCCAGCCGGCGAACCATGTTTGGTTGGAGCGAGTGGGACGATGTGTCCGGGCCTACGGTCAGATATCCTGTGTCCTTCGCGGACGAACCGGGCGAGGAGCTGTTCCAACTCGAGCCTGACGAGACCGCGCACCTCGATGGTCTGGCCCGGGCCGCTGCCGAGCGTGCCGCGCTCGGCCCTGGATCCGCGGTCACGCGGATGACCCTGATGGCGCCGCACGCCTTTATCAAGCCGGAGCCGCCGCGGTGGGTGGTCGAGGTCGAAAATTCCGGAGAGCATGCCGAGCTTTACGCGGATCGCACCGGGAAGTTGTTCCCACCGACCCCCGCTCCCACCGGGCCGCCGCGCATCGTTATCGGCGCCGCCATCGGCAGCTGGATACGCGTGACCAATCCAAGCCAGACAGTGGTCTTCGCCGGCGAGCTGTGGCCGCTACAGAGCTACAGCGTTCCCAATGTGCCCGGCCTCATGCTGCGTACCGGCCACGCCAGCGCCCTCACGATCAGCGTCGACGGGCGTACCGCGCCGACAATCGATGGCGCGCGTCATGATATCGCGCTTGACCCGCAGGCGCTCCTCGCCGGGACCGCGGTGAGAGACTAGGCCGGCTGGCCGAGATAAAAACTTGCGTACCACCTCGTTGTGGTTGAGCTCGTTGGTACCCTCGAACCTGATCTGGCGATGCAAGATCACATACGCGCGGTCGGCGATGCGCACCGCCCAGTTGAAGTTCTGCTCGGCCGTCAAATACCGGAGCAGATGTGCCCTCGTCGAACCACTTGGCAGGTTTCCCTACGACCGGCGAGCGCTTCTCTCCGGATAGCCCCAACTCGAGGAAACCCTCCGCCTCCGGGCGGCCAAGCGTATAGTCCGATGCCTTCGAGCGGTGGAGGCGGCAGCGATGCTCGACTGGCTTAAACCGATGACCGCTCATCTGCTTGGCTCGCTCGCTTTCGTTCTGGCGGTGCTGGCGGGCACGGCACGGAGTAATGCAGCCCCCGGGGATCACGACTTTACCGGCCAGGTTCCCGGGGTTGCGGGCAAGACCTGGATTGACCTGCTCTCGCAAATCTTCCCGAGCATCGCAGTGGCGCCGTCGGGTTACGCGACGGCCGGCCAGGTCATCGACCTGCCCTCGATCGGCGCCGGTGATGATTCATGGATCCAATGTGGGGACGTGATCAAATTGCTCGACCGGGATGCGCGGCCGATCCGCCTTGGCGGCCGCGACTATACGATCGCCACCGTGATGATCGAGGATGATTGCGTCGGCCCGATCGCGCTGTTCGACGACAAGGGAAAGCTGGTTGACGCGGTCAATATCCGGGGCGACCAACACGTCTCCTTCTCCGGCGAGTATGTAAGGCCACTGGGACCGGATGGCGCGCTTGTCACAGCATCGCTGCGGCACGACAACAGCAGCCAGAGCTACGATATCAGCTCGCTGATCTTGGCGCGCCCTGGGGGGCTTTCCTCTATTGGCTACGTGCTGGCATTCGGCAGCCGCGATTGCCGGGATCGATTCACCGAAGAAACAAAGATCGGCCTGACAGCCAGTGTCCCGATGGCCCGGATCAACGTCGCCATAACGCGGCGCACGGTGAAGTATGCGGATGATTGTGAAACAAGGCTCGGCCGCGAGGTGAAGACCACGTTCAAGGGCTACTGGCGCTGGGACGCTAAGAAGAACGTGTACGAGGCGCATACGAAGGAGCTGAATAGCCTCGCCGACTGGAACGAGAAGCATTTCTAAACCGCCTGCTGATAGCAGAAAAACTCTCGGTTTGCGCTCACACTCAATAAAATGCCGCCAACCACTCAACTGGCCGAACGTCAGCGTGTCCCCGATGCCAGCTAAGGGCATGAAGACCCGTTCCCGCGTTCCAAGGCTGAACGCCGGCCGTGGGTTTAGTCTAGTCTAGTCTAGACCGAACTTTGCCCTCTTTTAAGGGCAAGCCATTGACGACCGCACGGCTGCCTTTTTGGTAGGCGGCGCTTCATTAGGTGCCGCTCGAGCCGGCAAAAGACGGCTGGGTGGTTCTCCGTGACCCAGCGGACAAAGGTCCCAATCTGTCATTCCAGGGTCGCGATAGGCGTCCACGTAGTCGGAGTTGGCTTCATCTCGACCTTTACACCGCGGACCAGCAGGCCGAAGTTGAGCGATTGGTCGCTTCGGGAGCGCGGCGATATCCCTGCGGGTATCGTGCTGGAGACGACTTCGTTGTGCTTGAGGACCCGGCGGGCGCCCCCTTCTGCGTCGTGCAGAAGGCCGACGTGCCGCGTAATTTGGGCTCAGGCTGACACGCCCACGCCGGCGGCCGGCAGTGCGGGCAGCCGAGCCGCACGGCGGCGCGCTGAGGCTGCTGTTCAACTACCACGGTCAAATCGACCCCGAGAGCGGCTATCGGGTGTTAGCGTTGAATGAGCATTTGGTCTTCCGACACAGAAATTCGTGAGGATTGGGAAACGCCATGCGAACGATCTGGCATTCCATCACCGTCTTGGCCGAAATTCTGGTTGTTGTATTATGTTTATCATATGCTTGCCAGTCTGCATGGTCGGATGACGCAGTCGATCGTCTGTCAGTCCCGGGCCCGATCAATTTCGATGGCACCAGTTATCAGCTGACTTGGAGCTCGCATCCGTCTGCCTATTATTACAAACAGGAATATCTACCGGCGGGCCAGACGAGCGAACATTTCCAACGCATGGTACTGCTTGAAGCAATCGTTCAGGGAACGGATGTCAGCGGCGCAGTATCGGCACAGATAAATATGCTCGATCGACGAAAGCCGACCGACCCAACCGTACACTTTGCGACTTATAAGAATCCTAAAACCGGCGAGATGATTCTCGATTTTATCGTCAGCAAAGAAAGCGAGAAGGAAGAGCTAACCGTCGAGTGGAATGCGTACCGTTATGCTCCATTGAAAGCGAAAGATGGAAAGCTAGGGGTTCTGTTATTCGGCCTTAGCCGGCGCGCCTATGGCGCCGATTCTACGGAGTTTCTCCGCGGGCTCAAATCAGCTCGTATCACTGAGGTAAACGCGCTAGCACACTACCCCCTTCCCGTTGTGCAGCCAAAGAACTGATGCCGGGCAGGCCTTACCGGGTCGGAAACAAGGGTTGGGGAGACGAAGATGCGACATATGAACCCACGGGTCGTTATAGCCGGGGCAATATTACTCGGTCTCGCTGCGCTATTCTTTCTCGGAATGTTGACGGTTGCACCGAAATCGAATGATCCAGCCGCCATGATGAGAACGGTGGGCCGGGTAGCGGGCGCGGCGGGAGGTCTGGGTGTCTTCATGATCATTTTTGGCCTGATTATCAAAAGAAAGTAACGCGGCGGAGTTGCTGGTGAGCGTATCGGCTAACGACAAGTATCCACCCGACTGAGACCCGACGACCGGCTTAAGCCAATGGCCGCGATGCGACAAAACCTTGCCGATAGCCGCCACAAACGCCCCCGCGAGGTTGCGCCGAAAGCAGCCCTAACCGGCAACGGCTGATGCGGCTGGGTTCAACTCTGAGCCGGCAGGCGGCGAGCGGAACGCCGCGGTGGGGCGAGCCCCTAATTGATCCTCGCCAATCCCGTTATACTGGGGGCTTCCTGGCTAGGGGCAGCGGTCTGCAATTCCGTCAGCTAAAGCGGCGCGAGCTCATCTCACGAACCGGCGGTGCTAGGGCAAGTCTATGATCCGCCAGCTTTTTGCTGTGCTGCTGATGATCGGCTGGGCGGGCAGCGCCGGCGCTGGCGAGACGGCGTGTAGGGTGCTCGGGACGATAACATTCGAGGTCGGGAAGACCGTGTGCATCCCCGGGATGCGCAAGGATTGGCTCGTCTGCACCGATAGGTCGGCGCCGACCGGAGGTGGGTCGTGGAAGGACACCGGTGTTCCATGCAGAGAGCCGCAGCCGCACCGCCCGCGCGACTACCGGCAGGTGGCGGAAGGCCCACATCCAGCGCCGGCCCCGGCCGAGGTCAAGCGGGTCATCGACCTGTTTCGCGGTGTCGTCTTCCGTTGCGTGCCGAGCGCGGGGCTCGACTGGACCACCGGCGCCTGCAAGTCGATCACCGACGAGTTTGTCAGCGAGGTTAAGGTCGCTAGGCTTGCCACGGTCGTCATCGATGCTGGCGATGACGACGCGACGAAGCGGCGGAAAGCAGAGGCGGCGGGACTGCCACTCGACAATGCAGTCGATTGGCAAGTTTGGTTCGCGCCGGCCGATGATGGTGCGGTGCTGATGAAGGAGAGCGTCAGAGCCGTGCTCGAAGTGGTGCCGGGCATTTACGATTGGCGGCCGCTGCTTCTGCCGAGCGATGCGTTCTTCCACCCGGATGAGGCGAATGCGAAGCACGCGCTGGCCGAGGCGAAGGCTGATTTCGGCGGTGAGATCAAGTATCTGCTAGAGGAGCGATAACCTGTCGAGCAGCCGCACCACAATCAGTGGCGCTTGAACCGTCATCGGGGCTCGATCCGAGAACTCCCGCCGGCTAATAAATATTAACGCCGATGCGCCGCTTTATTCTCGTTGCCGTAGCGCTCGGGATCCCGCTGCTATGGGCGTTCGTGCCCTACGGCAGAATGGCGCCTGACCTGACGGGCGTGCCTGGCGAAGCGAGAACCTTCGCCGCGACGCTGCTCCAGGCCGCCAAGGAGGCGTGGCATGATAGCCTAATCACCAGCCTGATCAACGGGGACATCATCGAGACCATCGTCTTTATGGCTGGCTTTTTTGGGCTATTCACGCTGCTCTATCCGGCTGTGATCGCCATGCAGCTGTTGGCTGCGCCACGCTGGTTGGTGGTCCGGCAGCGCTGGGCTTGGATCGTCGAGGGCGTCCTTGTTCTACTGCTGAGCCCATTCGGGCTCTTCTGGGCGGTGTTCTCCGTGTTGATCCTCGTTCCCGGGGCGGCCTCGCCACCGCTCTACCCACTACTCTGGCTGCTGCCCGGCGTCGCAGTACTCGCTGGGATGGCTGCAATCATGATCGGCATCGCGCCGCGTGGCAGGATCGCCCGATTTATCCTGGCGCTCCGGTCATGGACGCCAAACAGTGATCCGGGTGACGCCTGACTACACTGGACTAAAGTGTTTTCTCCGGCCTACCTGGGCTTGCTGCCCAGCCGACATTCATCGGGGGCAACCCGGCTGCGGCCCAAGGCCGGTTCGCCGCACGTAGTGCCCAGCGTCTCAGACGGCCCGGTGGTGCCCACTGAAAAACCGCGCCTTTTATCGTGCTCAAGTGACGCAAGGTGGTGGGTTCGCGCGCGGTGGTGGTCCCAGTCACGGTCGGTAAGGCAAATACGGCGGGCGGGCCGACGCCGCTTCACCCTCTGGTGGTTGGTTAATCACCATACGCCGCGTCCTCCATGTTTATAGGGTTCGCACGACTCCCCGCTGGAGGGGGCAGTCACCAGCGAACTCGTCTCGGGAATCAGGCGGAACGCCTCATTTTGGCATTTTATTCCCGCTTATGCGCGCGTACGCGCGCGCCAGGGCAGCGACGAGAACCTCGCCACGGCAGGCCGATCTGCCGCCGGCAAACTCGTCTCCGAGGTGAAATCCCAGAGCCTTCAGGTGGATTTAATGTAAAGACGGGGCTCGCTCGGGTGCCGCCCGGCTCAAACGCCGCAGTGCTCCTAGTTTTCTCAACCGTTGCGTCAACCATTTTACGGTGCGGCGGCTCCCTAGGGCCTCGCTGACGATCACTAAGGTTTTGTGCTCGACATGAGTCAAGCATTGCGGCGAAACCGCTCCGGCCAGGCCCGCATATTGACATTGTAGAAATAATAACGTTATAGTATCAATTACCAAGGTCGCTATATGGCGATAGAAGGCTCAGTTTCAAGTGAGGGGGATTTCATGTCTGGAGTGACCGGGCGCAGCGGGCGAAAGCCTTTCGTGCCGAATCCCGAGCAGTGCTATCTCGTCAGAACCTTGACCAGGCTGGGCCTCCCGCAGACGCATATTTGCCGCGTGGTGAGAAATCCGCAGACTGGCAAGCCGCTCGATGCCAAGTCGTTGCGAAAGCATTTTGCGCTCGAGATCGGGACCGGCGCGGCCGAGCTCAACTGCCTCGTCGGCCGCTTCATCGTCGCGACGATTCTAGGAGGGACGCCGCCGCAAGGCACAGTGGCCATCACTGACCAGCGGGCGCGCACCAGGTTGCTGATTTTGTTTGCCAAGGCTCGGATGGGGTGGAGCGAAACCCAGCGTGGATGAGCATCGCGGCAAGCCTGCGGGTCCGACTACGCGCGCGCGAGGGATTTCTCGCTGATTTTGGCGTCCGTCGTACTGGCTTAATCAATAGCGAAATCAGACCCTCACCAATTCTTTTGCCCATCGCACACGAGGGGTTCTCGCGAATTTCGGGATCTGCGAGGCAGGGTTCGGGCTCGATTTCGCGTCCATCGCATCGGCCGACTCTATGGCGAAATCAAACACTTAATTTTTTCCGCGCGAAAACTCGCTATTTTTTTAGCGCTATAACGCGGGAGGATGATCTGAAGCGGTTCACTTACCCGTGCCGAGGGTGGCGCCCCTCCGCAGAAAGTACGGCAACTTTGACCAGACGAGAAAGGGGCCGCGGCGATCATCATCGGCACGATCATCCTATCGTTGCCGCCACCAGAAAAACATAAGATCCTTTCGGGTATGAAAATATCCATTTCATGATATATTCAAAAAACTACCGCTCTTTTCCGAGCATGTCTGGTGACGCTGGCGGAGGCCAAACACCCGAGAGGTTATGCCCCTCGATCGGCGCCTCGACCGAGGGGTCACGCTGCCGCAACTCGTTCGGGACCATCGGAAAGTCGACCGCGGCCTCTTGGGAAACGTCGCCGGTGACAGACCAAAGGCCGGCACCGGCACACCTTCCGGTTAATTATATTCTCGATATTTAAATTTAGGTTAATTTCGATCCAACCAATTATCTCGACACGACTTTGCGGCGGTGGCCGATCCCACCCGACGGGCGATCCACGACCGTCGGCCAAAGCGCGCTGCGCTTCGCGCTATGTCTAAGCCGCGACGGCTGCGGCGAGGCGCATGTGCCACTCGACGGCCGACGCCCGTCCTGTTGATAGACCAAAGGTTGCGGCCCTTATTTAAATTTTCGGTTATTTAAATTCTAGGTTATTTAAAAGATCGGCGATTTATATTTTTGGTTATTCAGATCTCGGTTAATATTCTCGTCGCGCTCGCCGAACCTTCTCGACGCCCGATCCTCACCCGGCTTGCCTCGGGAAAAGCCCCGGTCGGCGATTGGCACAGCCCTTTGACATGAACCGGCCCGCCTTTTGCGAGCACCTCAAGGTGCTGGCTGTGATCGCTTGGATTACTACCCGCGTCAGGTGCAAGCGAAAAGAAGTTGTACCGCGGTATCGGATAGCGGACCGCTTCGGACACTGAACGGGTGATGACGCGAGGCTTCGACGCGCGACGCGAACTGGTCTTCGCGGCCGGGATCGACTCCGGGAAAAGGGAAGCGCGGATGCGGCAGATCACCAAGCCGACGCTGCTGAGCGAAATCGCGCCGATGTGAGACGCGTCGGCGGCGCTGACGCGAGGGACGACGGCGGAGGATCCCATTCTGGTCGCGCGAACCCCTTCGGCAGTGGGAGGCCTTGCTCCTGCGGTGGCAGTGGCTGTGGTTGTCCTAGAGGGCGCCTTGCTGACCCGGTGGACAACCCAGAACGCGATGCTGTCGCGACCATACCCGTAACCCAGCAACGATCTCGCAGCCCTCAGGCATTTGTATCCGAGCGGCTCCCTCGAGCCGCTTGGGCATCAGCTCGATGCTCAATGGGCTGACGCCGGGGACGTTGCCGCCCGGCCGAGCCAGACTGGCGATCAGCCGGTTCCCGACCGGGTCGCTGACAGCGAAGAAGACTATCGGGATGGTCGAGGTGGCGTTTTTCGCCGCAACTGCCGCTTCGAGCCCGCCGCTGGCCGCGATCACGTCGATCTTGCGAGCGACGAGGTCGGCGGCTAAGGCGGGCAACCGATCGTACCGGGATGCGGCCCAGCGGTACTCGATCGTGAGGTTTTGTCCATCGACGTAGCCGGTTTCTCGCAGTCCCTGGAGGAATGCAGCCGTAAACGGATTAGACGGGTCGGGCGAGCCGCTGCCGAGGAAACCGACCATCGGCATCGCCTTCTGCTGCGCGCTTAAGGCGCGCGCCATGGTGATCGTGCCGCCCAACAGCAGCATTAATTCGCGCCTCCTCACTCAATGACCTCGTCGGCCCGGCCGAGGACGGATAGCGGAATTGTCAGACCCAGTGCCTTTGCCGTTTTCAGATTAACGATCAGCTCGAATTTCGTCGGCTGCTGGACCGGGAGATCAGCGGGTTTCGCGCCCTTTAGGATCTTGTCGACGTAGTCGGCCGAAAGCCGAAACATGTCGGCAAAACTCAGCCCATAGGACATTAGATAACCGGCCTCGGTGCTTGCGCGTCGGTTGCCGATCGACGGCAGGTGGTGTCGCAAGGCGGCCTCGGCGACGGCTGGAGGCTGGTTGAATGGCGAAACCGCCGTCATCAGAGCATCGCCCCGTTCGCCATCGGTCTCGGCCAAGGCTTTCTCGTAATCGTAGGGAGGGCTATGCAGCTTGATTGGCTCAAACGGAACGCCCAGGGCTGATGCGGCTCGGGCCGCAGCCCCTTCCTGGCTCTCCCCGGACAGGTCGTACAGGAAAAACGATCCGCGAGACCCGAGGGACCGCCTGCGCCAGCAGATCGAGCCGCTTGGCAATCAGTTCGTCATTGAGAAAGACCACACCCGTCGCGTTGCCGCCCGGATGGGCGAGGCTGGCAACATAGCCTTTTGCCACGGGGTCGAAATCGACCGCCCTGAAAACGACCGGGATCGAGCTGCCCGCCGCCGCCGTAATTGCAGCTTTCAACACGGCATCGTGGCCGCCGGTGGCGATCACATCGACGCCGCGGCGAGCAAATTCGGCCACCGCCGCTGCCATGTGGTCTATGTCCTCGTCCTGGACGAATTCGATCCTCAGGTTACGGCCCTCGACATACCCCAGCTCGCGCAGCCGATCCTCAAAAGCAACGTGCTCGGGCCACGAGCGTGGAACCGCGGCAACGATCCCGATATGGAAGATGCGGGTCGGCGCCTCATCGGCATAAGGTGCCGATTCAGCGACGGCGGCGGGCCCGACCAGCAGAGCCGTGCCAAAAAACCAACGCGCGGTCACTCGATGACCTCGTCGGCGCGGCCCAGGATCAGAGGCGGGATCGTGAAGCCCAGCGCGCGAGCGGTCCTGAGGTTGACGACGAAATCAAACCTGACCGGCTCCTGGATCGGCAGATCGCCGGGCTTGGCTCCTTTCAAAATCCGGTCGACATAGTCGGCCGCCCGGCGAAAGTTGTCCGCCACATTCGCGCCATAGGCCATCAGGCCGCCGTCGTCGGCATACTCCCGCTCGGGGTAAATCGCAGGCAGACGCGCCGCGTTGACGAGCCCGACGATATCCCGCCGGTAAGTATAGAACACTCCGTCCGGAATAACGATGAACGCGCCGGCTTCCGAAAAGACCGCGGGGCGGAACGCGCGCAAGGCCGCCACGCTCTGGGCCTCGACTATGGCGACACTCCCCAGACCCAATAATCGGGCCGCTGTCTCGGTCTGCTCGAGAGCCAATTTATGACTTGGGGCTGAGGGATTTACGAGGGCGGTAACCGCGGTGATATGCGGAAAGGCCGTGTGCAGCAGCTCCAGTCGCTTGGCGTTTAGCTCGGTGTGCATCAGGGTGAAGCCGGTGATATTCCCGCCCGGCCGGGAGAGGCTGACGGCGAGTCCCCGCTGCACAGGGTCCATCAATGCTGGGGCGATGATCGGAATGCGGCTGGTCGCGTCCGCGGCGTTGGGTGTGAGGCCTTCCACCACGATGATATCTACCGGAAGAGCCACCAGTTCTGCCGCCATCTGCGGCCCAAGGGAAAGATTGCCTCGGACCAAGCGGAACTCGAGA
>Ga0306919_10001581_pt1 | contig 10969 bp, 9 predicted proteins | sample flu12Cox44000172_FD_203764 | JGI IMG/M metagenome (GOLD analysis project Ga0306919, IMG submission 203764) | Lab enrichment of tropical soil microbial communities from Luquillo Experimental Forest, Puerto Rico - flux4day.12C.oxic.44.000.172 (v2)... | ecosystem: Environmental > Terrestrial > Soil... | reverse complement strand
ACGGCGCCTTCGCCTCGCACTCATCTACCTAAGCGGGACGCTTCGCCACAGGTGCTAGCACGGCGCTGAACGCCATCTAGGTCCGGTTTGGGGGTCATCACCCGTGCGCCCTGGGAAGGGTAATGGCCCCGCCTCGCCAGCGCTCGACCGCGGCCCGCTAGATCGCCATCGCGACCTGATAACGACGCCGGCGATGTGCTCGAAGAGTTCTCGCCGTTGGCGTCCTACATCTCGGTCTGATAGGCGAAACGGTACGAAAAGGATCCCGACCCAAATACCGCCCGCCGCGCTGCCAGCATGACAGCGGTTCAACTGTTATTATCAATCAATATACGATGGCATGGGGCATATACGGCGCACGGCGGAAGGCGCCCCACCCGAGGCCGCCCCAGCCAATGGCCAGTTTTCGTTACGTCCTGTAAAATTCGACAATCTCCGCACGCACACCGAGGGGTTCGGAGATCGCACGGATAGCCGCTCGCCCGCCCGAAAGAGCTTTCGTCGATCAACAAGAGCCACGCCGAAGTTCATTGCTTAGAGCGCCCACCGGCGTCGTGACGATATCGAGCTTCTAAGGGGCGCCGACTCTTTTCCGATCCCGGGCGCATTCGGCGAGCGTCTTGTTAGCCTTCCGAGGGCACGTCACATGTTCGAAATAGTGCAGCTGCTCGCCGGAACCCATTTGTTGCTGCTCGCCTTCTCGGTACTGATATTCGACATTCCCCGCTACACGCTCTCGCTGATGTCATTGGCTTTGTTCGGCGTGTGGAAACGAAGCGATAGAGTGCCTGCGGGCAACGCTTCGGTCAGCGTGATCATACCGACGTTCAACGGCGGCTCCGGACTCGCCCCCACGATCGCCTCGCTGCACCGGCAAACCTTGCGGCCGGTCGAGATCATTGTCGTGGATGACGGCTCGACCGACGACACGCGCGCGGTCGCGGAGCGGGCGCGCGCGCTGGGCCTGGTGGACATAGTTATTTGCCATGGCACGCGCTGCGGCCGCAGTCCGGCCGTAAACGCCGCGGCGCGGTTCGCCACCGGCGACCTCCTCTTGACCGTCGATGCGGATACGGTTTTCGAGCCGACCGCCGTCGCGCGGCGCGCCCCCAAAATAGACGATCCGCGCGTCGGCGGCGCCAGTTGCAACATTGCGATCAGCAACGAGCGCGACTCGTTGTGGACCGGGCTACAAAGCGTCGAATACCTGATGTCGATCAGCGCCGGGCGATCCATACTGGACGTCGTGGACGCGATCGCCTGCCTGTCCGGCGCCTGCTCCATGTACCGGCGCGATGTATTTGTGCGGCAAGGCGGTCTGGACGTCGGCCCCGGAGAGGATCTGGAGTACAGCTTGCGGCTGCGCCGGCTCGGCTATCTCATCCGCTTCGTGCCGGATGCCTGGGCGGAAACAGACGGCCCGGCAAGCGGGATCAGCCTGTTGCGCCAGCGCGCCCGCTGGGATCGCGATGCGTTGCGCGTGCGTTTCATGATGTATGGCGAACTGAGCTTTTTCCATCGGCTCGAGCGCCTGCCGGACACGTTGCAGCGGCTGGACTTCGTTATCTTCGATCTGGTTCCCACGCTCAGCTTGCCGTTCTATCTGGCTTACATCGTACTGTTGTTCGGCACCGCCGACGCCGCGCTGTTTCTGGCAGCCGTCTACGTTGTCCTGCTCTGGATTTCGATTTTCAACCTGGCGCTTGCGTTCGTCATGTTCAATCGATCGGTCGGCTTCTTTGGTCTCGGGCTATCGCTCGTCTTTCCGCTGTACCAGGGCGTCTATCTGAAATGCGCCCGGTTCTTTTCCTACTCCTCGGAAATCATGTTCGCCGCGTCGCGGTACGATGACTTCGTACCCCCGCGCGTTCGTCGCGCCCTCTTGGGGACTCGGATTTGAGGAGCCGGCCCGATGGACGTCAAGATCAACCGCCTCGATCCCAACGTTCCCGATCCCGTCGAAAGCCGCCGGCGCGCTGCCGGACGGCTGGTGCGCTTTGCCTATGCAACGGTCGTGTTCGGGGTGCTCGGTTTCTTCGTTATCTATTTCGGCGCGCCCTTCGTGTATCTCAGCGGTCCCGGCACCGTCACGGCCCCGCGTCATGTGGTTTCGCTCCCTTATACCGTGCAGGTCAGCCAGATGAAGCTGGTGCCCGGCGCCACGGTGAAGGCCGGCGAAGAGATCGCCGAGGTGATTTCACCGGAGCAGGACAGCATCGTCGCGACCTATATGCGCGCGCTGGCGGACATCGCCGGCCGCACGGCGGAACTGCGCATCAAGGCTCGCGTCGCGCAGGACCTTCTCGAAGCGGCGCGCTCTTATCAGCTCGTGACCCAGGAAGCAGTCGAACGCCTCGGCGTGATGACGGCGGCCACCGTAACCTTCCGCATGGAAGTTTTGCGCGAATACGCCTCGGCCCGCAAAGCCGTTGTCTCCGCCGAGGCGGAAGCCTCCGAGTCCACTGTTCAACTCGCCTCGCTTGATGAATTTATCAAACAACTTCGAGCACGCCTCGGTGAGGTAGAGAGCCATTTCGGCAAGGGCCGCGTCCTTGCTCCGGTCGCCGGAATAGTTTCGACAGCTATCGCCGATGTCGGCCAGTCGCTCACGGCGGGCACGCCGATCGCCGAAATCCTCGATCCAACCGACATCTTCGTGGACTGGTACATTCCCAATGAGCGCCTGATCGATCCCACGGTCGGACACGAAGTCTTTGTGCTGTTCGGCAACCGGCGCATTCCCGGAACGATCGCCCAAATCCTGCCGGTTTCCGGCGTGTACGCCGGCACGCAGCAGCAGCTGTTGGTGCGTGGCCGTCCTGCGACGCAGATCGCGCGCATCCGCTTCGCTCCGAACGCGTCGCCGCCGCCGCTGAACACGACGGTCGACGTTCGCATGCACTACACCGCATTTTCCGCCCACGTCGCCGGCGCGCTGTTCCGGCTGCTTGGGCTTTATGGAAACTGACGGCCGCGGACACCGTGCGGAGTGCTCCACGATGCAAATTGAATCGGATCAGACGGTGTGCCCGGCTTGCGGCGCCGAAGGCCTGGAGATCTTCCCGGTTCTTCATCACATGATGTGCGCCTATGTCGGCCCCCAGTATGACTTCGCCCCGGCGGCCGCTGGATATATCTGTCCGAAATGCCGGCGCGACATCGTGTCGGGCGACCTCGCGTGCGAGGTCGTGGGGACAAGCGCGCGCTGTGTCCGATGTCGCAAGGAGATGATCGTGTCGCCATCCCCTCCGCCGACGTTCCGGGCAAACCAGAATTGATGCTGGCTTCGGTCAGCCTCGACCGGCACCGCCGCGTCAGCGACCCGATGATTTCGCTCGGCATCCCCCTTACGCACCGAGATCGTCGACTTGCACATCTCGGATCGTGTGCGCACCGTAACATGTTTCCGCAGCAACAGCGCAGAGGGTCATATTCCTGCGGGTCGATCGAGAACCTGTTCCATATTCGAAGGCAATGAGTCCGTCTCGCAACACTCTTGGCGCGTGATTTGCCGAACTTACCGAATATAGAATTACCGGTTTTGAATCGAACCTCTCGACAACTATTTTTCTAGCTTCGACGAGCGAATCTGACGTGCGCTGACTCGTTGTTTCGGTTGTCGATATGGCTTGAATCCACTCCCTATACCATCTTTCACTCGACCATGCCTCATCGTTGAAACGGTCGGGAAAATTCCTTTTTAGCTCCGCGAACGACAGCAGCGCACGATTGAGAAAGACTGTCGCCTCATAGTCGCCACCGATGATTCGGCTCGCTCCGGTCGACCAAATGATGAGGCTGGCATCGACGTGGCGGGCAAGCCACAACGTCATTGGAATTCGCCCAAGAGCACCGATATTTGGATCACCCCAGCATACATGCTCCCAATCACTGTACCTCCCTTCCGTAGGAGCGCACTCAAGTTTATCGCGCGAGATTCTCGGGTCTTCGGCAAGCGAATACCCGTTGCAGTGAACAACTTTTGCTATCATTTCGGCATCGCCCCGGTCCCGGTTGACCATACTGATCACTCCTGCATCGCTTCCTCGCGCTTGGCGCGCAGCGCCGGCAGTGCGATGGCGACGAGCAGCGCGACGGCGGCGAACAGGAAGGCGGCGGAAATCGGCCGCATGATCAAGACCATCGGGTCGCCGAACGAGATCATCATCGCGCGGCGCAGGTTCTCCTCCATCATCGGCCCGAGAATGTATCCGAGCACCATGGGCGCGGGCTCGCAGTCGAGCTTGAGCAGCACGTAGCCGACCGCCGAGAGCGCGGCGATCTCGTAGACGTCGAAGACCTTGTTGTCGACGGTATAGGCGCCGATGCAGCAGAACACGAAGATCGCGGGAAACAGCAGCCGGTAGGGCACCGCCAGCAGCTTCACCCACAAGCCGACCAGCGGCAGGTTGAGCACGAGCAGCATGAGGTTGCCGATCCACATGCTCGCGATCAGGCCCCAGAACAACTCCGGGCGCTCGGTCATCACCTGCGGCCCAGGCGCGATGCCCTGAATCATCAGCGCGCCGATCATCAGCGCCATGGTCGGGTTCGACGGGATGCCGAGCGTGAGCATCGGGATGAACGAGGTTTGCGCGCCGGCATTGTTGGCCGATTCCGGCGCCGCCACGCCGCGGATGTCGCCATGGCCGAAGGCGCGCGGCGGCTTTGCGACCTTCTTCTCGAACATGTAGGCGGCGAAAGACGCCAGCAGCGCGCCGCCGCCCGGCAGGATGCCGAGCAGCGAGCCGAGGCCGGTGCCGCGCACGATCGACCAGAAGCAGGTGCGCAGATCCTCGAGCGTGGGCAGCACGCTGCCGATGCGCGAGGTGAACACCTCCTGCTTCTCCTTGTGCTCGAGGTTGAGCACCACGTCGGTGATGCCGAAGAAGGCCATGGCGAGGGCGACGAAGCCGAGCCCGTCGGCGAGCTCGGGCGCTCCGAAGGCGAATCGGATCACGCCGGAATTGACGTCGGTGCCGACGAGGCCGAGCAGGATGCCGAAGCACACCATGGCGATGGCCTTGATGAGCGAGCCGCGCGCGAGCACGACCGCCGCGATCAGCCCGAACACCATCAGCGAGAAATATTCCGCGGGGCTGAATTTGAGCGCGAGCTCGGCCAGCGGCGGGGCGAAATAGGCGATGACCAGCGTCGCGATGCAGCCGGCGATGAAGGAGCCGATCGCCGCGATGCCGAGCGCGGGCCCGGCGCGGCCCCGGCGCGCCATCTGGTGGCCGTCGAGCGTGGTCACCACCGAGGACGACTCGCCGGGAATGTTGACCAGGATCGCCGTGGTCGAGCCGCCATATTGGGCGCCGTAATAGATGCCGGCGAGCATGATCAGCGCCGGCGCCGGATTGAGCCCGAAGGTGAACGGCAACAGCATGGCGACGGTCGCCACCGGGCCGATGCCCGGCAGCACGCCGACCAGCGTGCCGAGGAAGCAGCCGATGAAGCAGTAGAGAACGTTCTGCCAGCTCAGCGCCACGCCGAGACCGAACGCGAGATTGGACAGCGTTTCCATTCCGGCCTCACGAATTCGGCCAGAGCGGCAGCGGCAGGCCCAGCAGCCACACGAAGACCGCGACCGAGAAGGCGATCATCACCGCCGCGAGCGCGAGATTCTCCAGTGGACGCACGTCGCGGGCGGCGTAGGCGCCGACGAGCACGAGCACCGCGATCGCGGCGATGAGTCCGAGCCACTGCAGCGCCGCGCCGAACAGCACGATCGCCAACACCGAGACCCCGATCGGCCGCAGATAAACGCGCGGCACCGGTTCGCCCTTGAACGCAAACGCGCGCAACGCGATGATCACCCCGAGCGCGGCAAGCAGCGCTCCTACGAGGGTCGGGAACATGGCCGGCCCCATGCGATGCATGTCGCCAAGCCGATATTGCTGCGAAAGGAGCACGAAGCCGCCTCCGATCGCGGTGAAGATCAGCCCCGCCCAGAAATCCTTCGGCGAACGAATGCGCATTATTGGATCACCTGTAGGGTGGGCAAAGGCGCAGTCCGGATCGTCGTAGAGACACACGCTGGGGCGTGCGCCGTGCCCACCGACATTCCGGTCGTCGTGCGAAAAACGCGTGGGCACGCTTCGCTTTGCCCACCCTACGCGGGCGCATGAATGCTCAATCCGGCCGGATGTTCGCCTTCTGGACGATCGCGCGGAAGCGCTCCGCCTCCTGCTTCACGCGCGCGTCCAGCTCGGCCGCGCTCGAGGGGATGATGTCGACACCGCCGCCGGCGAAGCGCTCCTTCACGTCGGGCATGTGGAGGATCTTGACCACCTCGGCGTTGAGCTTGTCGATGACCGGCTGCGGCGTGGCCTTGGGCGCAAACAGCGCGGTCCAGTTGGAGGCGTCGACCTCTTTCACGCCTTCCTGCTGCAATGTCGGCCATTCCGGATTGAGCGTCGAACGCTTGCCCATCGTGACCGCCAGCACGCGGACGCGTCCGCTCTTGACATGCGGGGCGACCGAGGAGCTCGCCAGGATGCCGAGCGGAATATCGCCCGCCGCCAGCGCGGCCGCGGCCGGCGCGCCGCCCTTGTAGGGAATATGCTGGAAGCGGGCGCCGGTATTGAGCGCCATCCATTCGAGCACGATCTGGTTGATGCTGCCGTTGCCGGGGGTGGCTACGGAGATCCGTCCGGGCTGCGCCTTAGCGGCGGCAATCACGTCCGCGACGCTGTTATAGGGCGCGCCGCCATGCGCGGCGAGCACGAGCGGCGCGTCGCTCACCATCGCGATGGGCGCAAGGTCGCGCTCGACGTCGTAGGGCATCTCCTTGAACATGGCCGGATTGATCGCGACGTCGCCACCCGTTGCCATGACCATGGTGTAGCCGTCGGGCGCGGCCTTCGCCGCCGCCGCCATCGCGATGAAACCGTTGCCGCCGGGCCGGTTCTCCACCAGCACTTGCTGGCTCCAGGCTTCCGTCAGCTTGGCGCCGAGGATGCGGGAGGCGATGTCGGAGATGCCGCCGGGCGCATAGGGCACGAGGATGTGGATGGGCTTGGCCGGGTAATTCTGCGCCTGCGCGGGCGCCGCGCAGAAAACGATGAGTGCGATGACACTTGCGATCCAAGCCATGAACACCTCCTGCGCCGACGCGTCGGACGCGTAACCTGCATGAGAGACGGCCCCGGTGGCAAGGCGCGGCGGCGCCGCAGCCCGCGAAGGCGTTCAGACCTCGCGCACGATGGCGCTCTCGTGCCAGCGCCGCAGCAGCAAATGAGAGACGAGCGACAGCGCGAAGAAGATGACGATGCCGGCGACGGAGAGGAGCAGTAGCGCCGCGAACATGCGCGGGATGTTGAGCCGGTAACCCGATTCGACGATGCGATAGGCGAGGCCCGAGCCCGCGCCGGCGGAGCCCGCTGCGATCTCGGCGACCACGGCGCCGATCAGCGACAGCCCGCCCGCGATCTTCAAGCCACCCAGGATATAGGGCAGCGCCCCCGGCAGCTTGAGCTCCCACAGCACCTGGCGCCGCGTGGCGCCGTAGAGGCGGAAAAGGTCGGCGAGGTTGTGATCGACCGAGCGCAGGCCGAGCGTGGTGTTGGCGAGCACGGGGAAGAAGGCGACGATCCAGGCGCAGGCGAGCACCGCGGCCTGCTGCGGCAGATAGATGAGGAGCAGCGGCGCAATCGCCACGACTGGCGTCACCTGCAGGATCACCGCGTAGGGATAGAGCGAATATTCGATGAGGCGCGACTGGTTGAACAGCACGGCGAGCCCGACGCCGCCGGCGGCCGCGAGCAGAAAACCTTCGAGCGTGGTCGTGAGCGTGACGAGAAGCGAAGCCGACAGCACCGCCCAGTCGGAGATCAAGTTGGAAAAGACGAGGCGCGGGCTCGGCAGCACGTAGGGCGGAATGTCGCCGACGCGCACCACGAGCTCCCACAGGACCACGCCGAGCGCGAGCACCGCGATCGGGAGCAGCACGCGCAGCACGCGATCCACGCGCGGGCGCGTCTCGTCTTTTGCTTTCGCCGCGCTCATGATCGCTCGCTCAAGATCGCGTTCATGGTCCCTCCGTCGTGGCGATGGCGCGCGCCAAGGCTTCCGAGACCTGCCGGCAATGGCCGACATAGTCGGCGGAGGTGCGGAAGCGTTCGTCGCGCGGATAGGGTGCGTCGATCAAAAGCTCGGTGAAGACGCGGCCGGGCCGCGGCGTCATCACGATGATCCGCTGCGAGAGATAGACCGACTCGAACACCGAATGGGTGACGAAGACGACGGTCTTGCCCAGCGACTGCCAGAGCGCCAGCAGGTCGTTGTTGAGGCGAAAGCGCGTGATCTCGTCGAGTGCGGCAAACGGCTCGTCCATCAGCAGGAGCGTCGGCTCGGTGACGAGCGCGCGCGCGATCGAGGTGCGCATCTTCATGCCGCCGGAGAGCTCGCGCGGATAGCTCTGCGCAAAGCCGGAAAGTCCGACGCGCGCGAGCGCGGCGTCGACGCGCGCTTGCGCCGTCGGCTTAAGCCCCGCGAGCTTGAGCGGCAGGCGCACGTTCGCGGCCACCGTCGCCCAGGGCATCAGCGTCGGCTCCTGGAACACGAAACCGATGCGACGCGGACCGGCGGCGCTCGCAGCCTCCCCCTCCAGCCACTCGACCGTCCCGCTGGTCGGCTCGCTCAAGCCCGCGACGATGCGCAGCGCCGTGGACTTGCCGCAGCCCGAGGGGCCGAGCAGCGACACGAACTCGCCCGGCCGTACATCGAGGTCGAGGCGCTCGAGCGCGACCACGCCGTTCGCAAAGGTCTTGCCGACGCGCTTGAGCGCGACGACGGGAGCGCCGGACTTAGAGGGATGAACGGGCACGTTGCAATATTCGCTCGACGGCGGCTCGACGGACGATCGAACCCTACTTCCTCAATCCGATCTCGGTCATGAACGCGACCCAACGCTTCACTTCGGAGGCGTGGAATTGCGAAAACGCCTCTACGCCGAGCCCGGTGGGCTCGAAGCCGATGGCGCGAAACTTCTCCTCGATCTCGCCCTGCTTGACGATGTCGGCGATGGCCTTGCCGAGCACCACGCGCGCATCCGACGGCATGCGGGGCGGCCCATAGATGCCGAGCCATCCCGTCAGCTCGACGCCGGCGACGCCCGCCTGCTTGAAGGTCGGCACGTTCGGAAGGCCCGGCAGGCGGTAAGGACTGCTGACCGCGAGTCCTTTGACCAGGCCGGTTTTGATCTGCTCCATCACCACCGGAAACACCTCGATGAGCAGATCGATCGAGCCGCCCATGAGATCGTTGAGCGCCGCGGGGCCGCCGCGGTAGGGCACGTGCACCAACTTAGTGCCGGTCTCCTTCATGAAGAGTTCGACCGCGAGATAGTCGAGCGCCGCGGTGCCGGTCGAGCCGAAGGTGAGCTTGCCGGGCCGCGCCTTGGCGTAATCGATGAACTCCTTCACCGAATTCACCGGCGTATTGTTGTTGACGACCATGGCGGTGGCGTATTCGGCCGTGCCGGCGATGGGGGAGAGATCGCGCAGCGCGTCGAACGGCGGGTTCACCTCCATGGCATAGCCGAGCACGACCATACCCATGGCGCCGACCAACAGCGTGTAGCCGTCGGGCTCGGCTTTGAGCATCTCGCGCACGCCGATCACGCCGTTGGCGCCGGGCCTGTTCTCGACGATGACCGGCTGGTTGAACTTCACGCGCAGCCCCTCCGCCACCAACCGCGCGGACAGGTCGGTGATTCCGGCCGGCGGGGCCGGAACGATCATCCGCATCGGGCGCGAGGGGAAGGATTGCGCCGAAGCCGAAGCCGCGAGCAGCACGCAGAAGGCAAGACTGAGCAGCGCGCGCATGGTCTCTCGCAGGACGGTCATTTCGGCCGCAAATCGAGGCCGACCTTCTTGTTCACGAACTGCAGCGTATATGCTTTGGCGAGCGCAATCGACGGCTTGACCACGCCCGCGCGCACCATCTTGTCGTAAAAATTCTTCATGCGCGCGTCGGTCATGGCGCCGATGCCGAGGGTAGCCGCGTCGCCGGAATCGACGATGCCGTACTCCTTCATCTTCGCAATCGAATAGGCCAGCAATTCGTCGGTCATTTCCGGGTTCTGCCGCTTGATCAGCGCGTTCGCCGCTTTGTTGTCGCCGTAGAGATAGTTCATCCATCCGATGATCGAGGCATCGACGAAACGCTGCACCAGGTCGGGCTTGGTCGCAACCAGGTCGCGGCGCGTCTCGATCAGCGTCGAATAGGTGTTGAAGCCCTGGTCGGCGATGAGAAAGACCTTCGGCTTGAAGCCGGCTTGCTTCTCGATGGCGAAGGGCTCCGAGGTCACATAGCCCTGCATCGCGCTGCGCTTGTCGGCGAGGAAGGGCTGCGGATTGGACGTGTATGGTTTCACCCGCGCTTCGCTGAAACCGAAATCGGCCTTGAGCCACTGGAAGTAGCTCGCGAGCCCTTCCTTGGAGATGAACAGCGTGAGCTTCTTCAAGTCCTCGAACTTGTCGATGCCCTGGTCCGGATGCGCGATCAGCACCTGCGGGTCCTTCTGGAACATGGCCGCGACCGCAAGCGTGGGAATGTTGCGCTCGACCGCGTCGAAGCTTTGCAGCGTGTTCGCGCTCATGAAGAAGTCGAGCTTGCCGACCGGCAACAGGAGGCGGTTGTTCACGTTGGGCCCGCCCGGCACGATGGTGACGTCGAGCCCATATCGGCGATAGGTGCCGTCGGCCAGCGCCTGGTAGTGGCCGCCATGCTCGGCCTCCGCCACCCAGTTGGTGCCGAAGGAGACCTTGTCGAGGTTTTGCTGCGCGGCGGCGCTGGCACAAAGGAGGCTCGCGGCGGCGGCGAGCGCGACGCGCTTTAGTCGTGCAGCAACCATTCCCGCCTCGCCGCTACTGCTCGAACCGCTCGATGAACCACTTGAGCAGCCGCGTCCAGATCTCGTCCTTGCGCCATCATGATGCAGGCCGGCCCGCAGGTGAATTCG
>Ga0306919_10001577_pt1 | contig 10978 bp, 17 predicted proteins | sample flu12Cox44000172_FD_203764 | JGI IMG/M metagenome (GOLD analysis project Ga0306919, IMG submission 203764) | Lab enrichment of tropical soil microbial communities from Luquillo Experimental Forest, Puerto Rico - flux4day.12C.oxic.44.000.172 (v2)... | ecosystem: Environmental > Terrestrial >... | reverse complement strand
TGCCTGTTCGATGACAACCGCAATCTGATCGTCGTGGCGGTAACAGAGCCAATAGAGGGGCATGTCTCCAGGTTACGACCGTGGCTCCAACGAACAAATATTTGGCGCAGATGAACAAGTCTCTGCTGGCCTTGTCCAAAAAATGCACTCTGGACGAGGGCCCTCTGTAAGAGCTTCAAAGAAGTGTTCGGCCCTACGTGATGCAGAGTAGGAAGGGCCGAACTTTAACGTCGATCCACTCTGCTTAACTTGCCCCGGTCGTGAATGGCTGGGGCCTTTTTCCGTCCATGGCCCCCACCTGGGATCAAATGAAGCCACGTACGGTCTACGAGAAGGCGGTGCAGGATTTCACCGAAACCGCCCAACAACAGGAGGCAGTCTGGATTTCGCTCCCTAGCGCCCGCCGAAATCTGTGTAAATGCTGATCGAATTGGAGTATGGTAGCGGCTTCCACTCTGAATGACCTGTTTGATTGCAGGAGGCTGGCAATGGATAGCCTCGACAAAATGCTGGGATGGTTCCCTCACACCACTAGGGAATGGATTGAGTTAATCATAATGACGGTGCTGCTGTGGCTGCTGATGATGGCTATATTTGAGCTTGAGTTGAGTTCGATCAGTTAAACGAACTCAAGTCCGTTCTTGCCTTACCAGCCCTGCGGGCCTTCCCGCTGCCGCTAGGTGGGCCCCGGCCCCAAATAATCGCCAGTGCCATAGGGTTTTTTGGCCACCTTGCATTTTTTGGACAAGCGCCGAAGTGTGACGTAGCTCACACATCTCTCCCAAATTCGCCTCCTAAAGTCCGATGATATCGATCTGGCGCTAGGAGGGGGCATTGAAAAAGTTGGTAGCAACAATTGCCCTGCTTTGCCTGTCGAGTACCGTCCTAGCTCATGACATATACAGCCCTCTCCGTAATCGGGATGGAAGTCTATGCTGTGGCGGACAGGATTGTAAGCCAGTGGAGGCTATAGTGCTGTCGAATGGCAGCTACTATCTACCAGAAAGTGATGAAACTATTCCCGCCGACATGGCAACACCATCACCTGATGATCGCTTCCACCATTGTTTCTATTATCCAATGGCAAATGACCTTGATCGCTGGGGTGGACCAGTATGGGAAGACAAACCTAAGACCAGATGCTTCTTTGCTCCAATGAACTCTTCGTAGTCGGGGCACTGCCCTCATTCCAACTTCGCCAACAACCTTTTCGCTTCCTCCTGCGATAGCCGTCGCCCTACCATCTCTTTCGCTACCTTCCATTTGCGATCAAGCTCGTGGCCTTCGGTGAAGTCGCCTTCATCCAAGTTGGCGAGGGCATCTCACCTCGGTGCATGATATACTTACCGGGGCCAGATGATTATGTCGCTGCGCTCGGCTCCGCCATTGGAAGGCCTGCGAGACTATTCTTTCGACCAAAGTGTGATGTTACTGTCTCGAATTGGAGCAATGAGCGGGAGGGTCAAAATGAGCAAGTTCCTGCTTACAGTATGCGCATTCGGACTGCTTTTGTCGTTTGCATTCGCCGAGGAGAAATCACCGGAGCAGCATCGAGAGGAAAGCAACCAGATGCTCGGCGTCGAAGGTATTCAGAAGATGGAACTCACCCGTGTCGTTGCTTCCGGAACAAACCAGCGGATTTACTTTTTCTACGCAGCCCCGATTGCTCCGCCAGCGATATCAATATCCGTGTTACCAAGCGACCGGAACATGGCACAGTCGAGACCGCGGCTGCAACCGACTTCCCCAACTTCGGAAAGGAAAACATCCGCTACAGGTGCAATCGACATAAGGTTCGAGGCCAGCAAGTTAATTACAAGTCAGCCGAAAAATACATCGGCAGCGATACATTCGAGCTACTCGTTCTCTTCCCCGGCGGCTTCGCTCGGGAAGTTCGTCTCGACATAGACGTGCGTTGAACCGGACAACCACGACCCGCTAATTGCCATGTTACGGACACTCTGAGGCAACACACCAGTTCGCAGCCCATCGGCCAGGTCAACGCGGCGGCCCGTCGAATTTCGGGATCGAGTTGAGGTCGTGGACCCATGCCTGCTGCGAGCGAACAAATATCTGCCGGCGTGGCACCAGTTCATTTCGTTGGCGCAGCGATCCAAGCCGCACGTTGTAGGCTTTTGGCTCATCGCCAGTCGATGTCGCATAGATCGGCGTCCCGCAGTGAGGGCAGAAAGCTTGCAGACGGACGTTTCCACTATCGGCGGTCTTTCGATATTCCGTCGGTTTGCCGGACAGGAGCACGAACGTGCCTGGACGAGTGGCAACGATCGCTCGCAACGGTGCACCGCTCATTGTTTGGCAGTCTGTGCAGTTGCAAATGGTCGTCGTTTCGGGATCGGCTTCGGCCTCGAACGTCACGTAGCCGCAGTGGCAACGTCCATCAATTTTCATGTCGTTTCCCTCGAATTCCGCAAATACGGATGGATGATAGCTGTTCCCCCACCGGGCTAATAGTCCTTCGCCAAGTTGGCAAGGCCAGCCCACATCCTGGCATGAATGAACGAAGCTCCAGGCTCGATGACGACTGCAATTTGATTGTTGTGGCGGTAGCAGAGCCAGTGGAGGGGCTGCGCTCGGTTGATGGCTGGTGAAGAGTAACGGCCCTGCGGGCCTTGGCCTTAGACACCCGCTAAGGACAGCACCCTCGGAATTGGGTCAGCATCGCTTTCACCGTATGGACATCCGCACGCCGGGGTGTATCAATATGGGTGCGATATCATCATGGAGGAGCGATCATGAAAAAGCTTAGTATGCTTGGGATTGTCGGTGGTGCCGCGTTATTGGCTGCGGTGCCCTTCTCGCTTCAATGGTCCCAAGGGAATGTCGGCCCTGCGGTGCCACTGCTAACGTTGTCACATGCTAATGCACAGTATTATGGACCCTACCGTCGGCACGTTCGCCGGGTCTATCGTCGAGCCTACAGACGTGCTTACTATGGAGGATATCCATATTCCTATGGAGGATATTATGGGGGCTATCGACCTTACTCCTATGGAGTAGGCTATGGAGGGTATGGAGTAGGCTATGGAATAGGCTACGGAGGCTACCGAGGCTATGGAATAGGCTATGGAGGCTACGGAGGCTATGGAGGATATTATCGTCCGTACTAATTTCGGGCCTTATCGTGTGCCAACGGCGTGCTGACCGCATCGGCCACTGGCGTCCGATTGTGATGGATCGGACGCCAGTTCGGTGGGGCGTTTGCGCTCAGAACTCGCCCCTGCGGTAGCCCCTGCGGACGGCTCGGCGGGTCTGCCGGATGGTGGTTCTGGCCACGCAGACACCATTAACTCTGGTTCTAAATGGGCCGCATCCCAAGCGAACTTGCGTGATCATGCCATCCGGCTGAGGAATTGGCGCGGGCGACATTGCTTGCGCCGACGTTGCGAAGGCTAAGAAGCCAGCAACCGCTATCAACCTGATCATTCTTCTACTCCCATGTTTACCGTCAGCGGTGAACTCTTTCCTTACACGGACTGAAACGCTCGAAGTTACTTCTGTCTCTTCACTTCGATGCGCAACGCAACCTGCCTTCATCTTCACAACCTGCGCGACTGCAACGCACAGCCTCGCATGCGGTTCCAGGCGCCTGCCTGGGGCGTGCCATGCGCCTACGATTGCAACCGTAGTTCCCGGTAAAAAGTTCTGAATTGGGTGCGCTGAACAGGCGACGGCGCTCCGAGATGTCCGGGAGCGCACCATGTCTGATGAGTTTGACGGGCTAGATGCAAGCAAGAAGGACGCAAAGCGGCCGTCAGATGACGTCGTGCAGACAGCGCCGGTGAAGTGTCGATATACGAAAAGCGGCATTTGCGCAAACATTGCAGGCTTTTGCCTTTGCAGGCAGGCGAATTTCGCGCTGCCGAGCAGAAGTACATCACGACGCCGACCATAAATTCTAACTTAAAGCTTACCGCTTCGATCTGCGTTTTCTCCACCCCTTTCGTGCTGACTTGTCGATCAAAAAATCGTCGAGCCTCTTTCCCCTTTGGATCGCAGCAACAAGCCAACGAGGCTTTGCGCCACGGCCTGCCCACGTCTCGCCTAATGGACTACGATATTTCGGCGGGACTTTCCTTCCTTTCAATGCGCTTCCGCCGCCTCGAACAACCCTTGTGACGCCCAAGGCGGCCAACTGCTTTTGAAGCTCGGCGCGACGTTTGTGCAGCGTTTCACCTATCCGCTTCCGCAGGTCCATGAGTGCTTCAACGGTCATCCCTGACAGGTTTATCTTTGGCATGGTGATCTCCAGCGCAAAAACGGTATAGTCTGTGATGAGGTTAGGGAGTAAGGCAAGTTATCTTATTTGGACAGGTGTGAAGCCGCAGGCTCGATGACGACTCAGATGTGATTGTTGTGGCGGTAACAGGGCCAGTAGAGGGGCATGCCGTAGTTGGGCCACTGTTATCGGTTTGGAACAGTACCCAGCCTGCCGCCTGTTACGCTATCCATCAAATCAGCGACTGATTTCGATTTCTGAGTTTGGTAAGTTGAAGCCATCGGCCCCATGGCTGGGGCGGGGCCAAGCCTTCATTAGGGTCCATTGGCGACAAGAGAGGAGAGGGATTGATCCTTGAATATCAAGAACGCCAAGAAGAAGCTGCGAGAGGCTAGGTTTTTCTTGAGCCACATGATCGAACAAGAACGCATGGCGGGCGACGAAGAGCCATTCAATTTCTACCTTAGTGCATTTCTCAGCGCAGGAATGAGCGTCCGTGACGCATTCCACGTCGAGCAAGATCGCAATCGCAATAACGCAATCAAAGCGTGGAAAAAAGTTTGGGAAGTCCGCCTTACGCCAGAGGAAAAACGTCTCTACGACTTCATGCGTGAGGACCGCAAGCATGAAGTTCACAGAAGCGGTTCAAGCCGCAAGGCGGGAACTGAGAATAGAGAGCTCGGACCAGGCACCCACAAACTTGCATCCGGGACCATGGAAGTTTTCGGTCCCCCAGGCGTCTCCCCGTTGGCGACAATTCAAACACCTGCATATTACTTCACTATCGCAGGAACCGAGCGGAAGGCGACGGAAGCATGTAGCAAGTATTTAGCATTGCTAGAGCGGATGGTAGCGGACTTCAAAGCTGCCCCGCTCTGCTAACTTGTCGCTTGCCGTCGTTGAGCCTGGCGGAATGAGCCGTTGGGTTAGATATGGGTAATTGAATTTTCACAAAATGCGGTGAGGGGTATTGGCTGGCTGGCTTCGGCCAAGTTTGGCCCCGCCCCCACCCCACCCGCCATTCCCTACGTGCAGAGCTACTTCGCCATTAACAATCGAACACGACAATGGGTTCTTTCAACACCGACCGCTTACTATCGACTTGCTAACGTAATCGATCCGAGAACGAACAGTAATCCGGTCAATGATTTAGCTCGATATTAATGCAGTGCGTTAGACTGATGCTAGGGAAGGACTAGGGCAAGCAGCGCTTTGTGAGAGCCCCTGGAGGCTGCGGGATACGGAGGATCACGGCTCCAGGGGCCCTCGGCTGCCGCAGCGGTTCTTGCCCCCAATCCCCGCTGAGACTAGCCAAAGATAATCTAAGTGCTCGCCGTTGACCGTGTTGCTGTGGCCACAGGTCCAGAATTATTCGTTGACCAAATTGAGGCTGATGTTGGCCGGAGCTATGGCGTCAGCCATTCAACGATTTCTAGGCTCTAACCAGCGGGTGGGGCACTAGCCGACTGGTCAATGCCCCACCCTGGCCATCGGTGGCGTTGCGACGGTCACCGATGACTAAGTGAGCGGAGGCGGCCCGGGCATCGGCGTGGGCGAATGCCTCCGCTCTGACCGCAGGCACAGTGCGAGGGTGCCTGTGGCTACCCTAGAATAGCTCAACGCCGCTGTCGCCGCGAATGAGGCACCGACTATCAGCCCAGAGACGGTGCCTCATTCTAACCACCAGCATCTCTCCTCTGAGTTGGACTGCTGGTGGTAGGCCTAGAATAGCCAAATCCCTGCCTGTCGGGTAGTGGGTCAAATCCGGCGGAACCTGCGATCATTGGTGCGAGCTACTGGAGGCTTGGTCTCGACTGGTTGAGGCTTGGCATCGATGACCTGTGCGCCGTTGGCTTCGAGCAGTTTCATCTCCTCTAACCGTTTCAAACGGCGGTCCAACAATTCAGCTACTCCCATATCGGTGACCTGGGCGGTGACGGCGAGGCGAGGCACTTCGTGCGGCAATGCGGCGATGGCGGCTCGCATCCGAGTTGTCAGCGGCAACTGATTACATCGATAAACAGCTTGTAAGAGGTCGAGAGATATTCCGGTTGGAGGTATCTCGACTATGCCCTGCTCCTTCTTTGCACTTTCGTGCACCACCAACTCAGGGAACCCAGTTACCATCTCCGCTCCTTTCTTCTTTTATACTTCATTCTTGATAGGTTTGATAAGTTTGATAGGTTTGATACCTCCATATCGTGGCAGACTTCGCCTGTAGGGTATTATGTCCGGGCGGTCTTCAAGCCTAGCAAACTTATCAAACCTATCAAAACCTGCATACGCCTCCTTCTCGACCCGAAACCAACGGAACCTCAACACAACTCAACTATCAGTGCTAGTGGCCGCATGGGCACCCTCCTGCCCCATGCATCGTTGAAGCTCATTTCTGGTTCCACTCTTTCACATTTGGCCTCAACCATTCATGCTTACCACCCATCTTGATTTCCCAAGCCCGCCGGGCTTCTTCAATCGGCGGGAACACCCAACCCCAAGCCAACCCCGTGCTCTTATGTTCGCATCCCATTTCCCTAAGAAAGTTACCAACTTCGGTCTCGGTCACATATTTGGCTCTGGGGTTATGGTGGATTGCGTCTTCGTAAAGCCTCTTCGACAGAACCCACCTTGGATTTCTCTGTTGAGCCGTTGGTGTTTCTGCCGTGCTCAGCTTTGCTAACCACCACTGCTCCAGACCATCCAAGCTTTGCACCTTCTGCTCGATCAACGCCTTGGTTTGAGGAATATCGTATCGAGGATGCCAGCCCTGAAGATCAAGCCGCAGCAAGTCATACAACATTGCTGCCGCTCCACCTCCATCAATCTCTGCAAACAGCCGCTCGAAATACTCTCGTTGCTGAATATGCACCGGGTTAACCTCAAACACCGCATACCTGCGTTCATCCCAAGTCGCCGGAACTATCCACTTATCATTCGTTGACTGGATAATCGCCAACCTATTCGGCCAAGCGAACGCATCCACTCCCTTAGGCTCAATAGTCAACGTTCGTTCCGTCACCATTCCCTTCAACACTCGCTCAGCTTGTTTATCACCAGCCCACACTGCTTCATCGGCGCACACAAGCAGCCGGTTTTGCAAATGTTTGTTGTGCTTGCCAGTCAGATGTTGTGGGTTATGTATTTCTAATCCATGTGGACCAAACGCCTTCAACATCGAATACATAAACACGCCCTTGCCAGTGCCCTTCAACCCCTTAAAGTTCAACGCAACTTCTGGCCGTTCCCCTGCGTTCTGATATTTCCAGGCGACCCATCTCCTAATGTAGTCAAACGACTTGCGTTCCTCATTTGCCAACACAACCCAAATATGCTGCTGCATCTTCGACCAATCACCTTCCCTCGGCTCAACACCCCATCCCCTCCATAAATTCAACCTGTTGCCTTTCAACACCGCTGGACCATTCGGCACCAAATCCAACCCATCGAATTGCCGCCTAGAGGGCTGACACAGCCACCAAGCAGCAGCCGGTTGCGCTCCTATCTTCTGTACCTTGCTGCCAATCACATCAACAATCTCGATATACCTGTTGGAGTATCTTTCCTTAAAGGCTGTAAATGTCTGATAAGCAGGTTCTTCCCATTGTGGGTCAACCTGACTTACAGCCCATTCCATCACAACGCACTTCCCACCAAGATTGGTGATCACAGCGTGCTTCTTGTTCATCTCATTCAACGCAACAATTGGTTTTTGTGCTGCCATCCCAGGCGTCATGAAACCGCTATCAACGCCAGTGATGAATAACGATTGCGCCTTCTTCTCCGCCAACTCCAACTCTAGCCTACCAATGTCATCTACAAGGCTAGGCTTAATAACCTCACCTTCCACCCCAGTGTCATCGACCGGCTTTGCTTCTTTCACTTGTTCAGCAGCTACTTGCCTCGGCGGCGGTCCAATCCACCTTCTCCAACCTCCACCAGCAGTCGAGTAATACAACACGCCGTCTACCTTCTTATACTGAAGCTCAGGCTTGGGCCTCGCCGCCGCAAACAATTCCCTTGCTTTCCGCTCCGCAGCCTTCGTCCCACATTTCTGTCCAAGCTCAACGCAGATAACATCCTGTTCTTCCGCACTGGCTGCTTTGAACTTCTCAACAGCATCTCGCACTACCGCCATCCAAAGCGGAACCACATTACTTCGTTCGTCTACCATCACACCGCTCCTATCAACCGACCATCAAAATCAAAGGCCTCCGTGAAGGGAGGCCTCTTACTCGTCTTCATCAACTGAGCCCCAATGGCCCAGTCGGTATGGATCAAGGGCTCTTCTTAGTCGGCGTTGCTCCCACTTCTCTCTCATCTGAGCTTCCCATGCCGCCAGGTTGATCGTCACAAAGTCAGACCGACGCACCCTAACCACCCCGCCATCGCTTGCTGGGTAGTTAGGATCGGCTCTGCTGACGTGTGGATCGGCATCTCTTACCACCTCATTATCTCTGGTTACGACTTTGGGCCTCTCCATTCGCTTTGGCCCAATCAACTCCTCCAAGGCTGCTATCAGCTCTGCCTTGCGTTCTGGGGTTACTGCCATCATGCCCTCCTACAACCCCGCTTCTCGGGGCTAACTCGAATTTCACCATTGTGTCGAACAGCCATCCCTCGCCACCAGTTAGGGTCTTCTTCGCTCACCACAACAACGGCGTCGCCCACAACACGGCCATCAACACAGACCAACTTGGGTCGAGGTCTGGCGCACTTGCCCAAGATGGTTTCAGGCGTTGCCGCCTCCACTAAGGCTTCACGTTTGCTGCTCATCCTGCATTCTCCATTCAACGATACAAACCAATTACTCAACTATTCTGCCCACCCAAATCCCAACACAGCCCTCCCAGTCTCGACCGCAACACCAAATGCCCTGCGCCACTCACCCCAATCTCTGACAAACTCATCAACCAACGCAACCGGCACAACACACAAGCCATCATCGAGCTTGACCCATGTTGCGCCATTCATTCTTCGGAGTTCGATCTTCCTCACTTCGACCACCTGCCTTTAATCATCGGTTCCAATCCCGGCGGCTTAACCCACCCAGATCCACGTTCAACCACAATACGCTTTGCACCACTTGGCTTCACCGGTGCACCAAAACCCCCAGGTTGCGGATATGAATTTCTAGCCCAAGCACTCGGATCGAATTTCAGCCCTTGCGGATTGACCAGATCAACCATTGGTTTCATAGCGCTTCCACTCATCGACATCCCTTCCGTGTAATCTATTCTTGGCATCGTCATTTTGGGCTTGAATGGTTCCTTGGGCTTAACCACCTCCAAGGCTTTCTTAGCTTCTGCTAGCTCCCCTTCCAACGCAGCCACACGTTTTGCAAGGTCATCATACTCGCTCATCACACGCCTCCATCATGCATCAACGCTGTCAACGCCGAGATAAACTGTACCCGGCGGCACTGCGCCAACTGGGACAGCGCCATCTGGTAGCGTTCCGGTCCAGACGAAATCCCCTGGTTGGGCCTCACCCTGACTTTGAGCGAGTATCCGACCTGCTCGAACTCGTTGTTGATTTGACCAAAAGGCTTTGGTCAACACGTAGCGTGCCACTGAAGCCTCCTATCGTTTACCTCTCGCTGTAACGCTATCAGGTCCATATTCAGCGAGCGTGTTGCGTCCCGCTGGCATTCCATGTGCAGGTGGTGTTGGGCTCTGACTGCCGGACTTGTAGATGGTTCGCCCATATCCACCAGGACCAGCACCAGCCGGACCCTTGCGAGCGCCAGCAATTCCAGTGTCGCCTCGGGGCTTGGTTGAGTATCCCGGTCCAGCCTCAACCGGAGTTTTCTTGAACGCCGTTGATACATCACGCTGGCTGATCCCAGCGGGATTAATAGCGGTTGATCGAGGCTCAGTCTTCATGCCTGATCGTGACGTGACGTACTTGTTGCTAGTGATACCGCCACCAGATTTAATCGTAACCATAGCTAGCTCCTTTCTTCACTTGCGACGAAGACCCGGAACACGGTCGAGGCCATTTGGTCCTTTGCGTGGTTCGGCCCACATTGGATCATTCGACTTACCCCACGCTGGCTGCGTTATCGGCTCAGACTTGGCCCGCAACTCAGCTTGTCTCTGAGCTTCCATCTGCCGCTCCTGCTTGGCCAGCGCAGGGTACATTGCTGCTGCTGCTTTAGAACTCATCTGCGTTTCCTCCGTGCTGCCTCACGTTCAGCAATCTGTTTGAATGGGATTACATTCCCTCTCCATAAGTCATTCGCATCTCTAATCCCGGCTGCGATCCCGCTCTTGATGGTTGCTCTGCATTGGGCAGCACCATCGTCACGCCACAAGCCACAAATCTTTGCTGAGCTTTCCAACAACAACACAACCACATCTGGTTTAATCACGCCTTCAAAAATCATTTCGCCAAATCTGCATGCAGCCCAGTGAAGCAATCGATTTCGTTCTCCGACCTGAGCCTGCTCGACTTTGCACTGGATGACTTTGCAACGTGCGCGAAGATTGAGCGTGGGTTCAACTCGGATTGAAGTGCTAATGGCCGCATGTGTGCGCTCGCCCATGCCCACATCCACCCTATCCTCACCACCTTGCCATGCGGCCACTTGCACTGAACCACGCGCAAGCTCCAACAGTCACGCAGGCCATTGCGCAATTTCAGCATCACTCAACACTCTCAAGCCTTGCCTGGGCCACCAAATTACAAATCCACCATCAGCACGAACATCAACACCATCGGCAATGCGGCTAACAGAGTTGCGCA
>Ga0306919_10001574_pt1 | contig 10997 bp, 8 predicted proteins | sample flu12Cox44000172_FD_203764 | JGI IMG/M metagenome (GOLD analysis project Ga0306919, IMG submission 203764) | Lab enrichment of tropical soil microbial communities from Luquillo Experimental Forest, Puerto Rico - flux4day.12C.oxic.44.000.172 (v2)... | ecosystem: Environmental > Terrestrial > Soil... | reverse complement strand
GTGATCGACGGCGACTACCACATTCGCTGGCTCGAGGAGTTCTTGGCCCGCGGCGGGATGGAGGGATAGCGGGCATCACGGGCAGGCGCGGTCGCGGCGCAACCCCTGTCCGCGACGGTTGCCTTCTCGACATCGCCGATCAGGATTTCGACGCCGAGTTTCGCCGCGAATGCGGTTGGCACGCGAACCTCTCCCGTGGCACGTTAGCGCACCTTATCTTCGGGACTCATCCGGCCGCCGGAAGCAAAGCATGGCCAACCGCGAAACCACGTTCATCGAGATCACGCCGGAGGTCCTGCTCAAGGCCTATGCCTGCGGCATCTTTCCCATGGCGGAGAGCGCGGAGGATCCGGCGCTCTATTGGCTCGAGCCCGAGATGCGCGGCGTCATCCCGCTCGAGCGCTTTCACATGCCGAGCCGCCTCGCCCGCACCGTGCGCTCCGACCGTTTCACCGTCACCGTCAACCGCGACTTCGACGCGGTGCTCGAGGGCTGCGCCGAGCCCCGCCCCGGCCGCCCGCGCACCTGGATCAATACGCGCATCCGCATGCTCTACCGCAAGCTCTACGAGCGCCGCCACTGCCACAGCCTCGAAGTCTACGAGGGCGAAGCCCTCGTCGGCGGCCTTTACGGCGTCACGCTCGGCCGCGCGTTCTTCGGCGAAAGCATGTTCCACCGCGCGCGCGACGCTTCCAAGGTCGCGCTCGTGCACCTCGTCGCCCGCCTCAAGGCCGGCGGGTTCAAGCTGCTCGACACGCAGTTTGTGACCGATCACCTGCGCACCTTCGGCGCGATCGAGGTGCCGCGGCGCCAATATCACAGACTGCTGGAAGCAGCGCTCGCGGGCGAGGGCGACTTCGCCGCGCTCGACACCAAGCGTCCGGTCACGGGCGCGCAGGCGCTCGCCCAGTTGACGACGGATCGATCCTCGCGCGCGTGAAGGAAATCAGCGCCGGGGGGCGGCGGGCTCGGTCGCAAGCTGCGGCGCCGCCTGGTGGCTGCTGCGCCGTGGCGGCGTGGCCGCGGGCGGCTTCGCCGCAGGTGCGGCCGCGGCCGGTGGCGGCTCCGGCACGGTCGGCGCGGTCGCGGCGACCACCGGATTTTTGCAGTCGGTGAGCCAGACGTCGTAGATCGGGTGCTCGACCGCGTGCAGGCCCGGGCTCGCCGCGAACATCCAACCGGTGAAGATGCGCTTGACGTCGCCCTGCAACGTCACCTCGTCGACCTCGATGAAGGCGTCGGTGTTGGAGGTCTCGGTCGGCGGGCGGGTGTAGCAGACCCGCGGCGTCACCTGCAGCGCACCGAACTGCACGGTCTCGCCGATGGCGGCATCGAAGGCGATGATGCGGCCGGTGATCTTGTCGAGGCCGGAGAACATGGCAGACTTGTTGGCGATCTTCTGCGACGGCGGCTCGGCGATGACCTCATCGCCAGGCTGCGGCGAGGTATCGGCGGGCGTGCCGCGCGGCTGGCGCTGGCCGGGCGGATCGACCGCCGCGGCGGCGCCCTCGGGCGGAGGCAATGGCTGCGATTGCACGCCTCCGGGCGGGGCCTGCCGCGCCTGCCCCGGATAGGGCTGATCCGGATACTGCTGCTGCTCCGGATAGCGTTGGTCGGGGTAACGCTGGTCGGGGTAGCGCTGGTCCGGATACTGCGGATAGGCCTGCTGCGGGCGGCCGCTGGGCACGCTCGAGGGTGGACGCGGCGGCTGCCCAAAAAGCGCTTCGAACGGGTTGAAGAACTGCGCCGCCGCAGGCACCACGCCGAGCATCGCCCCTGCCGTGATCGGCGCGGCGATGAAGCAGGCGATGCGAAGCAATCGGGCCATCGGGCGGTGCTCGGACACGGGCGGGCAGGCTTGCCGGTTAACACCGAGAATACGGCGGGGAAAGGGCCGTTCGGGGGTCGGGACCCCGGCTAGCGGCCTGGCGTCCAGGGCCTGTAGTCCCCGGTCGCCTTCGGTCTGCGGCCCTGCGCGAGCGTCGAGCCGATCGGGCGGTGGGCGCCGGGCGTGCCGGTGAGATTGGGCCGGTGCGGCTTCCACCACGGCCGCGGCGTGACCTGTTCCTGCGTCGGCGGGGTGTCGACCGTGTGGTGCAGCCAGCCATGCCAGGACGGCGGCACGATCGAGGCTTCGGCGGTGCCGTTGTAGATCACCCAGCGCCGCTCGTAGCCGAGCGTCGGATCGATCTTGCCGCCCCTGGTGCGGTAATAGCGATTGCCGAACTCATCCTCGCCCACGAGCTCGCCGTAGAGCGAGGTCCACAGCAACGTGCCGAAGGTCGCCCCGTTCCACCAGGTGAAGAAGCGCAGAAAAAACGTTTTCATCGGCTCGTGACCCAAGACCGGGATGGGCGGCGCGTTCATGCCATCACCGCCGCACGAAGTCCACCCGGCAACTCGCTTGCGTGCGCTGTTGCTCCAGAAGATCGATGCCCCGTGCCGGACGCCGGCGCGATGCGCGCGCGGGGGCCGAGTTGCGCCCACTGCAATCGCCCGCCTATGCTTGGCCCCCTGCCCCGCGCGACAACACGAAGCAAGCTTCGCAATCAAAGATCCATGGGAGGTGAAAATGACGTCAATGCGCCTGTGGCACTTGGGCGGCGCGCTCATCGCAGCCATCTGGCTTGCGCCCGCGGCGTTCGCCCAGGCTCCCGCTCCGGCAGCGCCGAGCGCCGCCAATCCCTGGTTCCAAGGGGCGCCGTTCCCGGATGCGTCGGAGGAGGTGCTCGGCGCAACCGCCGGCGGCAAGGTCTACGTCTTCGCCGGCCTTGCGCCCGGCTGGAAGCCGAAGGCGATGGTTTACGAATACGATCCGGCGTCCAATCAATGGACCAAGAAGCGGCCGATGCGGCTTGCCTCCCACCACGTCGCGTTCGCAACCTTGAACAACAAGATCTACGCGTTCGGGGGCTTTACCTATCCGGACTCGGGTCCCCCCGGCTGGAACGCGGTCAACAACGCCTGGGAATACGATCCCGCCGCCGATGAATGGAAAGAGCTCGCACCCATGCCGACGCGGCGTGGCGCAGCCTCCGCCGGCGTCGCCAACGGCAAGATCTACGTCACTGGCGGCGCCAACTCGCTCCCCGGCGTGAACGAGAACGGCATCCATCCGGCGCGTCCGCACAACGTGGTGGCGACGGTCGAGGAATACGACCCCGCGGCGAACACTTGGAAAACCGTGCGCCCGCTCCTGCTCGCGCGCAATCACCATGTGACCGCCGGCGTCGGCGACAAGGTCTATGCGATCGGCGGCCGCGTCGGCGCGGCCTTCATCTCCAGCGCCAGCAACAACGTCGATCTGGTGGAGATGTACGATCCCGCCAACGATCTGTGGACGCCGCGCGCGCGCATGCCGACGGCGCGCAGCGCCATCGGCGCTGGGGTCTACAACAACAACATTCTGGTCGCCGGCGGCGAAGGCCAGGACCAGCGCTTCCTCGCCGCCTTCAAGGCGGTGGAAGCCTACGACCCGGCGCTCAATCGCTGGCAGGTGCTGCCGTCCATGCCGCATCCGCGCCACGGGCTCGCGGTCGGCGCGGTCGGCAATCGCTTCTATACGGTGAGCGGCGACGGCCAGTCGGCCGGCAACGGCATCGACCACTCCGCCGTCGCCTTTAACGAGATCCTGCAGGTCGACCTGGTTTTGAAGTGAGGCGCCGTGGAGCTCGCAATGGCCGGTGTGCAAGCATCGTAGGGTGGGCAACGCCGCTCAGCTGCCGTACACGAAGGCGGGAACCATATTTCGCGCCTTTGCCCACCCTACCCCCTGCCTGAGGCGTCAGCGCGTGACGATGTCCTTCTTCATGGGCGCCAGGATCGCAACCAATTGCTTTTGTTCCCTCGCCGGTACTTTGAACTTGTTGAGGCTCTTGGCGAGGTCCTGCACCAGCGCGTCGAAGTCCTTGCCCCTGATGCCCATGCCGGCATGCACCGACTTCATGTCGCGGCCGGTATAGACGCAGGGGCCCCCGGTTCCCTGGCAGATTTGCTCGACCAGGCGCGCCTTGAGCCGATCGATATTGGCGTTGGCGAAGAATTTGTTGATGCGCTTGTCGGCCGCGACGTTCTTCACGAAGTCGTCGACCACCGCGGAAATGGCGGGATAGCCGCCAAGCCGATCATAGAGCGTTCGCGTCTGGGCAAGCGCGCTGCCTCCAGCGAGCGTAAATGCGAGCAGCGCGGCGGCGGCGGTGAACGAGCGAGCTCGGTGCGTCATGGCAGTCCTCCAGCGGGTGATGGCGTGTTCAGCGGTTGCGGAGGCGCAAGGCTCCTCCCGAGCGCAGATACGGAGCCACCCGCAGAATGGTTTCACCGCCCGCTCGAAATCCCGCGCGCGCGGCGAATCAAAGCGACGCGCGGCGAGGTTCGCTCGCCGTTCGATCAAGGCTGGAAGAATCGGTGCCGCGAATGACCGGAAATTCGCGCGCAGACGCGGCGAGCCGGCGCATTCGGCGGGCGGCCATCGCCCGCTCGCCGCACCCGCGGACGCGGCTGGCGCATCGCCGGGCCGACCTTCACGGAGCGCCGCGCTGATAATTTCTCGCTTGACATCAATTCCGTGACAGCGGCGTGACCGGGCTGTGAATGGAACCCTTCCGAATCCGCCGCCGATATCCGATACTTGCTGCACCGCACCTGAGTCGCCCCCGAATTTCACAGCCCGGCACCACATTTAGCAGTTTGTTTACGGGGGCATACTAAGCCTTGACGAACGATAGGTGCTGTCCTAGCTTGAAAAGGTTCGGCGCGAGTGGTTCGAAGTCCCGCCGGGCGCTCTCCTGAAAGGGTCTGCGTAACCGCTCCGCTTGCCGCAACGGCGCCGGAGAGAGGCTCTTCGTTTGCCTTAAGGCGAGCCGCCGGAACGCGCCGCAATAACCAAACCCGGGTCCGCCAGGACCACGGGGAAGGCGTTAAATAGAGACGAGAGTAACGAGCCAGTCCGAGCGCGGCCGGGAGGCCGGGGCCGCGTGACGGGTCACGTGTCGGCGGTCCGCCGGGCCGCCGCGCCAACGACGAAGGGGCGGATGATGCGAATTGCGCGGCGATACACCAAGGAAGGACAGTCCCCCTATGCGGACATCGCGTTTCGCCTGACCGAAAGCGAGATCCGCAATCCCGACGGCTCGGTGGTGTTCCGTGCCGATGGCGTCGAGGTGCCTGCGTTCTGGTCGCAGGTCGCCGCCGACGTGCTGGCGCAAAAATACTTCCGCAAGGCGGGGGTGCCCGCGCGGCTGAAGAAGGTCGAGGAAGAGACCGTTCCGTCCTGGCTGTGGCGCTCGAGCGCCGACGAGGCGGCGTTGGCGGCGCTGCCGGAGAAGGAGCGCAGCACCGGCGAACACTCCTCCAAGCAGGTGTTCGAGCGGCTCGCCGGCACCTGGACCTATTGGGGCTGGAAGGGCGGCTATTTCGATTCGGAAGCGGACGCGCGCGCCTTCTTCGACGAGCTCGTCTACATGCTGGCCATGCAGATGGCGGCGCCGAACTCGCCGCAATGGTTCAACACCGGCCTCTACTGGGCCTACGGCATCGACGGACCGAGCCAGGGGCATTTCTACGTCGACTTCAAGACCGGCAAGCTCGTCAAGTCGAAGTCCGCCTACGAGCATCCGCAGCCGCACGCCTGCTTCATCCAGTCGATCGCCGACGATCTCGTCAACGAAGGCGGGATCATGGATCTGTGGGTGCGCGAGGCGCGCCTGTTCAAATACGGCTCGGGGACCGGCTCGAATTTCTCGCGCCTGCGCGGGGAGGGCGAACGGCTGGCGGGCGGCGGCAAATCCTCCGGCCTGATGAGCTTCCTCAAGATCGGCGATCGTGCGGCGGGCGCCATCAAGTCGGGCGGCACCACGCGCCGCGCCGCCAAGATGGTGATCGTTGACACCGATCACCCCGACGTCGAGCAATTCATCGATTGGAAGGTGATCGAGGAGCAGAAGGTGGCGAACCTCGTCACCGGCTCCAAGATCAACCAGAAGCACCTGCGCGCGATCCTCAAAGCGTGCGTGAACTGCGAAGGCTCGGGGGACGACTGCTTCGATCCGGACAAGAACCCGGTGCTGCGGCGCGAGATCAAGGCCGCGCGCAGGAACCACGTGCCCGACAATTTCATCAAGCGCGTGATCCAGTTCGCCAAGCAGGGCTACACCGACATCGAGTTCCCGGTCTACGACACCGACTGGGATTCGGACGCCTATCTCACCGTCTCGGGGCAGAACTCCAACAACTCGGTGCGCGTCACCGACGAGTTCCTCAAGGCGGTCGAGGCCGACGGCGATTGGGATCTGTTCTGGCGCACCAAACCGGGCAAGATCGCCAAGACGATCAAGGCGCGCGCGCTGTGGGAGAAGATCGGCTACGCCGCCTGGGCCTGCGCCGATCCCGGCCTGCAGTACCACACCACGGTGAACGACTGGCACACCTGCCCGGCCTCGGGGCCGATCCGCGCCAGCAATCCGTGCTCGGAATACATGTTCCTCGACGACACCGCGTGCAACCTCGCCTCCATGAACCTGCTGGCGTTCCGCAACGCGGCGACGCAGCAGTTCGACCTCGAGGGCTACGAGCACGCGGTGCGGCTGTGGACCATCGTGCTCGAAATCTCGGTGCTGATGGCGCAATTCCCCTCGCGCGAGATCGCGCTGCTCTCCTTCGAGTTCCGCACGCTGGGCCTGGGCTACGCCAACCTCGGCGGCCTGTTGATGTCGTCGGGCCTCTCCTACGATTCCGACGCCGGCCGCCAGATCGCGGGCGCGCTCACCGCCATCCTGACCGGCGTCAGCTACGCCACCTCGGCCGAGATGGCGGGGCTGCTCGGCGCCTTCCCCGGCTACAAGAAGAACCGCGAGCACATGCTGCGCGTCATTCGCAACCACCGCCGCGCCGCCCACGGCGAGCGCACCGGCTATGAGAAGGTGGCGACGCCACCGGTGCCGCTCGACCACAAGGCCTGCCCCGACCCGCGCATGATCGAGCATGCCGAGCGCGCCTGGGATCGCGCGCTCGCGCTCGGCGAGCAGCACGGCTATCGCAATGCCCAAGTCTCGGTGATCGCGCCCACCGGCACCATCGGCCTGGTGATGGACTGCGACACCACCGGCATCGAGCCCGACTTCGCGCTGGTCAAGTTCAAGAAGCTCGCCGGCGGCGGCTACTTCAAGATCATCAACCGCGCGGTGCCGGAGGCGTTGCGCGTGCTCGGCTATTCGCAGGAAGAGATCGCCGAGATCGAGGCCTACGCCGTCGGCCATGGCAGCCTCGCCGACGCGCCCGGCATCAACCCCACCACGCTCAAGCAGAAGGGCTTCACGCAGGAGGCGATCGAGAAGGCGGAGAAGGCGCTGCGCAACGCCTTCGACATCAAGTTCGCCTTCAACAAGTGGACGCTGGGCGAGGAGTTCGTGGCCAAGCTCGGCATCGCGCCGGAGAAGCTCGCCGATCCGCGTTTCGATCTTCTCTCCGCGCTCGGCTTCACCAAGCGCGAGATCGAGGCCGCCAACGTGCACGTCTGCGGCGCGATGACCATCGAGGGCGCTCCGCATCTCAAGGCCGAGCACTATCCGGTGTTCGACTGCGCCAATCCCTGCGGGCGCAACGGCAAGCGCTACCTCTCGGTCGAGAGCCACATCCGCATGATGGCGGCGGCGCAGCCCTTCATCACCGGGGCGATCTCCAAGACCATCAACATGCCCAACGACGCCACGGTCGAGGACTGCAAGGCCGCGTATCTGCTCTCCTGGAAGCTCGCGCTCAAGGCCAACGCGCTCTACCGCGATGGCTCCAAGCTCTCGCAACCGCTGCAGTCGCAATTGATCGCGGATGAGGAGGACGAGGACGACATCGTCGAGGCCTTCATCGAGAAGCCGGCCGCCGCGCGCGCCTCCGCGCTCGCGGAGAAGGTGGTGGAGAAGGTGGTCGAGCGCATCGTGGTGATGCGCGAGCGCGAGCGCATGCCGGACCGCCGCAAGGGCTATACCCAGAAGGCGGTGGTCGGCGGCCACAAGGTCTATCTGCGCACCGGCGAGTACGACGACGGGCGGCTGGGCGAAATCTTCATCGACATGCACAAGGAGGGCGCGGCGCTGCGCTCGCTGCTCAACAACTTCGCGATCGCGGTCTCGCTCGGGCTGCAATACGGCGTGCCGCTCGAGGAATACGTCGACGCCTTCACCTTCACGCGCTTCGAGCCCTCCGGCCCGGTGCAGGGCAACGACTCGATCAAATACGCGACCTCGATCCTCGATTACGTCTTCCGCGAACTCGCCGTGAGCTATCTCGAGCGCTTCGACCTCGCCCATGTCGATCCCAACGAAGGCGGCTTCGACGCGCTCGGCAAGGGCGTGGAGGAAGGCAAGCCCGCGGCGGCGAAATACGTCTCCAAGGGGCTCACGCGCTCGCGCACGGACAAGCTTTCGGTTTTGGCGGGTGGTGCGGCGCCTGAGGCGCGTTCACCCTCCCCCATCGGCGGGGAGGGTGGCGCGCGGGGCGCGCCCGGCGGCGGCAAGGTCACGGCCTTCGGCACCCGCGAGGCGCGCGCCGAAGGCACCGCCGCGCTCAAGGCCGAGATCGAGCAGAAGCTCTCGCCCGCCGAGCAGCTCGAGCAGCACCAGCTTGCCGTCGCGCGCGGCGAGGTTGCCGACGCGCGGGCGAGCGCGCGCGCGATGGCGGCGGAGAAGCGCGCCGAAGCTAGGGCCAAGGGCTACGACGGCGAGGCCTGCGGCGAATGCGGCAACTTCACGCTCGTTCGCAACGGCACCTGCCTCAAATGCGACACCTGCGGAAGTACCACGGGGTGCAGCTAGCGCACGTCGTAGCATCTATCCGCGGTCATTCCCGCGCCGCTGCCGGCTCTTGATGACGACAGCAGCGCTTGCGGCCTGACACATTCGATGCCCGCCATTCCGTCCGTGGGGTGAACTGCGCTTTCCCACCGCCACCTCAATGGCTCGGCACGCGCGCATCCACGCTATAGAGGGGCGGGTTTCCGCTGCTGAAGATCTGCGCCGCGGTCGTCATCGACGGCGTGTCGGCGGCGAGCCCGAAGAAGAAGGTCGTGTTGGCGAGGTTCGGCCCGCCGTCGAGGCACAACGGTCTGGCGAGCTCGAACACGATCACCTCGCCGAATCGTTCCGCCGACTTCAACCCGATCGAGCCGAGGCCGCCGGAGGTGATCACGAACACGTCGGCCACCTTGTTGGGCGCGTAAGGAAGCTTGAGCGCCGGGCCGAAATTGAGAACCAGCCCGCCCAGGCAATCGGCGCTGCCCGCCGCTTGCGTGAGGCTGATGCGGTACATGTAGCCGGCTTTGCCGGCAGCGGGGGTGCCGGCGGCGCCGCTGAAGGTGCGCGACTGCAGAAACGCGGTGTTGGGCGCGGCGAGATAGGGCAACGGAATAAACCCGACGCTGTCGCTCACAGTGATGGTGCAGGCCGGGTGGAACACGCAGTTGACGGCGGGGGCGTTGACCTCGACCACGGTGAGCGGCTGAGCGCGCGCCGCGAGCGCGCCGAGCGCGAGCGCGGCCGCCGCGCCCGCAACAACTTTCAAGATGCGCATCTTCGCCCTCCTGCCGCACGCAGCTTAGATTAACGCCCTAGTCTCACGAACGCGCGTCCCAGCGTTCGATTCACGCCGACATTACTGCTATCGTCAAGCTCCCCGGTGCGCGCGAGCCCGCTTGCGCTCAGTTCCAGCGCAGGAGATGCTTTTCCAGCCGCCCCGCCAGGCCGAAGATCACCAGCACCACCGCCAGGATCAGCAGAATCAGCGCGAACATCAGCGCGGCGTTGTAGGTGCTCTGCGCAAACGACAGCAGATAGCCGAGGCCCTCGGTCGCGGCCACGAACTCTCCCACGCAAGCGCCGGTGAAGGCAAAACCGACCGCGATCTTGAGATTGCCGAGCACCCAGGACGCGACCGACGGCAGATAGACGTGCCGAACGAGCGCCCAGCGGTCGCCGCCCAGCGTGACGACGCGCTCGACCAGCCTGCGGTCCACCTGCCTGATTCCGGTGAACACGGTGAAGAAGATCAGCACCGCGACGAGAATGAAGGAAAGCGCGACCTTGGAGGCTAGTCCGATGCCGAGCCAAATCACGAACAGCGGCGCGAGGATCACGCGCGGGATGGCGTTGAGCACGGTCATCACGGGCTCGAGCAGCTCGGCGATGAACGGAACGAGCGCGGCCACCACACCGAGCGCAATGCCGACGACGATGCCGAGCGCGAGACCGCCGAGCGCGGCGCTGAAGGTGGCTTCGAGATGCGGCCAGATGCGGCCGTCCGAGAACAGATCGATGAGCGCGGCGCCAACCCGGCTCGGACTCGGCGCATAGAGCGGATTGAGCATGCCGGCGCGGCCGGCCGCTTCCCACACCGCCAGCACGACGGCGAAGGCGGCGAGCTGGCGCAGCCAGGCGTAGCGGGGGTCGAGACGTCTCATGCCGCCTCCGCCCGATGATCGACTTCGCGCGAGAGATCGGCCCACAGCCGCTCGTAGAGCGGGGCGAAGGCGGGATGCGTGCGCGAAAGGACGGGATCGCGCGGGCGCGGAATCGGCACCGGGTAATGCTCGGTGATGTGCGCGCGCGGCCCCTGCGACAGCAGATAGACTTCGTCGGAGAGGGTGAGCGCCTCCTCGAGATCGTGGGTCACCAGCAGAACGCTGATGTTCTCGCGCTCGACCAGCGCCACCAGGTCTTTCACCACGCGGGCGCGCACGATCGCGTCGAGCGAGGCGAACGGCTCGTCCATCAGCAGGAGCCGTGGCTTCATCGCCAGCACCTGCGCCAGCGCCACGCGCTTGCGCTGGCCGCCGCTCAGGTGACGGGGAAAGCGATCGCCGAAGCCCGCGAGATCGAGCCGCTCGAGCCAGGCGTCCGCCTCGGCGAGCGCCTTCCTGCGCTCCATGCCGTTGAAGGTGAGACCGAGGGCGACATTGTCGCGCGCCGTCTTCCACGGCAGCAGGGCATCGTCCTGGAAAAGGATTCCCACCT
>Ga0306919_10001566_pt1 | contig 11025 bp, 10 predicted proteins | sample flu12Cox44000172_FD_203764 | JGI IMG/M metagenome (GOLD analysis project Ga0306919, IMG submission 203764) | Lab enrichment of tropical soil microbial communities from Luquillo Experimental Forest, Puerto Rico - flux4day.12C.oxic.44.000.172 (v2)... | ecosystem: Environmental > Terrestrial >... | reverse complement strand
TGTTCCCACTGAAGGATATGATCCCATCATCGACACGGGAACTCGCATGGCGCTGCGCCTCTATGGCGCCAATGTTGAAAAAATCGACCCTGCACTGCGACCGCTATGGTCTGCAGTTTCGACGATGTTGACGTCGAAGATGCTCGAGCGGGCGATTCGAAACAGATTGCATGACGGGCTCGAAATTCGTGCCCGCGGCGACAGGGTGGCCGGTGCCGACGATCTCAAGCTGGTAGCGAAACCGGTGGTCTACCGGGACTCGGACGGCTACCAGATCAAGCCGCATCCTGACACGCGCAAGAAGGTCGTGACGATGCAGCTTTATTGTCCGACCGACGCCAGCCAGGAAGCTTTGGGGACCACGTTGTATCGGGCTTCCCTCAAAGGCCTGCTTCATGTCGGCTCCTATTGCCTGGAGCCGGTAAAGGCCATCCCTTTTCTTCCGAACGTCGGATACGCGTTCGTGGTCCTGAAAGCTAATCACTCGCTGACAAACATGAGCTGGCATGGTCGCCCGCGGATCAAGACCGATCAGCCGCGCATCTCCATCCTCAACACCTTCTACGTGAACGAGGACGTGGGCTTCTGAGCGTTCGCCGAAGGCGGATTGATGGGTTCACACCCCGGATCTCCGCCACCTCTGCGCGCACCGATTTAACGGACCGTTAACCATCCCGCCCCGAAAATCCCTGCCACAGGGATCGTGGGAAACAGTGATGGACCTCGAGACGCTTTTTGCAAGAACGCCCGCAACGATCGATGAGATCAGGACGCGCGTCGCCTACGCGCTGCAGCGGTATCCGCTCTGCCGCAAGGTGCAGTTCGATATCGTGGCAACGCCCCGCACCCCGCGGGGCAGCAACTGGACGGTCAGCCTGCATTCGGTCGAGGCAGGCGCGCTGTGGGAAGCCCACGAGATCGTAGCCGATATCCAGGATGCCTACGAACTCACACCGGTCTGAAATCGCAAGCATTTGCAACCGCTTGGCGGCGGCGGAGGAAACGAGATGCCGCAACGCGGACGCCCTTAAGCCTTAATTAACGCCAACTTTTCACGACAGTGACGGCGGTTCAAAGGCGCGAACGGAGAGCTGTTTGACGAGAGCGATCACCATCATCGCGCTGGGCTGCTTCTTGTTAGCGGGTGTCGCGGTTACCAGCATTCTCTCCCGCGAAAGCATGCAGGCTGTCGAAGCATCCATGCCGGCGCCCGTGGTCGCGAGCCCGGTCGCAAACCGGGAAAGCAAGCAGGATCGTTTGACCGTGGCGAGCCTTCCGCCTCCTGCGCTCGATCCACCGCAGACCGCGGCCGTGAGCGAACCGCTGCGGCAAGCCTATGCGGCCCTAAGCGCTGCCGATGCCGAGGCCGCAAAGGCAGTGGCCGCCTTGCCGCAAGTCGCTCCGCCCGCGCCTGAGAAGCCGAAGGTCGCAGCCAAGCCGCCGGCGGAAAAATCCTACGCGCTCCTGTCCGACGCGCAGATCGCCGGCATCAAGGAGCGTCTGAAGTTGTCGGCCGCGCAGGAAACTTATTGGCCGGCGGTGGAACGGGCGCTCAAAGCCATGGCGCGAAAAATCCACACGGCCCGTCGGGCCGACCCCAAAGCGACCGCGGCCCAGCTCGATCCCGATTCGGCCGAGGTGGAGCAGCTCAAATCGGCGGCCATGCCGCTGCTCTTCCAGCTCCGCGAGGACCAGAAGGAAGAGGTGCGCAAGCTCGCCCGCATCATCGGGCTGGATAAGGTCGCCGCCGCGATTTGACGCCAGGCGCCGGGACGGGAAACTTCATTTCGAACAACTTGTTGCTGGCCGCTGAACTCACCTTCGGCGGCCCTCCTCAAGCACTCGCCGGTTCCAATCAGGGGTGGGGAACCAATTGCCCGGTCGCGACTTATCTGCACGTGCATGTGGCACGTTATGTGACGTGACCGAAGACGGCCCCAGCCGGTCAGCCCCGGGAGCTGGGGCCGTTTCGTTTGCGTTACCCGTTTTCACGTGCGAGCGACGAAGACGGTGCGGCGAACGCGACCCGATGGGTCATCCAGCCCCTGAGTGGTCGCCGCAGGTGCCCATCGAACCAGACAATGTCACGCAAGGGGCGCGTGCTTGGCATGGAGCAAGAGCAACCAGCTCGGGTCGGACGAAGGTTGGCGGCGATAGTCGCGGCTGACGTGGCGGGCTACTCGCGGCTCATGGGCCTCGATGAGGTCGGCACCGCCCGCACTCTCCGCGAACACCGCAAGGTCACCGATGCTCTCGTGGCAAAGCATGGGGATCGTCTCGTCAAGACCACGGGGGACGGCGTGTTGCTTGAGTTCCCCTCGGTGGTCGATACGGTCGAGTGTGCAGGTCGTGCAGGCGGTGATGGCCCAGAGGAACGAAGGGGTGCCCGTTGATCGCCGGATGTTGTTCAGGATCGGGATCAACTTCGGCGACATCCTGATCGAGGGCGATGACATCCTCGGGGATGGTGTCAACGTCGCCGCAGGCTTGAGGGCATCGCTGAGCTGGGTGGCTTCTGTCTCTCGTCATCCGCCTATGAACAGGTTTGCGGAAGGTCCCCGTCGAGTTCATTGACCTTGGCGAGCAGACCCTGAAGAACATCGCCCGCCCGATAGTCCGATACGTGCCTATGCAGTTGGCCTGAACACGAACATTGACCGAGTTGTCCCGCCGCCATCTTCAGCCCCGCGCTTGTCCCTAGTGGTGCTGCCGTTTGGCGTGGCTGACTTCACCAGTTCTGCCCGGCTCTGGCTCGCATTTATCGCGTGGCCCAAACCTTCTCAGTCATCGCCGAGTTGGTGACGTCCTTAACTGGCGTAACGCGCTTCCGGCAGGCCAATTTACAACCAGGCGCAGCGCGCCTCCGGCCCGATGCTTGCGACGTACCGGCGGATGATGGCGCTGCTGGAAACGGCCGACGAGGTGCTAGAGGTGACCTCCTGTTCGGCATCGGTGCCGGCTCAAAGGATGACGGGAGCGGCGATAACCCAGCGTAAGGATTCGCGCCACCGTTCCTCGTCGAAGCCTTCAATGATGCCGCTGATCTGGACGGCGCGATCCTTCGACGACGCGCAAGGCGCTCGCGTGGGATCGTGCGGAAGCTACGTTTGGCTCAATGGCCGTCAAAGGTGCGCACCTCAATCGCCAAATCGCCATCAGCGCCGCAAGCTGCAACGGCGGCGATCGTCGGCCCGCCGTCGGGGATGTCGCGCCACGCAATGCGCCGCCGATCCGCACCCAAAACAGGCCAAAAAGCTTCACCATGCGTCTGCGTGGTCGTCAACTCAATCAAAGCGTTGTCGAGCCCGGCGCCCGTGGCTTTCGCGATGGCCTCCTTGCGCGTCCAGAACCGAAGAAAGATCGCGCTCCGGGCGTGATCGGGCGACGCTTCCACCACCGAGATCTCGTTGGGACCCAGAACTGTGCGGATGAGCAAAGCGAGGTCGGGCACGTCGCGGGTGTCTTCTATATCGACGCCGACGCCGACGCCATCGGCGACCGCGACGATGCAGTGCTCACCAGAATGACTGAGATTAAATTGCAAGTTCGCGTCGCCATTGGCCAGTTCCGGTTTGCCGTTCGGTCCGAGCTTCAAGGAGATGTCTTGTGGCGGCATTTCCAAATAGGTGGCAAGCACCTGCCGGAGAAAAGCGCGGCACAGCACGAAGCGCCGCTGATCACGCGCAAAATGAAAGCCGGCGACGCGCACGCGCTCGTCCGCGCTGAGCACGTCTCCCGTCAGCGCAGACGGCGGTGCATGAAGCATAAAACGCCAGATTTCGATCCGCTGCGCCTTCAAGCCCCTCATGCGAGCGTTACACCCTTATTCGCTGTTCTTTCGCGCTTCTACGTAATTCACGACCGGCGAGGCACGGATGAAGCTAAAGAAGTTAGAATTAACCTTGATTTTTAACGTTAAAATGAATTACAACTTCCACGAGCTTGTAACCCGCGTTTCGTTTTGATGCATGCTGCCATTATTGCACTCGATGAGCGAGCGCCGGGTGGGTGGACATGCATTCGTCACTAATCATGCGCTTGAAGCGACCGCGCAAGCAATTGTCGGCCCATTCGGTTAGCGAGAACGCCGCGCACCTGCCTGCACGGGGCGTGCGATGACGGGGGCCGGCAACGTAAAGCCCCGCATCGGGCTCGTCCTCAGCGGCTACGCGCCGGCGATGACACTGGCGTCCGGCGCGATGCTCGGATTCAAGGAGAAAGGGATCGAATTCGATGTAATCAGCACCTCCGGCCCAGGAGCCTTGATCGCTTTGCTGGCCTTGGCGCCTGCTGACAACAACCCAACGCGGGCGCTGGAGGAATTGCCAAACCTCTACATGTCCGATCTCACCTATGCGACGCTGCCGGTCAGCCTCCGGCTGGGCGCCAAGAACAGTCCGTTGGCAAAGCCGATGTACCAGCTGGGAAAGATGCTGCCGCGATTTACCATCGCGCCGGACGACCCGGCCGTCATCCAGCGGTTTTTCAACGACTGGATGGACTGGGCCGTCACCGCGATGACGCCCGCGTTCGAATGGAACGCGCCCGGCCTGCTGAGCCACAGCCCGCGGCTCAAGGAGATGATCGATTTCAGCAAATTGCGCAAGGCCTCCACCCGCTTCTATGTGTCCGCCTTCGATCTGGTCAAGAAGAACGTTGAGATCTTCGACAATCGAACGACCGACTACGACGCCTTTTGTGCCTCGCAGTCCTCGTCGCTGTTCTACCCTCCGCACCGAGTGCTCAGGGGTGATGGCGGCTGCGATTTGTTCTTTTCCGGCCTCAGCTACGACGCGACCGGGTTGCAGGCGATCTGGCTCAAGGAAAAGCAAACCCTTGACATGGTGCTGGCGTTCGACCCGATAATCGATGCGGTCTGGCGCGAGCCGACCGATATCGGCGACGCCTTCCAACTGATGCTGGCCAATCCGATCGCCGCGCTCAAGATCGTCACGCTGGGGCTCTATGCCCATATCGATCAGGCCCTCGAGAAAAAGCACGATTCGAGACGCAGGCTGCCGCCGCTCTATCGGATCTCAGTTCCGCTCGGCGACTATCCACGGACTGAGATTCTTAAATGGACGCACTCCAACGCGGTGGCCTTGCAGAAGATCGGCCGCCGTGCCGCCACCGACTTCGCCGACGTGCTGCTTTCCGGCGACAAGGCCGCGCTCGAGCAGCAGCGCTTCTGGCGCATGACCCCCAACGATAGCGGCTGGGATGTCATGAAACTGCACAAAGCCCTGTTCATCGGTCTGGAGATGAACAAGCAGGGTAAGAAAACGCCCCGGGTCGTGCGACGTCGCGTCCCGGGCGCGGATTGGCGGTCAGAATACTCCGACCTCGCACTGCTCGTCGGTGGCGGCGCGCCCAACCTGCACCTCTCGGCTGGCGCGCTTTGCGCGTTCTACGAGAACAAGATCAGCTTCGACGCCATTAGCGCGTCCGGCGCAGGTGCGCTGCCGGCATTGCTGTATGCCGCGCCGGCGGAGGATGGCTCGCAGGTCCGCGCCCTGCAGGAAACGGTCAACCTCAACATCGCCGACGAGATCGAACGCCTGATACCGATGAACTTCAAGGTGTTCTTCAAATCGGGACCGTTCGCCGACCCCGCCTGGCGCCTCGCCCAGGCGCTGCCGCGCTTCACCATGCGCGCCAAGGAGCGCTATACAAACGATCTGAAACGTCTCTACAACGATACCCTCGATCTGATGATCGCGATAATGACTCCCACGACGCTCAATCCCCTCTCGACGGGCATGTGCACGCGCGTCGGTATGCTCGACAAGGTCATCGCCTGGGATCGGCTAGCCTCGTACCCGAAACAGTTCTACCTCAACGCCTTCAACCTGAAAACGCGGCAGATGGAAACTTTCAGCAAGGACAAGCTGACGGAGGAGCGGTTCTGGGCGGCGCTAGCCATGCCGTGGCTGTTCGCGCCTGCCAAGGTGGACGGCATGACCTACACGGAAGGCGCCTCGCACGAGCCCTCTGGCCTGGGGGCGCTCCTTCTGCACTACAACCGGACCAAAGGCGAATACCCCGGTGCCGAGGGTTTTACCTTAAGCCCGTTCAACCAGCTGGGCACGATCATCGCCCTGGAAACGGTCGGCTCGAATCTGTGGGCCAATCCGGAGACGTTATACGATGCGCTTCAGGTAACAATCATGGAGCCGATTGTCTCCCTCGCCGAAATCGTCCAGGCGACTTATGGACTGTTCGAGTACGTTGTGAACAAAGAGCGCCCGAACAGCGCCCCGAAGCTCTATCGTGTGCCGTTTCCGGTGCCGGACTGGGAAGTAAGGAATATCCTACGCTGGAACTACTCAAACGCGTTGACACTTTGGAACGCCGGGCACTCGGCGGCCAAGGAGTTCATCGAGGCCATGCAAGCTGGTGAAAAGTTCGAGAAGTACCGCTACTATCCGAGCGTGAAGGACAAGCCGCGCGTGAAGGATATGCTGAAGGTGTTTGCGGAGCTTCTCGCCGGACGCTTCGAGGTCGGGCTGTGATGGATACTCTCTTCCCCGCGCTCATCGAGTTCCAACTGGCCTTACTCGACGCCTATGAGTCTCTTCTCGCCCAGAACCGGTGGGATGAAGCGCGGCTGAATGAAGCGCTGAAATCCTGGCTGGCTGTACTGCTGCCGGCGCTGCGCGCGCAGTGCGCGCTCGGCGAACAGATGCTCACCGTTCACCGCGAGCTCATCCGCCAGTATCGCGGCCACTTGGAGGCCGCATCTCGCACGCAAGGGGACCGCGCGCTGTGACCGGCACGCTGGTCACGCGGATGACCGAGGACGGCGAAAGCGAGGCGATCGTCTGTTTCCCGGCACGTGCGAACTATCGCAGCGTCGTCGCCCGCATCGCCGCCTGGCGGCGCTATTTCGACGAGGCGGATATACCGCCCGGCGCGGTCGTCGCCATAGATGGGGGTTATTCCGTCGACGCGTGTGCATTGTTTCTGGCACTGGTCACCAGCGGCAGGGTCGCCGCGCCGCTTCCGGGCGGCGTCGATCACAGCACCTACCTGCGGGCCGCCGCCGCTGATGCGATCGTCGCATTCACTGTCGCCGGCACATGGTCGTGCTCACGGCTGACGCCACCCGCACCGCCGGCGCTGTTGCAGACCCTGCGCGCACGTGGCGCCGGCGGGGTGATTGTCTTCAGCTCGGGCACGACCGGCCAGAGCAAGGCGGGGTTGTTCGACTTTGAAATTCTGATGAGGCGCTATCATCAACGGCGCCGCCATTACAGAACGCTCGCCTTCCTGCTGCTGGATCATCTCGGCGGCATTCACACCATGCTGCACACGCTATCCCATGGCGGAACCTTGATTGTCGCCGAGGAACGCACGCCCGAGGCAATCTGCCGTGCGATCGAACGGGACCGGATCGAACTGCTGCCGACCACACCGACCTTTCTGCGCATGCTGGCGATATCGGGCCTGCATCGCCGCCACGATCTCTCGTCGTTACGCTTGATCACCTACGGTACGGAGCCGATGCCGCTGGCGACGTTGCGCGGTCTGAAAGAAATTTTTCCGAACGTCCAGTTCAAGCAAACCTATGGCCTTTCTGAACTCGGGGTGCTGCCAACCCGTTCGCGGGCACCCGATTCATTGTGGCTGGAAATCGGCTGCGACACTCGCGTCGTCGACGGCCATCTGTGGATCCGTTCGGACACTGCAATGCTCGGTTACCTTAATCTGCCGAGTCCGTTCGATGCCGAGGGTTGGTACAATACCGGCGACGCCGTCGAGGTCGATGGCAGGTTCCTGCGCATTCTTGGCCGCGACAGCGACCTGATCAATGTCGGGGGACAGAAGGTTTATCCGGCCGAGGTCGAAGACACGCTGCTGGCCCTCGACAATGTGCGCGACGCCACCGCGTGGGGTGAGGCCAATCCGGTGACCGGGCAGGCGGTTGCAGCGCGGGTCTCGCTTTCTGCACCCGAGGACGAGGCCACATTCGAACGGCGGCTCTACGAATTCTGCCGCGGTCGGCTGGAGCCCTACAAGATCCCCGCCGTGGTCGAGATCGTGACCGACGCGCATCACAGCGAGCGGTTCAAGAAAGTCCGGCCGCGATGACGGAACCGGCCCATCGGGTGGTGGTAGTCAGTGGCGGCAGCCGCGGGCTTGGTGCAGCGATCGTTCGCCAGTGCCATGAGCAGGGGTGGGCGGTCGCCACCTTCAGTCGTTCGCCTGCGCCCTACATCGAGGCAACTGAACGCAATGGCGGCGACGGCAGGCTGTTCTGGCGCGCGGTCGATGGGCGCGACAGCACAGCCCTGCAAGATTTCGTTGCCGCCGTCGGTGATCGTTTCGGTGGCGTCGACGCGCTGATCAACAATGCCAGTATCGGAAAGTTCGGCGCCTTCCCGTTGATGCGCCTTGCCGATATCGATGACAGCATCGCGGCCAACCTGCGGGCCAACATAGTGCTCGCCCGTCTGGTCACGCCGGCGATGGTGGCGCGCGGGGGCGGAGCGATCGTCAACATCTCCTCGGTCAACGCCATCCGCGGCAATACCGGCGTCGCCGTCTACAGCGCCACCAAGGCGGGGCTCGATGGTTTCACCCGGGCGCTCGCGCGCGAGCTCGGGCCGCGCAACATCCGTGTCAACTCGCTGGCGCCGGGGTATTTCGAGAGCGACATGGTGTCCGGCCTCACCGAGACGCAGCTGCGCCGCATCGTGCGCGGCACGCCGCTCGGCCGTCTGGGCTCGGTCGAGGAAATCGCCGCAGCGGCCGTATTCCTGATCTCCCCGGCCGCTCACTTTATCACCGGCCATACGCTCGTTATTGATGGAGGCATCACATGCTGATGGACAAACCCACTTCGGCGCAAATTGAAGCGGCCGTGTACAAGACGATCGCCGACGTGCTCGAACGCGCCGGCCGGCAAGCCGTTGCGATCGACAACGACAGCCCGCTGGTCGCCGTCGGCCTGACTTCGCTGGATCTGGCGGCGCTCATCGCCGTGTTGCGATCGCGCCTCAAAGTCGATCCTTTCTTCGCGAAAACGGCGATCACGGACATACGCACCGTGGGCGACCTCTGTCGCGCCTATCGGGATATGATCGGGGAGGATTGACCTTGGGCGCGGGCCCCATGGACATCGCGATCATCGGGCTCGCCTGCCGGTTCCCAGGCGCGTCGAACGCTGAGCGTTTCTGGGACAACCTCGCGGCCGGTGTCGAATCGGTGGCGACGTTCTCCGACGCGGACCTGCTCAGCGCTGGCATCGATCCGGCGCTGGTCGGCCATCCGGACTATGTGAAGGCGGCACCGATCCTAGAGAATTTTGACGGATTCGACGCCGAGTTGTTTGGCTATTCGCCACGCGAGGCGAGGCTGATGGACCCCCAGCAGCGACTTTTCCTTGAGGTGGCGTGGGAGGCGTTCGAGGATGCCGGCTGCGATCCGCTCAGCGAGGAAAAGGGGATTGTTGGCGTCTATGCCGGTGCCGGCGGCCTGGTCTCCAGCTACGCTCTGCGGCACGACCATCCAGAGCTGCGCGGCCAAACCGGCGATCTCGGGCATATCGGTAATGACCGCGACTTCCTGCCGTCTCGCGTTGCCTTCAAGCTCGACCTGAGAGGGCCCTGCGTGAACGTGCAGACGGCGTGCTCGACATCATTGGTAGCTGTTCATCTCGCCTGCCAGGGAATCGCCGCAGGTGAGACGGAAATGGCGTTGGCCGGTGCCGCGGTTGTGCGGGTGCCACACATCAGCGGCTACCTTGCCGAACCCGGCGGCATCTACACGCGCAGCGGGCATTGCCGGCCGTTTGACGCTGGCAGCGACGGCACCTTGTTCGGCAGCGGTATCGCGGCGGTACTGCTTAAGCCGCTGGCCGCCGCACTCGCATCCGGCGATCGCATCCACGCGGTCATCAAAGGCTCGGCGGTTAGCAACGACGGCGGGAGAAAATTCAGCTATACCGCCGCCTCCGCCGAAGGCCAGACGCGTGCAATGCAAGCGGCCCTGCGACGATCAGGGATCTCAGCGGAGTCGATCGGCTACGTCGAATGTCATGGCACCGGGACGGCGTTGGGCGACCCGGTCGAGATCCAGGCTCTGATGCGAGCGTTCGGGACCTCAACGGCCGGCTGCCCAATCGGCTCGGTCAAATCCAATTTCGGCCACCTGGAGCAGTGCGCTGGTCTAGCCGGGCTGATCAAGACGGTGCTCGCTCTCGAGCGGGGTCTGATTCCACCGAGCATTAATTTCACTACCCCTAATCCGCGCATTCCGTTCGACCACTCGCCATTTTTCGTCAACGTGGATTTGCGGCCGTTCGTGCCCGGCGCCGCGCCGCGCCGTGCCGCGGTCAATTCGGTCGGCATGGGCGGCACCAACGCATTCATCGTGCTGGAGGAGGCGCCGGCACCGCTGCCGGCGGCGGGTGACGAGCGGGCGTTCTTCGTGCTCGCGCTGTCGGCGGCGAGTCCGAAGGCGCTGGCGGCGGAGGTGGCCAATGTTCGCACCGCGCTGGCCGCGGACGGCGCACCTGCACTGGGCGATGCCTGCTTCACTGCCAATCTCGGCCGCCATCATTTTCCCCTCCGCCACTGCGTGGTCGGCGCCGACCGCAATGAACTGCTGGACGCGTTGGGGCGCCTCGAGCCGCTGAACGGCGACACGCGCCGGGGGAAGCTAATGTTCTTGTTCTCCGGCCAAGGCGCGCAGCGCGCGGGGATGGGTGAGACGCTTTACCGCGCGGAGCCCGCGTTCCGCCACGCGCTTGATGCTAGCTTCGCGCTGTTCGCCGATGCTGGCATCGACCTGCCCACGGTAATGTTCGGCGCCGACGATGCGGTGCTCGCACGCACCCTTTATGCGCAGCCGGCCCTGTTCGCCCTGCAGTGCGGGCTGGTCGCGCTCTGGCGGCAGCGGGGCATCATCCCGGATGGCGTCATCGGCCACAGCGTCGGGGAATTCGCCGCCGCTACCGCCGCGCAGGCCATCGCGCTCGAGGATGCTGCTCGGCTGCTGGCACGGCGCGCGCAGCTGATGGAT
>Ga0306919_10001533_pt1 | contig 11125 bp, 9 predicted proteins | sample flu12Cox44000172_FD_203764 | JGI IMG/M metagenome (GOLD analysis project Ga0306919, IMG submission 203764) | Lab enrichment of tropical soil microbial communities from Luquillo Experimental Forest, Puerto Rico - flux4day.12C.oxic.44.000.172 (v2)... | ecosystem: Environmental > Terrestrial > Soil... | reverse complement strand
GATCGATCGCAACTGCCCGGTCCGCACCGACGCCGCGTCTGGCAGCCGCGTAGTTCCGGTCGAAATCCGACATGGAAGTCACCTCTCTCTAACTCCGACCCCGCGGCCGGATCATATGGCGCCCACCGGCAGAGCGGCTGGCGTCCGATGCGCGGAATCTAGTGCGGGATTGGTTCCCGCGCCAGATGCCGCAAACGCGATTTGTTGACGCCAGCTCCCCGACGGCATCAATTCCGGGCCGATTACAGTCTAGCAATGTGACGGCGGCGCGACGTGGCGGCCGGGCGCGGCGTGTTGTCGCTTACGGGCGGCTTTGCCGAACGCGTTCTATAGGTTGCGCAGCACGGCAGCCGGCTTCTGACCAAGCGCCGTGAACGTGCCAATGAGACCGAGGACCACCGTTGCCGCAACCGCGCCGGCGGCGGCCGCAAGCAACGGGCCGGCCGGCCAGGCGAAGGACAGATTCATGATCCTGACGATAACGAAAGCGGCGGCTGCCGAGCCCGCCGCTATTCCGAATACCGCGGTGGCGAGGCCGAGCGCGAGATATTCGAGCGCATAGGCCGAAAGCAGCCGCATGCGTGTGGCTCCAACGGTCTTGAGGATCACCGCGTCGTAGACGCGATGGCGGTGGCCGGCCGCGAGCGCTCCGCCCAGGACCAGCACCGCCACGAGCAAGGTCAGTACGCTCGCCCCGCGGATCGCCAGCGCCAGGTTCGCGACGATCTGGCCGACTGCATCGAGGGCGTCGCGCACGCGCACGGTGGTGACCGTCGGGAAGGCGTCGGCCACCGCTCTGAGCAGGGCGGCCTCCTCGTCGGTCGTGCTGCCGCCGGGATAGGTGAGGGTGGCGATGTGGCTGTGTGGCGCGCTTCGGAAGGTGGCGGGCGAGAATACCATGACGAAATTGATGCCGAGGCTCTGCCACTCGACCGCGCGCAGATTGGCGATCGTCGCGGTGAGGTTGCGGCCGAGCACGTTGACAGTGACCGCGTCGCCGAGCTTGAGGCCGAGCCCATCCGCGATGCGTTTCTCGAACGAGACCAGCGCCGGACCTTGGTAGTGGGGCTGCCACCATTGTCCTTCAACGAGCCGCGAGCCCGCCGGCACCGTGTCTCCATAGGTGATGCCGCGATCGCTCTGCAGCGCCCAGGTGACGTCGGGGGGCGGCTTCAAGGTCTCGGCGGGGATACCGTTTGCCGCCACGATGCGCCCGCGCAGCATCGGCACGCGCTCGAGCGCGCCGTGCGGGGCGTGTGCGCGGATGAAAGCGTCGAACGCTTCGGCATCGGCGGCCGGGATGTCGACGAAATAGAACGACGGCGCCTTCTCCGGCAGCGCTGCCAGGAATTGGCGGCGCAGATTGCCGTCGACCGCGATCACGGTGATCATGACGGCAAGCCCCAAGCCGAGCGACAGGACGACGCTCGGCGTGAGCGCGCCCGGGCGGTGGATATTGGCAATGGCGAGCCGAACGACCGGTGAGCGCGGGCGCGGCAGGCGGCGCGCCGTCAGCATGATGAGCGCCGCCACCAGGCGCAGCAGCGCGAATACGGCGGCCGCGGCGGCCACGAACATCGCGGCGATACGCCGGTCATAGGCGAGCTCGATCGCGAGCATCGCAAGCGTGCAACCGAGCAGAACCGTTGCCGCGATGTAGGGGCGGCGGGGCCAGCGCTGGTCGCTCGCGACCTCGTCGCGGAACAGCGCCGAGACCGGCACGTCGTGCGCGCGTCCGAGCGGCCACAACGCGAAGGCGGCGGCGGTGAGCAGGCCGTAAAGGAGCGCCAGCGCAAGCTCGCCCGGATGTAGCGCCGGCGCAATCGGCAAAGGCAACACCGCGCCGAAGGTCCAGGCGATGAGAAACGGCAAGGCCGCGCCGATGGCGAGGCCCGGCAGCGCGCCGAGGCCGGCGAGCACCAACACCTGGGTGAGATAAATCCCGAACACGCGCGTGCCGGTCGCGCCCAGCGCCTTGAGCGTGGCGATGACCTCGCGCCGGCGGTCGAGGTGGCCCTTGACCGCGTTGGCCACGCCGACCCCTCCGACCAGTAGCGCGGTCAGCCCGACCAACGTCAAATACTGTGTAAAGCGCTCGACATTGCGTTCGAGCGACGGCGAAGCGTTGGCGCGCGAACGCGCTTCCCATCCGGCCTCGGGCAATTGGGCTTGCGCCGCGGCCGTCACCGCGCGCACGGCGGCGTCGGTTGCGTCATTGTCGGGGAGCCGTAACCTATAATGCCAGCGCACGACGCTTCCGGGTTGCAAGAGGCCACTTGCGCCCAGGGCCGTTTCGCTGATGAGCAGGCGCGGGCCGAAGCCGATGCCGCCGGCAAGCTTGTCGGGCTCCGAGGTCAGCACCGCGCGAATTTCGATTGTGGCGGAGCCGAGCGTGATGCGCGTACCCAGCTTGAGATCGAGCCGCGCAAGCAGCGCGGGGTCGGCAGCAGCGCCGAATGCTCCGTCGCGTTGCGCGAGCGCTTGTGCGAGCGGCTGTTGCGGGTCGAGCGCCACGTTGCCGTAGAGCGGATAGGCCGCATCGACCGCCTTCGCCTCGACCAGCGCCGTACGCCCGTCTTGCGCGCGCGCCATGGCGCGCATGGTGGCGGCGAGCGACACGCGGCCCCGGCGGTCGAGAAAAGCACGCTCGTCGGCGCTTGCTTCACGCAGGCTGAGGGAGAACGCGAGGTCGCCGCCCAGGATGACGCGCCCTTCACGCGCGAGTCCGTCCGCAAGCCCCGATGCGACTGAACCTACGCCGGCAATCGCCATGACCCCCAACGCGATGCAGGCGATGAACACGTAGAATCCACGCAAGCCCCCGCGCAATTCGCGCGCAGCGAAGCGCAGGGGCAGCGGACCGCCGCCGTGTCCGCGAGAAAGGGAGGTAGACAGCAGCGCGTTCACGAGTGCGCTTCCGCGCCCGCACGCTTCGGCGCAGCTTCGATTCGCCCCGAGCGCAATCGCACCACGCGGTCGCAGCGGGCGGCGAGCGCGACATCGTGCGTGACGAGCACGAGGGTGGTGCCGCGTTGCGCGTGGCCCGCGAACAGAAGGTCGATGATCTCCGCCCCGGTGGTTTCGTCGAGATTGCCAGTCGGCTCGTCGGCGATGAGGATGGCCGGGTTTGGCGCCAGCGCGCGGGCAAGTGCTACGCGCTGCTGCTCGCCGCCGGAAAGCTCGGCCGGATAGTGCTGCCGCCGCTCGCTCAAGCCCACGGCCGCAAGCTCGCGCGCGGCGCGCTCATGGGCGTCGGCGAGACCGGCAAGCTCCAGCGGCACGGCGATGTTTTCCAGCGCCGTCATGGTGGGAATGAGATGGAAGGATTGGAAGACGATGCCGACATTGCGCCCGCGGAAGCGCGCCAGCGCGTCCTCGCTCAATGTGCCGAGCGCCTCGCCGGCGACCACGACCGAGCCGGTGTCGGCGCGCTCCAACCCGGCCGTAACCATGAGCAAGGTCGACTTGCCGGAGCCTGACGGTCCGACCAGGCCGATTGCCTCACCGCGGCCTATATGCAGGTTGATGTCTTTGAGGATATGAACGCGGGCCGCGCCCCGCCCGAGCGAGAGATTGACACCGCTGAGCGCGATCGCCGGGTCCGTGCGCCCTGACGGCGAGGTGTCGTGCATGTTCCGTTGCTCTTTGGTGCCTTCGATTGCGGGCGGGACGGCGTTGCCCCGGTCATATGGGAGTCGCAGGGCGCGGGTCCAGACATTTGCGCTGGTTGTGATGGCGCTGGCGCTTGCCGTCGCGATGCGCCCGCTGGCCGCCGCGGCGGCCGATCGGCCGGTGCGGATCGTCGCCTTGGGCGATTCGCTCACCGCGGGCCTCGGGCTCCCCGCCGACCAAGCCTTTCCGGCCAAGCTCGAACAGGCGCTCAGGGCCAAGGGCCTCGCGGTCGAGGTCACCAATGCGGGGGTCTCCGGCGATACTGCCTCCAGTGGGCTTGCCCGCCTCGACTGGTCGATTCCCGAAGGGACGGATGCCGTCATCGTCGAGCTCGGCGCCAACGACATGCTGCGCGGGATCGATCCGAAGATCACGCGCCGCGCGCTCGAGGGGCTGGTGCGCCGCCTCGCCGACCGGCGCGTGGCCGTACTGCTCGCCGGCATGCGGGCGGCGCCCAACCTCGGTCCCGATTATGGGCGCGATTTCGAGGCGATCTATTCCGAGCTCGCCGCCCGCAACGATCTCCTGCTTTATCCCTTCTTCCTCGACGGCGTCGCCGGCGAAGTCGAGCTCAATCAGCGCGATGGCCTTCATCCGACCGCCGCCGGGGTCGACGCGATCGTCGCACGGATCTTGCCCAAGGTCGAAGAGCTCGTGAGTCGCGTGCGCGACAAACGTGTCATGTAACCACCACTCAAGGCGTGCGAATCTCCGCGAGTCGTCTTATATGCAGATGTAGCATTGCAGTGATTCCCATGCCGCGCCTTTTCACCGGTCTCGAAATTCCCTCCGATGTGGGCCAGTCGCTGTCCGTGCTGCGCGGCGGGCTACCGGGCGCGCGCTGGATCGATCCCGAGAACTATCACGTGACGCTGCGCTTTATCGGCGACGTCGATGACGTTATCGCGCACGAGGTCGCGTCCATGCTGGGACGCGTGCGGCGCGAACCGTTCGAACTGCGGGTGGAGGATCTTAAATCGTTCGGCGGGCGCAGACCGCGGGCGATCGTGGCCACGCTCGGCGCGGTGCAGGCTCTGATGGAGCTCCAGGCCGAGCACGAGCGGCTGATGCAACGGGTCGGGCTGGAGCCGGAGGGACGCAAGTACACGCCGCACGTTTCGCTTGCGCGGCTGCGCGAATCATCGAACCGGCAGGTCGCGGACTATTTGGCGCTGCGTGCGCCGTTCCGCTCGCCGCCGTTCAAGGTATCGCGCTTCGTGCTGTTCTCGTCGCGGGCGTCGGTCGGCGGTGGGCCCTACGTGGTCGAGGCGGCTTATCCGTTGGCAGACTGACGCTGGTGTTCGCTGTCATCCCAACTCCACCGGCCTGAGCAGCCGCGACTGCACGTCGAACATGGCCGTGGCGAAGCCGTGCCCGTCGGCAAGAATTTCGCGCATCAGCGAGAGTGGCGTCGGCCGGGCAGCGGCGACCTCCCCGACCACGCTCGAAAAATCGAAGCTCAGCTCGGCATCGTATTTGCGGGCGAGCTGCTGCATGCGCTTGTTGTCGGCGAGGCACGCCATGTGCAGGAATTTGAGGCCGCGGTTGCGCGCGGCGAGCAACGTGCGCTCGAGCAGCATGGAACCAACGCCGTGGCTCTGCCATGGTTTTTCGATCGAGAACGCGGCCTCGGCTTCACGCGTCATGGGTGATCCGACCGGGCGCAGCTCCGCAGCGCCGCGCAGCGTGTCGTCGACGAAGAAGCCATGAATGAGCGCATCGATGCCGAATGAAAGATCGGCATAGTCGCGCACGAATTCGTCCGATACCGCGCCGGCAAAACGGTTGCGCCGGCTGGCGGCATCAAGACGCAACAGGTGGTCGCGGTAACGTTCGGATTCGCCGATCCACAATTTGCGGATCAGGCCGCCGCGGGGCAACGGCTCGCGCATGAGCGACTCCTCTGGGGCTGAGGTCACGAATCATATTGCGTCGCAATATAAGTCCAACCACGGCATTTTTGCATTCGCGCTGATCACAATTAAGTTAGTGATTTTTCATGCAAAAGTTACATGACTGCCATGCGAGCCGCTTGCCTGATTTTGGTGCAGCTTTACCGCAGCGCACTATGCCGATCGCCGCCTTCTCCGTACCCTCTCGGCTGGGTGGGAGGCGGCCGCGGTGTTTGAAATCGGCGGCTCAAGGTGATGGACGCAGCCAGAGCATGCGGCGCTCGCGCGATCGCGGCGGCTACGGCGCAGCGGGTTGGATAGCGGTGCGCGAATTGCGGCAATCCACAGTGATCGAACAGCGGTTGATCGCGCCTGCGCCGCCTGTTCGAAAGTTCGGCTTGCGGGTGGCGGTGCAAGGCCGCTATTTCATCGCCCTCCTGCAACACTCCATCCCTCCCGTTCATGTCGGCCTCCGTCTCAGTGCAGTACGCGGTGCGCGTTGCCGCCGGAAAGATCGAACGCGACGCCGGCCAGCAGGCAGTCGTCGATAGGCTTGCGCAGCTCGAAGCGCGACTGGCCGAGCGCCGTCTCGCGCGCAAGTCGTCCTCCCTCGGCTGGCTGTTCGGAGTGCGCGAGGCGGAGCCGATCAAGGGTCTTTACATCTTCGGCGACGTCGGCCGCGGCAAGACCATGCTGATGGACCTGTTCTCCGCCGCGTCGCCGGTCGTACGCAAGGGCCGCGTCCATTTTCATGAATTCATGGCTGAGGTGCACGAGCGCGTCTATGCGCTGCGTCAAAAGGCGAAATTGGGCGAAGTCAGCGGCGAAGATCCGATCGCGCTCGCCGCCGCCGCCATTGCGCAGGAGACATGGCTCCTTTGCTTCGACGAATTCCACGTCACCGACATCGCCGACGCCATGATTCTCGGACGGCTGTTCAAACGCCTATTCGAGCTCGGCGTGGTGGTGGTGGCGACATCGAACGTGCCGCCGAGCGAGCTTTACAAGGACGGCCTCAATCGTGCGCTGTTTCTGCCGTTCATCGCCCTCATCGAGGAGCACATGGAGGTCATCGAGCTTGATGCCCGCACCGACTTCCGGCTGGAAAAGCTCGGCGGCGCGCCGGTATGGTACGTTCCCGCCGATCGTGCGGCGGACGCCGCTCTCGACGAGGCCTGGCGGCGCCTCACTGCCGGCCACGTGGGAGAACCGCAGGGTCTGCTGGTGAAGGGGCGCACTGTTCACGTGCCGCGCGCGACCATGGGAGTGGCGCGGTTCTCGTTTCACGATCTGTGCCAACAGCCGCTGGCCGCCGCCGACTATCTCAAGATCGCGCGCGAGTACCACACCGTGGTGCTCGATCATATCGCGGTGATGGACTACGAGCGGCGCAACGAGGCCAAACGCTTCATCATCCTGATCGATACGTTCTACGACAATGCGGTCAAGCTCGTGGCCTCGGCCGAGGCCGAGCCCGGCGCGCTCTATGACGCCAACGAAGGTTTCGAGGCGTACGAGTTCAAGCGTACGGCTTCGCGTCTGATCGAGATGCGCTCGCAGGCTTATCTCGCCTTGCCGCACGGACATGCGGTTGCCTCGGGCTCGACGGAAGGCCTGGTCGAGACGTGAGAAGCAGACGGTAGCGACTTGAACGGCAGGCCGGAAACGGTCTATGACCCGTTTTGCCGGGCTTTCTGCCGTTCCCCAGCCGAGGTTCTTCCCCACATGCCGCGTCCCAAGATTGCGTTGATCGGTGCCGGCCAGATCGGCGGCACGCTCGCCCATCTTATTGGCCTCAAAGAGCTCGGCGACGTCGTGCTGTTCGACATCGCCGAAGGCATCCCCCAGGGCAAGGCGCTCGACCTCGTGCAGCATTCACCCGTCGAGGGCTTCGATGCGCGTTTCACCGGCACCAATTCCTACGACGCGATCGACGGCGCCGCGGTCTGCATCGTGACCGCCGGGGTGCCGCGCAAGCCGGGCATGAGCCGCGACGATCTTCTCGGCATCAACCTCAAAGTGATGGAGCAGGTCGGCGCCGGGATCAAAAAATACGCGCCGGGTGCGTTCGTGATCTGCATCACCAATCCGCTCGACGCCATGGTCTGGGCGTTGCAAAAGGCCTGCGGCCTGCCCAAGCAAATGGTCGTCGGCATGGCGGGCGTGCTCGACAGCGCGCGCTTTCGTTTTTTTCTCGCCGACGAGTTCAACGTCTCGGTCGAGGATGTCACCGCCTTCGTCCTCGGCGGTCATGGCGACAGCATGGTGCCGCTGATTCGCTATTCGACCGTTGCCGGCATTCCGCTGCCCGATCTGGTCAAGATGAAATGGACGACGCAGGCGCGGCTCGACGAGATCGTCCAGCGCACGCGCGACGGCGGCGCCGAGATCGTCAACCTGCTCAAGAGCGGCTCGGCCTTCTACGCGCCGGCGGCGTCGGCCGTCGCCATGGCGGAGAGCTTTCTCAAGGACAAGAAGCGCGTCCTTCCGTGCGCGGCCTACCTCAACGGCGAGTACGGGATCAAGAACCTTTACGTCGGCGTACCCGCCGTGATCGGCGCAAAGGGCGTCGAGCGCATCGTCGAGATTCAGTTGAACGGCGCCGAACGTGCCATGTTCGAAGAGTCGGCCGAGGCCGTCGCAACGCTGGTCGAGGCTTGCAAGAAAATCGCGCCCAATCTGGCGAAGTGAGGATGGTCATGTCGCGGGCAAAGCGCGGCAGCGCTGCGCGCCAGAGGCGCAAAGCAGCCAAGCTTGCCGAGAGTGCGTAAGCTGATCCGCGTGCACTGCATCCGGGACACGTAAAGGTCCGCATGAACATCCACGAATATCAAGCCAAGGCGGTGCTGCGGGAATTCGGCGTGCCGGTGCCGCGCGGGCATGCGGCGTTTTCGGTCGAGGAGGCGGTCAAGGCTGCGGGCGATCTCGCCGCGCCGGTGCTCGTCGTCAAGGCGCAGATCCACGCCGGCGGGCGCGGCAAGGCCGGCGGCGTCAAGCTGGTGAAGTCGAAGGAGGACGTGGGCAAGGAGGCCGAGCGCCTGCTCGGCGCGGTGCTCGTCACCCATCAGACCGGCCCGCACGGCAAGCAGGTCCACCGCCTCTATATCGAGGAAGGTTCGGCCATCGACCGCGAATTCTATCTCTCGGCGCTCGTGGACCGCGAGAGTTCGCGCATCGCCTTCGTGGCGTCGACCGCGGGCGGGATGGACATCGAGGAGGTGGCGCGCACGCGGCCCGAACAGATCATGACCTTCGCCGTCGATCCCGCGACCGGGATCATGCCGCATCATGGACGGCGGGTGGCGCAGGCGCTCGGGCTGCACGACGATCTCGCCAAGCAGGCGGAAAAACTGGTGACACAGCTCTACGCCGCCTTCATCGCCAAGGACATGAGCCTGCTTGAGATCAATCCGCTTGTCGTCACCAGAAGCAAAGAGCTGGTCTGCCTCGACGCCAAGATCAGCTTCGACGACAACGCGCTCTACCGCCATCCCGACATAGTGGCGTTGCGCGATCTCACCGAGGAGGACGAGAAGGAGATCGAGGCGTCGAAATACGATCTCAATTACGTCGCGCTCGACGGCACCATCGGCTGCATGGTCAACGGCGCAGGCCTCGCCATGGCGACCATGGACATCATCAAGCTTTACGGCCAAGCGCCGGCGAATTTCCTCGACGTTGGCGGCGGCGCCAGCAAGGAGAAGGTTGCGGCCGCCTTCAAGATCATCACCGCCGATCCCAAAGTGCAGGGCATCCTGGTCAACATTTTCGGCGGCATCATGAAATGCGACGTCATCGCCGAAGGCGTGGTCGCGGCAGTGAAGGGGGTGGGCTTGCGGGTGCCGCTGGTGGTGCGGCTAGAAGGCACCAACGTGGAGCTCGGCAAAGACATCATCGCGAAATCCAACCTCAACGTCACCTCCGCCGACGATCTCGACGACGCCGCGCAGAAGATCGTCAAGGCGGTGAAAGGGGCCTGAGGATGCGAGGTCGAAAAACGCGAGGCGATGTCGGTCGCGTTCTCTCTTTCAGGCTCCTGTCAGGGAGAGATGCACCAAGCTCGCCGCATCGCTGAACGCACGCATGTCCATCCTCATCGACAAGGACACCAAGGTCATCTGCCAGGGTTTCACTGGCAAGAACGGCACGTTCCATTCCGAGCAGGCGATCGCCTACGGCACCAAAATGGTCGGCGGCACGTCGCCGGGCAAAGGCGGCGCCACCCATCTCGGCCTGCCCGTTTTCAACACCGTGGCGGAGGCGAAGGAGAAGACCGATTGCGACGCGAGCGTGATCTACGTGCCGCCGGCCGGCGCTGCAGACGCGATTTGCGAAGCGATCCAGGCGGAAATCGCCCTCATCGTCTGCATCACCGAGGGCATTCCGGTGCTCGATATGGTGAAGGTCAAGCGCGCGTTGTCGGGCGGGACGTCGCGGCTGATCGGACCGAACTGTCCGGGCGTGATGACCGCTGGCGAATGCAAGATCGGCATCATGCCGGGCAACATTTTCACGCCCGGGAAGGTCGGCATCGTGTCGCGCTCGGGCACGCTCACTTATGAGGCCGTCTATCAGACCACGCGCGTGGGGCTCGGCCAGACCACGGCGGTCGGCATCGGCGGCGATCCTGTGAAGGGCACCGAGTTCATCGACGTGCTGGCGATGTTCTTGGCCGACAAGGCGACCGAGGCGATTGTGATGATCGGCGAGATCGGCGGCTCGGCCGAGGAGGACGCGGCCCAATTCCTCGCCGACGAAGCCAAACGCGGCCGCAAGAAGCCGACGGTGGGATTCATTGCCGGCCGTACCGCGCCGCCCGGCCGCCGTATGGGCCACGCCGGCGCCATCATCTCCGGCGGCAGGGGCGACGCGGAAAGCAAGATTGCGGCCATGGAAGCCGCCGGCATCAAGGTCTCGCCGTCACCGGCGCGTTTGGGCAACACCTTGGCCGAGCTGCTGCGGAGGTAAAATGGCAAGGCGCTGTCAGGGGCATAGCGGCGGGGGCGAGTAAAAAGGTATTGGGACGACCTACCCAGGTGCCTCTGAGAGTCGCTTTTGCCCGCGACTGTGGCGAATGGGTCACAGCTTATTTCAAGCGGCCAGGCTAAAAAAGGACACGCGTAGGCGTTATCCGAGCGCCGGCGTAAGGGGTTCAAGTTGTTGCCGGGGAAACGTTAGGGCAGCGGCTTGCCGAACCGAACATCGGATGGGGGATTCGAGATGAAAAAACTCTTCCTTGCTACGACCGCTTTCGTTGTGCTGGCGGCCTCTTCCGCGGGGGCCGCGGACATGTACGCGCGGCCGGCTTACACGCCTCCTCCGGCGCCCTCGCCCGTCTATAGCTGGACCGGCATCTATTGGGGTGGGAACGTCGGCTATAGCTGGGGCCAATCGAAAAATGACAACACCTGCTAGTATTATCGGCCTCGGCGTCAATGTGCAGGAATCCCAAAACGTCGACGGCGTCATTGGCGGCGTCCAAACCGGCTACAATTATCAGTTTGGAACATGGGTATTCGGGTTGGAAACCGACATTCAGGCCTCCGGTCAGAAAGGCGGCT
>Ga0306919_10001522_pt1 | contig 11146 bp, 11 predicted proteins | sample flu12Cox44000172_FD_203764 | JGI IMG/M metagenome (GOLD analysis project Ga0306919, IMG submission 203764) | Lab enrichment of tropical soil microbial communities from Luquillo Experimental Forest, Puerto Rico - flux4day.12C.oxic.44.000.172 (v2)... | ecosystem: Environmental > Terrestrial >... | reverse complement strand
CCGTGATCATGACCTTGTAGGCTTGGTCTTCGGTCATCCGGAATTCCGCCTTCAGCACGGTCACGACGAACTCGCGCGGCGTGTAGTCGTCGTTGATCAGGATGACCTTGTGCAGCCGCGGCCGCTCGGTCTTGGTCTTGACCTTGGTTTTGGGTTTGGTGACGGCGTCGATCATCGAAGTTTTCGCCTCCTCACGCCCCATTCACAAACCTGCAGCTTGAAGAATATCGCCTCCTGCGGCGCGGCGGAACCGGCACTTTTGCGCGTCCTCCTTGCGATCGCGGCACGCGGACAGGCGAGAAGTCCCTGACACCAAGCGGCAATCAGCAGATGGCGGGCGCTGGCCCAAATGGTCGCGCGTGCAACGGCGCCGCGCAGCGCTGGGGCAGGCAGATTTTTAACCCGAATGTGAAGGCCAAATGATGTTCGTGCTTTGCGCGGCCTCATTTGCGTGTCACGATCCTTCACGTTTGGAGGGCAGCTCATGCGCTCATTGGCGTCGATCGGGGCTGTGTTGATTGCGGGCGCGCTTGTCGCAGGCGGCGTCGCTGTCGTTGCTGCGCCCGGTCCGACCTACAAAGCCGAGCAGCATGAGGCGGAAAAGGATGCCGCGAACGCGGTCGACGTCGAGTTGGTGCTCGCGGTCGACGTCTCCTATTCCATGGACATGGACGAACTCGCGATCCAGCGCGAGGGCTATGCGCAGGCGATCATCTCCAAGGAATTCCTGCAGGCGCTGAAGAGCCTTCCGAACGGCAAGGTTTCGATCACCTATTTCGAATGGGCTGCCTCCTCCGACCAGAAGATCATCATTCCCTGGCGTCTGATCGACGGACCGGAAACGGCCGATGCAGTTGCGAGCGAGATCATGAAGACGCCAGTACGCCGCGCCTCGCGAACTTCGATCTCCGGCGCGATCTATTTTGCGATGCCGCTGTTCGATCAGGATCCCTACCACGGCACACGCCGCGTCATCGATATCTCCGGCGACGGCCCCAACAACAACGGCGCCCCCGTGACTCCCGCGCGCGACGAGGCGGTGTCCAAGGGCATCGTCATCAACGGCCTGCCGATCATGGTGAAGGAGCCGTCCTATTCGACCATGGATATCGACAACCTCGATTGGTACTACGAGGATTGCGTGATCGGCGGCCCCGGGTCGTTCGTGGTCCCGATCAAGGATCGCGAGAAATTCAAGGAAGCGATTCGTACAAAACTGCTGCTCGAGGTCGCCTCCCGCACGCCTGAGCGGCGGCTCGTGCCGGTCGCCGAAAAGGAGTCGCGGGTGTCCTGCCTGATCGGCGAAAAGATCTGGCAGGACCGATGGGGGCGATGATCGCGATTCTGACGTTCGCTGCGAAACGAAACGCGACAAGACGGTAGCGAATGTGAAATTTGTTCCACGCGCCGTCAAAACTGTAGCTCTACGGCAACACTGAAAAGGAAATCGCGCGATCACGGCGTGGCCGGCTGCGTCCAGCCACTGTTCTGCCCGCATTGCTTGACCGGATTGCGGCGGGGCTGAGTAGGAGGCAAGGATAACATGCCGCCCACCAGCAATGTTTCGGCTGCTAACGGTCTGAACGTCATTCGGTGCTTTGCGATTGCTCTGGCAGCCGCATTGCTTGCCGGCTGCGCTGCCCAGTCCTCGGTTGCATCGAGGAAATCCGAGTTTGTTGCCACCCGGCAGGTGGCAATCGTGCGCCATCGCGAGACGCGGACCGCAGCCGTCGAACACACCTCGATCGTGAGACGGCACGATCCATATGCGTCGGAGAAGGATACCGGCGACTTGAAACTGCCTTCCCAGGGCGTTGCCAGCTTCTACTCGGACACTCGCACCGCGAGCGGCGAAAAGTTCAATCCGGACGAGTTGACCGCCGCCCATAAAACCTTGCCGTTCGGAACAAAGCTGCGCGTGACGAATACCGCCACCGGACGCTCTGTGACTGTGCGCGTCAATGATCGGGGTCCTTACGTGCACGGACGGGAAGTGGATGTGTCCTATTCCGCAGCGCAGGCGCTGGGCATGGTCGGATCGGGCATCGCGAAAGTCAAACTCGACGTCGTGGAGTAGCGGAGGATTTCAGTCGATCACCTGATCGGCGTGATTGAGCAACGTGTAGACGAGGAGATCGGGGCCGCAGGAGATCAATCCTGGCGGAAGTTTCGCTGCGCGCGCCAGCCCCGCAATGAGTGCTCGCCGTTTGATGCCGCTGCCACCGCGGGCAATATCCGTATCCGTCCTAGCTATCGGCTGCAAAGGCCCACCGCGACTTCGGCCAACGGGCGTCGCCTCGTGATCTTTTTTCCGCCCTAACAGGAACAAACCGTTCGATGAATCTTAGAGGACAGCGCGAACGAAAATGGGGGAGCGACGTCAATGTCGTCCAATCAAGGCGCGGTCTTCTATCCCGAAGACCTTTCGCTTCTTGGGCAGGTCCTGGATCGGGCGGTGCAGTCCTTGCCGCCGAAGGCCCGGACGCCTCACAATCGCGCAGTGCTTGCAAGGAGAATCGTGGCCTGTGCCGTGACCGGCGAACGGGACCCGGTCGAACTTGAGCTTGCGGCTTTGATCGACGTGAAGATCACCGCCGCGGCGTGAACGGCGCCGAAAGCAGTATCGACGCCTCGGCGATCCTCAACGGAAAAGCCACCGCTTCCTGCGCCGCGACTCTTTGGCCGAACATGTCACGCGCAGTCAGCGCCGTCGGTTCGGTGCGATAGTGCGGGAGATAATCCTCGAGCGAGTAGCAAGCGCAGAGTGCAAGGCTCGCCCAGACCGCCGCGCTGAAGTAGAGCGACATCCACGCAATCTCGTCCTTCCAGTGTGCGAAGTCATGCGTCACGATCCAGCGCGTGCTGATGTCACGGAGGCCCTCGAAGATTCCCAGCAGCCTGCTGCCATCGGCAAGGTCCGCTCGCCATCGGCCCAGATACATCGGAACGTCGATGGTCATGAGGAAAGCCAGATAGAATGCGATCCCGGAGATCGCGATGACGAGCGCCCAGCGTACCGCGCCATTGAATTCAGGCAGCAGCCGGCAAAGGGCGACCCCGACGATGAGGAACGCTACGGCCCAGATCGAATTTTCGATGGCATTGCCGAGATAGTTGGTGGTTAGTACGGCGTACCATGAGAAGCACTCCGCCACGAGGATCAGCGGCACGACGAGCCACGCGGCGTTCAAGGTGGTCTCTGCGCCCGCTATCTCGCCGAGCTGGCGCAGGATGATGGCCCACTGTGCCGCGAAGCAGAGCTCGGCCACGGTCGCCACGGACCGGCCGACAACAACGCTCGAGAGCCAGGTGTCGAACAGGCAAATCCGCTGCACATCCGCGCGCGGCAAAAACGACCTGAACGCGCAGCCGAACACGTAGCCGGCGCAGAGCAGGAGCATGAGTCCGATGTCGGAGTTGCTGGCGGAACTCCCTGCCGGACTGTTGCAGAACTCGCGGTAGAGCAGGAACCAGAATGCGATATTTACGCTGCTCACCAGGGCCAACAGTCCCCACCACCAGGCCAGGGGATTTGACCGCGCCTGCAACACCAACCTCATCGGTCGCTCCGCACGTAACCGAACTGACATGGCAATGTAGCAATTCCGTCACAAAGCGAAACGGCAAAAATTTAGGGATGGTGCGAGTTGCGGGGCCGGTCTGGTCGCGTTCGTTCGCGAGCGAGATCGCTCGTTATTTCATTCCTTGCTCGATCTCGCGCAACGATTACGGCGCAGGTGAATCCCACCTGCGCGAGCCGAGTTCGGCAGATAGGCTCAACCGAGGGTGCCGCATCAGCGTGAGAACCGTGCCACCAGTTCAACATGAGGGGTGTGGCGGAACTGGTCGACCGGCGTGACGGTTTCCATCCTGTAACCGCCGTCAAGCAGGATGCGCGCGTCGCGGGCGAAGGTTGCAACATTGCAGGACACGGCGATCACGACCGGCACCTTGCTTGCCGCAAGTTGCTGCGCCTGCGCCTGTGCGCCCTGGCGCGGCGGATCGAAAATGACGACGTCGGAGTCGCGCAGTTCCTGTGGCACCAGCGGGCGGCGGAACAGGTCCCGCGTCTCGGCGCTCACCGGCTTCAAACCGCGCGTTGCAGTGGCGGCCTTCTGCAAGGCAGAGATCGCGCCCGCATCGCTGTCGAAGGCGGACACGCGCGCCCTGGTTGCGAGCCGCAGCGCGAACGGCCCGACCCCGCAAAACAGATCGCAGATCTGCCTTGCCTTGCCGCAACGCTCGGCGACCAGCGCCGCAAGCGTCTCTTCGCCCGCGGTCGTGGCCTGTAGAAACGAGCCGGGCGGCAGCGTCACCTCGGCGGTGCCAATGGTCACGGTCGGGGACGCGCGCATCAGCACCAATTCGCCATGCCGCGTCAGTCGCGCCAGCCGATGTTTTCCCGCGATGCCCGACAGCGTCGCAATCACCGGAGGCGCCAACGGCCCCGAGCCGCGTACATCGGCATCGAGGCCATTATTGGTGGCCGTCATCTGAATATCCAGCGGCTTGCCGTTTTTGAGGATGGGCTCGGCCAGCGCCCACGCCGCGTCCAATGCGCCTGATAGCGCCGGGTCGAGGATCGGACAGTGATCGACCGGGATGATGTCATGGGAACTCGCCGCGGCGAAGCCGACCTTCAGGACCTCATGCGTGCCGAGCCGCGCGTGCAGGGTGACGCGGCGGCGGCCAAGGCCGTGGGCGTCGATCAAAGGTGTCACCTCGCAGTCGAGCCTTGCCTGCTTCAGCGTCTCGATGACGATGTCGCGCTTCCAGGCGCGATAGGCGTCCTCGCGCCAGTGCTGGATCGCGCAGCCGCCGCAAACGCCAAAATGCGGGCAGAACGGCGCGATGCGCGCTTCGCTTGCGGTCTTGACCGCGAGCAGGCGCCTGCGGTCCGGATGGCCGTGCACCTCGGCTACTTCGACCGTCTCGCCGGCGAGTGCGTAGGGCACGTAAATTGCCTGGCCATCGGCGGCCAACGCGACGCCGTCGCCGCGGTGACCGACATGGTCGATTTCAAGATATTCAACCACGGCGCGCGCCGATAAAAAATTCCACGTTGCCGTCGCCGCCGGCGATCGACGACGGGAAGACCCTGATGTCGGTGCAGCCGAGCGAGGCGGCAAACGCCGCAATGTCGTCGCAGACCTGCTGGTGCACGGCGGCATCGCGGATGATGCCGCCCTTGCCATGGGCGCCCTTCACCTCGAACTGCGGCTTGATCAGCGCGAGCAGGTGCATGGGTGCCGCCGCGAGCGACAGCGCGACCGGCAGCACAGCTTTCAGCGAAATGAAGCTGACGTCGATGACGACGACATCGGGCCGCGCGGGCAGGCGCTTGCCTTCGAACTTGCGGATATCGGTCCGCTCCATCGAGACGATCCTGGGATGATCGCGCAGCGAGCGATGCAGTTGATTCCGCCCGACATCGACGGCAAACACGAGTTCCGCGCCGTTGGCGAGCAGCACCTCGGTGAAGCCGCCGGTCGAGGCGCCGACGTCGAGGCAGACATGGCCCTCGATGTCGATCGGGTATTGCTCCAGCGCGCCGGCAAGTTTCACGCCGCCGCGGGAGACGTAGGGATGCGCGGGTTGCGCCTGCAAATCGGCATCGGCCGGGAGCACTTCGGACGGCTTGACGATCTGCCTGTCGTTGGCGGTGACGAGGCCTGCTTCGATCGCGGCCCGCGCCCGCGCCCGGCTTTCGAACAGGCCCCGTTCGACGAGGAGCACATCCACGCGCTTACCGGCAGGCGACATCAGCGAGCACTCCCGCGGGACCGGCGCTAGGCGGCGAGCCGCTCGGCGGCTGCGCGAACGCAAATTTCGAACGCTGTCAGATCATGCCAGAGATCGGCGGGCGCCTGCTTCGGTGCGACCAAAGGGCAGCCGTAGAGATCGAGGGCATGGATCAACATCAGATTATCCGGGAGTCCGAAATCTTCAACCGTCAGTCCCTCCGGATCAACCAGTCGGTCGCCGTCTGGTTTCACGTCCGTGAGGCGCCGCACGCGGTCGGTATAGGCGGCGGGGTCGTTGCAATAGCCGAGACAAAGCTTCCTTCGACCCGCCATGTAGCCGAGTTCGTAAGCGGTGCCGGCATCCGCGCCGGGGCCGCGAAATGGGGTGAGATTGGCGATGATGGCGTCGGCAGCGTCCATCATCGCTTCGTTGCCGCGGAAAATTGAGAGCGAGATGGTGTCGGCCGCGAGGTCGACGGGATGGTCGAGCGGATAGAGGCCGGTAAGGCCGTAGCGAGCGCAAATCGCGGTCTTGCGCCGCCCAATCTCGATCCTATCCGGCAGGAACACGTCCGGTCCTGCCAGATAGATCTTCATGAGTCACCGGACGTTGAGATTGAGCGAAGCGGTCGCGAGAGCTCGTAGCCGATCGCCTTAGAGCATGATCCGGAAAAGTGAGCACCGGTTTTACCTCGCGACAAACGCGGAACGCGTTTGCGCGGAGATCATGCTCAAACAATAAACCAGAGCGCGATGGCGATCTAGGCGAGCTTCACTGCCTCGGTCTTGAAATCCCTGCCGAGCGCCTCGAACACCTTCGCGACGATGCCCTTGGCGTCCAGACCGGCGCGCGCATACATCGCATTCGGCGAATCGTGGTCGAGGAACACGTCGGGCAAGACCATCGAGCGTGCTTTCAGCATGCCGCTGTCGAGCATGCCGTGGTCGGTCAGCGTTTGCATGACATGGGAACCGAAGCCGCCGATCGCGCCTTCCTCGATGGTGATCAGGATTTCGTGCTCGCGGGCGAGTTTCAGGAGCAGGTCCACATCCAGCGGCTTCATGAAGCGGGCGTCTGCGACGGTGGTGGACAGACCAAGCGCTGCGAGCTCCTCGGCTGCCTTCTCGCACTCGGCGAGGCGGGTGCCGAACGAGAACAGCGCGATCTTGCTGCCCTGGCGGACGATGCGCCCCTTGCCGACCGGGAGCGGAACCCCGACTTCCGGCAGCTCGACGCCGCGGCCTTCGCCGCGCGGATAGCGAACCGCGCTCGGATGGTCGTTGATCGAGACCTGGGTTGCGACCATGTGCACGAGCTCGGCTTCGTCGGAGGCAGCCATGATCACGAAGTTGGGCAGACAGCCGAGATAGGCATTGTCGAAGGAGCCGGCATGGGTTGCACCGTCGGCGCCCACCAGGCCTGCGCGGTCGATGGCAAAGCGGACGGGCAGGCTCTGGATCGCCACGTCATGAACGACCTGATCGTAGCCGCGCTGCAGGAAGGTGGAATAGATCGCGCAGAAGGGCTTGTAGCCCTCCGTCGCAAGGCCGGCCGCGAAGGTCACCGCGTGCTGCTCGGCGATGCCGACGTCGAAGGTGCGTTCGGGGAAAGTCTTGTTGAAGATGTCGATGCCGGTGCCCGAGGGCATTGCCGCCGTGATACCGACGATCGTCTTGTCCTTGTGAGCTTCCTTGACGAGGCTTTGGCCGAACACGTTCTGATAGGCCGGCGCATTCGGTTTGGCCTTGGCCTGTGCGCCGGTCGCGACGTCGAATTTGACCACGGCGTGGTACTTGTCGGCGGAGGCTTCCGCCGGACCATAACCCTTGCCCTTTTGCGTCACGACGTGGACCAGGATCGGTCCCGTCTCCATGTCGCGCACGTTGCGCAACACGGGCAGCAGGTGATCGAGGTTATGGCCGTCGATCGGACCGACATAATAGAAGCCGAGCTCCTCGAACAGCGTGCCGCCGTCCATCATGAAGCCGCGGGAATATTCTTCGACGCGGTTGGCGCGGTTGGCGATGATTTTCGGCAGTCGCTTGTTGATCTGCTTTGCCACCTCGCGCAGCGTGCGGTAGGTCTTGCCGGAGTAGAGCCTCGACAGATAGGCCGACATTGCGCCGACGGGCGGGGCGATCGACATGTCGTTGTCGTTGAGGATGACGATCAGGCGGGAGTTCATTGCGCCCGCATTGTTCATGGCCTCATAGGCCATGCCGGCCGACATCGCGCCGTCGCCGATCACGGCGATCACGTTGTTCTTGCCGCCGGAGAGATCGCGCGCCACGGCCATGCCGAGAGCCGCCGAAATCGAGGTGGAGGAGTGTGCGGCGCCGAATGGGTCGTAGTCGCTTTCGGAGCGCTTGGTGAAACCCGACAGGCCGCCGCCGGTGCGCAGCGTGCGGATACGGTCCCGGCGCCCGGTGAGGATCTTGTGCGGATAGGCCTGGTGGCCGACGTCCCAGATCAGGCGGTCGCGCGGCGTATCGAAAATGTAATGAATGGCGGTGGTCAACTCGACCACGCCGAGACCGGCGCCGAAATGGCCGCCCGTCACCGAGACGGCGTCGATGGTCTCCTGGCGCAATTCGTCAGCGACCTGACCGAGCTGCTCCACCTTGAGCTTGCGGAGGTCGTCGGGCGTTCTGATGGTGTCGAGTAGCGGCGTTTTACTAAATGAGGTCACGGCGATATTCCAATTTTGCATGTCGGAGGAACGTTCCGACGTGAGATGGGTTGCACAGTTTCGGCACAGCAATAACGCCACTTAGTCGCTATCACCGGCGCAGGCCGAAGCCCGAGTTCAAACTCTAGTTATGCTCCGGATCGGTCAATGTGATGTACATCACGTTTGCGGCTTTCACCGTCTCGGACGTTTTCTTAAGCTATTGCAATAAGTTAACGCCTAACGGAGGCCGGCGGCGTACCGCTTTCTGAAGCCCACAGTTCCTGAACCTTTACACCAAAGCGAGAGGCAAAGCCAACCCGTGGGCGCCATGGCCGCCCTGCCGGAAGCTGGTCTGTGTTAACTGCGCCCCAGTGCGAGTGGTTCCACGCCGCTCAATTCGGTGGCATGGCTCAGGCCAATGGAAGCAAATTAGAGCTTTTTCCGGGCAGCCTCACCCGCCGCGGCGTTGCCGGTTACCATTCGGCGCGCGACATATCGACGGGGGGAGGGGCGCCTATTGCACGTCGAGCGGTTCGGCGCCGCTCGCCTGGCCGCTCGCATCCGTCGTGATCTTCTCGACGCGGGCTTCGGCCTGGCGCAGCAGTTCCTCGCAGCGGCGCTTCAGCGCCTCGCCGCGCTCGTAGATCGCAACCGACTCCTCCAGCGGCACCTTGCCGTCCTCAAGCCGTTTCACGATCGATTCAAGCTCTTCGATCGCGCGTTCGAAGGAGAGCTTTTTGACATCAACCAGATTGTTTTCGGCCATCACTCTTTATCCTGGGGCAGGCGCGCCGGTCGTACAGGAGATACAGACACCACTGCGGGCCTATTGTGGCGTGTTCAAGATTTTGATGCGGCGCCCATCAACGCGCTGACATGGGCGGCGACCGATTCCTTAAGGCCCTGAAGATCATAACCGCCCTCGAGCACCGAAACAATTCGCCCGCCCGCGGTCTGGTCGGCGACGTCCAACAGCTTTCCGGTCACCCAGGCGAAATCCTCGGCCTTCAGGTTCAGCGAAGCCAGGGGATCGCGATAATGCGCGTCGAAGCCCGCCGAGACGATGATCAATTCTGGGGCGAATTTCCTCAGATGCGGCAGGATGCGGTTTTCGAACGCCGAGCGGAATTGCGCGCCGCCGTCTTCCGAAACAAGCGGCGCATTGACGATGTTGTCATGCTCGCCGCGCTCGCTGCTGGCGCCCGTACCGGGGAACAGCGGCATCTGATGGGTCGAGCAATACATCACGGTCTTGTCGGTCCAGAAAATGTCCTGCGTGCCGTTGCCGTGATGCACGTCGAAGTCGACGACTGCGGCGCGTGCGATGCCATATTTGCGCTGCGCATGGCGCGCGGCGATCGCGGCGTTGTCGAAAAAGCAGAAGCCCATCGGGGTTGCCTTCTCGGCATGATGGCCCGGCGGGCGCACCGCGACGAAGGCATTGTTGTGGGCGCCCGACATCACTGCGTCCGTGGCGGCGACCGCACCGCCGACGCCGCGCATCACGGCCTCCCAGGTGCCCGGCGACATCGAGGTGTCGCCGTCGATATAGACCATGCCGCTCGAAGGGGCGATGTGGCGCAGCTCGGTGACGTAATGTTCGGGGTGGCAGAGCATCACGGACTGGAGGTTTCCCTCCGGCGCTTCGGAGCGCACGAGCGCGTTGAAACGCTCCTCGGCGAGCACCTGGTTGATGGCACGCAGGCGGTCGGAGCGCTCGGGATGTCCGGGCGGCGTGACATGGTCGAGGCATGCCGGATGGGTGAGAAGAAGGGTGGTCATGGAGCACTCGAAGCGCGTGACAGACCGACAATCTAGGAGTTTGTCGGCGGCACGGAAAGGCCCACGGCGCAGATTGGCGCCTTTTCAGTCGACGCGCGCGATGCGGTTCTGGGCCGCCGGCTTGAGCGGGCTGTTGGCCTGGACATAGGCAAACAGGGCGTCGGAATCATAGATCCCGAATTGCGGTGCAGTTCCGCTCCTGAGCGTGGCGAAGCCGTCGCCGCCGAGTGCAAGATAGTTGTTCACGGTTACGCGATAGCTCTTCGCAGGTTCGATCGCCGCGCCGTTCAGCGTGATCCGCCCCTCGATCACGCGTTCGCCGTAAGGCTTGTTGGCGTCCCACGCGTAGCTGAAGCCGCCGGAGACCTGCAGGATGCGCGGCCGCTTCGGATCCAGCCATTGCTGCTCCAGGAGTTCCCTGATCTGCGCGCCTGACAGCGTCAGCGTCACGAGCTGGTTGCGGAAGGGCTGGCTTGCGAATACGTCGGCAAAGCTCACCGCGCCGTCCTCCTTCCTTATAACGTCGGTGCGGATGCCGCCGGGATTGGTGAAAGCGACCACCGCGCCGCCCTTGTCGGCATCGCGCGTCGCCGCAAGCTGTGCGTCGGCGATGACATCGCCGAGCGCGCTTTCGCCGGCCGCGTTGGGCACGCGCGACAGCGTCTCCGTGACGGTGCCCGCGGGCCGGTTGGCAATGGGGCCCGCGAGGCGGTCTGCTCGGGATCCCTGGCATACGCGCCGATGCGCACGATGACGTTGTCGGCGCGGGCGCTGAGCACATCGCGCGTTGTGCGATCGAGCTTGAGGTCGATCGCGGTGACCAGCGTGCCGAATTTGTCGCCGGAGGTCACGAGCCGGCCATCGATCTCGCAAACATAGGCCCGATGGGTGTGGCCGGAGATATCGGCCCCGAAATGCCCGGACACTCGTTGTAGTCGCCGGTCGAAG
>Ga0306919_10001504_pt1 | contig 11220 bp, 8 predicted proteins | sample flu12Cox44000172_FD_203764 | JGI IMG/M metagenome (GOLD analysis project Ga0306919, IMG submission 203764) | Lab enrichment of tropical soil microbial communities from Luquillo Experimental Forest, Puerto Rico - flux4day.12C.oxic.44.000.172 (v2)... | ecosystem: Environmental > Terrestrial > Soil... | reverse complement strand
CGGCGAGCGGAACGATTTGGACCACACCCAGCGCCGCCACCGCGCCGTAGCTGCCGCCCTCCTCCCACATGGTCAGACTGATGGTTCCGAGCACATGGGTGCCGGGACCGACGAGAAAGATCGACGCCCCGAGCTCGCGCACCGCCAGCACGAAAACGTAGATCCAGCCTGCCAGCAGCACCGGCGCCAGAAGCGGCAGCATGACGCGCAAGAAGATCTGGGCAAGCCCAGCGCCCGAGACCGCCGCGGCCTCCTCGAGCTCGCGATGGATCTGGGTGATCCCGCTCGAGGCGAAGCGCATGCCGTACGGAAGATACAAGGTCACGTAGGCGACCAGCAGGATCCAGATCGTATTGTAGATCGGGATCGGCAGCATGAGATAGGCGACCAGGATGCCCGCACCCACGATCACGCCCGGGATCGCGATCGGGGCGAAGGCGAGCGCGTCGAGGATGAAGCCGTAACGCGGCAGGGATCGCTGCGCGATCCAAGCCATGACGAAAGTAAGGCCGGCGACGATCGTCGCAGCCATCGCCGCCAGCAGCACGCTCGTCTTCAACGCCGCGAGAAAGATCGGATAGCTCAGGATGAACTCGTAATTGTCGAGCGTCGCCTGCGCGCCGGTGGAGAAGAACGGCTGCGCCAGATTGCGGAAGAACGACTGCCAGACGAGTGTGATCAGTGGCAGTCCGAGTGCGAGGATAAACATGGCGGCGATGCCGAGCGCGACCGGCCAGCGGGCGCGTCCGAGCTTGACGCGCGTGGGCCGATAGCCCTTGCCGGTGATGGTGGCAAACGATTCCGCGTGCCGCGTAGCGCGGCGATAGAAGAATACGGCGACCACGCAGACCGCGAGCAGGGTCAATCCGAGCGCGCTAGCGACCCCGAAGGCCGGCGGCGCCGCGATGATGGCGCCCTGGATGTCGGTGGTGAACACGTCGATGCGCGCAGGCCGCCCGATGAGGCGCGGTACCTCGTACGAGGCCATGCCCATCACGAACAGGAGCAGCAGCGCCGAAAGGATCGCGGGCCGCAACAACGGTAACGTGACCTTGGCGAAGACCTGCCGATAACTTCCGCCGGCCATCAGCGCGGCTTCTTCCATGCGCACATCGAGCGCTCGCAGTGCCGGCCCTAGCACCAGATAGGCGAGCGGAAAATAGTGGCTCGACAGCGCCCAGGTCATTCCCGCCATCGAATAGATGTTCACGGGCGCCTCGGTGAACCCGAACGCCGATTTGAGCAGCGCATTGGCCCAGCCGATGTTCGGGCTGAAGACGAAAATCCAGGCCATCGCCATCAGCAATCCGGGCACTGCGAACGACAATAGCGATAGCGTGTGAAAGAGGCTGCCGCCCGGCGCGTCCGTGCGCTCGACCACCCAGGCGACGAGCGCACCCATGACCAAGGTCATGAGCGCCGTCCCGACGGCGAACACCAATGAATTCCAAAACAATCTCAGGATGTGCCAGCTCGAATAGGCCTCGACGAAATTGTCGAATGAGAATGCGCCGGGCCCGAATCCGGTATCCTCGGTGAAGGCGTTGTAGATGAGCGCCGACAGCGGAACGAAAACAAGCCAGACTGCGATGACAACGCAGCCGACCAGCAAAACGTTGGGCAGGTTCAAAAGCGCAGCGAACCGGCCGGCGGCACCGGCGCCCGGCAACCCGTCTAGACGTGCGTTAGCGATGCTCACTCAGCGTTCCCGTTGTCGGAGATCCGAGCTCACCGCCCCTTGAACAGCTGGTCGAATTGCCGCTGCCATCGGCGCTCTTCCTCGGGCGCCATCAGCACCGTGATGACCTTCTTCTGCGTCAGCATCTCGATGATGCCCGGCGGATTCGACTGCACGTCGTTGCGCGTTGGCAGCCGGCCGAACTTGGCGAGGAACTGTTGGCACTCCCGGCTGAGCATGAAGTTGGCGGCAAGCCGCGCCGCGGTCGGATGCGGTGCCTTGGCGTTCACGCCGACCTGGCCGAAGAACAGCGTGACCGGGTCGAGCGCCCACACGTCGATCGCGCCACCGGCGAGTTTGACGTTCATCGACAGATTCACGTAGTTGTTCAGCGATATCCAATATTCACCGGCGCCGGTTGCGCGCGCCATGGCCAAATGGCCGTCGGTAACCACGGGCCGCAGCGTTGCCACGATGCGTTTGACGAGGTCGATGCCGTCGCGATCGCCATAGTACTGCACGATGGCCTTGAGCCATTCGTTATCGGTGCCGTCGATGGCGACCTTGCCCGCCCATTCCTTGCGCTGCGCGAACTCCTCGTAGCTCCCCGGTAGCTCGGACGGCTTCACCCGATCGGTGTTGTAGGCGGGCGAATTGTAATTGGCATAGACGCCGTACCAGCGCTGGTTCGGATCACGAGCATTCGGAGAAATGTGGTCGGCCTCGGGTGGCTCGTACGCCGCCAGCATTTGCGCCGGCATTTTGTTGATGGTCGCGGTTTGCACGATGTCGTAGGACTTCTGATCGGCGCGAAATTCGATTCCCATGCGCGACATCAGCACCGCATCAGATGCGCGCACATATTCGACCTTGATGCCGGTGGCGTCGGTGAACAATTTGAACAGCGGCAGCCCTTCCTGCTCGTTGGTCGACGAGTAGACGATGAGCGAGCCTTCCGCCCTGGCCGCCGGGAGCAGTGCCGGATCGAGCCAGGGGCGCGACGGCGTGGTGGCCTTGTCCTGCGCGCGGGCGGGCGGGAGACCAAGCAGCAGAAAAAGCGGCGCAACGAGCGACAGCGCGAAGCCGAGCACTGCCGCCGCCAGACCTGCGATTTTTGGCATGCCGCTCAACTCACCCTCCCTGCCCCCAACCTGGGCGCACTCCAAGTTCGACGCTTTTGCTTGTCGGCAGGAGCGACGTAGTTCGTTCGGTCGGCGCGGCGCAACCGGCACCGCGGGGAATCCGCTCGACTTTTCCGCCGGTTGGATTGCGCGCGGACGGAGCATATCTCATGCCTGATATTTGACAAACCGGCTTGCGTGCCCGATGACGCTTGCACTGCCGCAGGAGAAGAGTTGGTGAATACAGCGACGGCCACACCTGCCGAGGCTCTGCCGGCAAAGCAGGCGGACGGCCTGATCGACATGCGCGTGACCGCGATCCGTTATGCCGCCCGCGACACGAACCTCTACGAATTCGCGCCGCTGGACGGAAAGCCGTTGCCGACCTACGAGCCCGGCGCCCACATCGACCTGCATCTGCCGAATGGACTGGTCCGGCAGTACTCGCTGATCAACGCCGAGCCCGATGGCTCGAGCTATACTGTCGGCGTCAAGCGCGATCCCGCGAGCCGGGGCGGCTCGCGCTACGTGCACGACGAGCTGCGCGTCGGCAAGACGCTCAAGATCAGCGCGCCGCGCAACAATTTTCCGCTGGTGGAGAGCGCCAGCCACGTGCTGCTGCTGGCCGGAGGCATCGGCATCACCCCGATTTGGTGCATGGTGCAGCGGCTACACAAGCTCGGCCGCGCTTGGAAGCTCTATTACGCCTGCCGCTCGCGCGCCGACATGGCCTTTCTGCAAACGCTCGAAGCCATGGGCCCGGCGCAGTTCCATTTCGACGACGAGAGCGCAGGCGGTTTCCTCGACGTCAAGGCGATCGTCGCCGAGGCGCCGAAGGACGCGCACCTCTATTGCTGCGGACCGACGCCGATGCTCAAGGCGTTCGAGGCCGCGACCGCGGATTGGCCGCGCGCGCAGATCCACGTCGAATATTTCACCCCCAAGCAGGAGGCGGACAAGAAGGGCGGCTTCGTGGTCGAGCTTGCGCGCTCTGGACAGGAATTCGTCATTCCCGAAGGAAAGAGCATCCTGCAGGTGCTGCTCGATGCCGGCGTGGACGTCGACTATTCCTGCGAGCTCGGCATCTGCGGAGCCTGCGAGCAGCGGGTGATTTCGGGCACCCCCGAGCACCGCGACGCCATCCTGACCGAGGAGGAGCAGGCCTCGAACACCAAGGTCATGATCTGTTGCGCCGGCTGCAAGAGCGAGCGGCTGGTGCTCGATCTGTGATCGGGACCTCTGGCCGCTCGTCCCCGCCAAGAGCGGGGCTTTGTTATGCGCACGCCATCCTGCCCCCGCTACTGGTTGAGCAGGGGAATGCTCTTGTAATCCGCCGGCTTCGGGATCGTTTGCAGATAGGCGTGGATATCCGCCAGATCGTCGTTCGGCAGGATCGCCTCCGAGTAGGGCGGCATGGCGCGGTTGGTCGTGCGCACGAAAGCCGTGAACGCCTCGACCGGAATGGGATCCGGCGCGAGCTTGGGGCCGGTGACGCCACCTTGGCCCTGTATGCCGTGACACTGCCAGCAGCCGTGCTGGATGTAAGCCGTCTTGCCCTTCTCGGCCGAGGCAGCGACCGCGTCGCCACAGCCGACGAGGCAGCCTGAGACCAGACAGGCAGCGAGCGCCGCCTGCGCGAATGCATGAACCAAACGCATCGACAGGCTCCCTAGCGCGGCTGCGTCCAGACGTTGAGCAGCGCGGGCTGGCCGGATTTCACCACGGCAACCGCTTCTTTGATCACCGTGCCGAGCTGCGCCGGGTCCTTAATCGGCCCCTTCGCCCACCAGCCCATGGATTCCGCGAGCTTGTGATACTCGATGTCGGGATTTTCGATGCTGGTCCCGATCGGACCCATGTCGCCGCCGAGGCTCGCCACGCGGTTGCGGAAGTTGGACAGGCGTTGGACGTGCATGACCTCCTGGTGGTAGCCGCGGTTGTTGTGCATCACGGCGAGCAGCGGGATCTTGTGGCGCGCCGCGGTCCACAGCACGCCGGGCGCGTACATCAGATCGCCGTCGGACTGGATACTGACGGAGAAACGGCCGAGATCACGATTGGCGAGCGCCGCGCCGACCGATGCCGGCGCGCCGTAGCCCACGCCGTAACCGCCGGACGCGCCCAGCCAATGGTAGTACTTCTCCATCGGCCACAGCCGATTCGGCCAGTTGCTCACGTTTCCGGAGGATGAGACCAGCGACCAATCGAGGTCCTTGATCTGCGCCCAGGTTTCCATCACCAGGCGCGCGGTGCTGACCGGACTCGCATCCCAGGCAAGCGCCGCCGCCTGCTTGGCGCGCTCACGCGCCTCCGCAAACGCCTTCCTGGCGGCCTCCCCGCGTTTCTCGATCGCGGCCTTGCGATCGTCGGGAATTGCCGCCTTCACCGCCTCGATCAGCGCCGGCAACGTCGCTTCGGCGTCCGCGGCCATCGATACGTCGACGGACTGGAAGCGCTGGAAGTCCTGATAATTCGCCTTCGTCAGCAACTCCGACGAATTGATGCTGATCAGCTTGGTGTCCGGCTTGATTCTGGTGGTGTTGACGCCGATGCCGTGCTCGCCGTTGTCGATCCAGGCGTTCACCGTGGCCCAGAAGTCGGAGAGCTCGAGCCCGATGATGACGTCGGCATTGCTGACCGCCGTCGGCGGCCGGTTGAGATAGTGGGTCTTGGGGAAGTTCATCCGGCCGCCCTGATCGATCACCTGCGCCTGCAAGGCCTCGGCCAGCTGCACCAGGAGCCGCACGCCGTTCTCGCTACGGGCGGCGCGATCGACGACGATCACCGGGTTCTGCGCGTTGGCGAGCAATCGCGCCGCTTCTTTCACGGCGCCGGAGTCGCCCTGCGGCGGCGAGGTCGGAACGTAGCGTGGAATGTAGAGCTTTTCGCCGTTGTTGCGAATCGGCTCTTGCTGCAAGCCGGCATCGAGCGAGATCGCGACCGGTCCGTATGGCGGCGTCATCGAGATCTTATAAGCGCGCACGAACGACTGCGCGAAATGCTGCAGCGAGACCGGCGTGTCGTCCCATTTGGTGAAGTCGCGTACCAGCGCGTTGATGTCTTGCGCGGAGTGGAACGTCGGCACGCCCGGCGGCCGGTGGGCGGCGTCGAGGTCGTTGCCGCCGACGATGATCACCGGCACGCGGTCGCACCAGGCGTTGTAGACGGCCATCGCGGCATGCTGCAGGCCGACGGTGCCATGGCAAAGCGTCATCAGCGGCTTGCCGGCCACCTTGAAATAGCCGTGCGCCATGCCGACCGCGGATTCCTCGTGCGCACAAGTGAGAAATTCCGGCATCTTGTTGCCGCCGTAATTGATCAGCGACTCGTGGATGGCGCGGAAGCTGGAAGCCGGATTGGACGGCAGATATTTGATATCGAGGGTCTTGATGACATCGACCATGAAGTCGGAGCCGGCAACGCCGCCGATCCGCGGCAGCTCCTTCGGCGTCGCGGTCTCGGCGACCGCGACCTGCATGGTGGGTGGCAGCGCGGAGGGCCGCCGCGGTGCGCTGATGGACGCATCCGTGGTGGCAGCGGCCTTCGCCGCCGGCGGTGCCAGCGCCGTTGTCGCGCCCGCGACCGCAGCTCCGGTCAAAAATTTGCGCCGACTCACCTCGGGACGCGGATGTTTTCGTGCCATGGGGTTTCTCCCTTGAGGGTCATGCGCAGCGCCCTGCGGCTCGCGCCGGCTCGATCGAGCTCATGGGGCGATCTTATCGTCGCGGCAGCACGCTGAGAAGGCTCTCGCAGCCTTGAATGCATGCTGAACATCCAGTTCAGCGTGCGGGCAGGAAGCGACCAATCCGGTCAAGCTATCCCGCCGAACGAAGGCGACTTTGGAGGATAGGGCGAAGCTTTCGGCCAAAGCGCCCACGCATCAAGCGTCGTTGTCGGCTGGAAGCGGTGGCTTCTTGCGGATAAGGTCGGAGGCCTTCTCCGCGATCATGAGCACGCAGGCGTTGATATGCGCTGAAACCAGATCAGGCATGACCGAGGCATCGACCACGCGCAAGCGCTCGACCCCGTGAACGCGCAACTGTGGGTCGGTGACGGAATCGGGTCCAATTCCCATGGCGCACGTGCCGCAGGGATGGTGCGCCGTGATCGCGGTGTTCCTGATCCACGCATCGATCTCGGCGTCGGTCTTCACCTTCTCTCCGGGCGAGGTCTCGGCGCCGCGATAGGGCGCCATTGGCTTTTGATATGCCACGTCGCGGGCGCGCTTGACGCCTTCGCGCAGGCGCGGCAGGTCGTTTGACGCGGAGAAGAAATTAAAGACGATGCGCGGAGGCTCGCGCGCGTCGGTCGAGCGCAGCAGGATTTCGCCGCGGCTATCCGGATGCAGCAGCGTCGGGCGAATGCCGTAGCCGTCGACATAGACTGGCCAGATCAGCGGGAACCACAGATGCGTTTCCGCCGGCGCGCCGCGGAACATGAACTCGATGTCAGGCACCGCAAGCTCGGGCCGCGTCTTGACGAAAGCGTGCAACCCGCCAGGCACCACCGTGCCGGGGCCGGTGCCGAAGAAGTAGGCGCGGATCATGCTGACCGCCATGCGGTCGCACCGCATCTGCCTGAGAAACGTGCTTTCGTTCAAGCGTTGAAAAAAGATGATCACCGCGAGGTGGTCCTGCAGGTTCTTGCCGACCGGCAAATCGACCACGGGCTTGATGTCCATCGCGCCAAGATGCGCCGCCGGACCGATTCCCGAACGCATCAACAACGGCGGGGTATTGAACGCACCGCACGCGAGGATCACCTCCTGGTCGGCCTCGACCCGCACCACATCCCCGCCGCCCTTGAGGTATTCGATGCCGGTCGCGCGCGTGCCCTGCATCAGCACGCGAGTCGCGTGCGCGCCGGTCTCGACGTCGAGGTTTTTCCGCTTCTTCGCGGGTCGGAGATAGGCGGTCGCCGCTGATGAGCGATAGCCGTCCCGGATGGTGTATTGACCGCGCCCGAAGCCTTCTTGCTGCTTGCCGTTGTAGTCGTCGGTGACTGGGAAGCCGGCCGCCGATGCGGCGTCGAGCCAGGCGTCGTACAGCGGATCGCGCGTCTTTGCGAATTCCGTGCCGACCGGCCCTGCTCCGCCGCGCCACGGATTCTCGCCGCCCTCCCACCGCTCGCAGCGCTTGAAGTAGGGCAGCACATCGGCATAGGACCAACCGCGCGCTCCCTTCTGCGCCCAGCGATCGTAGTCGCCGCGATGGCCGCGCGTGTAAGCCATCACGTTGATCGAGGACGATCCACCCAAGACTTTCCCGCGCATCGCCTCGATTTTGCGGCCGTCCATGTTCGGCTCGGGCTCGGTGTGATAGCCCCAGTTGAACATGTCGTATTCGTGCATCTTGCCCATGCCGAGCGGAATGTGGATGAGCGGATTGAGATCGCGCCCGCCCGCTTCGATCAGCAGCACGCGCGCGGCGTGATCCTCGCTCAGCCGGTTGGCCAACACGCAGCCGGCCGAACCCGCACCGACGATCACGTAGTCGTAGCCCTCGTTCATACTCATTCCTGTTACCGGCGTCACTTTGCGTAGCCCGTGCCGCGCGGCGTGACTGCCCCGCATTTCGCTTCGCTCATGCGGGCTACGCCTACGCCGCGCATAGCATCACATGTCGAGCGTGCTCGCGGCGAATATTTCCTTAAGCTCGACCCGGCGCGCGCTCAATCCCTGCTCGTGCACGTATTGCGCGATGGTCTCGAGCACCGCCCGCGAGGCCCTGAAGCCGTAACCCAACGGATCATTGTCGGCGAGCGTGCGCTTGACGCCGCCGTCGAGCAATCCGGTTTCGAAATACCAGTGCAGGTATGAGTCGCCGTAGCGCGCAATTTCCTCCTTCGCTGCAGCGAACGCCGCATAGAGATTGAGCGCGATCCAGGGATGGCGCTCCAGCAGCGAGCGCCGTACCACGACCGTGTGGTTGATCGGGAACAGCGCGGTCTTGGCGTAGAAGCGGCGCCCCTCAGCGGCGGGATCTGGAAATAGGTAACGCGTCACTCCCGACACATCGACGGTGCTGCGGTCGACCAGGTTCCTGTCGACGAGGTAGTGCAGCGCACCGTCGAGCTCGCCGCGCAGCAGCATTTCGCCCATATTGGTGCTCGGCGGGATCTGGCGCACACGCACGCCGGGCGGCGCGGTAAAGCCGGTCGCCCCGCCATGGCTCTTGTCGGGATTGCGTTCCATGAACCATTCGATGTCGCGCGCGTGGACGTCGAACTCGTGCTGCAGGATGCCACGCGACCAGATCGCCCAGGTCTGCTGATATTCCGGCACGCCGATGCGCTTGCCGCGCAGCTCCGCCGGCGTCGTGATGCCTGAATCCGTGCGCACGATGATGCTGGTATGGAAGAACTTACGCATGGTGAAGACCGGAATCGCCACCCAGCGGCTGTCGCCGCGCGACACCGAGATGATGAGTGACGACATCGACATTTCGGAAACGTCGAATTCGGCGAAGCGCAACTGCCGCCAGAACATCTCGGAGGGATGCACCATTGTGGGAACGAGCTTGATCCCCTGCGGCACGACACGGCCTTCGATCAACGGGCGCGTGCGCTCGTTGTCGGAGAGCGCGATGCTCAGCTCGAGGCGGGAGTCAGTCATGAAGGAATAATTCCGCAGAACAGCGTGCGAGCCGCCCTCATCCTGAGGAGCGCGCGCAAGAACGTGCGCACTCGCAAACCGCAGATGTGCGCGCGCGTCTCGAAGGATGGGGGCGGCCTCATGCTTCGAGACGCAGCGTAACCAGGTTTGTGACGGCCGGATATGTCCAGCGGCGCTGCGATGCTCCTCAGCATGAGGCCGATCTCAGGCTGCCGGCGGGATGCTCACATAGACGCGGTTGTCGCGTACCCTCACAGCCACCGGCCGCAGGCGATATTTGGGGTCACCGCAGTGGCGGCCGGACTCGATGTCGAATTCCCAGCCGTGCCAGGGGCAGACGATGTTGCGCTTCTTGGAGAAACGCAGGCCGCGGCTGGTCTGGTCCGGCGCAAGCTCCTCCTCGACGCGCGGGATCACCTTGCCCTGACAGACCGGACCGCCGTCGTGCGGGCAATGATTTTCGTAGGCCACCAGGCGGTCGCCTTCCCGAAAAATTCCAAACTCGAAGGTATCGACCCGCAGCACGCGGTACCCGCCCTCCGCAAACTCGCTGAGTTCGCCCACCATGATCTCGTTCATCGCTTCACCCACGTCGTTCTTGCGCCGTCATTCGCGTTCGCCGCGGCGGTACCACATTTGAAGATCGAAGAAGTTGAGGTCGGCCGCGCGCATGATCGCGCAGATCGCGGTCACCGCCTCGGTTGCATTCACGGGTCTGTCGCCGAACGGCGCAAGCTCCCGCTCACGGTCTTCCGATTTGGCGGCATAGAGCCTGACCGCGGCCGAGAGCACGCGCTGCAGGCTTTCGTCCGGCACGGCGTCCGGCTTGCCGTTCTTGAGTGCGTCATCCACCGCCGAGCAGAACGCCCCGCCGCGCTCGGCGCCGGCGACATCATCCGTGCCCGCGGATGAACTCATGCCGACCTCACGAGAGCCCGACCGGCCGCGCTCATTCCGCCGGAACGGCGACCGGCGGCGCCTTCACACCCGACTTTGCCGGCGGCACGTCGAGCTCGAACAGCCGCGCGGCATTGAGTCCCAGGATGTTGCGCTTGGCCTCTTCCTTGAGGAACGGCAGCTTGGTGATCGAGCTGGGCGCATCGAAATCCCAATGCGGCCAATCCGACGCGTAGAGCAACTGGGTGTCGGCTCTGATCGCCTCGAAAGTTGCCTGCGTCAGCTTCATGTTGCTGCGCTCGAGCGGTTGGCTCGTGAAGTACATCTCTTGGATGTACTCGCTCGGCTTGCGCTTGAGCAGCGGGCATTCCGACGTGCGCATCATGTATTCGGAGTCGAGCCGCTGCATGACGAACGGAACCCAGGCAAGTCCGCTTTCGATCCAGATCACCTTGAGCTGGGGAAAGCGCTCGGGCAGGCCGTTGAGCACCCAATTGGTCATATGGACCATGTTGAAGTGCGCGAACGATAACGAGTGCATGCCGATGAAGCGGTTGAGCTGCTGGAACGACGGATCGGCCCAGGTAAAGCCGGCGTGGAAGCCGAGCGGCTTCCCCGCCTCCTGCAACGCAGCGTAGAGTCGCATGTAGGAGTTGTGCCAGACCGGCTTGTGGCGGGTGGACGTGACGGAGAAGCCGACCACGCCCGGCGCGTCGGCGAAGCGCTCGACCGTCTCCACGCAGGCATCGGGATCGTTGAACGGCAGATAGAGCAACGCCTTCTGGCGCTTGTCCTGCGGCAGGATTTGCTCGATCAGCCAGCGATTGTAAGCGTTGCCGAGCGCCACTTCGACATCGATCTGCGGATGCATGCCGAGCGAAAGCATCGGCGTCGGGAACACCACCATGTAA
>Ga0306919_10001502_pt1 | contig 11222 bp, 10 predicted proteins | sample flu12Cox44000172_FD_203764 | JGI IMG/M metagenome (GOLD analysis project Ga0306919, IMG submission 203764) | Lab enrichment of tropical soil microbial communities from Luquillo Experimental Forest, Puerto Rico - flux4day.12C.oxic.44.000.172 (v2)... | ecosystem: Environmental > Terrestrial >... | reverse complement strand
CGGAAGCTTTACTCGCCGAACTCGACCGCCGTGGAAGTAAATCCAGGCCTGGCCGCCGCGATGAGACGATGCGCGAGCGCATCCGCGCCGGCGACAATCATCATTATCCTCATCCCGACGAATCGAGCCACGACTTCATCGATCCACGCACGTTGAGCAAGGCGGTCGACGCGATCCTGCCGGCAGACCGCGTGGTCGCGTCCGATTCCGGGCATTTCTGCGGCTGGGTGCCGCGCTACCTGCGGGTGCCGAATGCGCGTGCCTCATGCTTGAGCCATTCGTTCCAGTCAGTCGGGCTTGGCCTGCCGTCTGTCATCGGGCTTGCCATCGCCAATCCTGGTAAGCTCGCCGTGCTCGGTACCGGCGACGGCGGCTTGCTGATGTCGATGGCCGATCTGGAAACAGCAGTGCGACTCAAGCTTCGGCTGTGCATCCTGGTCTACAACGACTCCTCCTATGCCGCCGAGGTGCACTATTTCCGGCGTCAAGGATATTCGGTCGATATCGTACAGTTCCCGGATACAGATTTCGCAGCGATGGCGCGGGGTTTTGGCGCGCGCGGCGCGACCGTGCGCTCGCTCGCCGATCTTAATCCGGTCAAAGAATGGGTCGCCGAAGGCACGCCGGGCGTGTTTGTGATCGACGGCAAGATCAATCCGAACCTCGAAGCCGATTGGCACGCCGAGCATTTTCCGAATTAGGGCGTGTGCTCATAAATTTGCTAGTCCGGTTTACCCTCGAAAGCAGACCCTCGTGACTGGAGCCTCACGGCGATCGCTTCGACACACCGAAAGCTTTCTCAGTACCTCTAAATAACTCGGTTTTGAAAGCACCGAAATCTCAGTATTGTCTGGGTGTCGTTCCTCAATTTCGAACCGTAAACGGAGGTAACTCCTTATGACTAGATTTGCGACGATTTTGACAGCGACCGCGGTGATGGTCGGATCGATGGTATGGACTGCCAATGCCCAGACCCAACGGTTCGGCGCAGCCCTTCACGCGCAAATCCAGAACGCCACGCCGCTCGTTAAACCGGCGGCGTGCCGGGGAACGGGCGCGCATTGTCCGCCTGGTTACGTATGGAACGGATACAGATGCCGTCCGTGTGTCTGAATGATTTTCGTCTTTAGCTAGGCATTGGGGCCCCGGGAGCGAGATGTTGTCGGGGCCTCTTTTTATGCGTCGGGGTCTCCGTGGTACGCCGTGGTACGCCGTGCGAGATGTCTAGTTTAGCCCCCGAACCGGACATCAAGCGTTTATGAGGACACGCCCTAATCACACGCCCTAATCAGATCTCCCGTCCGGCGCCGCGCGCCGGCAGGTAATGCAGCACACGGCGCTCCGCCAAGATCACGGCGACGTAAGCGATACCGCCCACCAGCGTTAGCATCACGATTGAGACGAAGACCAAAGGCGTGTTGGCCTGACCTTCGCCAAAAGTGAGCAGATAGCCAAGCCCGAGATTGCCGCCCACCAGCTCGCCGACGACGACGCCGACCACCGCGAGCGTCGAGCCGATGCGCAAGCCGGCAAACATCGGTGGCATCGAGCTTGGAAATTCGACGCGCCAAAAAATCTGCGTCCGCGATGCCTTAAAGGCGCGGGCGAGATTGATCAAGTCGGGATCGACATTGCGCACCGCGGTGAGCACATTCACCATGACCGGGAAGAACACGATCAGGATCGCAACCAGGATTTTCGGATAGACGGTGAAGCCCATCCATAGAATGAACAACGGCGCGAATGCGACTTTCGGCGCGATCTGCAACGCTAAGATATACGGCGAGAGCGCAAGTTCGGCCGTCGGTGACATGCCGAGGAGATAGCCGCCCAGCGCGCCCAGAAGACTGCCAAGGACAAAGCCGGCCAAGACCTCGGCAATGGTGACGCCGGTATGCAGCGGCAGGTGATAAAGCTGCCAGGCACGAACAAATTCGGCGGCGACGCTCGATAACGGCGGCACGATAAAAGGCGGAATGCCGAGCACGCCCGGTCCCCATTGCCAAGCTCCTAAGAACACGACGAGAAGGCCGACGCTGGCGATGGTCCCCCTGCGGATGCGTGCGAGCTGCGCGCCGTTTGTCATTGCTATCTTTCCGCTTCCCGTTCGAGCGCAACATGCGCGATGTCGAGCCGATCCATCAGCTGCGCCACATAATCGTTGAACTTGGTATTGCGCCGGCGCGCAATCGGATCGTCCCGATGCGGCAGGTCGATTGCGATTTCACCGATGATCGTTCCCGGCCGCCGGCTCATCACCAGGACCCGATCGGACAGTGTCACGGCTTCGGCGAGGTCGTGGGTAATCAGCAGCGCGGTCTTGTTCGCCTGCTTGAGCGTCTGCGCCAGATCGCGCTGTAAGACCATGCGCGTCTGCGCGTCGACAGCCGAGAACGGCTCGTCGAGTAGCAAAACGTGCGGGTCGACCGCTAGCGTGCGCGCCAGCGCCACGCGCTGGCGCATGCCGCCCGACAATTGATGCGGATAGTGCTCGGAAAATTCGGCGAGCTTGAAATTCGCAAGCAGCGTCGCGGCGCGGCGCTGACGCTCTTTGACCGGCAAGCCCTGAATTTCGACGCCAAACATGACGTTCTCGGCCACTGTGCGCCACGGTAACAGCAAGTCCTTCTGCAGCATGAAGGCGACCTGCGCATTGGGGCCGACGACACGCTCACCGTCGACGAATGCAGCGCCTTCGCTCGGCACGGTCAGGCCGGAGCCGATATTGAGGAGCGTGCTCTTGCCGCAGCCGGTCGGACCGATCAGCGACACCACTTCCGCATCGTGAAGGGAAAAGCTCACCCCGCGCACGGCGGTGAGCGCCACCCCGCCCTTCGTCGACGATGACCCGGCATCCGCGAAACGCATCGTCACGTTGCGGTATTCGAGGCGGACAGCAGACATTTCAAATCATCGGAAAAGCGAGCGCAAAGCTATGATGTGGCCTTATGATGGGACGATTGCGTGCGTGTTCGCGCTCGGGTAATTCGACTATACTGGAAAATGAATGGACCGCGAGAGGGAATGATCGATGCGGTTGCGCTTGCCGCCGCAAGAGCATGATCCGGAAAAGTGGGTACCGGTTTTCCGAAAAGATTATGCTCAAACAACAAGCTAAAGCGAAATACCGAGTCGACTAAAATCATTTGGCTTAGCGCCGATTAAGGAGCCCACATGTTCGTTCGTTGCCGTCGATTCTCCATTCGCCGCGCGCTATGGGCTGCTGCCTCCTTGGTCCTTTGTGCGATGACTCTCAATTCGGCGGCTCCGGCGCGCGCCGACGAAAAGATCACATATCTATTCCCCGCGCCCCCGATCCTGCCGGCCTTCGGCCCGATTCAGATCGCCAAAGGCAAAGGCTATTTCTCGCAAGCTGGTCTTGACGTGAGTTACGCGGTCGGCCGCGGCGGCGTCGATGTCGCCAAGGAGGTCGGTGCCGGAAATGTGCCGCTCGGCGGCATCGTCGCCGACGGGCCGATCGTGGTGCGACAGAACGGCGTTCCGGTGAAAGTCGTCGCCCTGTTTGGCGGCAAGGGCTTCATGCAGCTCGTGGTGCGCGCCGATTCCGGCATCGAGAAACCGTCGGATCTGAAAGGCAAAACCGTCACGGTGATGTCCTATCAGGACACCACGTTTTACGCGTTGCTCGGATTGCTGGCGAGCGCCGGGCTGACACAAAACGACGTCGACATCCAGGCCGCGGGTCCGGTTGGCGTGTGGCAATTCGTAGCCACGGGAAAATCGGTCGGCATGGCCGGGGTACCGGACTGGATTCCTCCAGTCGAGGCGGCGGGCGTTTCAATCAAGGTGCTGCCGACCGATGAGTTTTTTCCGCACATGGCGCAGGCGATCGCTGCTTCAGATCAGATCATCAAAGACAAGCCCGATGTGGTGCGCAACTTCGTCAAGGCCGCGTTGCACGGCATGAAAGACATCATGGACGATCCGGACAAGGCGGCGGCCGATTTCGTCAAGTTCGTGCCGGAGTGGACCGGCAAGGAAAATCAGGTCAAGGAAGCCTTCGTCTATTACGACAAATTGGTTTATCCGGGACAAAAGGTGCTTGGCGCAGTCGATCCCGAGCGCATGGCCAAGCTTCAGGATTTCTATCTCGCCAAAGGCATCATCCAGAAAAAGTCGCCGGTCGACGAATTGTTCACCAATCAATTCGTTGAGGGCAATTAAACTCAAGATTATTGTTGTACTTCAATATCTTGAAAATTTACTGCTCCCCAGGATGTCATTGCGGGAAGCGTATGGGGAGTAGCCGAATGCTAAATCGTTATTCACACCGCGCTCGACGAGTATTCAGAGCTCGATCCGCCGGGAGCACGCGACCACGATGCTTTTCCAGCATTTCGTCGGCGATGCTTGTACGATTGCTGTTATTCCGGACAGGATTGATTGAGGCTCTGGATTATTAAAGCGATTTCCCGGCCGTCTGGTGATTTTAGGTCAATATCGTCAAGGATATTCTCCAGCACGAAGAATTCGGATCCGAGTTTTTTCTGCAATTGATTTATCCTCTGCGATAGCGCCTTAGTCTTCTTTTTGTCCTTCTTCTGATCGGCCTGCCCAAGCTGGCGACCGAGGAGGTCGACAACTTCGCAATAGCGCTGGGTCTTACCCCTATCAGCGCCGATAATATCTACGGCTTTTCGTGCGTCCTCCTTTAACTTGGCGACATTCTGCTGTTGACCTTGCGCATAGAGCGGCGCTGTCGGAAGCATCAAAATCGCAACGATCAGTAGCCGGTTCATAAATTCCCCCGGGAGGCCCTACTTTTCATGAGCGCAGAGTTTACGCGATTCGACTCTTCGCGTTTGTGCTGTTAACTAGCCGCGATGAGTATGTTGCGTGAGCGTACCCGCCCCGGACTGGGAATAATCGAGCCGTGCCTGCCCTCGCCTGTGAAGGTCCCGCCCTCAGGGCCAGGCTGGATTCACGAAATCAAGCATGATGGCTTTCGCATCATGGCGCGCCGGGATGGCGCGGGTGTGCGATTGATTACGCGCGCCGGAAACGACTTCTCTGGTCGCTTTCCGTTTATCGCAATAGCGGTGAGCCATCTGCCGGTGCGAAGTTGCTTGATCGATGGCGAAGCCATCGTTTGTGACGAGGACGGACTCGCCGTGTTTGATTTAATCCGCCGCCACGGCACAGTCACTAACGCCGAACATTGCGCGTTCGATTTGCTCGAACTCGACGGTCGAGATTTGCGCCGCGAGACTATCGAGAAACGAAAGGAATCGCTCGCGGAGCTATTGAGCGGGTCGCGCCATAGTCTCATCTTCAATGAGTGTTTCAAGGAAGACGGCGCGATTGTATTTCGCGAAGCGTGTCAGCTCGGATGCGAGGGTATCGTGTCGAAGCGACTTGGCTCGCCCTACCGCTCAGGCCGCTCTCCGCATTGGGTTAAGGTCAAGAACCCGAAAGCACCGGCGGTCACGCGCGAGGCCGAAGAGGATTGGCGGTGATGGCAATGCACAAACAGCGAAAACAACTCTCAAGCCGGGGGAGAAGTCCGGCTCCGGAAGGCAGGCGAACCGATTCGGCGCCAATACGCGCCACGGCGCCTCTCATCGAACAGTATTATGTGGCCGTCGACCGACAATTGAAGTCAGGATTTGGAACATATGAAGCAGCCGAAAAGGCCGCAAAGGAGATAAAGAAAGGACATCCAAATCCACAGGTAACCGTCTTTGATGCGAAAGAGCATCGCCATACCACCATTGAACAACCAGTAGCATCGACGAAACGCGGTGGTTGAGCCATTGCCTGTGCCGCAGTGAGATCCTCCTGCAGAAGCCCTATACCAACGGACAAAAGACAGACACTTGCGCATAATTGAGTTTGATGATTGCGCAGCCCTACCGTTCCGCTACTAGGTGAGCAGCCTTCCCCCGTCCCCCGACGGCTGCCGCCTACTTAGGCAACAGACTTCGACCCCAAGTGCACCGCGCTTGGGGTTCGTTTTTTGTGACGAGAGCAGAACGGGCATTCGTCACATTATTGTTGCTGAATCGCTCAAAAGTGACTTTCCGTGATGGGCGTCATATGACAAATGACCGCTTTCGGAAACGATAAAATATTGGCGGAGGTCCGTCCCCAGAAAGACTACCCCCGCCAGTAAGACGACCACATTGATTCTACTTTGGCCCTGGGGCGGTCGCGGCTGGTACGCAAGCGCACCGCCCCGAGGGCATTTAAGTCTAAGCGCGGACGTGCTCGCTCGAAAAGGGGGTTCCGGGCACAAAGCGTCCGAACAGCACACGAATGGAACGACTCTTTCTCTCACCGTGGTCTGTCGAGAAATCGGACGCCTGCTTCATCGTGCGTGACCATAACGGACAAAAGCTCGCGTATGTCTATTTCGAGGATGAGCCGGGGCGGAGATCGGCGGCGAAATTGCTCACCAAAGGCGAGGCGCGAAGGATCGCGGCGAATATCGCAAAGCTGACGGGGCTCTCGGGCAAGGCTTGATGCGCAGCGCGGCGCGCGTCAGTCCCGAGCGACCACGCCCTTCAATCCCCACGCTAAAGGCGTCTCGGATTACGGGTGGGGCGGTGCTATTGGTGCCGGCGAAGACGGGGTGTTACCGGTTTGGGCTTGTGGCCTTAGGCGTACCCTTTTGGCCGTTGAAGTACGCAACGCATATTGGAGACAGTTCCATGCGAAGAGAGTTCAGGCATTTAATCACGCCACCGTTTTCCCAAGAGATTCCACGGCAAAGCCTTTGCACATCCGGACCGCAATTAGCTCGCAGGGCGACCTCTGTTTGCGTATTCGCCGAAGATGGGGCCCCTCCGGGAGCAGGTCGCCCCGCTACCGCGGGGGCAGCAGCAATGGATGGCGGCGGAGCAGGCGCTGGGGTGACCTTCGCAAGGATTTCCCCGTCTGCGGCTTTCAATTTGGCTATCTCGCGCACCATCTGGTCTTGACTGGCGGCGAGCTGCTCCACAGTTTGCCGCAGCGCAGTTAGGTCCATTGCCATTCGGTGCACCTGCTCAGGATCGATGGAGGGGGCGGCAGGCGCTTTAGGAGTGACGCTCTCTGGCGCAGCCTGCGCAACGGGTGCCGCTTGCGTCATCTTCGGCACTGGCAGCTGAGCAGCAGTGTTTTCAGGACCAGTCGCTAGCTTAGCCCAGCCAAGCTGTTGAACCCAGCTCGCGATCATCTGCTTGGCCTCCGGTGACCAGCCAAGTTCAGGGGCTCTTGCAGCTATTATCTGCTTGGTTGCCTCGCCGTAAGACTGCCAAGCCAAGGTGCCAGCGACACCAATACAAATCGCAACCAGGAAGCGGGCAAACCCTCGTGAAGATCGCCTTTTTGTCCGGCTTTCCATTGCACGGACACGATCAGAAGTCTCGCCGTCAAGGCGACTGACGCGCGGAATAATATCCAAAGCCTCCCCAGGCTTTGGCTGAAGGCTTAAATCGTCAGAACCGTGCAAATCCTCGCCAGGCTTCCGCTGATTGATCGTAACTTCAAGAAGGGCACCTAACTGTTCAACAGAAGCCGCCTCAGCGGCTGACTGGGGTCTAATAGGGTCCATCGGCGCGCTTCCTACTAGGGAGCATGTTAGCTAAGGCAATTTCAGCGAATTTGTCGCGACTTTATTGCGGTCTTTTCGTGGGAATACCGGGCAACGGAGTTTTGCTTTAACGCACCATCGCGGCGGATTGCGGTGAATATCGCCAAGCTGCCGGAGCTATTGCCGGCTTCAAGCGGTACCAGTGTGGCTGGTCAGGTTTGCCACACTACAGCGCACGGCCTTACTACCAGTGTGAGCCGCCTGAAACACTTCCCCGGTAAAATTCGCAGCCCAAAATAAACCCCCGGAAATTTTTGCCGGGGGTTTTTAATTGCATCATTCAAGGACGCTTGCTTTGATCGTGAAAGGACAACGTTGAGCCGGAGACCGCGATGCCGACGAGCAGATTTGAGTGGGAAGCACTAGCGCAGCTTTTAGTGGGCGGATGCGCAGTCTCATTTTGCGCCTGTGTTCTGATCGAACACGCACAAGCACAGCCGGGGTATGTGCCTCCATCTCCTCCGCCGCCACCGCCTGTCTTCAATCCATCCAGTCCCTATACCGTGCCTCAACCGAGCTACACACCCCTAGCACCCTCAACACCAAGCACGACACCTTTCATACCAAGCACCATTCCAAGAGATGAGGTTACGTCACCCAGCATTCCAAGACGTGAGGCTGCGTCCCCGGTGAATGAAGAGAGCCCGAGGACAACCACTCGCTCCCATCACCGTCGGCGGGCATCAGTCTATGGGACCCGTTCGGTTTTCGGCCCCATAGTTATTGGACCACCGCCGATCGCATATTCCTATGTCGGTTACGGCTATCCGTGCGCCTGGCAGCGGTCGTGGGACGGATATTGGTTTCGAACGTCGCCATGTTCCTGGTCCTGGTGAGGCGCGACGGATCGCAGCGAACATCGCCAAGCCGCCAGAAAGCTGGATGCCGGAGGAAGTGAGGCCGCAGTACGAAGATGCGGTGACTAAACCATTGGATGGGAGCGCAGTGAAAACAAAAAGCCCCAGCCGGAGCCGGGGCTAGTTGCGGTCTAAATTAAACGCACACATACACACTGGCCGAAGAGGAAGCCACGGCCAGCGACTGCAGCAAAGTTTGTTTTTGTGGCCGAACTACGCAGAACCGGTGCAACCACTTAGGAACTGCGCGGATCGTGGGAAAGAAAAATGCTCACATAGCAAAGCCGTCGGCCGGATGTGCGCGAGCCGACGGCTTTGCCTTCGTCCCCCATGCGCGCTGCGATGCGAGGGAGCATTAGGCGCGTTGGGCTGTCGGCCGATACATCCACGGTCCGACACAGGTTTTTGTCAGGCTGTGATGGCACCATTAAGGGCAGCGCGTGGCCAACAGGTGACGCGGTATTGGCTCTTGTTGAGACTTGCCTATGATCAACTTTGACGGCTCCTTGGCTAGTGGGACCGCTTTCTTTTCGTGTTGGCCGCGGTCGTTGATAACAAAAGCCCCAGCTCCGGGCCGGGGCTAGTTGAGGTTCACAAGCGACGTCGGCGTTAGTTTGTCTTTGTGGCTGAACTACGCAGAACCGGTGCAAACACTTGGGAACTCCCAGCCGCCCCTCTTTAGAGGACGGTAGGGTTAATCCCTTTGGGCTTGTCCGTCCAATAATTTAAGCCTCGTCTTATCATAATCTTTGAGTACATTTTTTACGCCGATCACCCCGCCTCATCTTCCAAGTGATCGGTCAGAGCCGGGATGACGCGCTCACGGCGGTTCGCAGGCGGGAGGCCATCATCCCGGCTCGCACTTGGGATTGTTCGTGTTTGCTTCAGGTCGCGCCGTAAAGATGTGATCTACGTCAAATACATCGCTTTTTTAGAGCGTGTAGCCCCGCCGCTTTCCGCCGCCGTGGTCTGTCAGGAAGCCTTGCATCCCGTCCGCTTACCGATTTCATCCAGCTATCACTGGGCGCTATAGAATTCGTGTGGACGATGTGGACAACTTTCCACAAGTCTCCGCAGCAACAGCAGAAACAAGCCCGTATTTTTCCGGCGAATTTTTAAACGAATTGGGATCGCTAATTTTCACCACATATTAGGGCAAACAATTCGAGCGCGGCCCGATGAAGAAAACTGGCTTGGCGACCGGAGAACTTGCGAACTTCAAAAGGCCTTCCCTCCGATCTGCCGCGCACAACGGTCAGTAGATCGGTCGCCAAGGGAATCATAGTTGGCGTGCATGACCGCCAATCGTGAGCCGTCTAATCAAAGCTTTGAAATTGATAGGGATGCGACGGTTTGCGCTGCGAGCCGTCGCTTCCTTGCTGGTTTGGCAAGTCGCGTCTTTTCTCTAGAGCTTTTCAGGTGCAAACCATGACGAAACGCGAAGACCTTAGAAAGGAATTTCTGGCTATCGCCGAGCTTCGCTTAATGAAGGTAGAAGAAATGAGAGAACTGCTATCAATCTCGCCTGCCGCCTCGGTCGAGGAGGTCCTAAGAGTTATGAAGTGGTGGCAAGATAACCTCGATGGCTCTATTCCGACCAAACTAAAGAGCGAAGCGCATCGCCTGTTGAGTGAAATTCATAGCCTTAACGAGACGAATTTAAAAACCCTAGACGAGCTTCGAACTGTGGCACCAGCCACCGCGTCGATATTGAGTTACAAATACGAGCGAACGCAATAGCGGCTGCGATGCGCGACCACACTGGGTGTCGGCTTGCCTATGTCTATTTCGAAGACGAATCCGGCCGTCGATCAGCTGCTAAATTGCTGACGCGCGTTGAGGCGCGGCGGATTGCGGCGAATATCGCCAAGCTGCCAAACCTAGTACGAAAGGCATGAGGCCGAAGAGGATTGGGGGCATTGAGACGCGGTCGTGTTGACCAATAATGAACCAATACTTTCAACACAAAGCCGATCTTGTTTAATTGCGCCCTTCACCCACACTTGCCACTAAAAGGCCGCTTGAGCGCGACTGCTCGGGGTATATCCTTTACTCCGAGGCCCGCGGCTTGTGCTTGTTCAAGAGGGCGCCACCGCATCGGGGCTGTGCGGAGATACTGATCGAGAGTTTCCGAGGTTTTTTGTCTTCTGCGAACGCCCGAACCTCATGGCTGAAAACAATCACCGCGATTTTCGTAGGGCGTAATCCGGAAAAGCGGCTGGCTGACGATCAGCTTGCCGAATTGGCAACGCTCCTTGGCCACGTGCCGATTACCCGAGTGGGTCAAGATCGCGGAGCGAGTGCTCGCGAGGGTTATGCCGCGCAGGAAAGTGTTCTTGTCGAACCAGGTGACGAACAATATTCGGCATCGGATGCGAACCGCTACGACGAGTACGACCACGAAGCGTACGACCAGTCTGATGATCACGCCGACGGCGAGGAATACGAAGAATACAGCGAGGGTCTGGATACGCACCGGCGACGCGGATTCGTTTTTGTGGCGGCGATATTCGGCTTGGCCGTGCTCGGCACCGCCGGCGCTTTCGCCTATCGCGCCATGTTTGGCGGCCCAATGCTGCCCACGCTGCCGTCGATCATCAAAGCCGAAGGCGGACCAAATAAGATCATACCTGGCTACACCAATTCACTAGCCAGCAATTCCCCTCAAACAGACGCGAATGCGCGGAGTGCAGCGCCAGGGTCCAAGCCGGACACGAACGACGCAAACGGACCTCTCTCCATTGTCCCGTCGTCGTCCGAAAGTTCGGCTG
>Ga0306919_10001498_pt1 | contig 11237 bp, 9 predicted proteins | sample flu12Cox44000172_FD_203764 | JGI IMG/M metagenome (GOLD analysis project Ga0306919, IMG submission 203764) | Lab enrichment of tropical soil microbial communities from Luquillo Experimental Forest, Puerto Rico - flux4day.12C.oxic.44.000.172 (v2)... | ecosystem: Environmental > Terrestrial > Soil... | reverse complement strand
CGGCTTCGAAATCCTCGACAAACGGTCCAAGGCAGAAGCTGCTGGTCGCGAACAAGGTGTCGATATCGGCGCGTGCTGCATCCGCGATCTCCTTCCATTGTAGGGAAAGGTCGGAGAACGGAACCCGCTCGGCGAAAGCCTCGTGGGCAAGAGCAGCCGCGGTCATCGCTCGGCCGCCCTTCCTTCGCGGTTGCGGACATCGCCAACGATCCGGGCAGGGACGCCAACCGCGATCGCGTAGTCCGGTACATCGCGGGTCACAACCGCGCCGGCGCCGATCATCGCGTTTTCGCCGATCGTTATTCCGGGAAGGATCGTCGCATTGGTGCCAATCGAGGCGCCCCGGCAAACGCGAGTTAGAAGGAGTTTCCAGTCCGCCTCCACCTGCACGAGTCCTTCCATGGTCGTTGCCCGCGGGTCGCGATCGTTAGTGAACATCACGCCGTGCCCGATAAAGACCTCGTCGGCGATCTCCACCCCTTCGCAAATAAAGCTGTGGGACGAGATTTTGCAACGTTTGCCAATGACGGAATTTCTTTGAATTTCGACAAATGCCCCGATTTTGGTCTCGTCGCCGATGCGGCATCCGTAAAGATTTACCAAATCTTTATGATACAGAACGACATTCGATCCGAGAATGACGTTCGGTGATATCGGCAAAATTACACTCTCATATGCGAAGCGGCTCGACCGTGAATGCGACCAGCGCGGTAATTGACTGGACCCGGCCGAAGGCGGTCGACCACGTTTGCACGGCGCGATGCATCCACACTCTTTCTCATGCGCGGGTAAATTGATGGTAAAAGGGTCGACAGGAATTGCTCCAATCTCCTTGTCTCTGAGACGCGAAGCGTCTGGTGCTTGTGGCCGATTAACCCAAGGCGATAACTCGATGTCGCTCGCCGTTTCCCGCGACGAGCCAACCCAGCGTACCCTGCGTAGCGTCACCAGGACGTCATTACGCGTCGCATTTTACCCTATAATGGTAGCACTTACGCTATCGCCGCTGCTCTGGGTGCAGGTGCCGCCTCTTGTCGATTTCCCCAGTCACCTTGCGCGAATGTGGATACTCGTCCATAGCGCCGAAATTCCCGCGCTGGCTAGCAATTACATCGTCCATTGGCGGTTATTGCCCGATCTGGCGATGGATCTGATCGTACCGGTTCTTTCGATGGTCATACCGGTCGAGCAGGCCGGGCGGGTTTTCATAGCGCTGACGATGCTAGCTCTGATAGGAGGGACCGCGGCGCTGCACCGCGCCATCCGCGGGCGAGTGGGAATATGGCCGATTTGGTCGGTGCTGTTCGTCTATAACGCCGAGTTGTTCTGGGGATTTCCGACGCTGTTCGCAAGCGGCGTCTACCTGTTTGCCTTTGCCGGCTGGATCGCCACTCGGCACTGGCAACTCGGTCCCCGGATAGTGAGTTTCGCCGCTGTCGCCACCATGCTTTGCCTGCTGCACCTGTTTGCCTTCGGACTTTATGCCCTGTCGGTCGTGTCTTACGAATTCGCCAGCCGTACCGAGCGACGAAGGGTTTCACTGAGGAGCTTCGTTGCGTGGTCCGCCCTCTGTCTTCAGTTTATCCCGGGGATGCTGATCTGGTATGCGAGTATGCAGCCTGGCAGAATATCGGTGACCAGCTACGATCATCTTATTCTTTCCAAGGTCTATGCTCTGTTCGCGCCCTTTATTTTCGGTTTCGCGCAACTCGCCCCTTTCGATTTTCTTCTCGTACTATTCATCATTTCGTTCTTGGCCGTCGCGATTGCCACGCGCTCGCTGAAGCTCGCACCTGAAATGCGTCTGCCGATCGCCGCCATGACTGCTATCTCCCTGCTGATGCCAAGTGTCGTCAGCGGCAGCTCGTTTGTCGATATCAGGCTGCCCGTTATGCTGCCCTTCGTGATCATTGCCAGCACACGATTCGAGCCGTTCCGCAAAGAGATGGTTTTCCCTATTGCCGCTGTCGCATTGACCCTGTTGGGGGTGCGCATCTGGACGATATCGCAGGCTTGGCATGACTACGACCACTTGTTTGCTGAATTCCGGGGCGCGTCTACGGTGATTGCGCCGGGGGCGAGAGTGCTGGTTGTCACCGCGCCGCCAACGGAAGCACGCAAGCTGCCCGGAATACCCGAAAACTTGGCAGTATTGCAGGTGCGTCTTTTTCATCACATGCCGTCGCTCGCGGTAATCGATCGCGCGGCTTTCCTGCCATCTGTGTTCACTGGATGGAAGACACTCGAGGTGACGTCGCGAAATCGCCAAATATCGCAACTGGGGGGCTGGGACCCGATAACACCAGAGCAGCTGTCGGAGAGCGTTGATCCCGAGCGGGCGCAGACCCTTAACGACATTTCGAATTCACTGATCGAACCGCCGTACTGGCGCAACTGGCCGCAGACCTTCGATTTCGTCTTGTGGATCGATTTTGGGGATGCAATGAAGCCGGAACTCAGAGAACTTCAGCCAGTCGCGAGCGGGAGCTTCTTCCAGATCTACCAAGTCGTTCGGTCTCCGACATGATGCGCAGAAACGGCGCCGGGCGCTCGCAGCAGATGGGATCGGATATCGGGCTTGCCGCACCGGCATGCAATAGGGGCGCAACGCTGAACACCACCAAGAGTGCGTCGGCGAACGCAATTCCGGGCAGGCTGGCCGGCTTAGTTAGCTCGGTCATTACACCGCCGGACGACGGGGCCGCGCCGCACGATTGTCTGGGGCAAGAGGGCCAGCGCCAGGACAGCGGGAGACCGAGCCCCAAGAGCTCGGGCTAGCGGAGACGCCGCAGCGCGGTGTGCAGCAGCAGGACCCTAATTAGGGGCGAGCGGGTTGGCAACAGCCGCCAGCCGAGCGAGAGCGCGGTAAAGAGCTTTGCTATAACCCTCACGGATCGAGTTCGCAGCTCAGGATGTCCAGCGCTTCATAGACACGGAACGGTTCATACCGCCGGCTGCCGGGAAGTACGCTTGGTCACCTTATATGAGCTCGGAGTGACGAAATCGCGATGACACCCAATGCATTATTGGGGAGGCCCACAGAAAATCGACCAGCACCGTCAGCATAACACTGATTGTCCACCACCATCCGAGTTCGCGTAGAAACCAGAACTGAACCTTTAAATTGCTGGCAAGCATCTCGGGTAGACCGAAATGTTCCAGAGCACGATGGAGCGCGAGGCGAAAGCACTCTCCCCACATCACCAGCACAATGACCACGCTGGTACCGAGGCTCAGATTGCGGATGCCGCGGCTAGACGAGCGCGAGATCGCGAGCAATCCCGGTATAACCAACAGAAAGTAGACGCCACGATATCCGACGCTTTGCCCGGCAAAGAAGCAACCAGCGATCACTGCGCTGCCGATAACGAGGAAGAGCCGCTCGGGTCGAGTGAGAGAAGCGAGCGCAACCCGCAGCTCGCCGGAACGTAACAGCCTCCGGCAGATGGCGACGCTCGAACCGACGAGTACTGCATAGAGCCCGCCCGCAACGATGCACTGGGCTAACGGCGCCCAGCTGGAACGTTCCGCAGCACTCCCGGCCGCCTCGCCGAGCAGAAACGGCAGATTCTTCGCCGCAAACATGTCCGTGTTGTATGCGCCCCACGCTATCGAGGGCAGCCCTCTTGCGATATCGATATGGTATTCGGCCCAGAATATGGCAAGACAACCTAATATCAGTACACCTATGGCAACAAATATGGGCACGATCTCGCGGAATGCGATGACGAGGACCATGATCGGGTAATATTTCAGCAGTGCCGCCACCAAGGCAACGAAATAGCCGAGCACTCGAATAAATAAGCGACACTCCGCGAAAGCGCCGGTCATCAGGGCCATGACAAACAACAAGATGTCGGGATTGGCGCGCTCCAGGGCGAAAATGACCATTGTGGACAGCGTCGCCGCCAACACCAGGATCAGCTCGAGAAGACATCGAGGCGAGGGCAAGAAACTCAGTGACATGAGGAAAACGAGGTCGAGGATCCATCCGACGATTGTTGTATCGCGCACACCGAGCGGAATCGCCGAGACCGCGATCCAAAGCGGCGAGGAACCGTATCCCCGCTGCAGAACGTCGCAGGGATTAGCCAAGATCACATCGATACCCTGGCGGGCGCATTCCCAGACCGCTAGCCAGGCACTAATATCTAAAAAAGGACGCCGGAAAGGCCAAATCCCGTACGACGTCAAAATATGCTCATAAAGATTTCCGTCATGGAATGCGTACAGGCAGGACATACCAAGAAAGACCAGGAGCCCTGCGATTGTGGCCGCAAATCGATAGACGGGACGAGGCTTCATCAGTCTTACAAAGGCGACTGGGGCGGCCGGAAGGCTACGGATTGTTCTCAGCCGGCCGGCCACGCGGCGGATCGCTACTACCTTTCGATGTCTCCGAGATTGCAGTTTTCGCATCCAAGACGTCGATTAGCGGCTTGGGAACAGGCATAGGCATGAGAGGGATCGATTGGCAACTACCCCGACGCCGCGCCACACATACCTGCCCAAAGCATCGCTGAGGCGCAAACCCCAATCCTTCGGGCGGCTCCTTTATATAGACGAGCGTATCGAAGCCGGGGGCGAAGGACTCCAGTTCGGCTTCGTCCTTGGGCCAGTATATCGGCACCGGACGATGGAGATGGGTATAACCGCCGTAATTCACCCAATCTTCCCCGTCCAACCCGTAGAGGCCAAGACCGCAGACGGCCGCGCTATGCGCGACGAAAGACACTGCCCGTAAATTGTCGTGCCCCCGATATCGGTGAGCCGTCAGAGTGGCCCCGGTCCACACGTGGAACGAGACAAGGCACCACCAGCTCAAAACGACGGCGACAGGGCCTGCGGTAGCTGCCCTTCCCGGCACGCCCCGCTCCCGCAACCAGTCGCGGCCCCAGGCTGCCACCTGTGCAAGGCCGATGCCGGTCAAAGCCATGACTAGCAGAACCGCCGGATAGATGAAGCGGTACTCCTTGTGCGCGATCGCCGAGTGAACGGCGAGGATGGTGACGGCGGCTGCGAGCGGCAAGGGCATCCGCCCGGCCCCCAGTCCCGCTAGCAGCACCAGCGTCACAGCACCGCCACCCCAGACTCCAAGTTCGCCGAGCAGGTAATAAGGCCACGCCTCGACACCGAATGTCGAGCTCGCACCGTAGTACACATTGTAGACGAAATTTCGCCAAACCGAGGCCAGCGGATAGCCGAGCGTGACGGTATCGAGAATTCCGGCGGCCACCAGGACAGCCGCCGCACCGGCGAGCAGCGCCGGGGCACGTTCACGGACCGCATGCCAGCTCGCCCAGATCGCCACCACGGCAAGCGCCGGCGCCAGTTGAATCCGCAGCACGAAAACCAGGCCGAGCAAGGCGCCGCCGCTGAACAGGCGCCGCCGCGAGGTCACGCGATACCCCGGTTCCAGGATGTAAAGGGCAACGATCAGCAGATGAGCGGCAACGGTTTCGGAGAGGGTGCGGGCCCCGAAATATACGGCCTCAGGGGCTACCGCGACGACGGCTCCGGCGATCCATCCGCCAAACAAGCCGAACAGCCGCCGACACCATAGGAAACTGCAAATCACCGGCGCAGCCGCCAGCGCCGCAAAACTGCTTGCAATCAAGGGAATGTAATAGTCCGGCCCGTCCCCCCCGATGCGTGCAAACTCCATCAATGCGGCGATGACACCCGGCAGCAGCCAGGAGCGCATGCCAAGCTGGAATTCCCAAGGCACCAGGCCGCTGCCGTAAACGAGGCGGTGCGCCTGCTCCGACGCTTGAAAGATTTCGTCGCCCCAGACCATGCTGGGCACGAAAATGATCGGGATCAGCCGCAGCACGATGGCCAGCAAAATAAGCCCTGCTAGTCCCGCTCTGACGAACCAGTGCTCCCGGGAATAGGACAAGGACCGAAGGTCAGTTGACAAATGCAGTCGATAGCTGTTGCGGCGGAGTCCAGTAGTATTCGCCGCTCGTGGTTGCCGAACCTTTAATCGCGCTGCAGCGGGTTGCTACCGGGAGCCTGCGTCGGTACGAAAAGCGCCGCCAGTGGCGACGAGGGGTCCAGTCGGCGGTCGGTCGCAAGGCGGATCGAGGTGCCGGGAGCCAGATAGTGATGATCGAGACCGGACGCCGAAGCGATCGCTCGCGCCGTCTCGGCCTCGTACCCATGGGCGAAGTAAATCACGGTATCCGGACGATTCGCTCGGGCCCCCCACGCGGTCTCGCTGTAGACATAGCTGTTCGGGGCGAGGGCGAGCACGCTGCCATCCACGCGGACCACCCCGAGTTCTGTCTTCGACCGCTCAAGTTGCTCGATAACCCGCTCGGTCATTGCCTGGCGGGGGAGCGACGGTGGCGACAACAGGCTCGCAGGCAGCTCCAGGTGCCCAGGATTATATTGCCGCGATACAGCGCAGAAGGAGCCAGCGATCATCGCAGAAAAAGCCAGCATCGCGACCGTGGCAGACTTACCGCATTTCCACAGCCGCCGGTCAACAGCAACCCCGGCGAGCGGCCAAAAGCTCGCGATCATGAACGGGTAGGCGTAATAGCCCGATAGCGTGCCGGCGATGTCGCTTTGTGCGAACAGGTGCAATAGAGCCCACGGCAAGAAGGCGGTATAGCCGATGACGATGTACGGGTTGCGCGCGCGCAATGCCCAGAGCACCGCGATGATTGCCGGCAAGACGATATACGTGCGATACAGGAACCAGCCGAGAAACCGCTCGATGACGATTGCCAAAGTAAGGGTGCTGAACGGTGGATCGCCGAGGTAGATGCGCGCAAAGGACGACTGTCCCGTACGCAGCGTCAGCTGCAGCGCGAGCACAGCGATACTGTACAATAGCGCGATCACGGAAAAGGCAATCTCCGGCCTTTGCTCCTGCCATGCGGCGCCTTTGCGCCGGTTGAGCAACAGCAACAGGAAGAGGAGTGCGAAGACGTGAAATCCCGCATCCTCGCGAGTGGCGAGGCAGATTCCGAAGCAGACGCCGGCGACAACCAGCTGCCGGCGGATCAACGCTACTGAAAACAGAATGAAGGTTCCGACGATCAGAATTTCGAAGTGAGGATAGCGAGCAATGGCTAGTGCCAGGCCATTGAACGAAAAGGCAAGGGCGACAGTCGCAGCGACTGCCATCCCGAGCGGTCGGCGCAGACCAAAACCCGAATGAAGCAGCCAAAAGACGCCGAGACCGGGCAAGGCATGACACAGACCTGTAAACCCGGCGAAAAATTGCGGATCGGTGACCGGCAGCAGGCGTCTGATCAGCGCAAGCAGGACGAATACCGGCGTGAAGTGTGTCGCAAAGAAACTCTCACCGCCAAAAATATGTGGGGTCGGCAAGCTTGGGCTTTGCTCGGAGAGCAGAAACGCCAACAAGCCCGAATCATAAAAGAAACCCCCTATGACATAAAAATGGTGGAGGACCAGAATAGTGAAGGCGGCAAAGGGAACGCCGGCGACGGCCAGCGCGAAGCTACCGGCTATTATGGGGTTGCAATAGTCTAGGCCATCGCCAGCGACACGCGAGAGCGCCGTCAATGCTGCAATGCGCCGGCAGGCAGCCAGAACCGAATCCCGACGTGGCATCCCCGGGATGCTCGGCGTCGGCCATAAACCGGCTGTTTCCGGCAGCTTCAAGGATGATGACAGCCGCATGCTTCGGGGTCCAATACCTCGATCTTCGTATGGCGAGGACCGCAATCCGTCCGGAAGGCGTCTTCCGGGGCGCTACGCGAAGACCGGCTGACGACGTTGGTTACAAGCGCGGCGCACGGCCATCGCCAAGAGCGTGATCGCCACAAAAGGCCCGAGCTGCACGCCGCCGAACGTGACGTGCCCCACACTGTCTCCCAAGACAACGAGCGTCGCCACAGTCGGGGCGAACAGGCCGATCATTATCGTTTGCTCGCTCTTGAGCATTCCGTTTCCGATCTGATCTTTTGCCAGAAAGGCGACCGGAATTGCCAGCGTAGCCATATCGTAGGCGAAGGCGTAAGGCGTGGCGATCAGCGCCGCCGCTGACAGCGTTGCCGCCTTCAGCGGGTACCTCACCGGAGACCGCCAGACCACCCAGACGATTACGGCGGCCGCGAGTGTGGTTAATCCTTGAGCCAGCCATGCCGCGTTGGCGGCACCATGCAGGTTGCGGATCAGCCCATATACGGTCTGGAGATATTCCCAGTTGCTGTCGGCTGCCGCCGCCAGGTTTAGCTTACTTTGCTCGACAAGCCCGTTCGGGAAAGCGGCCCACGCGTCGGCGCCGAACAGAGCGATCGAGATGGCTGCGAGCACTGCCGCCATAATCCCGGCGCTGGCGACGGCGCGCCATTCTCGGGAAGCGACAAGGGCTACTGGCAGCAGTATCCCGAATTGCGGCTTGTAGGTCAGGCAGCCGATAATTGCACCCGCCACAACCGGTCTTTTCTCTAGAAAGTGGAGCGACCCACCGAGCAACGAGGCTGTCAGAAACCCGTTTTGCCCGGCGAGGAAATTCCAGGCAGTAAATGGCGATGCCAATACCAGAGCAATTGCCGGTGGCCGCCGCACGATCAGATAAACGACGGCCAAGCAGCCAAGGAGCGTCGCCACATCCCAGGTCAGAAAGGCGTTGACGTAGGGAAGCATCGAAAGAGGCGCGAGGATCAGGAAGAAGGTGGGCGGATAAGGCCAATGCGGGTAGAAGTAATCCCTGGCCCCGAGCAGCGCCTTCTGGATCCTGACGAATTCGTTTGAATCATAGAGTTGGGCGGCCTGCGCATTCAGCGCATGCCATCCGGCTACCCATGCATCGGTGAAATCGCCATAAAGGGGTGCTCCCGAGTGATCGACGATCCAGGCCCTGGCCAAATAATAATGTATGAGAGCCGCCGTGTAGATTAACGCAAGGGCGTAGCCGTAGAGCTGCAACCGAGAGGCCGTAAAAATGCTAAGGGATCTCCGAATGCAGGCACCCGGACTCCCGACGGCCTCACTCATGACAGTCGCACTTCAGCAGCAGAGCCCCGTTCGCGCGAGAGATGAAGCGGTATTCCTCGCGCCTGATCTCCAAGTGAACCCCACGAGTGATGATCGTGGTTTGGGAATGCCGCTGCGGTGATATCTGCGTTCTGGCCAACTTTACCGTGTTTTCTGCGGACGACCATGTGACGCCACGGCCCGATCCTGTCTTGTTCAGCAGTTTGTCGGGACAGGCGACGCTCGACGGCGCAACGAGAGCCGTCGAGGGGCGGCCGACGCTCCGTTAAAGCATGGAGGCTAACACGCGGGAGGGGCTAGTCAGGCTGCTGCCGAGAGACGTCATCGCGGCGATGGCGGCGATTGCAACAAGCGCGGCGATCAGCCCGTATTCGATTGCCGTGACGCCGGCCTCGTCCTGGATAAGCTTCTTAAACAACGCGTGCATTGGGTTCTCCTGGAGGTTCAAACCCGCGCAGGCTGCAGAGAAAAATTTAAAAAGCCCTTAAGATGTAAAGAATCGGCGCACGAATTTCTCAAATCCAAAAGAGTAACCAAGAATCCACCAGATAGGGCTAATGAACAATGAAAGAGTCCCAACAACTATAGAAGCAAATCTGTTAGGACAAGGGTGGCCATTGCTGGCCTTCACCCCGACGGGGCTTACGCCGCGGTGGCCGTGTGGTGCGATCAAGCCGCGATCGGCCCGCGAGGTCGCCCGCTCGAATGGCTTGCTGATGGGCTCCCGCGGCGCCTTAACCCAGCAGCGCCCGCGCGATCGTCTCCCACTCCTCCTGCAACGGTGCGGTCGAGAGCTGGCGGCCGGCGCGGCGATACCAGCCGCCGGCATTCGACAGATCGCCTTCGACGCGGTGCAGGTAGGCGTGCGTCCAGGCACCTTCGGCGTCGGCCTGCTTCTGTGCGTACTGATGCGCCAGGTGCCAATCTCCCTTGGCTTCCCACCATAACGCCTGGGCCGCCATGCTGAGGCCCTCGGGCGGGGTGTCGTCGGCAAGCGAGCCTTTGTAAGTCTCGAAATCCATCCCTTCTTCTCCTCTTCGGAACGCCCACCACGAATATACAACAGGATCAGGTGAGCAGGCGATCGAGGTTGTCGCGGAGGCGATAGTAGCTACCAACCGCGGGCAGGAACCAAGGATTCCCGGAATAGAGAGGATGGTCGGGAAATTCCTCGGTATCGAAGCTGCAAGCGTAATTTGCGAGGCGGGCGATCTTGCGTGCGGTCTGGTAGCCGAGATAGGTCATCATCGCGACCCCGCTGCCGTTGCAGCCAAGACAATAATGTAGGTCGTCCCGGCACCCCATATGCGGCAATGCATCGAGGGTGAAGGCGACGTTGCCGGTCCACGCATGGGTGACCTTGACGCCACGCAGCTGCGGGAAACGATCAATCATATAGCGGTGGAGGATCGGCGCACTGACTGTTGCGTCGACCTGAGTGAAACGCGCGCGCCCACCGAACACCATGCGCCTGTTGTCTGGCGACAGGCGGTAATAGCAGAGGACCCGCTTGGTATCGGACAGGGTCCTGGCCTTGGGGATCAGCGATCGAGCGAAGCCTGGCGGCAATTCCTCGGTGGCGATGATGTGGCTGGCGATCGGCACCACCCGGCGTTTGAGTGCAGGTGTCAGGCTGCCGGTGTATCCGTTGCTGGCGATCACAACATCGCCGGCTGAGAGGGACCCGCGGGCCGTTTCGACCCGCCAGACGCTGCCCTCCCGACCGATGTTGGTGACCGCAGCTTTGGCACAGACCGCGACGCCGCGTCGGCGGCACGCGTCGAGTAGACCCTTATAGTAGAGCGCCGGGTGCAACTTGCCCGACCGCTCTACCACCATACCGCCGAAATAATAGTCACTAGCGATTTCCTCGCGCTGCCGCTCCCGCGGCAGCATGTAAGCACCCGACTGCGCCGCCGAATTGACTATCGCGACACGGCGCGATTGCCGGTCGTAATGCTTTCTCGTCCAGGCGCCGACAAAGCGGCCGGACTTCTCCCAAAAACAGGCGATCTTTTCCTGGTCGATCAGCCGGTCGATCAGCGCGAAGGCATCGCAGGCGTCGGACAGGAAGTGTTCGACCCGGTCTCCATCGACCCCGATGGTCTTGCCAGTAAAACTCTTGCCGACATTGACGCCGCCGCTGACCGCGCCGCCATTTCTGGTGCTGGCACCAAAGCCGAGCTCGTTCGCCTCGAAGACGACGGCTTCGATGCCGTGCGTGGCCAGTTCGAGCGCCGCCGACAACCCCGCATAAC
>Ga0306919_10001492_pt1 | contig 11253 bp, 7 predicted proteins | sample flu12Cox44000172_FD_203764 | JGI IMG/M metagenome (GOLD analysis project Ga0306919, IMG submission 203764) | Lab enrichment of tropical soil microbial communities from Luquillo Experimental Forest, Puerto Rico - flux4day.12C.oxic.44.000.172 (v2)... | ecosystem: Environmental > Terrestrial > Soil... | reverse complement strand
TAGGCGCCCGGTTCAAGAACACCGCGACCGGCGAGACCGAATCGATAAGCGGACAGGCCGGTCATTCGGCGCACCGCCTCTTCGAGGCTGAACAGACCGAGCTCGCGGCTGTAATAGCCTAGAACGCGTGGGAAGGCGCCCCACAGCCGCGGATGCGGGTGGGTGTCGTGCGGCAACCCGTCCGAGCCGATCATCGTGTATGCAAACTGTAACACCCGCTGGACGTCGGCCTCATCCATCATCCAATAGACGGCACCCGCGGGCTGCAGCCGGACGGCCGCCTCCTGCTCGCTGACCCCCCAATCGGCGGCGATCGCCGAGAGCTCGCGGCCGGCCTGCTCGGGGGCGCTCTTCGACCAAGTCACCAGGACTTTCAACGCCCGCGCGGCCTGCGCCGCGTTCAGCACGGTCGAGGAGGCGACGTAGGGATAGGCGTCGAGCCCGACCTCCTGGCGCGCGATCGCCGCGGCAAGCAACGGCAGGGTCTCGATGGTGCGGCCGAAATTCTCGCGGCCGACCGTCTTGTGGTGCGAGATCACAACCGGCACCCCGGCCGCTCGGCCGGCGGCAAAGCTTTCCTCGAGGCTGGCGACGACCGCATCGCCCTCGTTGCGCATATGCGTCGTGTAGAGCGCTCCGGCGGGACGCAACAGAGCCGCCAGAGCCTCGATCTCGCTGGCAGGCGCGTGCGATGCCGGGGCGTAGGCGAGCCCGCTCGACAATCCGACCGCACCGGCGTCCAGCGCCTCCTGCAGCCGCCCGCCCATTTGCCCGAGCTCCGCCTTTTCGGCCGGCCGGTCGAGTGCGGTCATCGCCCCGACCCGGAGGGTCGAATGGCCGACGAGGCAAGCGGCGTTCAGCGCCGGCGACGCCCGGTCGAGCGCGGCAAGATAATCGGCGAAGCGCTGATAATGGTAATCGTCCGTGTCGCCGATCAGATCGAGCGGCGGCGGCGGTGCCGCCGCGAGTACCAGCGGCGCGAGGCTGACGCCGCAATTCCCGGTCACGACGGTGGTGACACCTTGGCTCGCTTTGGCCGCCATGTCCGGGGTCGCAAACAGCGCGCGGTCGTCATGGGTGTGCACGTCAATAAAGCCCGGCGCCACGATCTTGCCCGCGAGGTCGATCTCGCGCGCCCCCGCTGCACGGGCGATCGCCCCTACAGCAGCAACCCGGTCGCCGGTGATGGCGACGTCGGCGCGGCGGCGCGGCCCGCCGCGACCGTCGACCACCTCGCCGCCCCGCAGAAGCCAATCAGTCATATCTAGTCCCCTTGGTGAATATGCTATTCTTGCCGATCCGCCGCCGGAGACCAGGAGAATCGTCAATGCTGTCGCGCGAGGAAAACGAGCTGATCACCCGGGTGACACCCGGCACCCCGATGGGCACCGCGATGCGCAGATACTGGATCCCGGCGTTGCTGGCGCGCGAGATCGCCGAGCCCGATTGCCCTCCGGTGCGCGTGCGGCTGCTGGGCGAGGATCTGATCGCCTTTCGCAATACGGAGGGCCGCACCGGGCTTTTGGATGAATATTGTCCGCACCGTCGCGCCTCGCTGTTCTTTGGTCGCAACGAAGAATGCGGTCTGCGCTGCGTCTATCACGGTTGGAAATTCGCGGTCGATGGCAGCTGCGTCGACCAGATGAACGAGCCGGACGAAAACCAGTTCGAGCACAAGGTGCGCCTAACCGCGTATCCGACCTGCGAATTGGGGGGTGTGGTCTGGGCTTATATGGGTCCGGGCGAGAAGATCCCGCCGCTGCCGAAGTTCGCCTGGACACAGGCAGTGGAGAGCCACCGACACGTCAGCAAGGTCATTCAGGAGTGCAACTGGCTGCAAGGCCTCGAAGGCGGTCTCGATACCTCGCACGCGCCGATACTGCATCGGCTCTTGAGAGACAATGCCGGACGCGGCGGCATCAGGCCGTCCAACCCCTATGTACGCGCCGGCGCCCCGCGGCTCGTCGTCGACATCACGGACTACGGCTATCAGTACACCGGCCTCCGGCGACTTGGCGATGCCGAAATGCACGCGCGCACCTATCATTACATCCTGCCGTTCCACCAGATCCGCGCGGCGTCGAACGAGGTCGGCGACTGGGGCGATGCAGGGCACGCCTGGGTCCCGATCGATGACGAGACGACGATGGTCTACAATTGGGTGTATACGCGCAAGTCGGCGCCGCTCAGCGACGAGGACCGGCTCGAGCGCGCGATCGGCAACGGCCCCGAGCATGTCGACCAGACGACCTTCCGCTCAAAGGCCAACCGCGACAATGCCTACCTGATCGACCGCGCGGTGCAGAAGACCGAGACCTTCACCGGCATCGACGGGATCAACGTGCAGGACCGCGCTATCCAGGAGAGCATGGGGCCGATCTGCGACCGCAGTCAGGAGCATCTGGGCCCGGCCGACAAGGGGATCATCCAGATGCGGCGGCTGTTGCGCGAGGCGATCAACACTGTGCGCGCGGGTGGTATCCCGGCCGGTATCGCGCCGAGCTACTACGATCTATATTGCGCACTAAAGGTATTGCCGCGAGATGCCGATTGGCGCGCGATCCTGGCGCCCGACATGACCCGGGAGAAGATCTTGCAAACAGTCTGATTCTCTCCGCTGGGGATCCAGATAGAACTCGCTACCTACAATATTGGTTGAGCCTGTGGGGGTTGCGCCCAGTTCTGCTGACGTAGTTGCTCTGGTGCGATCCGAGCCCTAGGTTGCGAACCGGCCTGAGCCAGAGCATTCCTGGCCGTTTAGACCGTTGGCTGGAAAAGGTGCCGATGCTTCAGAGAGCCGTCTCGCAGGCCGCGGATTCGATGTTCGATGCGCTCGCAATTCTGCGCGATCCGCTCAACGCGGAGGAGCTGATTATGCGCGCCCGACGCCGGATGAGCTTGGTCGACTTCGGCGCGACACCTTTCGAGGAGCCGCTGCGGAATTTGCTGCGCGCGTGCCGCGAGGAGGCGGAACTGAGCCTCTTCGGGCGCTTCGCGACGCGCTGGGATGCGGTGCGATTTCTTTCCAACTTGTTGCGTCTGCGCGAAGAAGAGAGACGTGCCCCTGAAATACTCGAGCAGCAGGTCGAGCGGCCAATCTTCATTGCTGGCCTGCCACGCTCGGGCACCACCTTCTTGCACAGCCTTTTGGCGCAAGATCGCGCGAACCTCGTCCCGCGTGTCTGGCAGCTGATCCATCCTTATCCGCCGGAGGAACCAGGCGCCGGGCCCGACCTGCGGCCGCGGCGGGTCGCGCGGCAGCTGCGCGTGTTCGGGTTACTCGCACCGGAATTTCGGCGCATGCACCCGATCGATGCCTTCTCGCCGCAGGAGTGCTCCGAGATCACGGCGCATGTGTTCGCTAGCCTGCGTTTCGATACGACCTATCATGTTCCGAGCTATCGCCGCTGGCTCGATGAAGCTGGACACCTCGACGCGTATCGGTTTCACAAGCGCTTCCTCCAGCACTTGCAGTACCAGGCAGCGGTTCCCGGGCATTGGGTCCTCAAATGTCCCGACCACATCTTTGCCCTCGGCGCGCTTCGCGCCGTCTATCCGGATGCAGGCATCGTCTTCGTCCACCGCGACCCGCTCGCCGTTCTGCTGTCCGTCGCGAGGCTGACCGAGGTGTTGCGACGGCCATTCGCGCGCCGCGTGGACAGGCGCCAGATCGGCCGCCAAGACAGCGACCGCTGGCTTGCGGCCACCGAGGTCATGATAGAGGCAGCAGATCAGGAAAAATTCGAAGCGCCGATACTCCATCTCTATTACCTGGACTTGGTCAGCGACCCGTTGGCGACGGTGGCGACGCTCTACCGCCATTTCGGGCGGGCACTCGACTCTGCTACCGCCACCCGGATCAGCCAGCTAGTGGAGGCGAAGCCCAATGGCGGGTACGGGACCCGCCGATCCAACCTCGAGGAGTATGGGCTGGATCCCGTCATCGAGCGTGAGCGCTACACGCGATACATGAAGCGTTTCGGGATTCGGCCGGAGCGGAGAACAGGCTCGGCCAGGCCGGTCCAAGGCTCGGCTGCGCTTGTCGGGTCGGCTGGCTGAAGCCGCCGACAAAGTCTGCTCTACTCGCAACGCGACCCGAGCGCACTTGTACTTGAGGGCTGCTTCACATCGTCACGAGGGCGGGGCAGCGCCGCTAATAGGGCCGGTATAAAGACAAGACTAGCAACCAAGGTGCAACCTAGGCTGATCAGCAGCAGCGTACCCATGCTCGCGGTTCCAGGATGCCGCGATAACGCGAGTGAACCAAACGCTGTCCCCGTCGTAAGCGCCGAGAACAGAATCGCCCGGGCGGTAGCCGAGCCCAACACCGATGTCCGACCGGCTCGCCAGTTCATGACAAAGTAAATGTTGAATGAGACGCCGACACCCAGCAACAGCGGCAACGCGATTATGTTCGCGTAATTGAGCAGCAATGGCAGGAGCACTACTACGACGACGGTCATCAGCGCGGACAGCAGAAGCGGGGCCAATACCAGCGACACATCGAGGACCCGGCGCAGCGCAACGAAGAGGATCGCGGTGAGGGCGATCAGCGCGGCAATCGCGGCGGCACGAAAGGAACCTATTATCGTCGCGCTAGTCGCCTCGATCGTAACGGCGGGGCCGCCGGCATCCGGCGCGATCGCGGTGATCGCGTCAACGAATTCGCGAAGCCCGATAGTGCTGCCGGCTAAGGGCTTTGGGACCACTTGGACGCGCGCCCGCCCGTCGGGAAGGGTCCAATCGCGCGCTAGCACCGCCGGAATGGACTGCAAACTGACCGGCCGCGCGCCCAACGCGTCTCGCAGCTGGTCGAGCTCGCTTGGCAGAAATCGTGTGAGCATCTGGTCGACGGTAACCAACACCGGTCCGGACGCTGCCGCTAGCTTCCTTAGGTCGTCGGCGATCGCGTTCAGTACGTGATCGGAGGGCAGCTTTGCCAGTGCCAGCTCGATCTTTTCGAGCGCCTTGCTCGCAGCTGTCCGGATCTCATCCGGCGTGGCGCGTGCGGCCGGCTCGCGCGGTGTAAGCGTCGGGCCCAAGAGAGTGGCGGCATCCTCGATCAAGGCCAGCTTCGACTGCTGGTCAGCGGGCACAAAGCTGTTGATCGACAACACTTCCGAGACTACCGGCAGCCCGTAGAGCCGATCTGCCAACGCTGCCGCCGCGTCGGCGTCACGGGTCAAGATATCGATCGTGAAGGGGTTGGTCAGTCGCGAATCGCCGAGGTCCTGCAGAGTCCGCATGGCCTCGCCGCTCGGGTCTTTGGTGTGCAGCGGGTCAGCATCGAAGCCCAGCCGCGGTAACAGCGTGATGCCGAGCGCGGCTAAGATCGCGAATGGTGTCAGAAGCGGCCAGGGCCGTCGGCGTACCACCTCGTCCACCGGCACCGCCCAACGAAAGCCGACTTCCGCGCTTTCCCCGCGTGGGCGAAAGAGACTGATTGCGGCTGGCAGGAACGTCATCGTGCAGAGAAAGGCGATCAGCATCCCCACGCCGGCGATCAGTCCCAATTCAGCGACACCCCGGAAGTCGGTTGGCACAAAGGCCAGAAATCCTGCCGAGGTGGCGGCGGCCGCCACCAAAATCTGCCCGCCGACGCGGCGGCCAGTCTCGGCCATCGCGGCTCCTGGATCGGGGAGGCGATGGCGATTTTCGCGATATCGCACGCAGAACTGGATCGCGAAATCGACCGCGATCCCGACGAAGAGAATGCCGAAGCCGACGGAAACCAAGTTTAAGGTCCCTACCGCGCTCGCTGCGAACAACAGGGTCAGCATCAGCCCGAGCCCCAGGGTCAGCAGGATCGGCACGATTAGGCGCCACGACTTGACGGCCAGGAACAGCCACAGAGAGATCAACAGGATGCTGGCGATCATGCCAAGGACCGCACCCTGAGCGACCGAGGCGAACTCCTCATCCGCCAATGCCACGCTGCCCGTGATGCGCACGCGTGCATCGCCGGATCTGACAAATTCTAGCCCCGCCGCGACTTCGCGCATTGCGCCGGTGGCTGCCCCGCCAGGCTCGATGCTCGCGAGATCGAGCTTTGGCTGAACGAGCACGAATTTATACTTTCCGCCGAGATCCGCGAGGTCGCCGCCCAACAGCCGCGTCCACGACAACGGGTGCGGGCGACCCGCGATGACATCGGCCATCGCGTGGTGGAACGCCGTCAACGCCTTTTGGTAAGGCGCGAGATCCGCCTTGCCCTCAACTACTCCGGTACCGAGTAGCGAGAGTGACTTGAATACCCCTCGAGCGCCTGGATCCTGGGCGAGTTCGCCGAGGAAAGGCTGGGCGTCGATCGTGCGGTCGAGCAGCGACTCCAGCTGAGGGGTCTCGAGAAACAACATTCCTTCCTGCTTCAGGAAGGGCGAAGCATCGGGACGGCTGATGCTCTGGAAATGGCGATGATCTTCCGCCAACCGCTCGGCCAATGCCGAGGCAGTGTCTTCAGCCTCCTCCGGCTCCCTCGCGTCGATAACCGCGACCAGGAGATCGCGAAACTGGGGGAAATAGCTCTTGAACAACTCAGCCCGCTGACGCCAGGGCAGGCTTGGCGCGAACATCTGGTCGGTGTCGGTGTTGATGCCGAGGTGGCGGTCCGCATACCAGGCGGCAAAGATGGCGAAGAAGCCGCCCGCCAGGACCACCCACAGAGCGTTGCGTCGGCAAAGATCCACCAAGCCGGCCAGCAGGCGCTGAAACGTCATCGCGGTTCGAGGCGGTAATGCATTGCGGCGTTCGAGGGGCAGCCGGCTCGGCCCACACAATAGGTTGGACGGCTGGTGCCGGGTACCCCGCACCTGAGATCGGCGGGCCGGTGATAGTCGGTTTGGGCCGGCAGCGCTACTGTAAAATGCCGCCTGATATTTCGGCCGTTTTCCGACGCAGGCTGACAACCAGCCCGGTACCGCCGCTATCGGAGAGGACGGATCGTACTTCGGACCGTTGAGCCGCGACCCGGCTAATCGAACCGTTCGCCAGGACATCGACGACGCGCCACCCGCCATCGGTCTGCCTCATGACATAAGCCATCACGTGCGTCTGGCCGGACCCCGTCACGATCTGGGTCTTTACGACCCGATCATCGCCGACAGCGGCAGCACTGGGCAGTACCTCGAAGCGCTCGCCCGAGTAGTCGTCGAAATTGGAGACGTAGGACGCGATGGTATAGCGCCGAAAAGCGTCCCCCAGGGCTGCCTGTTGGTCGGGTGGGAGCGCAGCCCAACGCGGCCCAACAACCTGCCGGACAATCACCTCGAGGTCGAAAGTCCGGCCAATCACTGGTGCAATTTTGTCATACCGTTGACGGAACGACGCTCCTTTACCGGCTTTCATGATTTCGATCAGACCAGCATGGAGCTGTTCTACCGGAGCCGTCATCTCCGAGCCGATGGCCGGAGAAACCGCTCCGAGAAAAGCGGCGATCAGATAGAGCACGTGCGGCACGACGGTGCGGCGATCGGGGGCGGCAAGTGGCATCGGGCACTTCCTAAGTTGCTTTGAGCAGTTGGCGCGCAGTCTAAGCCGCTAAAAGCAAAAAAGCGGTAAGCGCTCCATGTTCGCGGTTCGTGTCTCAACACGACCTGCGCAAGCCAATACGAGTGAGGCCACTATGGGCGAATCGACCGGACGGCTGGCCTATCCGGCTTGCCGTCGGCCGAGACAAAGTGGTCGTGTCGGCGCAAGGTCGCGGTCGTCCTTACCCGTGCCGGGCGTACCTAATTTGCAGGAAGCCTGCGCTACAGGCTTTCTCTCGAAGAGCTAGCCGTCTGAGAGGATGCGCTCGACCGCAACGGCATCCTGGGCCTCGAGAATATGATGAGATTCATCTATCCGCGAAGGCCGGCATGACCTCGCGCGCGAAGCGGCGCAAGCTCTCGCGACCGCGAGCACCGCCGCCCGAGCCACCGCCGTTGATCAGGACGTAGCCGACACCCGCGTGGCGCAACTCATCGAGCTTCTGGGCAATCTCGTCAGGCGCCCCATACATGGCGCTGATCTCGTTGACCGCCCGCGGGTCGCCGGTAGCGCGGTCCGGCCCGCCATGGACCGTGCCGTCGGGGCGGGTCGCCAGCTTCAGCTGGCGCATCCGGTCTTGCAGGCGCCGCTCCATCGCCGTTTCCCGTTCCGCCGCATTTTCTGCGACAAAAAAGCCCGGGTCACCGCGATTTGCATCGGATCGAAACGTCGACCGTGGGCCTCGACCTCGGCCTTGTATATCGCGATGTTCCAGGCGACGTCCTTGGGCGAGGCGTATTGACCGAGCAGCAGGTTGAACCCCTGCGCCGCGAACCGGCGGATCGAGTTCTCGCCACCCGCCCCATCCAGATCGGCGGGTGCGGCCGTTGTGCGGTCGGCGGCTCGACAACGATATTATCGAATTGCCAGTATCTCCCGAGGTGGGAGAACGGCTCGTCGGTGGTCCACGCCTGGAGGATCACGGCGAGCGCCTCGTCGAAGCGCGCGTCAGCCTCCTCCATCGGCACACAGAAGCCGGCAAACTCGTTGTAGCGATAGCCCTTGCCGATGCCGAAATCGAGGCGGCCACCTGATAGCAGATCGAGGGTCGCCGCCTGCTCGGCCAACAGCACGGGGTTGTGCCAGGGCAGGACCATTACGGCCGTGCCGAGGCGCAACCAGCGTGTGCGCGCGCCGAGCCAAGTCAACAGATTGATCGTGGCCGACACCTGGCCATAGCCGGTGAAGTGGTGCTCGACGACGAAAGTGCTGTGAAAGCCGAGCGCTTCGGCCTCGATATTGTAATCGATGAAGTCGCGGAAGCCCTCGCTGCTGTCGAACTCGGGGCCGCCGCGCCGTGCTGCCGCACTGCCGAAGAGACCGAATTGCCTCCTTCTTACCTCCGTCGCCAGGCGGCCCGAGTTTCGGGCGTGCTTAAGCCGGGCGCTTCCAGCCGAGCCAATCGCAGACCGCCTGTCCCATGACGAGCTCCTTGTCCCGGCCCTGCAGCCACGGCAATTCCTCGGTGAACATCGTCACGCACTGCCGATACGAGCACGGCATACGGGTGATGTCGGTGCCCCAGAAAGAGCGCTGCGGACCGAACACGTCAAAGATCTGGCGAATGTATTTGTGGATGTTGCGGTAGGGTAGGGTTCGCTCGAATAACTCGGCGCGCCCGAGAGCTTAACCGCGACATTCGGGAGTTTGGCGAGCGCCAGCATCTCGCCAAGATTGGCAAAGGCCGCATCGTCCTTTCCGGAGCCGCCTCCGCCGCCACGGCCATGGTGGTCGATGTGCAGCTTGAGGCCCGGGTGGCGCTCGGCGATCCGGCCGAGTTCGGCCATATGCCCGCCGCCGAGCAGGCCAACCGGCAGCTGTTCCCGCTCGCAGGCGGCCCAGAACCAGTTCAGCGAGCCGTCCGACCACCAGCCAGCCTGATGCGGCTGGTTGAATGTGAAGCGGAAACCGAGCATGCCCGGCCGCTGCCGCCAATTCTTGACGATGTCCTCCTTGTTCGGGGCCTGCAGGTCGAAATTGCCGAGGATGCAGAATTTGCTCGGATGCGCTTTCACGGCCTCGACCGCCTGAACATTGGGTGCTTCGCCGAGCGTGCTGGGCGGATGGATGACCGCAGCGTCGACCCCGGCCTCGGCCATTTCCTTCAACGCGTCATCGACATTGTAGGTCGGGATCTGCCGGTGCTGCGGCGACATCCGGGCGTTTTCCCATAGGTGGATCTGTGAATCGACAATAAGCATTTGCGTTCCTCTTTTGAGTTAAGCGCTGGCCCGCACCGGGCGGACAGCTTCAGGTCGATCGAGAACCAGGCGCAGCCTGCCCTCGGCCTCGATGTCCCCGAGGACGTGCGTGACGATTTCGGCGACAGCGTCGCGCGCCGAGGACGCACCGCGGTTCCCCGCGATACCGAGCGCCAGGGTCCTGAAAACGCCGCTCCGGGTGATCCGGTGCGCTTCGGCGAGACCCCGCGCGCATTCCCGGCACACCGAAGAGTGCGGCAGGATCGAGGCGCCGACCCCTTGCTGTACCATCAGTCGGATCGTCTCGTGATCGTTGAGCTCGGTGTCGACCTGCAGCTCGACGCCGCGGCCGGCGAGCAACGTCTCCATCGCGGCACGCAACCCGTCCCCGAGAATGAGCGGTGTGCGGCTCAGCTCGTCAGGCGAGACGATCGTCCGCGGCCGCGCGCCGGGTTTGGTGACCAGCACCATCTCCTCTTCGGCCAGCCGGGTCGACACGATCAGACGGCTCTTCGACATCTCCGACAGCAGCGCCAGATCGACGCGCCCGTCGACCAGAAACTCCTCCAGCCGAACCATCCCGGCGTGCACCACCTTGAGCTCGATCATCGGATAGTGCCGTCGCATCCGCGCGAACAGGTCGGGCACGACGACCGGACACAGGGTCGGGGTGACGGCGAGCACGATCTTGCCGCTGGGATGCGCCTTGTGAGCCCGGATCTCGTCACCCGCCCGCTCGACGTCACGCAGGATGCGCTGCGCGCTCTCAAGCAGCTTCTGCCCGCCCTCGGTCAACCGCACCCCGCGATTGGCGCGGGTGAACAACGTGACGTCGAGCTCGTCCTCCAGCCGCTGGATATGCCGGGTCAGAGCCGGTTGAGCGACGTGCAGATGAGCCGAGGCCCGGGTGATGCTGCCGAGCTCGGCGATGCGGACGAAATAGTGGAGGCTGCGTAATTCCATCGTGCCGGGATTTCGCCCCACCCCCGCACCGGACGTCAATCGGAATTACTGATGATGGCGCCTCCGGTCTCTCGCGACCCGCGCCCGGAAAAATTCCCGGCGGCCCCAAATACAGGGTAATCAAGAAATCGCCCCTGCGGAGCCGTCGATCGCACCCGGCATACCCCGCTAAATCAACGCATTAGGGCGAAATTCCCTAATTTGACGAACAGGGAATTAATTCGCCCGAACAGAGAAACTCTTTCAGCCGATCAAGGATCGGCGGCCACCCTTTTTCGCCGAACAGGCTACTATCGGGGATTTGCTGCCGAAATTAGATAAGGACGACGATCTTTTTGTGCTCCTAAGTTGCAGCGGGCGAATGGTCGAGAACAGATGTTGACGTTCCGAATTGCGATCACGGCCGCGGTGATGACCTTCGTCACCGCACTCACCGCGTGTCTGGTATTCATCCAGATCGCGACCTTTCATGCGGCGGCGAGGGCGGCCGCGTCTGCCGCGATGGGTGCGGCCAGCGCAAATACCCTGAGCCGCCTCGAGGCCGATGTCTCGGAGCTGAGCA
>Ga0306919_10001490_pt1 | contig 11262 bp, 12 predicted proteins | sample flu12Cox44000172_FD_203764 | JGI IMG/M metagenome (GOLD analysis project Ga0306919, IMG submission 203764) | Lab enrichment of tropical soil microbial communities from Luquillo Experimental Forest, Puerto Rico - flux4day.12C.oxic.44.000.172 (v2)... | ecosystem: Environmental > Terrestrial >... | reverse complement strand
CAAGGGGAAGACGTGATTACCGATGTCGGGATGCTCGATGACGGAGAGGCCGCCCGGCATCTTGGTGCGCACGATCCCGCCCGGGCGCGACACCAGGAGATCGTCGAGCGTGGTCTCGGTGGCGTGGCTCTCCGGCACCTCAGTGCGCGGGTTGTTGGCGAGATAGGCGTTGTCGAGCAGCGCGCGTAAGAGCGCGGTTTTGATGCGTTGAATGTCCATCACCAGGTCGGCGATCGAGCGGCCGAAGAAGCGATGCGTGACGATGACCGGGGTCATGGCCGCGAACGGGATCACGTCCTCGCGCACCACGTCCGCCTCGCCGTCGCGCAGCAAGAGCTCGCCCTCCTCGCCGGCGGTGGTGCAGCGGTAGAGCGCGGCCTCGTCGTTGCCCTCGTAATCCATGCGCACGTAGTGCTCGGTGATGCGAATGAGCCGGCTCGAGGCGTTGAGCCCGTCGTCGCCCTGGCGCAGGGTCGATTCGTTGACGGTGTCGCGCGCCTGTTCCTCGATCGTGTGCGCGAGCGTATACGACGGCAGCTTCTTGACCTGCTCGCGGTCGTAGCCTTGCGCGATCAGCTGCGACTCGGTGCGGAACACGTCATGGAAGCAATAATCCGTGTCCTTGATCGAACGCGCGCCCCGACTGATGCCGAATTCCTCCGGGGTCACGCCTTCGACGCGGGCGCATTCGCGCGTGCGGCGGATCTCGATGGTGAGGTCGTGCAACTTGGGGCGCGAAACCGCCGTGCCCTCGTCCTGAGGAGCGCCCGCAGGGCGCGTCTCGAAGGACGGCCGCGCGTCGCCTCGAGCCATGCTTCGAGACGCCGCGCTGTCGCGCGGCTCCTCAGCATGAGGAAGCGGAATCTCACGCTCGCTGTGCTCAACGATCTGCACGTCCGGCTGCGAAACGATCAGCGCGAACGCATCGTCGGGCTGATCGAGATAGGTCTCGCGCTCGACCTCGTCGCGGCACTCCCACCACACCTTGACCACGCCGACCTTCGAGAGCAGCGCGTCCTTCATGAAGGAGTAGAGCACCAGGAAGCCGGGATTCTGCTGCATGAAGACGTGGTTGACGTAGTCCGTCTCCTGCTCGGCGGCGGCGACGTCCTCGGGTCCGACCGGCGCGAACTGCACCACCTCCTCGCCCGCGGCGAAGATCTCCATCAACGGCGGCATCAGGCCTTCGATGGTGTCGGCGACGTCGCTCGAGACCGCCTTCGAGCGCCCATCCGGGGCCGGCATGTCCTTCGACATGTTGCCCATGTAGTAGTTGAGCGCGGACGCGCGTTCGTCGGAGAGCTTGGAGGCCGCCATGGCCGAGAGCGCATCGTAGCGTTCGGCCGACAGCAGGGCCTTGAGATCGCCGGCGGACATTTTAGCCATTTCGCAACCTTCGGCGCTGAGCGCGCAGCCGCGTGAGCGAGCCATTGCGCTCGAGAGTCAGCGGGAGGATCGCACCTGCGCGGCGCGCGCACGGCAATCCTCCCGCGCCGATGCCGGCCACAGGAAGCGCGCGGCATCGAAACGGTGGTCAACGCGTATTTTCGGTGAATACGCTTTTCTGGAAGATTCTCGTTACGCGAGTCAAGCGAAAAATGCGCGAGGGAAAAATTCTCATACCGTTGCTGCACTTAGCAGCAAACTTGGCAAAGAGCGACCGACGTCCACTCCCGGCCGGCAGAACAACTCCAATCCGCTCATGCCCGCGTAAGCGGGCATCCATCGGTCTTCGCGTAGATCAGCGAAACGCGTCCCTGGATTCCCACTGGAGTTCATCCCCGCGAAAGCGGGGATGGGAATGCACGAGGTTTTGCTCGATGCCTGGAACCAGACATCGAGACGGTGGTCAACGCGTAATTTCGGTGAATACGCTTTTCTGGAAGATTCTCGTTACGCGAGTCAAGCGAAAAATGCGGCAATGCCTCAGTTTGCATTTTTCCAGCGCGCGATGGCGTTTCCGAGGAATCCCAGAGGAAGCAGCGTGCATCCAAGAGCCGCGCTGATGAGATCGAGATAATGCCCAGGGCTGGTTGGCAGACCCCATCCCATAATGGGAAATAGTTTGAAGGCTTCGGCAACGTGCGTAAGCACAACCACGACCACGCAGCCCGCGCCGATAAGCTGCAAAAGCCGCCAGATTGTCACTTTGCGCCGCCTTCTGTTCGGGCCGCGTTCGGCGGTCGCGCTGTTTCAACCCTTTCATAGCTCTCGCTCGCACAGCCGTCTTGCGAGGTCGCGCGGTGACGATCGATGAACTTACCATGGTCGATCGTCACCAGCAGCGTGACCGGCTGCGGATCGGGGTTCATCGGCCCAACGACCATCGCTTTCACGCAGGCACTAAATCCTCGCCCCGCCATGCGGTGCGGCCGCGAAACCGCCACGGCGGTTGGATGCGCGGTAAAGAGCGTATCGGCACCCGCGCGGACCAATTCCTTGACGTCGGGCTCGGGCTCCGGCGCCGGAGGCTCCGTGCTCGGTTGCCGGAGAATCTTCGGCACGAAGGGTGGCGTACTGGTCGGCCATTTCGCAGCCCGCCAACAGCGCCGTGGCGCAGGCGAGGACGCTCATGGCGATCTTCATCGCAGGCATGGGGGGAAGCAGCCTTGGTCGGCAGGTTGGAAAGCGACTTTGCTGCCCAATGCCGCTTTTTTTGTGAGCGCTCAGCCCGGCCGCGTAGCGCGGTAAACCTTGCGCGCGGGAGGCGTGCGCCACTGGCAGCCGTACGGCCACGGCTCTTGCGGACAGGCCGAGGTGACCGGAGGAGGAGCGGCGGGCCTGAGCGGGGGGCGAACGAAGAGCCGATCGCTCTTGGCCGCGGCCGGGGCGGCGGGATCGGCGTTCGCCTCGGAATTGGCGGCGACGGCGGCGGCCGCAGCGGCGTCGCTCTTTACCTCCGGATTGGCGGCAAGCGCCGTCACCACGGCAGCGCCGATTGCAAGCGCGGTCACGCCAGCTGCAAGCCTGAAGACGGACATTTGACCACCCACCCAGCCGCCCCCGTGGCGCCGCGGACGCGCTCGGGGGTTCTGCGAGTTAGTCGCGGTGGCGAAACAAAAGGTTCACGTTCGAGGACGCGTTTTCCCGCCCATTTTTCCGTCAAAATGCGACATCCGGCGAGACCGGGGGCAAAAAGCGCTGCCGTCGGGGCGCAAAACGGCCGAAACCGGCCGCGGCAGGGCGGGGTTATGGCCGCAGGCCCCCAAACCTAGCGAGCGCTCGAGCATTGCGCGGAAGCCATTGGCGTAACCGGTCTGCGCGATCGGGTCGGCGCGGCGGCGTGATCGCAATCGGTAGAGTGGCGTCGCGGGTTTGGCGCACTCACGTGCCGCGCCCGGCGACCTCGAAACCGATCAGCACGCGTAGAACACGTTGAAAAAGTATCGCCGGTTCGACCAATCCGAATAGAGGCCGCCCTGCCCCCAAACACCGGAGGCCTCGAAGCCGAGATACCTTGCTTGTTGCGCGGCAGCTTGCGCCGCGTCCTGGCTCAAGAACGGCCCCATTCTGTAACTACAAGCGTCCGCCTTCGCCGGCGCGGCCAACCTCAGTGACAGAAACAAAGCCAATCCCAGGCCTAAGAGGAAATTTTTCGCCTTCATGACACGTCCTCCTCGTTGCCACCATCTCTTGGCCAAGGCTTCTCCATGCCCGGGCACGCCGCCAAATTACGACACGCGGTGACGGCGGCTGTGAACTGGCTCACAATGGGCCTGGTTATTTTTCGGCGTCCGACGCGCGCAAGCTTCGCGCTCACGCCAACCCCTGCTGCGAATATTCGATGCGGCGGTGAAAACCGGTTTGCGTCGCCTTGCGGTCGAGGGTGAGCGCGAGGTAGCGGAACGAGTCGGCCGCGTGCGAGGTCCAGTCGTGCACCGGCTGCGGCCGCAACGCCCGCAGCTTGTCGTCGTATGCGGCGCGGTAGAGCTTGAGCGCATCGATCCCGCGCGCGCATTTGTTCGCGTCGAACCAGCATTTCGGCAAGAACACACGCACCGCGTTGATGCCGTCCTCCACCCGATGCAGCGGGGCAATGCTGATGTTCTTGAGGCCCAAGCTTTCGAGCACCTCGAGTCGGCTCTTGCCGGTGCCGAGCTCCTTGGCCTGGGCGTCGTGCGGCACGACGTGCCCGGCATAAACGTAAGGCCGCGCGCCGATCTCCCTGACGTAGTGGCCGAGATCGACGCCGGAGGCTTCGTAGTAGTCGATGATCCTGATCTCGCGCCCGATCACCTGCGCGAACCAGATCGCGGTCGCGTCACGGATGCCGAGGTCCCAGGACGTCCACACCAGCGCGGCCGGATCGTAGGGCACGGGCGCGATGCGCCGATCCTGCTCGGCGCACGCCATCAGCTTGCCGTAGTAGGAGCCGACGACCGCGGCGTCGAAGGAGCATTCGAACTCCTGCGCGTATTGGTCCTCGCTGAGATCGCGCTTGGCGAGCGCGAGCTCGCTTGCGGGAATGAGGCCGGTCTCGCTTGCCTTGAGCATGAGGGAAAACCAATCCTGTTCCGACTGCGAGCGCCGCCACAGCTCGAAGAAGGCATTGCGGCCCTTGGGCGTGCCGATGAAGACCGCCCAGCCCTGCCGATCGGCCAATGCCGGCCGGATGATCTCCGACCACACGCGCGGATCCATGTCGGCGTATTCGTCGAGCACGATGCCGTCGAGGTAGATGCCGCGCAACGCATCGGCATTGTCGGCGCCGTAGAGCCGCACCTGCCCGCCGTTGGTGTAATCGACGCGCAGCTCGGTTTCGTGTGCGCTCGCTCCGATCGCGCGCAGCGGTGCCATGGCCGCGCGCAGGTAGTCCCACGTCGCCGCCTTCGATTGCTTGAGGAAGGGCGAGAGATAGGCGAAGCGCGGCCTAATCTTGTTCGATTGAGTCGCGCCGAGTTGCAGGTCGTGGATGCAGGCCACCGTCTTGCCGGCGCGGCGGTGCGTCACAATACAGGCGAAGCGCTCGGTCCTGTCGTGGAAGGCGACGAACTGAGCGCGCGGTGCGTAGTCGATGACGAGCTCGGGTGCTGGCATGGGAGCGTGTTTCGCCAACCTGCGCAGGGTGGGTTAGACGCCAAAGCGCGTCGAAGACGCGCTGGCGCCGTCGTAACCCACCGTGACTGCGTTGCGAGTTGATCGGTGGGTTAAGCGCCTCCCGCGCTAACCCACCCTATGATTGGCCGGCATCACATTAGCCCGCCATCGCCCCCGCGCGGGGCATCCCGCGACGCCGGCGTCGTGGGGGGCCCATATATTGCAGAGGCCGGTGATCATGGGTGCCCGCTTTCGCGGGGACGGCATCTTCGGCATTCAGTGGACGCGGATCGTTTCGGTTTTGACGGGGACGCGCGGCGTCGCGTTGTCTGGCACCGTGTAAACGTGCATGCAGGTGGTCGGGCAAGCATCGCGAGCGCTGCCGGCGAGCGAGGGGCCGAGAATGTGTTTGCGCTCGGCCCGCTCGCGAACGAGCAGATCGACGAGGCTTTGCTCTTCGAGCGGCAGAGCAGGATCGAAATAGCGATCGAGCGCCGGGACGTAAACGAGAACACGGTCGACCGGATCGGCCGGCGCCGTTGTCGCTGAAACGAGTTCGGCATCGATCCCGTTGCCGCGCAGCAGGTTGATCAGCAAAACCGCGGGCACGCTGCAGTCGTCGCGCTTGCCCTCGGCGGCGGGCGAGTTTGCGGGCTGCCGCCGCAACCCGGCAAAGGCCGTGAGCAGCGCGTTTGCGTCGGATGTGCGCTTGATGCCGAGCGCTTCGGCCTGCTGCCGGCATACATCGGAGAAAAATGCCGCGCGAATGAGCTGCGTGTCGACTATGGTCGCGGCCAGCCCCGGAGCCGTCATCGCAAGGCAAAGGGCGAGAATCGCAAAGATCTTCAGAGGCATGCTTTCCCCCCTTCAACAGTCGGTTCGGCCCGCTCTTGCCAATCTTTCGGCCACAACGGCCGAGCGCCGACCGCGGCCATAACCCAGCGGGCTGTCGCCTCTGTAGCCGACAACGCCAACCAAATCATCTAGCATGAACGGCGAAGTTATTTTTGCGATGTTGTCAACTAGGTAACGCATTGCCTCTATCCTTAAGCCCTGGTTATCCAAACTCAGATATTCTCCGGTCAATTCCGTCATGACCCTCCCCTGCTCGTACATCGTCTGCAAAACAAGCGCCCTATACTCCTGCAACTCCGCCTCGACGAAGGCCACCGGCTTCAGATTCAAGATCTCAAATATGGTCGCGAGTTCGTTTGGATCGAACTCCGGCTCCGTCGAATCGTACTTTGCCAATAGGTCATAATGGCTGCTGTCGAGCATGGCGAAAGGCCCTCTTAGAGGTCACAAGTAACAGTACCAACGCGGGCCAGTTGCTGTCGCGGCTCGCCGATGCGACGTTGTGGCAGACCAGAGCGCGGTGAAGATCGTCAAAGATGCGTCCTCCCGGTTCAACGCTCGGTTCGACCAACTCTTACGAATCTTTCGGCCACAACGGCTGAGCGCCGACCGCGGCCATAATTCAGTGGACTGTCGGCTCTGTGGCTAACCGTCCCAAGTATGCTGTCCAGCATAAAGGGCGATTTTATTTTTGCGATGTTTTGCACGAGATAGCGCAGAGCCTCTACCCGCAAGCCCTGGTTATCCAAATTCAGATATTCTCTCAGCTCGGTCAGCAATTTGCTCTGCTCGTAAAGCGCTTGCACGATCGAGGTTCGATATTCTGGCAATCGGGCCTCTGTGAAATGGCTGAAATTCAGATTCAAAACGCCACATACAACGGCCAATTCATTGGCATCAAAATCTATGCTCTCCGACGACTCATATTTCGCCAGCAACTCATAGTGGCGTCGCTCAAGCATCGATGTCTCGTCTCAGGCTAAAACGGCCGCAGAGGGCAATACCAGTCCGGCCAAGTACCATCAAGTAAGCACATGTTGAAGCAATCTTGGCACCGCTTTCCATTAATGAGCTGGCCGAAGCTATGGAGATCATTGCAGTGCACGTAGTGGTCCAAACAGTGAGCCCTGTTGGTAGACCTGCTTGCGGCAGGCGTCGGGTAATTGCCAACCCCCGCCTCTGTTTCTGCTTGCAACCCATTCGGAATCGCCGGTGCCATGCCGGCGCCGGTGAGGAATTGTCCAAGCAGGCTCGTTGGCTTGGCCGGTGGGTAGCCCGAGGATCCGTTGGCCGGCTGCCCCAGTTGTCCGAGAATTCCGGTGTTCGCAGCCGGAGGTGGCCAGGTTGACCGACCTTGACTCGACGAGCCGTCACTCGGCTGGGCGTATGCCGACGATGTTTCGAAACTCATGCTAAAAGGAGGAACCGCCGTAACGGTCTGCCACCAGTACGGACTCCACTGTTCCCGCGGATTATTCATCGGACTGCTCCATATTGATATTGACCGCTTGCATCGCGAAAAGACGCACGCGCGGTCGACGCCCCACCGACCTTGTGGGGGGGTGGCCGTCCGCGCGTGACAAGCGGTGCGCTTTAGACAGGCGACGCGTTTCAATGGAGAAGGAGCTGCGCCCCGACGAGCCGTGGCGCAGGCGATCATTCCGCGCCGATGCCCCGTCGAAGACACGGCCGCGCCGGACGGCAATCAACGCGTAGTTTTGGTGAATACGCTTTTTTGGAAGATTCTCTTTACACGAGTCAAATGAAAAATGTTTCGTGTCGAACACGGCGAGGATGGTCGGTGTGGGCCGTGGAACCGCGCTGCCATCCGCCAGCAGTCCGAAAACCGGCGCGCGCGAGCAAGATAAACATCTGTTCATCCAGAAAGATTTTGCCGCGCGCGGAAACCGGACAGGCGCGGTCGGATTGTCTCTTGGGGAGAAACTTCCTCAGGAGAAAAAGATGCGAACACTTGCAATGATCCTCGGGGCCGCGGCGGCCTTCGCCGTCGCTGCCCCGGCCTCGGCCGATCCGGCCGCCGGCCGCGTCCAGCTCGCGCAAGCGCAGGACGCGCAGTCGGGGTCGGGCATGGGTGCGAGCCAGCAGAGCAGTTCCGGCAAACGCGACAGCGGCGCGGCGGCGACGCGCAATTCGCAAGGCGGCTCACAAGGCAGCGGCGCGGCGGCACGCGAGTCGAATGGCGGTCGGACCACGATGCGCGGCGAGACGCAAGGCAGTAGCCGCACGACGGTCCGCGCGCGCTCCGGCGGCGATCGCGTGGCGGTCCACGGCCGCGGCCATACAACGGTCGGCATGCGCTCCGCCGCGAGCGACGACGCCGTCATCATCAAGCGCAAGAAGGCCCGCCGTTACGTTTACAGCGAGCCCTCGACCGTGATCGTCAAGAAGCGGCGCTACGCGAGGTACCACGAGCCGTCGCGCGCCGTCATCGTCAAGAAGCGGCACGCCGGCGTAGCGGTCGACAACGGAGTGTCGACGCGGACGAGCGTGCGCAGCCGGACGTCGACCGCAGGCGGCGGCTCCAAGACGATGCGAACCGGTGCAAGCGCGAGCGAACGCTCCGGTCAAGGCAATGCCGGCGCCGCTTCGTCGACCGAGGGCCGTGCGCCCGGCGGCGCGCGCTCGGGCGGCGCGAATAGCGGCCGATCCGCGCCGTCAAGCGGTGCGAACCAATCGCCGAGCGGCAAGCAGTAAAACAGCCGTTCGATTCAGGCACTTTCTCGCGCGGCGGCGATCCCGCCGCGCGAGCCGCTTGGCATTTCGGCGGATCCCGATTTGCGCCAGATTTTGCGACGGAGCCGACGGGGACTTCGCCGTCCTCAGTACACCGTCTTCAGTACATGGGCCGATAGTCCCCGAACGACGGCTGGTAGGCGAAATTCGCCGGAGGGTCCTGCTGTTGCGGGCGCACTGGCCGCGCGCGAGGCGGGCGCTGCGCCTTTACTTGTTCCTTTACTTGGGGCTTGGCGTTCTTCACGTCCGGCAGCTGCGGCGCCGATGCGGCGATCGGCGCCGATGCGCCGACTGTTTCCGGCTCCGGCGCCACCACGGCAGCGGGCGTGATCGCTTCGCGCTCCAACGTCAGCGGCATAGTGTAAGTCATGACCGTCCGTGGCGGTGGCTTGTAGCCGGCGAGACCAGGGTTCGCCACCCGGGTTGGCTGCATCGAGTAGTACAATGCGAACGCAATACATCCGGCGCCCGCGCAGTACACGCAGAAAAGTTTGGCAAGCGCGACCGCTACGCCGTCCGGATCTCGTTCTGAAGAGCGCCGCATGCACGCCCAACGGAGCGAAAGCGCCTTTCGTTCCAGGTGAGCGGAGTCATTTTCAAGTCGTCGGTTCTACTCGGACGCTTTGCCGGATACGGAATCGGCGCTGCTTGTCATCCGCTTATCCCTTCAATTCGACTTGATCGTTCTTCCAAACTTTATGCTTCTTCCGAGATGGCGGGGCGATCGCGGCAGTCGCCTCGTTTTCGCACCGCAAGCATAAACAAGCGTAAAAAAAACCGCCGCGGGGAAGAACCCGCGGCGGCGTTGCGGCCGCCAGGCGGAAGCGAGGGTCACCTTCCACCCGGCCAGCTTGCGAAATCTTTTCACCAAATGGATGTGGCTGTCGGTGCGCTTTGCGACTCTGGAACCCGGAAATTATCGACCGCTCGCCCCTCACATCGCCACGCAATCAGTGTGAGGCCATTAGCGATCTCAAGCCCGCACCGGTAGCGGGAGAGGCGCTTGAGGTTCTCCAGCCAACTCACGCCGTTCGGGGGCATTTAGCGCGACCTCTTGCACATTCCGGAGTGAGATCGTGGGTTCCCCGCTAGGCGACGGAGAGCCCGCCTCGGCCGAAACCCAATCGGCGCGCCACCCCGCCAGGAGAGTTTCCCGCTCCGGCGGCGACTTAATCAGTACGCCATAAACGCACAACGGCATACGCTACGACCTGCAAACTCGCGACTGTCGACCGCCAACTGGGGCGGCCTACTTCTTCGGCTGCTCGGTGACCCTCGATAGCGTTTCTGCAAATTCATAGCTGTGGGCCAGAGTCAGCCAGCGATGCTCCATTTCAAGATATTCCTCGATCGCAGATGTGCTCAGGGCAGTTTTAGACAATCGCTGGCATTCCTCCGCACGGCGAAGGCACTCGCGGATTTCCTCGCTGAGATTCTGAAGCATGACTCGCCCCCAAGGCTAGTATAGGCGGGAGCGCGACCGGTCTCTCAGCCACCGATGCCCGTGGGGTCGTAATCGGTGATGCGCGAATTCTAGGGCCGAATGTTCCCTGGCTATGTGCGGCATGCGACTCACCGCGCACTTTTTCTTCAAATCAGTGCGGGTGGTTTACGGTTAGGCTGATACTTGGCGGCGTGGCGGGGCTAAAGGCCGCCCGGTGGCGTGCCGAGCGGCCCTTTGCTCAAACAGTCCGACGGTGACGGCGACGCGATTGGGCTTCTAGTCGCAACGGCGCTCCCTGCGCGTGATCATGCGACCATCGTCCCGTTCGATCCTGGTTGTCACCGTGCGGCAGTGTTGCCGTGGGCCGACGGTGACGCCACCCGGGCCGACGCCGACCGTAACGTCCGAGTCATGCCGCCGACGGTCCCTGTAGTCGCGATCCCGCCCAACCTGAACGTCGATGCCTTGGGCCATCTTTAGATCTTGCTTTAGATCTTGGGCCTTGGCCGGAACGGTGCCGACAAGCAGCGGGGATGTCATGAATACGGCCCCGGCTGCCGCCAGAGCGAAAGCGATCTTTAGCATGTGCGAACTCCTCCCTTGAGGTTTTATTACAGGCAACGGGGACCAATCCGGAAAGGTTCCACTTCCGTGCTGTTCGCCAAGTTCGACCGTCTCACGCGCAACGCCGATCTTCTTCGCTCGCTTGCGGCCAGCCAGGGCGACGACCCGTGCCAAGCTGAGCACGATCCCGACGGACTAAGGGCCGCCCGGTGGCGTGCCGAGCGGCCCTACAAGGAAGAGCCCCGCTCCGGGCGGGGCTAAGGCTGACGGAGTGAGACACTTGAAGTCTCCTGTCTCACCCTCCGCCCCAATGCACAACACCGCATTCGGTTCCGGCAAATCGTCCATTGTCATAGGCACTGCACGGTGGCCCGCGGCCGCAGCAGCACCTGCTCGCTCACGACGGCGGTGCGGCTCTCGGCGATCGCATAGCCGCTGCGCTCCGCGAGCGGCGCGAAGCCTTCCAGGCCGCGCGCAAACAGCCGGAATCTCGTCTGCGCGATCATCCGCTTGCGCACCTTGCTCGAGCTCGTGACCGAGCCGGCGACGATCGGCACGCTGGCCCGCGCCAGCGCGGTGAGGTTGGCGACGACCGCGTCGTCGGTGCC
>Ga0306919_10001489_pt1 | contig 11265 bp, 9 predicted proteins | sample flu12Cox44000172_FD_203764 | JGI IMG/M metagenome (GOLD analysis project Ga0306919, IMG submission 203764) | Lab enrichment of tropical soil microbial communities from Luquillo Experimental Forest, Puerto Rico - flux4day.12C.oxic.44.000.172 (v2)... | ecosystem: Environmental > Terrestrial > Soil... | reverse complement strand
TGACGACTTATGGTCGGAGCAGTGGGTTTTGTGTCGATCCAATTGAAAAGAAACCGCTAAACCATTTCCTGCCCGGAACGAGCGTGCTCTCGTTTGGCACTGCGGGATGCAATCTCGGCTGCAGGTTTTGCCAGAACTGGGACATCTCCAAAGCGCGCGAATGGGACAAACTGTCCGATGCCGCATCGCCCGAGCAGATCGCGCTGGCGGCGCAGCAGCTCGGGTGCCGGTCGGTCGCATTCACTTACAACGATCCGGTGATTTTTGCCGAGTACGCGATGGATGTAGCGCAGGCGTGCCGCGAGCGCGGAATCCAAGCGGTGGCAGTAACCGCGGGCTATATCACCGATGAAGCGCGCCCTGAATTTTACCGCAATATGGACGCGGCGAACGTCGACCTTAAAGCCTTCGGCGATGCTTTTTATCGCAGTGTTTGTTTTGCACGGCTCGGTCCGGTCCTGGACACGCTAAAATATCTGCGACATGAAACGAGCGTGTGGCTCGAGGTCACGACGCTACTAATTCCGGGCGAGAACGATAGCGACACTGAGCTGCATCGCGCGACTGACTGGTTCGTGGAGAATCTCGGTCCGGATGTGCCGTGGCATTTCACAGCGTTCCATCCTGATTTCAAAATGCTCGACAAACCATACACGCCTATGGCGACGCTCAACCGCGCCCGTGAAATCGGTCGATCAAAAGGCCTGCGCTACGTTTACACCGGAAACGTGCACGACACCGTTGGCGGCAGCACGTGGTGTCCCGTTTGCGGCGAACTACTCATCGAGCGCGACTGGTACAAGCTTGGCGAATGGAATCTCGTAAAAGGTAGATGTCGATCTTGCGGTTACAAGATCGCCGGGCGATTTGAAGACGAACGCGGCCACTGGGGCGAGCGGCGTCTGCCGATTAGGCTCGCGCTAAACTGACCGCAAAAGCTATACCGAATTTCTCACGGTCGTCTTCTACGGTCTGGAATTTTTAAACTGCAAAACGGTGCAATTCTGCGTAACGCGTCGCAAACGGGCTCGTTAGGCTCACTTACGAAAAACACGCTACGCAACGCTATGAAAAACCCGCGCAATTTGTTAGGCTGGAATTACAAATCAGATGGCGACCTGTCTGGTTCTCTCAGAACGGATGAGGCGCGATAGACCTTGTCGCCCAGTTTAAGGCAATAGAAGAGGCCCGACCCCAAAGTCCATAAGACCAAAGGCCAAGGTGCCACCCACACACTTCTTAGTCACCATAGGAGCCGATGCGGGCAAAGGATGTCTGTAAAAATTAAGGAAAGGCGCGGAAATATGGTACCAACGATCACTCAGAGCGGTGCGCTCTATTTTGTGCAACACAAGGGGACCGTCCCCGGGACACGACGGCGGCACGGCGCAGTGCCAAGGATTTGGAATTTTAGGATTAAATCTGTGCACCCACAGCTGCCGCAAATTCGATTGCCACGGACGGTGTTCTATCACGACGACGACGAATTGTTGAGCTAGAACGCCAGACGAAACGCCGTCGCAGAACCCCGATGAGGAAATCCAAATGGCTTGAGTCTCTGTTTTTTGCCGGAGCGGCATCTGCTCGGTCCTAAAAGCGCGGGGACCGATCAACGCCTTTTCACGAAGATCGCGCCCAGCAACTGGTGCGGCGGCGGCAAGTCCGATCGAGCCGGGACAAGCCCCGCTGTTGTCTCTGTTTCTTTGACCAACCACGTGTCCACCTCGAAGTTTGCCTTGAGGTAAGACAAGCTCCACTCGGTGAAGAATTGATCGGTCCCGGCACTGAAGAAAAGACCGTTCGGCACATAGACCGCGGCCGCCGGCGAATTCCGTTGGATTTCCTCGGTGGTCGCAATCTGCTTCTCGCGAACGTTCCGATACGGTCCGTAGAGCGGGAAAAGGAAAATATAGCGCGTCGCGGAAACACGCTGAGCGTAAAACAACAATTCCGGTTCCGCCCCAAAAGCGAAGATGCGCTGTTCGGCCGACGTAACCGTCGCGATCCGCTCAGCGAATGTCGGCATTTCGGCGAAAAAATTTCCGGGATAGATTTCTCTCACTGCGTCCGCAGGTGAGTAGCTAAACCAAAACGGCCAAAGCGTTTTCAGCGGTAGAATCGTGACAAACATGATCAGCGCCGCGCGCGGAATCCACGAGTTTTTGCAAAGATTCAGTTCACTCAGCCACGCGGCGCCAGAAGCAGCCAGCAACGCTATCGGCGGCATCCATTGTTGAAAATAATGAGGGAAGAAATAGCCGCTCGCGCTGATGCCGATCGCGCTCGTGATTAACCAACCTGGAAGAAAAACGATCCGCTCGCCTTTTTGTGTCACAATCAGCGCGACTAATCCGGCTCCAGAGAAAATCCAAACCAGCAGCTCAGTTGGCGCAAGCCTGGCCAAAGTTTCTGCGCAGAAATGGAATCGGTCCGACCAGGTCATCGCGCCGATGTATTCCAAATTGTGCGTGAAAACATTCTGGAAGAACTCGCTTAGCCCGCCACGGATCCAAAAGTAGATCGAGACGCAGCCGAGAATCGCCATTAGACCTGCGGTGGATAAACCCGCGAAGAGAAATGCTTCGCGCCCGCGCTTTTCGGAAGGTGCTAAAACCGGATAAAGCGCGAGCAACAAGAGCCAATTCACGACCGCGACCTGTTTGAAACAGATCGCTACCCCGATCAGCGCACCGCAAAGCAAGATCGACAACGTGCGGAGATCAGGATCCTCAACCGATTTGAAAAATGAGATCTGTGACAAGATCAGCGGAAGCAGCATAAAGATTTCTGTGTTGGCCGCCGTCCCCTGAACCCATGGATCTGCCGACAGCAGAACGAAGAGCGTCGCGGCGCAGAACGCCCAAAAACAATTCATGAAGCGCAGCCCGAGAAAAAACAGCGCGCAAGCCGACGTCGCCGAAAACAAAAATGCTGCGAAGTGGACGGCGCGAATCGGATTCATCGGCAGCGACAACGCCGCACGGTAGACCCAGAAAATCGCCGGTGGTTTCTGATCGACCCAATCGCGATACGGCAGTTCGCTATGACCAAGTCGCCACGCGATGTAGGCGTATTCGCCTTCGTCGCGCTCAAATGGAACTCCGAGCAGGGGAATTCTCACCGCCCCCGTGATGAGCACCAGACCCGCGAAAAATAGGATCGTTTGTTTGATCGGCAACCGTTTCCGCAAAACGCTGGCGCTTTCGATCACCGCGAGCGCGAGGTCACTCGGAGCGGCTCAGCTGTTTCCAAATTTTTGATCACGGTGCTGAGATAAACGGATTGCGGGTAAAATGGCTTGTATTTCGTGATCTCGGCGCGGTTCAACACTTTGAACCCGTAGCGCTCGAACATTTGTTCGCCCCGCCGGCTTTCGAAAGTCACGATCTGTCCGTAAACGCGTTTTTCGCCGCAGCGATAGAGATAACTCAAATAGGCGCTCATCAACGCGCGGGTGGTCGACATTTTTCGCGCGTCGGGAAGAAGATTGACGTGAAAATGTGGAACACGCCGTGGCGCCGCCGGCACCTCGCGCCAACCATTCACTAAAATCCATCGAACAAACCGCCGCGAGACGGCGTTGTAACGAAAGTAGCGAGTGAGCGCTTTCAAAAAGAGCGAGACATTTTGCCAGAACGAATAGAGCTGGTTGCGGAGCGGCTTGCGCGAACCGAGAAGATACCCGCGGATCTCACCACCAACCTCGATCACGAAAGAGGATTCCGGTTCCCAGTCGGTGTAGTAAGTCGTGAGGAAATCGGCGAACAATTGCCGATCTTCGTAAACCGGATCAATCGGCGCTCCCAGAAATCCCGTATCGCAGCACAATCGCCGCACGGCCTCCCGGTCGATTTTCCGAAAACTGCGGATCGTGAATGACTTCTGGTCGCTCATTTTGCGGGATGTCCTTTGTAGTTTGCACAGACCTCGCAGTAAATGCAAAAAAGCCGCTCGAAGACGCGCGGCCACGCGTGCAGTTGTGCTATGCGCTCGGCAGGTTCCATCCCCAACGTCGACAAGTCTTCGGCCGCAAACCGCCCGATCGCTTCGGCCAAAGCTTCCGGAGAATTTTCGAGCGCCCAATCGTTCTGCTCATGAAAGATCAGATCATCCATCGCGCTGCCGCGAATGCCAACCACGGGCGTGCCGCAAGCCTGACTCTCCAACGCGACCAGTCCAAATGTTTCTTGAACGCCGGGATGAACGAAAAGATTGGCCGTTTGGTAATAACGCGCGAGGTCTCGCGGCGCGGCGCAATATTTGATCCACGACACGTTGTTGCATCGCGTTTGCAGTTTGCCGAGTTGACTTCGCTCCGGCCCGTCACCGATCACGAGCAAGTGAAATTCGTTTGGGCGGCGATGCTGTAAAATCTCGAATGCGCGAAACAATCGGGCCGTATTCTTTTCTTGCGCCAAACGCCCGATATAAAGCAAAAGCTTTCTCCCCGATTCGATGCCGAGCGACTTGAGCGTTGCTTCGCCATGTGATTTGTCCGGCCGGAAGATGTCGATGTTAACGCCGAGACTCAGAACCCGAACATTATTTACGCCCCAATCGCGAAGCACGTGTGCCAATCGGTCCGACGCGACCAGCGTTGCCGCGTGTTGATTGTAAAGTTTGCGGACGTAAGCGCGGGAAAGCTTCATCACACGGCGCGTCGCAGTTTTCCCCAACAACTTTGCCCAGTAGCGCAGATAGGCTTCGGGAAAATGCGAATGATAAAACCCGATCACCGGAATTCTGAGTGATCGGCCGATTTTCACTGCTCGCCAGCCAAGGTGATAAGGATCTCCCGATTCGATGATGTCGGGCCGTTCGCGCTTCAAGATTTCTTCAACGGCCCGCAAATTCAGGAGCGCGCGATATTGCGCCGTGCGCGAAACCAGCGGCGATCGAATCGTATAAATGCGGGAGCGTGCATGTTTCCGGACGGCACTCTTGGACCCTGGAACAACGAGCACATGCTTGTCGTTCGGCGCATGCCGCTGGATGTAGTCGATCTTTTCGTGGAGATATCGCTTCACCCCGCCGCTCACCGGCGAGTAGAACTGGGTAATATCGCAAACCTTCAAGATCGATAATCGACCGCGCGCGAATCAGCTCCCCGATTCCAATTCGCTGATGTAGCGTTCTGCCTCGATCGCTGCGGCGCAGCCAGAGCCGGCCGCGGTGACGGCTTGTTTGTAAACGCGATCTGCGACGTCGCCGGCGATGAAAACGCCCGGGTGTTTACTTTGCGCCAGATTCCGCACAATCAAGTAACCTTCCGGATCGGTCTCGAGTTTACCTTGGTACGCTTTCGTGTTCGGATCGTGGCCGACCGCAACGAACACGGCCGCGATATCGAGCTCGCGCTCCTCGTTCGTCTTCACGTTGCGCAAGCGAATCGCGCACATCTCCCCTTTTCCGTCCGAGATATATTTCGTCACCACCGTGTTCCAGATCGGCTCGATCTTTTGGTTCGCGAACACGCGCTCCTGCATGATCTTCGACGCGCGCATCTGGTCGCGGCGATGAATCAGGTAAACCTTCGAAGCAAAGCGCGTCAGGAAGAGCGACTCCTCCGCGGCTGAATCGCCGCCGCCAACCACCGCGACGGGCGCATTTTTGTAAAATGCGCCGTCGCACGTCGCGCAACTCGTTAGGCCGTGACCGATCAGCTTCTCCTCGTCCTCCAAACCGAGGTGTCGAGCGGAGGCGCCGCTCGCAATGATCAGCGCCTGTGTATCCAACCATTCGTCGTCAGCTTTCACGCGCACGTGTTTGTTGCTCAGGTCGAAACTAGTCACCTCGGCGTACGAGAATCGGGCGCCGAATTTTTCAGCTTGTCGGTGCATGTTGAGGATCAACTGCGGACCGTCGATTCCGTCCGGAAAGCCCGGAAAATTCTCCACCAGCGTGGTGGTTGAAAGCTGCCCGCCCGGCTGGCGGCCTTCCAGAACGAGCGGATTCAGGTTCGCGCGCGCGGCATAGATCGCAGCTGTCAAACCGGCGCAGCCGCTGCCAACGACGATTACTTTTTCCACAAATCAATCTAGCACAGGGCGCAAGTGGAACGCATCTCTGTCCACAGCTAATTTCCGCGATGCCTGAGCTGGCTGAGGTCGAATGGTTTCGCAAACAATGGAATCCCGGACGTGGCGTGGAGATTGTCAATTTTAGCTTGCACGCGCGGAACCGGGTCTTTCGCGGCGAGAACGTCCACGACCTCCAGCAAAGATTAATCGGCAAGAAGCTACTAAGCTCGCACGCGCGCGGAAAACGGATGCTTTTCAAGTTCTCAGGGGAGAACTGGCTCGGAATTCACTTGGGCATGACCGGTAAGATCCGCGTCGAGCCGGCGGATTATCGGCCAGCCAAGCACGATCACCTCGTTCTTTTTCAACGCGATCGCGCGCTTGTCTTCACCGACTCGCGACGATTCGGTCGCGTCCGATTTCATCACGGCCCTGAGGAACCTGATTGGTGGAAGAGTCCCGCGCCCGAAATCATTTCGTCCGAATTCGATCAAGAATTCACGGATCGCTTTCTGCATCGACATCCGAGAGTGCCGATCAAAGCTGCGCTGCTGATGCAAAACGGTTTTCCGGGAATTGGAAACTGGATGGCCGACGAAATTCTCTGGCGCGCGAAAGTTTTGCCGTCGAGGCGAATTCAAAGATTAATGGCCCACCATCGCGCAGAACTTTTCCGCGCAACAAAATTCGTCGTGCGCCGAGCACTCGAAACACTTGGAAAAGACTTCTCCGATCCGCCACGGAAATGGCTAATTCACCAGAAATGGAAGGCTAACGGCATCTGCCCCGTTCATCGTAAGCCGCTTCGCCACGCCACTGTCGCCGGCCGCACAACTTCGTGGTGCCCGCGCTGTCAGAAGTAACCGCGCAAGTTACGAAGTGATGTGCACCGCGATCTTGTGGAAGCCGGTGACGCCGGAGAACGGGCTGCGGTCCTCTTCGAATTCCTGGACCTCGCCTTCGCCGTCGGTGGCGCGGACGACGAGGGTGTAATCGTCGGCGTCGTCAGGTTTCCAATCGTAACTCCAGAGGGCCCAGGTTAGTTTTGTTCCAGGATAAATAATTTTCGCGTCGCTCCAGCTTTCGCCATCATCATCGCTGATCTCGACGCGCGAAATTCCGCGATCGCCGCCGAACGCGATGCCTTTGACCACAATCGGTCCGCGCAACTGGCCTAACGAAAAGCGCGATTCGTGATCGGGCATATCGATTCTCGATCTTGTCGGTGTGATGAAGTCTGGGCCCCAGCCTTGCGTTTCGTAAAAACCCTTTGCATTCGCGCCGGTCAGCTCGATGCGCGTGAGCCACTTGACATGTTTTTCGCCGAAGTAACCGGGCACGATCGCGCGCAACGGATAACCGTGTCGATGTGGCAAACCGACGCCGTTCATCCCCCAGGCGAGGATCGTGGTGGGCTCGAGAGCTTTCTCAATCGGAATCGTGTCGGTGTAATTGTCCGCGCCGTAGAGACGAACGCGTTGCGTTTCAGCGAGCGGCCCGGCCGGATCGAGCAGGTCGCCCAGCACGATGCCTTTCCAGACGGCGTTGCTCATCAATCCCGCGTCGAGTCCGTTACTAATGCACATCAGAGTCGTCTCCTGCTCGACGACGTCGAATGCGTTAAGGTCCTGAAATCGATAGGTCTTCGGATTTTGGACGAAGCCGTCCACTTCCAAGTGCCAAAGATCGCGATTCACGCGCGGATCAATCACGTTCTTCGTCACACAATAAAACAAATCGTTCGGCGTAATTGGCCGAACGATGCGGCCTTTGTATTGCGTGCCGTCGTAACTGAACGTCGCCGCGCGATAAAGTTTTCGGATCAACGCAGCGCCACCCCCCGCCAGCAGCACGCCTAGTCCACTCAAGATCAATGCTCGGCGTCCGATTGCCGGAGTGAATTCACCGCCCGTTCCGGATTTTGGTCGCGTGAGAAAATGAAAACTGGCGACGAGGGTGCGCTCAAAAACCAAAACGCTGAGCGCGAATCCGATCAGCGTAATTGCGCCACCAGACGCAATGGGGAAGCCGACATAGCTCGTGCCCAGCACTGGCCAAAGAACGATCGCAACGGCCATGATCGGCAAGAGAACAAAGATCGACATCGTCAAAGGCGTGACCAGCCGCTGCGGATTGCGTTGCACAAAGAGACCGAAAATTCCGCCGCCGAGGATGCTCACTAACAATTGGCCGGCGATTGTCGAACCGACGCCGAGTTGTTTGAGATGATTATAACCTCCCACGCGGCCCATCAGCGCGAGAAATGGTCCCGGCTTAATGAAAACAGAAAGTCGATCGCCGATAAGCGCGAGCGGCGTCGCGACGCCGAAGCAAGCGAGCAACAACATGACGACCGTCATCGCGATTCCGGCGACGAGTCCGGCGAGCAATCCCGCCGAGAGCGCCTTCATTTTGCTCATCGAGTATCAATGTTACCCGGATTGAAACGCGATGCGCAAGAACGTCGCGGTAATTCGCGCGCCGGCTACAACCGTTCCGTGCAACGTTCCGGAAACCTTTGAGACTCCGCCGGCACGACAGCGGTGATTTACCGGCACTTCGAGAATGCGCAGACCGGTGCGCGCGGCCTTCATCTGCATTTCCAAGTTCCAGCCGTAAGTTTCTTCGCGCATCGAAAGTTTCTCGAGTGCGTCGCGGCGGATCGCGCGAAACGGGCACATGTCGGTGTAGCGCACGCCGTATAAAGTCGAGATTAAGCAGCCGGAGAGTTTGCCGGCGAAGATTTGCTGGAGATTCATGCTAGCGGGTTCGCGTTTTCCGCGGGTGCGTGAACCGATCACGAAATCGTAATTCTCAGCTGCGATCGGATCGACCAGCTGTGACATGAATTCGGGGCAATCGCTACCATCGCCATCGAGAAAAACGACGATCTCGCACTGCAGCGCGAGCGCCGCGACCCCAGCAGCACACGCGCGACCGTACCCGCGCGGCGCGGTCACTACTCGCGCGCCCGCTTCACGCGCCCGGTCGGCGGTTCGGTCATCGCTGCCGTTATCGACCACGATAATCTCGCCTGGAATTCTTGTCCCGAAGCATTCGCGAACAACTCCGGCGATCGGTTCCTCCTCATTCAGCACGGGAATGACGACTGAGACCTTCATCGGAGCACGAGCCGCGCAGTCGCGAAATAAAGCACCAGCGCGCAAATGTCAGCGAGCGCGAGGGTGATTGGCCCCGCGGCGATTTTTGGATCGAGTCTTAGCCGATGCAGCAGCGACGGAATAGCGAGCCCGAAAAGGCACGCGGTAGTTAGCGAGAGCGCGATGCTGCCGCCGATTGCGACGGCGGCACGCAGATCGTTCCGCCAAAGCATTACGATTGTGGCGACGATACTGCCGCACCCGAGTCCAATTAGAATGGCTGTCATAAATTCGCGTCGAAGTGCGCTGGCAAACCAGCGCCACGTCACAGGTGCGGATCGCAGCATTTGAATCGTGACGCTCATCGACTGCGCGCTAACGCTTTCATTGAGGCCGAGCACCATTGTGAGAAAAAATGCGACCACGAGGCTGCGCGCGAGCGTCGCTCCAAACGCATCGGCGAGGATCGCGCAAACCGTGCCTGCAGTCACCGTGACCAGCAGCCACGGAAAACGAAAGCGGAACACCCCCCACGGCGATGCACCACGGATTTGCTCAAGATGAAAGCCAAGAACTTCAAAGACATCGTCACGCACTGGCGCAGCTGGCCGAGGTTGCTCCTCGCGTTCACCCAAGATTTCTTCGGCAAACAGGCTGACATCGATTAGGCCGACGACGCGGCGTTGTTCGTCGACCACAGGAAAGGCGAGAAATTTGTAGAGCACGAAAAACTCGCATGCATCCAAAACGGTCGCGGTCGCGGGAATCGCGACGACGCGACGAACCATGATGTCGCGGAGCGGCGTTTCGAGTGGAGCCGTTAGCAATCTGCGTGTGGGCAAAACCCCGACGAGACGTTCGCCGGAATCCACCGCAAAGAAATAGATCACGCGCTCGCCGACGCCCTCGCAGCGAATCCGTTCGAGCGCCTGGCCGGCGGTCATGTCGGCCTTGAGGAGAGGAAAATCTTTCCGCGCGTGCTGGATGACTGGCGAGTTGAAATCGGCGATGCCGGCGACGTCAGGCATTCCCAACTCTTACTCGATGGACGATGCCTTTGCTCCTAAGAACTTGCTCCGCTTCGCTAAAGTAATCGCGGATGTCAGATTGAGAGCGGATCCAATCGATGTAGCGCTGAATTCCGGCTTCTACGTTGACCTGCGGCTTGTAACCGGCAGCGCGAATTTTTCTGGTGTCGCTCGTTAGGTGACGCATTTCGCCGGGACGAAATTCGCCACGCGTTACCGGCGCGATGTCGATCTTGAGCAACTCGGAAAGAATCTGCGCGACTTTGCGAATGGGCGTTCCTTCGCCGCTGCCGACGTTAATCGGCTGTCCGTCAAGTTTGTCCGTTTCGGCCGTGAGCAGATTCGCCCGCGCAATGTCTTCGACGAACGAAAAATCGCGCGTTTGTTCGCCATCCTCGTAAAGCACGGGCGGCAAGTTGTTGAGCAATCGCGTGCAGAAGATCGCGATGACGCCGGTATAGGGATTAAAAATCGATTGACGCGGTCCGTAGGTGCATGAGTAACGAAGCGCGACCGTGGGAGTGCCAACTTGTTTTCCCCAAAGCAGCACGAGCTTTTCCTGATCAACTTTGGTCAGACCGTAGACAGTCTCGCCGCCAACCGGAGCATTCTCCGGAGTTGGCGCGCTTTTCGTGATCGCGCCGCAAATTGGACAGTGCACTTGCCAGTCGCCTTTTCGCAGTTGTTCGACGGGCCGCACAGTTGGAAAAACGAGTCCATGTTTGGGACAGCTGCCGGCGCCTTCGCTGTAAACAGCTTGCGAGCTCGCGACGACAATCTTTTTAATCGGCAGATTCTTCTCACGAATGACCTCCAGCATTTGCGCGGTGCCGAGCGAATTGACATGAACGTATTTTGAGATCTCTGGCATGTAACCGCCGTAGGCCGCCTGGTGGAACACGACATCCACCCGGTCAAGCGCGGCGGTGATCGTTGAGCGGTCGCGGATGTCACCCTCAATGAACTCGGCACCGGGATTGATCCAATTCGGTTTGCCCCGCTTGTGCGTGTTGGGCTCCAGGTTGTCGAGCACGCGAACCTTCCAGCCTTCGCGCACCAGCAAATCAGTGACGTGCGATCCTATAAGACCGGCACCGCCGGTAACAAGCGCGTGCT
>Ga0306919_10001470_pt1 | contig 11315 bp, 9 predicted proteins | sample flu12Cox44000172_FD_203764 | JGI IMG/M metagenome (GOLD analysis project Ga0306919, IMG submission 203764) | Lab enrichment of tropical soil microbial communities from Luquillo Experimental Forest, Puerto Rico - flux4day.12C.oxic.44.000.172 (v2)... | ecosystem: Environmental > Terrestrial > Soil... | reverse complement strand
TCGCTGCCAGAGGCGTTGCACGCACGTTCCAGCACGTGAAACTGCGTCCGAACATGACGCTGCTCGACAATGCGCTGTTGGGAACATATTCGCGCACGCGATCGGGATTTCTCGCCGGCGCGATTCGGCTTGATCGCAACGAAGAAAAATCGGCGCAGTTCGAGGCTTTCCAGCAGTTGAAGCGCGTCGGCCTCGGCGAAAAGGCCGCCGAACTCGCGGGCAATCTCCCGCTCGGTCAACAGCGTCTTCTGGAAGTCGCGCGCGCGCTCGCCGCCGACCCCGTTGTGGTCATTCTGGACGAGCCGGCAGCCGGCCTGCGCAGCCTCGAGAAGCAAATTCTGTCTCAGCTGCTGCGCAGCTTGCGCAACGAGGGCATGACGATTGTTCTGGTCGAACACGACATGGAATTCGTCATGAACCTCGTCGACCGAATCGTCGTGATGGATTTTGGTTCGAAGCTCGCGGAAGGTGTCCCTGCTGCCATCCGCGCCGAGCCGCGTGTGCAGGAAGCCTATCTTGGCGGTGTCGCATGACGGCCCTTTTGTCCGTCACAGATCTGCGCGTGAGCTACGGCAAGGTCGAGGCCGTGAGCGGCGTTTCGCTCGAAATGCAAGCCGGTCACATCGTCACCGTGATCGGCCCAAACGGCGCCGGAAAAACGACGCTGCTCGCAGCGTTGATGGGTCTTTTGCCGTCCAAGGGCGAGAGTTGGTATGAGGCGCAAGATCTTCGCATTCTGAGTACGGAAGAGCGCGTACGTCGAGGGATCTGCCTGGTGCCGGAGCGGCGCGAACTCTTCACCGAGATGACGGTGGCGGACAATCTTGTTTTGGGCGCCTATACGCGCTGGCAAAACCGCGAGGCCGTGCAACGGGACTTGCAGGAGGTCTACGAGCGCTTCCCGCGTCTGTCCGAGCGGCGCGGCCAACTGGCCCGCACCTTGTCCGGCGGAGAACGCCAGATGCTGGCGCTCGGGCGCGCGCTGATGGCAAAACCGCGATTGCTTCTTCTCGACGAGCCGAGCCTGGGCCTTGCTCCGCTGATCGTGCGCGAGATCTTCCGCATCGTAACGGGATTGCGCGAGCTTGGCGTCTCAATCCTGCTCGTCGAGCAGAACGCCCGCGCAGCGCTCGAGACTGCCGACTATGGCTACGTTCTGGAAACCGGCTCAATCGTCCACAGCGGCCCGGCAGTCAACCTCATCCACGACCCGCGTGTCATCGCAAGTTATCTCGGCGGCAAAGTGAACTGACTGCCATGGTTTCAGCATCACAGTTGCGAGCGCAGTGGTCGCAGTTGTTCGCGCCCGTTGATCGCACGCTGCCGGCGATGCTGACGCGCCAAGCCGGAAGATTTGCGCAAAAGCCCCTGGTCACGGCGGGGGAGACGACGTGGACCTATGCCGACACCTACGAGGCCGCGGCGCGTTGTGCCGGTACCTTGCGCTCCGCCGGCATCCAGCCCGGCGATCGCGTCGCCATCATCTGCTCGAACCGGATCGAATTCCTGGAAATTGTGCTCGGCTGCGCTTGGCTCGGCGCCATTGCTGTTCCGATCAACGTCGCGTCGCGCGGACCGCAGCTTCAGCACATCCTGTCGAATTGCGCCGCGCGGCTGCTGGTGATGGAGGCGGCCTATGCGGAAAATCTGGCCCTTCTGCATCCGCCCGAATTGGCCATCGAGGCGATTTGGCTGATTGATGCCGCAACAGACGTCCGTATCGGAAAGGTCGTTTCCACCTCGATGCCGCGGGGCAGCGCGCGGCTCGCTGCTGCCGCGGTGCGGCCCAGCGATCTGGCGCTGATCCTCTATACCTCCGGCACCACCGGCCCATCGAAGGGTGTCTGCTGCCCGCAGGCACAATATTTCTGGTGGGCCGTCAACACTGCATCGCTGTTGCAATTGCGCGCCGACGATGTCCTCTGCACGAGCCTGCCGTTGTTTCATACCAACGCGCTCAACACCTTCTATCAGGCGCTCCTGACCGGCTCGTCCGTTTGTTTCGAGAAGAGATTTTCCGCGTCGCAATTCTTCGCTTCGCTTGCACGCCATCGGGCGACCGTCACCTATGTGCTCGGCGCTATGGTGCCGATCCTGCTCTCGCGGCCTCGCTCTCCGGAGGAAGCCGCGCATACCGTTCGCATCGCGCTCGCGCCCGGTGTCCCGGCCCAGTTCCACGAGGAATTCACGCAACGCACAGGCGTCCGCTTGCTCGACGGCTGGGGATCCACGGAAACCAATTTCGTACTGGGCACGACCATCGAGCACCAGAAGCCGGGATCGATGGGCCCAGTGTTTGAAGGCTTCCAGGCCCGCGTGGTCGACGATCAAGGCAATGACATCGCGGACGATGCGCCCGGCGAACTCGTGGTGCGGGCGGATGATCCGTTCGCGTTCGCAACCGGATATTTCCGTGCGCCGGAGAACACCGCCGAAGCGTGGCGCAATCTCTGGTTCCACACCGGGGATCGAGTCGTTCGCCAATCCGATGGCTATTTCCGGTTCATCGATCGCCTCAAGGACACCATCCGGCGCCGTGGCGAGAATATCTCGTCCTTCGAAGTCGAGCAGGTCTTGCTCAGCCACCCTGCCGTCGCGAATGCAGCGGCATTTCCCGTCCGTTCGCCGCTGGCCGAAGATGAAGTCATGGCGGCCGTCGTCCTTCATCCAGGCCAACAGCTCATGGAAGCCGAGTTGATTGCGTTTTGCGAGCCTCGCCTGCCTTATTTCGCGGTTCCGCGATATCTCGAATTCGTGCGCGAGCTGCCGACGACTGAAAGCGGTAAGGTGCAAAAGTATAAATTGCGCGAGCGCGGTGTTACCGAGAGGACCTGGGACCGCGAGGCCGCTTATGACGGGCGGACGCGGCAGGCTGACGCAGGAAAGCAGTCGCCCCCGTAATCACGACGTTGCAGCACATCGATAGTGTCAGCTCAAGAATTCGGAAATCATCGCCGCGGACTCGCTGGCATTGGTGACCAGAAACAGATGGCCGTCGTCGATGGTCACCAGGCGCGCGTCCGGAATGATGCTTGCCAGGATACGGCCGTTGGCGAACGGCACAAGCGGATCGTCGGTTCCCGCCATCACTAAGGTCGGCTGGGCAAGCAACCGCAGCCACGGCAGGCTCGTCCAGCCACAGCCGGCGAGTAGCTGCAGGTAATACCCGTAGTCGCTCGACCAGCGGACATGACGCAGGTAGCTGTGCACGAGCTCGGGCGAAGCGCGCAATGCCCCGCCATAGATATCGCCGGCGATGCGCTCCATGTACTTGGAATCTTTGTAACGCCGTGGCGTTGCCATCTTGAGCAGGACCGTGAGCTTAGCTGGCACCATCAGGTAGCCGGGCGAGGTCGCTGCGAGCACGAGCCGCCGGCAGCGTTTACCCTGCTGGAACGCGAATTGTTGCGCCAATGCGCCGCCCCACGACAGGCCGAGCACGTCCACCTGCGCATGCCCCAACTGATCGAGCAGCTGCGCGCTCAGCCGCGCCAGCGTCGATGGACGGTACGGCAGCCAGGGCGACGGTGAGCCGCCCACGCCGGGCACGTCGAAGATAATTGCCTCGGGTCCATGGAGCGCGTCGAGAAGCGGCTCGACCAGTTCGATATTCGCGCCAATCCCATTGAAAAGGAGGAGCGGCGGACGCGCCTTGTCCCCGCATCGAATGCCGACGCGTAGCATCTGCCCTTCGACCTCGTGCAGGCTGATCTGCATCTATCGCTCCATGACGTAGCGGCCGGGCGCTGCCTGCAGCGGCGGGTTCTGCTCGCTGCCCAAGGCGGCTGGCGCCGGTGTCATGGCGCCGGAGTGTGCCTTGATCCAGTCGAGCCAGTGCGGCCACCAGCTGCCGGTGTGCTTTGGCGCTTGCTCGATCCACATCTGCGCATCCGCTGCGCTTGCTGCGCCAGTCCAGAAGCACGCCTTCGGATTGCCGGGCGGATTGAGCAGGCTCTGAATATGGCCGCTGTTGGCGAGCACGAAGGTGCTACGCTCGCCGTAGAGCTTCGCCGTGTTGTAGCAGCCTTGCCACGGTGTGATGTGATCGGTCAGGCCGGCGATGACATAGCTGTCCAGGTCGAGGAGGCCCATGTCGAGCGCCGTGCCGCGCACATCGAGGCAGCCAGCATTGACGAACGGATTGGCGTCGATGAGATCGAGGAAGTCGCCGTGCAGGCCGGCGGGCAGCCGCGTCGCGTCGTTGTTCCAGTAGAGAACGTCGAAGGCGGGCGGCGCGTTGCCGAGCAGATAGTTGTTCACCCAGTAGTTCCAGATCAGGTCGTTGGGCCGCATCCAGGCGAACATGCGCGCGAGCTCTTGTCCTTCGACGACGCCGGCGAGCTGCGAGGCGCTCTTCGCCGCGACGATCGATTCCGGGGTGACGAACAATCCAGCCGTCGTGTTCTGCGTCATCGCCATGTCGAGCAGGCAGACCGCTACCGTGGCGCTGTGGACCTTCCTTTCGCCGCGCGCCGCGAGATGCGCGAGAAATGCCGACATGGTGATGCCGCCCGAGCACGAGCCCCAGATGTTGACGTCCTCGCTGCCGGTGATATCGCGCATCACATCCACGGCTTCCTCCAGCGCCGCGACATAGGTGTCGATCCCAAAATGGCGTTCGGCGGGCGTGGGATTCTTCCAACTGATGGCAAAAGCCTGCAGGTTGCCCTTCGAGCAGTACTGAATAATGCTTTTCTCCGGCGCCAGATCGAAGACGTAGAACTTGTTGATCTGCGGTGGGGCGATGAGCAGCGGCCGCTTGTGCGCCTCGTCTCCCATCGGCCAATACTGGATCAACTCCATCACCGGGCTGCGATAGACGACCGCGCCCGGCGTGGTCGCGAGATTCTTGCCGACCGCAAAGCTCCGCGTGTCGACCTGCGCCGGCAGGCCGCCGTTGTGCACGAGATCTCCGATGAAATTTTCCACCCCGTGCGCGAGGCTCGCGCCGCCGGTGTCGACGAGCTTCTTCAGCGCCATTGGGTTGCCTGCGAGCGAGTTGGTGGGCGACATGGCGTCCACGATCAGCGAGACGACGAAACGCGCGCGCTCGGCATCGCGCTTGCCGATCTTGGCGTCATCCACGAAGCGATGGAGGGCGTTGCTCCAGGCCAGGTAGCTTTGCACGAGAGAGCGGTAGGCGACGCTCTCCCTCCAGGCCGGATCGGCAAAGCGCCGATCCTTCGCATCCGGCGCGAGCTCGCTTGCGCCGGTCGCGATGCGTCCGAGTTCGGCGAGAAACGTCAGATATTGCTGGGTGGCCGCCACCGGATTGCTCAGAATCTGCCCGAGCAGCAAACGTGCGGAATCGAGAATGTCCTGCCCCCGCACGCCGATCAGCGGATTGGCCGCCAAGGTGTGCTGCGCCGCCCGTTCGCGAATGTCACCGTTGGCGCCATCTGAGACTTCGTTTGTCATGGCTGCTTCTCGTTAGGCAGAGCTGGTCGTTAGGCAGAGCTGCGCGCATCGCGCTGAAGGCGGTGTGCGAGCGTGCTCGAGCTAAGAAGCCGCATTGTTCTTGCCGATGAGCAGGCACAGGAGCTCGGCGACGAGGGCGGGTTTCGCCTCGCCTTCGATCTCCAGCGTACAGTTGAGCTTGAGCAGCAGCCGCCCGCCGCCCTGCACTTCGACCGCGACGAGGTTCGCTCGCGTGCGCACGCGCGCGCCGGCTTTCACCGGCGCAATGAAGCGAACCTTGTCCAATCCATAGTTGAGCCCGATCGCGGCATCCGGCGGGATCACGCCAAGCTCCATCACCATCGCGGCGACCAATGACAGTGTGAGGTAGCCGTGGGCGATCAGCCCGCCGAATGGACTCTCGCGCCGAGCGCGCGCGACATTTACGTGGATCCATTGCCGATCGCCGGTACAGGCGGCGAAGGCGTCGATGCGGTTCTGGTCGACCGCGACCCAATCGGACGCCCCGAGCTCGCGGCCGACGAATTGCGGCGCCGTCGCCATGCAATATTGTGCGAGCGCCATGGTTCCCACCTATGGTAGCCCGCGCAGATCCTTGCGCAGGATCTTGCCCACGTTCGACTTCGGCAATGCATCGAGGAAGCGGACCTCCTTCGGCACCTTGTACGGCGCAAGCTGACAGCGGCAGTGCGCAATCAGATCTGCTTCGGTGAGCGTGGCGCCCAGCGCCTTGGCGACGAACAGCCGCACCGCCTCGCCGGTCTTCTCGTCCGGTCTACCGACGCAGGCGCATTCGGCAACCCCGGGGCAGGCGGCGGCGATCGCTTCGACCTCGTTGGGAAAGACGTTGAAGCCGGAAACGATGATCATGTCCTTCTTGCGGTCGACGATCTTGAGGAAACCCTTGGCGTCGAACACGCCGATGTCGCCGGTGCGGAAATAGCCGTCGGCTGTGAAGGCGTCGGCATTGGCCTGCGGCTTCTGCCAATAGCCCCGCATGACCTGCGGGCCCTTGGCGCACACTTCGCCGGGCTCGCCGATCGCCGCTTCCTCGTCGTTGGCGTCGAGCAGCTTGATGTCGGTCGAGGGAAACGGCAGGCCCACCGTCGCCGAGAAGCCGTTCGTCGCCGTCGGCGGATTGAGGGTGAGGATCGGCGAAGTTTCCGAAAGGCCGTAGCCCTCGAGGATGTCCTTGCCGGTCAGCGCCTTCCATTTCGCCGACGTCGTCGGCAGAACCGCAGCACCGCCGCCGATCGCCACGCGCAGCCTGCTGAAGTCCACGTCGGAGATCTTCGGATGCATGACGAGGCCGCCGTACAGCGTATTCACGCCGGTACAGGCTGTGCAGCGCGCCTGGCGCAGGATCTCGACGAAGCCGTCCATGTCGCGCGGATTCGCAACCAGCCAATTCTCCGCGCCGATCGAGTAGTAGGAGATGAAATTCACCATCAGCGCGAAGATGTGATAGAGCGGCAGCGCCGTCACCACCACGTCCTCGCCGGGGCACATGGCATCGCCCATGAACGCCTTGAACTGCTCGGTGTTGGCGACGAGGTTGCGGTGCGACAGCGCGGCGCCCTTCGAAAGTCCCGTGGTGCCGCCGGTATATTGCAGGAAGAGCAGGTCATCGCCGCCCAGCGCCACTGGCGTGAACGGGAGTCCCCCGCCTTGCGCCAACGCCTCGGAGAACGTGATCACGCTCTTGAGCCTCGCGTCGACCGGCGGAGCGGGCAGCGCCGCGCCGATGCCCTCGCCGGGTGCGACGCTGATGACCTGCTTGACCGCCGTCTTGCCGATGATTTCGGCGAGCGTGGCCGACACGCCGTTGAAGATGACGATGGTCTCGACCCCCGCGTCGTTGAGCTGATGCTCGAGCTCGCGCGGCGTGTAGAGCGGATTGACGTTGACCTGGACGCCGCCGGCGCGGACGATGCCGAGCATGGCGATCGGAAAGGCCGCGATGTTGGGCAGCATCACCGCGATGCGGTCGCCTTTCTTCACGCCGAGCTTGTTCTGCAGGAAGGCCGCGAAACTGCGCGACAGCCGGTCGGTGTCGGCATAGGTGAGCGTGTGGCCGAAGCAGCGAAACGCCGGGCGCTCGGCGAAGCGCTGCATGGCCGCTTCGAGCATCGCCAGCACCGAGCCATGCACGTCGGGATTGATCTCGCAGGGAATTTTTTCGCCGTAGGCGGCGAACCAATGCTTGCGTGACATGGACGTTCCTCCCTCTGCTCGGTGACAGCGACGTTGCCTTGTCAGTCGGCCAACATCCGTTGCGCATCCTTGAGTGAAGCGGCCCCGCCAACCACCGCGTCCGCGAGCCCGGGCGCGCTCGGCGCGATGTTGTCGGCAAAAAACCGCGCGAGCTGCACGCGGCCCGCATTGACGGGGTCGTTGTCGCCGGCACTTGCCGCGCGATGCGCCGCCAGCGCGGACGCGCCCAATAGCGCGCCACTCTGCGCCGTCGCAAACAGCCGCAAATAGGGGGTTGCTCCCGCGAGCGCGTCCTCGGTGGCGTTCTCGGCCAGCGCGCCGAGCATGAACCGCGTCGCCCGCTCGAGACTGTCGACCGCGTTGCCGATCTGCGGCGCCGCCCCCTGCAAGCTGGTGCAATCGGCCTGCGCCAGCTGTTCGGCGATTTGACGCATGGCGTCGATTTGCCTGCGCACCGTCTCGCCGCCTGAGAGGGTGAGCTTGCGTGTCACCAGGTCGATCGCCTGAATGCCGTTCGTGCCTTCGTAGATTGACAAAATCCTGGCGTCGCGCAGATGCTGGGCGGCGCCGGTCTCCTCGATGAAGCCCATCCCGCCGTGCACCTGGATGCCGAGCGAAGCCACCTCAACGGCGATATCCGTGGCAAATGCCTTGGCGACGGGAGTCAACAGCGCGGCGCGATCGCTTGCCGCCTGCCGCTCGGCGGAGTCTTGGCATCGGTGCGAGCGGTCGATCGCGGCTGCGGTCGCGTAACAGATCGCGCGTGCGGCGTTGGTCAGGCCGCGCATCGTCGCCAGCATGCGCCGCACGTCGGCGTGCTCGATAATCGGCGCCATGCCATTGCCATTGTGGGTGGGCGAGGCGCCTTGGCGGCGTTCGCCGGCGAAAGCGACGGCGTCCTGGCAGGCGCGCTCGGCGATCGCGACACCCTGCAGCGCGACGGAGAGGCGCGCGCTGTTCATCATGGTGAACATGCAGGCGAGTCCGCGATGTTCCTCGCCGAGCAGCCAGCCGCGCGCGCCGCCGCCGTCGCCGTAGATCATCGTGCAGGTTGGGCTCGCGTGAATTCCGAGTTTGTGCTCGAGGCCAGAGCAGCGCACGTCGTTGCGGCTGCCGTCGGGCAGCACCTTCGGAACCAGGAACAGCGAGATTCCGCGCGTGCCCTTCGGCGCGTCGGGCAATCGCGCCAGAACCAGATGGACGATGTTGTCGGTGAGGTCGTGCTCGCCGTAGCTGATGAAGATCTTCTGCCCGAAGATCCGATAGCTGCCGTCGCCGCACGGCTCGGCGCGGGTGCGGATGGCGCTGAGATCCGAGCCCGCATGCGGTTCGGTGAGATTCATCGTCGCAGTCCACTCCCCGGCGACGAGCTTTTCCAGATATCGCTGCTTGAGGTCTTCGTTGCCGTGCGCAGCGAGCGCTTCCACGCCGCCGAAGGTCAACAGCGGGGCAACGCCAAAAGCGAGGCAGGCCCCGTTCCACATCTCGGAGCAGCCGGCATTGAGCAGCAGCGGCAGGTCCTGTCCGCCGTATTCAGCCGGACCGGCAAGCGCGTTCCAGCCGCCGCCAATCCAGGCCTGGTAAGCCTCCTTGAAGCCAGGCGCCGTGGTGACCACACCGTCGCGCAACTGCGCGCCGTGGCGATCGCCGGGCCGGTTGATCGGCGCCAGCACGTCTGCGGAGAAGCGCGACGCCTCTTCCAAAACGTTTTCGACCAGGTCGATCGAGAGGTCCGGATAAATGCCCTCGTCGATGGCACGATCGAGCTCGCCGACGTGGCGCATCATGAACAGCATCTCGTTGACGGGAGCGCGATAAGTCATGGCGGATCCTCGACGTCGAAACCCTTCGCTTCGGCTCGCGTGTCGGCACGGGCAACAGGGGCTTTCTTTTTCTTGCGTCTGCGACGCCACTTCCTGCCGTGCGCCACGCGTCTCTGCGGCCCTATAGAGCCTATTTCCTGCGCTATGTCAAGTGCACTTTAGATAAATAAATTATACTTTGTTAAGCGACTGTTTGGCAATGCAAAATGCACAAAAGAAAGAGGTTTTGGGCTGGGTCGTACGGTTTGCATAGCAGGTTTCCCCCGGTCTGACGCCTGCTCAAGTTGACTTTACTCTACGCAAGCTCCACAGTCGTACCCATGACTGATTCAGCGCCTTCCGATCGTTCCCGGTTCTATAGCGTGGCCGAGCTCGCCAACGAGTTTTCGCTCACGTCGCAGGGCATCCGTTTCTACGAGGAAAGCGGGTTGATCGCGCCGGCGCGCGTGGGCCGCACCCGCGTCTTCAACTATCAGGACCGGGCCCGCCTCATTCTCATCCAGCGACTGCGGCGGCTGGGATTTTCCATCGACGCCATCCGCGAGTACCTGAATCTCTATAAGGCGGATGCCACCGGCGCGACGCAGTACCGGCGCGGGCTTGAGCGGATCACCGAGCGCATCCGCGAGCTTGAGAGCAAGCGGCGCGATCTCGACGAGACGCTGGCCGGCCTGCGGGCGCTCGAGCGCGAGGCCAAGGAGCGTCTCGATCGCGCGCTCATCGAGGACAGCAAGACGCAGCGAAGCAAAAATAATAACGGCAAGCGCGATCTCCGGACATCGTGAAAGTCGTGACGAACAGCGCGTCACGAGCCCAACGGCGCGCTCGCGTGTAATTCTCGATCGGCTAGCTGTTATGTCCGTGCCTGGCACAAAGCAGCAGTTCGTTGCGACGCGTCCAATCGGGTCCCTATTGGAACTAGAGCCGACATGTGGGCGGACGGAGAGACTTAGCGCCCACGCACACGTGCCGTCGGATTCGCCAACACCTGGCCACACGTGACGATGCACCGCGCTTAGACGCCACGCCAGACAAAATAAACCGTCAGCCCGGCTCCGAGTACGATAACGAAGCCCTTGATCAACCGTTGATCGAGCCGCTGCGCCCAGCGCGCGGCCATGTAGGAGCCGACCGCCGAGCTTGCGAGCATCGGTAGGGTCTCCGGCCAGTGCACCACGTCTGCCACAATGAACGTGACGATCGCGGTGATCGTCATGACACCCACCAGCCCCATCTTGAGGCCGTTCATCGCGTTGATGTCCCGCATGCCGAATAGCGTAAAAGCAGCCAGCATTAGGAAACCGATGCCCCCGCCGAAGTAGCCGCCATAGATCGCGATGATGAAAAGCGCCACCAAGGCGCTGCGCGGGCCAGGCTGAACACGTTGGATCGCATCCACCGGAGCGAAATTGCCGACGGCAAATACGATCGTTGCGAACAGAATCAGCCATGGTACGAGACTCGCGAAGATGGTGGTTGGGGTCCACAGCAGCAGAAGTGCCCCGATCAGCCCGCCGACGAGACTTAAGGCGAACAAGCTTAGGACGCTGAATTCGGCGACCGCGATGATATTGCGGCGATACGCCCATGCGCCCGCAAACGTTCCAGAAAACAGTGCGACGACGCTCGATGCATTCGCATCGATGGGACTAAGCCCAGCAAACAGGAGGGCTGGAAATGTCACCAAGGTTCCGCCGCCGGCGAGCGAGTTCAGGGCTCCGCCGAGGAACGCGGCAATAATGAGGACGACGGTAGTCACGAGATGCGGTATGTGTGTGGGTTGCAGTGTGCGGGCAGTTAACGCCGTTACCGTAGCACCCGGACTCACCTACTGCCGCGACGTTTGAGCGATATCCATAT
>Ga0306919_10001467_pt1 | contig 11326 bp, 9 predicted proteins | sample flu12Cox44000172_FD_203764 | JGI IMG/M metagenome (GOLD analysis project Ga0306919, IMG submission 203764) | Lab enrichment of tropical soil microbial communities from Luquillo Experimental Forest, Puerto Rico - flux4day.12C.oxic.44.000.172 (v2)... | ecosystem: Environmental > Terrestrial > Soil... | reverse complement strand
ATTCGTTGCCCGTATTCCGCAGAAACAAACCACGTCGCGCGAGCTCGGAGCAGCATGTCTCGACGGTCTCGGGATGTTGGCCGAGTGCTTCGGCGACAGTAGCGGCACTAAACTCCTCACCTACAGCACTCGCAACCTCCAGGATCTCGCGCTCGCGATCGCCCAAGTGCTCGAGCTGAAGCTCGATCAGGCGGCGGAGATCCTCCGGAATCGTCGCCGCGATGTCCTCGAGCCGACCGGCGAGCGACCATTTGCCATCCCGTTGGATCAGCATGCCCCGCGCGACGAGATCGTTAGCCACGTTGATGACGAAGAGGGGATTGCCTTCCGTACGCTCGTAGATCGCATCCGCAAGCGCCGTCGGCTTGCAGCCGCCGGGCTCTGAGCCGAACTGACCCACCAGATATTCGCCGACTTCGGCGACAGCGAGTCCGCCGAGCCGTAACAAACCGCAGTGCCTGGCGACTGCCAGCTCGGCAAGCAGTCGTCCGAGCGGCTGCTCCCCCGGCAAACCCACGATCGGACGCACGGAGCTCACGATCAGGAGCCGTGCGGGTTCCGTGCACCGGGCGATGAAACTGAGCCAGTCCAGCGTCGAGGCGTCGCTCCAGTGCAGATCCTCCAACCGCAGGATGAGCGGCTTGTTGATGGAGACGGCCGTGATCGCATCCGCGAGCTCCCGCAGCATGCGCTCGCGTGTCCCGCCGACCGCGCGTCTTTGCAGCGCTTCGAGCTCAGCGTCGCCGAGGAGTGCGGGCAGCTGAGCGAGCCAGCTGGGAGCATGGCTGCGGAGGATGTGCAGGAAGCGCTCGGCATGAGGGCCACGACACAGGCGCGTGATCGCATCGAACAGGGGTAGATAGGCTTCGCTCGGGCCGTAATGTTCAGCGCACCGCCCCATGGTGTAAGCGAGCTCGCCGCTTGCCGTATGCCGGTCGGCGAACACATCCAGCAGCGCCGTCTTACCTATCCCCGGCTCACCCATCACGAACACCATCTGCAATCCGCCCAGCATGGCCTGCGTTAGGCGATCCTCGAGCGCGGTTAGCTCAACAAGACGTCCGACGATCGGAGACGGCGCTACGGGCGGGGCTGCCTCCGGCAACGGTACAACCGCCTCAACGGGCACAAGCGGCACGAGCAGCCGGTAGCCGCGGCGATGCAGTGTCTCGATGTACCGTGGCTCGCGCGCTTCATCCCGCAGTGCGTCTCGCAGCTCCTGAATGCAGCTCGTCAGGGCCGCATCGCTAACCACACGACCCTTCCACACCGTGCGGAACAACTCTTGCTTGCTGACGAGCTCGCCGGTATGCCCGGCCAGGGTGAGGAGTACTTGGGTCGTTTTCAGGGTGAGCTTGATGATCTGACCGGCATGCTGCAGCTCACCCGTCTCGACGTTCAGCCTGAACGGTCCGAGGCTGAAGTGTGTCTCGGTCGCCACCGCAGGGCCCCCCGATGTCTTTGGCTCAAACCCCGCTGCAGATTAACCGTTGGGAGAACGAACGACACTTAAATTGCCGCCAGGTCGGCCGCAGGGCGTTGCTCCTTTAGATCATTGATTCGCGGGTGCGCGAACCTCTAATTCGCGTGCAGGCTCGACTCCCCGTGTTATTCGAAGTCACTCGAATAAACAGCTATATAGCTCTGAAAATTAATGCCTTAGTTTTGGCAAGCAGACCGGAACTCGAGCAATTTCCTCAATAGATTCGCCTGTTACCAAGTCGCGCGAGAGTTTTACCCGTCAAGGAAAACACAAGTCCAATGGTCGGGCATGAGGGGCAGCCCAGCAGGTGAACGGTCGGCACGAGCGAGCTTCTTGCAGAAAGAATGGTCAAGGCCGTGGGCTCCATCGTGTCCAGAATTAAACCTTGGTCGGCCGAAATCCAAGCGGTTGACGCGCAAATAATGAGCTCGCGCGGGATGCGCAAATGCCTTTGGTTCCAGGAGGGAGGTATCTGGAGTGGAGCTCGCTCGCCGTGAGTAGCGACCTGTCGCGATATGAGTCGCTAGAGAGTGACCCTTGGGAGCCCGCGCGCGCCCCCCGATCGCAGAATGTTCTTCGAGTCCACGAGGTCCGGGACTCACCGCCGTCGGCACCCCAGGTGCTCGTTGGCGAACGCGAGCACCGTTGGTACATATTCGAGCCGGCGCGCGTCGAGTTCATCGAGTCTCACGGAAACTACGTCAGGCTCCATTCCGGCAACGTCGAATACATCAGTCGCAACACGATCAAGAACCTCGCCGTCGATCTCAAAGGCGATGGCTTCGTTCGCATCGAGCGTTCGCTGCTCGTCAACGTACACGCCATGCTCTACGCGCAGCGTGCCGGCAGCGGCACGTTCAGCTTCACGCTGACCTCGGGCGTAACCCTCCGATCTGGCGCGACCTATCGCCGCGAGATCCTGCGTGTGTTGCCATTGGCGTCGCGCTCCGCTTCAGCCGCCCACCCGAATTTCGCTCGGGGGGAGCCCGAGCCGCGTTGACCGCGAGGTACTCGCATCGGCGTTGCGAAACGCGCTTGGCGGTTGCGCCTCCCATCTCGACCAGACCCGTCGCAGCTGCTGTGCGGAATGGAATCCGGATCGTAGCGCGATGCGCCCCAGGTCAAGACGGCTCTGCGTGACCAACTGCCGGGCAAGAGCGAAGCGGATGAGCTGCACGTAGTCGAGTGGCGTGCAGCCGGCGTGCTCGGTAAAAAGCCGGCTGAGGTTGCGGATGCTGGTACAAGCGATCGCCGCGAGCTCCGGGGCCTTCCAGCTAGCGGCGGGGTTGCGCCTCACCGCGTCTTGCACGCGATGCACGGCAGGGTGGAGGTGGTTGCGGTGCATCAGCCACGGCGAAATCTGGGGGTCGGCACCGGTGCGGCGGAAGTACACCACGAGAACCCGGGATATATCCACCGCAACGTCCGGGCCCAGATCCTGTCCGATTATGTGGAGGGCGAGATCGAGGCCTGCCGTGACGCCGGCGCTCGTGTACACCAGTCCGTCCTGAACGAAGATCCGGTTCTCCAGGACGCGGGCCCGCGGCTCGACGCGGCGCAACTCCCCGATGTATTCATGGTGAGTCGTGCACTCGCGTCCAGCGAGGAGGCCTGCGCGCGCGGCGAGCACGCTCCCCGCGCATACGCACATGAGTGTTCCGGACCCCGCATGGGTGCGCAACCATGCGATCAAGCGCTGCGTCGCGGGATCGTCAGCATTGCCCCCAGAACTGCTGGTGCCCATGAGCACCACGATCGAGCCTCCCGCGAGTCGCGCCGGAAGGGGTCGAAGTCCGCTGAACGTCAGGCCCCCCGCGGCCGAGGTGCTGCTCTTGTCGGCGACGAACTGCAGCCGATAACTTCCCGGCACGATCTTGGCGGCGATGCGAAACGCATCGGCGGGCCCGGCCAGGTCCAGCAGCACAATATCGGGCAGCAGCACGAAGACCACGTCTCGCACGGATACCCCTCAGCGGACCATCGCGGCCCACTCCGCAGCGGTGTCGCTGAGACGGCAGAGTACGCGAGGAGCGTGGCGCGTAACGGTCACTCGTCGATCAAAAACGGCCATTCAGCGCAACCATCGGCGCCGGCGCGATTGCACCCGGCCCCGCCTCAAATCGCCTGGCTCTAGCAATCAGTCGGGTGCGACTGGAAGGTGGGCGCTCAGCAACCGGCTCTCGAGGTCCGGATAGGCGAGACCTGGATTGTGCGCGCGGCAGAGTCCCTCCAACCAAGTGCCGCGCTGCACAAATGGTTTGCGTCGGCAATGATCGACCAGCAGATCCCGGAATTGACGGTTGAAATCGCCGCGGGGAAAGGCTGCGAGTACCGCCCGCACCTGTCCGGCTCCCAGAAGCTCGAGGCCTGAGCCAAAAACATCGGCGCCCGCGCCGCTACCGACAAGACCGACCTGCGGCGGTTGATGTTCCACGAGCATCGAGGTGTGCAGGGCGATCGCATTCCAGACAAGCTCGGCCCGCGCCTCCGCAACGCCACGCGAGACTAAAAACGATTTAGCAGCATCGGCTCCGTCCATCTCAAAGGTGTGACTCGGCGTCGCGTAGCGCGTAGTGAGGCCCAAGTCATGAAGCGCTGTTGCGACGAAAATCATCTCAGCATCGTAGGCAACCCCATCGTGCGCAGCGAGCAACGCAGCAAACGCGTAGGTTCGCATGCAGTGGTTAAAAAGGAATGGCGGCGATGCCGCTCGCGCGGTGTCGGTCGCCGCGCGCGCTAGCGGCGTGTCGGGTAGGCTGACACCGGCGACCTCGCGCGGCAAAGCACCACGGGGGGGCAGGGCTTCGGCCAGGGCAAGAAGCCGGGCGCTGACGCATACAGCTGCACCGCTCACGATTGCCACAACGAAGTGTCGCCGCCTCCAGTCGGCAACGGGCAGGTCTCTGGTACTCGTCGCCCGCAGATCCCTCGTGATCGCCATGGGCTGATTATCATGCGTGCGGAAGGACTGATGCGGCCGAGCGCGGATCAGTTTCGGCCAGTTTGTCGAAGGTCCAGATGACGGTACGTTAAGACCTCCATTCGAGAACTCGAAGCTGGCCGCAGACGCGACTTAATTTGACTCAAATCCATTGATGTCGTCGATTAGTTGTTTGTAACCACGTCTTCAACGACGCTGTCGTAAGGTGCCTAACAGCAGACTGTGGGCCGGACACGAGCGAGAGGAGCCGTCACCCTCACTGCGTCAACGGCCGCCGTAGAATTGATCCATCGCCGAGGGCCAAGGCCATTACGCCCAGTACACGCGCCAGGCAGACACATCGGCTTAGCCAACGCTTCGATTCCGTCACGCTCTCGTGACACGTCGAAGCCGGCGACGGAGGAGGCAACGTGAACAAAACTCTCCTGCTCATCTACCTGCTACTGGTGACCGCCTGCGCAGGACAAACGAATATGACGCCTGCGGAGCGGCTCGAGCTTTACCGCGCCCACGCCGGGGAGCCCGTGTCCGGCTTCCAGTTCACCGGTAGGCTGTGGGGCTGGCGAGCGCTGGGGGACAGCGCGCTCGCCGTCTGGCCGCGCAGCAACCAGGGCTACCTCGTCGAGCTCACCGGACGCTGCTCGGACCTGGCGTTCGCGCATTCGATCGGGCTCACCAGCAGGACCGGGCGCGTGTCCGCCGGACTCGACCGTGTGATCGTGCAGCTGCCGGCCAGCCGGAATCCGAACCGGGTGGGCTGCACCATTCGCACGATCCGTCCGATCAACGCGCAGGCCGTCAAGGAATCGCAGAGTGACCTGGGCGAGGGCGAGGTTATCGAGAGAGACCCATCGATCCCCGACGAGCCGACGCAATAGCCGCGAAGCTACCGCGACTAGTCGGCGCTGCGAGGCGAGTGGTGAGCGCGGGTTCGCGCCGGCGCGCGGCTCGGCAAACGCGTGAATGATACGCAACGCGGCGCAGGCCGCGCCGTAGCCGTTGTCGATGTTGACGACGGTGACACCCGGGGCGCAACTGCTGAGGCTCGAATTCACGGCCGTTGTGCCGCCGGCGGCGATCCCGTATCCAATCGAGGTCGGCACTGCTATCACCACGCCGGGTACCAGACCTCCGACGATGCTCACCAAAGCCGCGTCCATCCCTGCCACGACGATCGAGATTGCGGCTGTCTTGATGTCGCCCAGCCGTTCCAGCAGCCGCCAAATACCCGCGACGCCGATGTCGTTCCACTCGGTGCAACTTTGTCCGTAATAGCGCAGCGTCCGCACGGCTTCGCGGCTCACTGGCAGGTCAGACGTGCCGGCGGCAAGCACGGCAATCGCCGCAGATCCCCGGGGCGGCTCGAGGCTGCCGAGAATGGCCGTATGGGACAGATCGCAGTAATCGAGCTGCGCCCGCTGTTCCGCGGGCAAAGCCTCGAACTTGGTGGCATCGAGCCGCGTCACGAGCAATCGTGAACTTCGCTCCAGGTTCATGCGGACGATCTCGGCGACCTGCGCCGATGTCTTGCCCGAGGCGAACACCGTTTCGTCGAGCCAAATTCGCCGGCGCCGTTCAAAATCGAAGATCACGTCAGGCGTTTTCAACTGAACCCCGCAGAAACGCGCTGCCCATCCGGTAGTCGGCGAAAGAAACGGAACCCGGCCGGCCGATCATTGATGAAGGACGGGGGTGAAGGCGAGATCACCCCCGCCGCGGCTCGGCCTCGGTCTACTTGAGAATCAACTGCCGAACGAGCTGGCTGCCGAGTTGCTTTCGCAACTTGTCGCGATCGGCGGAAGCCGATGAGGCCTTGGGCAGAGACCCAAAGGTCTCTTTGACGAGGGGATCAGTGCGTTCCTGCAGGCCATCCAGGGCTGCCATATTTTTGTACGTCACTGTCAGAATCAGATCCGCATCCTGCGGGCCGCGCGGCAGCGTCTGATAAATGGCATAGTCAGTGACGATCCCCTGCTTTTTTTGAGTCTCCATGAGCTTCTTATAGGTGTTGGAGAGATAACGCAGGTATTCTTCAAACATCCCTGGCTCGGTACGAACGAAGGACACGATCGTTACTGGTCCCTGAGTGTACGCATGGTCCTCTTGGGCGCGGGTTACTGATGTGGAGACGGTCAAGATTGCTGCCAGAAGCAGCAGAGTAGACTTCCTCATGTCGATTCTCCCCTGTTTGGAAGCCGCTCAACGGCGTCGGGTTTCTCGCGTCGCAGACTATACCGCGCGCGACACGAGTGCCATGCGTCAGACGCGTGTCGTGAGATCCAGCCCGAGGCGCTGGTGCGCGTGGTCGGCTGGTCCAGTGACTCTCAAGGAGTTGGCGCTGCGGATGCGTTGCTCGAGGAATGTCCGCACAGCCGCGGTCGATCCGCCCGCATCCGTTCCCCGTGACCGGACACCGAGGGCGCTCACCATGAATTGGCGCTGGCAGCATTCAAGTAGCCACGGTAGGCTCGCGCGGCGAGGCGCCAATGGCCATTAAACGTCCATCCAAGAGCCGGGGAACCCGGTACGCCAGCCAGTGACATCACCGGGCCTGCGACACGTCGAAGTCCGGGTGCCCCATCAGACGGTCGCGGGGGATGTCTACCTCGGCTCGGTGTGTAAGAACAAGTTGTGCGGGCTCGTCATTGCCAGCTACTGCCAGCCGCGATCTATAGGCCTATAGGCGGACTGTGACGGTCACGCGACGCTATTTGTCTACTGCGGTGGCAGCCGCGCCTTGATGTGATTCAGCTCTTCCTTCAGTTGCTGCACCTCTTTTTCCAGGCGCTCGAGGCGGGAAAGCGCGGGTGTCGAGGCCATTGAAGGCTCAGCGATCGAGTCCTCGGTGAGGGCGGGAATCGTGACGGCTCCACTGAAGAGGTGCGCGTATCGCGAATCGCGGCGACCGGGTTCGCGCGGCAGCCGCACGACGAACGGCCCATCCGCGCGGCTGCTCAGGCTCTCGAGCGCCGTCTCGACCTGCTCCACGTCGGCAAAGGACGCCATGCGGGCCGCGCGAGTGCGCAGCTCTCCGGGAGTTTGAGGTCCGCGGACGAGCAGCTCGCAGACGATCGCGAGCTCCTGCGGCGTCAACTTCAGTGTCCCGAACTCGGTGTTGCAGAACCGGTGCTGGTACTTCGGCACCCGACTGCCGAAGCCTGACTTCTCGATCACGAGGTGTTTCCTGATCAGATGATCCAGGGTGGTCTGGATCGCCGCTTCGTCCGCGGACATGACCGGATCGCGGTTACTCTTCTGGTTGCACGCATTGACCAGTGCATTCAATGACAGCGGGTACTGGTCGGGTGTCGTTATCTGTTTCTCGATGAGGCAGCCGATAACGCGTGCCTCGATCGGCGAGAGCTCAATGTTCATGGGCAGGGATCATCACAAACGGGAGCAGGCTTCGCCCTGCTTGGGCCAGCCAACATTACCAGTATCTTATGGTGTCGGGAACTCACCGGCGAGCTCACCGTGGCTCGTTGGTGATTTCTCCGCCGCTCATTTCACGCATGGCCCTGCTCGTAGCCCGCAAGACGCGGGCTGGAAAGGGTCCGAATCCCGACCGGTGCAATAGGCCACAACCGCTGATCCGAGGGCGATCCATCCATTCGCCGTAACCGGACACCGAGAACGCTCACGATGAATTGGCGCTGGCAGCATTCAAGTAGCCACGGTAGGCTCTCGCAAGGGCTCACGCGATGAGGCACCAATGGCCATTAAACGTCCATCCAAGAGCCGGGGAACCCCGGTACGCCAGCCAGTGACATCACCGGGCCTGCGCCACGTCGAGGTCCGGGTGCCGCATCAGATGGTCGCAGGGGATGTCTACCTCGGCTGGCTGTGCAAGAACAAGTCGTGCGGGCTCGTCATTGCCATTGCGGTCACACCAGCAGGAGGCAAGCCGGCCTTGGCTGAATCCGACGACCAACTTGCGGTGATCAAGTGCCCGCATTGCGGGGACGAGGATCTGTACCGCTGGAGCGCCCGCAGTGAACACAAGTACACCGAAAAAACGGGTGCGGGATAAACCAGCCGCGATGGCAGTGGCCGTTTGGCTGCCGTCACTCAGAGCGTCGGCCGCACAATCCATATAACAGGCCCGGCGCATACGATGGATCTGCTGTACGATCCCGAAGAGGGGTCGCGGGCCGTCAAAGTCTGAGGGAGCAATATGTCATATTCGGCCGGCGGCTCTGCCATCGGCCAAATTAGTCTCATTCCAGACTCCAACAACAAGGGGGGCAACCATGAACGCATCATTCATCCAGCGCGGCGCCGTCCTGGGCGCATTGACGCTGATCGTCACATTCGGCTCGGCGAGTGCCGCTGAGTACACCTGGACGGCGATTCTCATTCCAAGCATTGGGCCAATCGGCACCGCCTTCGGCATCAACGACAAGGGCCAGGTTGCTGTAAACAGCGCTGATGGCAGCAAGGCTGGCATCTATCGCAATGGAATATTCACGCCATTGCCCGCAACCCCGGCTGGCTATTCGAAAATCAGCGTATATGGCATCAACAACGCCGGCGCGATCGTTGGCGGCGCCTATCCTCCGACAGATCCTACTCACGAGCAGGGATTCGTTCTCATCGGCTCGAAGTACACTTTTTTCTCACGGCCAGCCTGGAGCAACACCGAGGCCCGCGCCATTGCAAATTCAGGGTTGATCACCGGAAATAACTATACCGACGACCTCAGCACGTATGCGGGGTTCGTCTACAACCCCGCCACAAACACCTTCACCGACGCGACACCCCCCGGCTCCGGGGCAGGTTTTTCGACAGCGCAGGGCATGAACGCCGCCGGGCGCATCTCCGGCGATGGGCGCTCGGCCGATCCCAATGTGGGGCGCTACGCCTTCGTTTGGCAGCAGCAAACGATCGTCAAGGGCACGGGTCAGCTGATGCCTTTCCTTGCCCGGTCGCAGATCGCCGGCGCCAACTCGGCTGCGCGAGGCATCAACGACGCTGGGCTCATCGTGGGCTTCTCCAACCCGGGTAGCCCTGTCGGGTGGGTGGGAAATGACGCTCGCGGCTTCCAGCTACTGGTTCCGCCCGGTGGCGATGCTCCGGGAGCCGGTGTCGTCTGCGAGGGCATCAACAATCTCAACCAGGTGGTCTGCGTGGTCATGGACCCCAATGGCAATACCGTTGGTGATTTCATCGGCACGCCGGACTCGAACCAACAGTAGCATCTTGCCACTCGGAACCAGGCCGGCGTCTGGGGAACACGCCGGCCGACCGAGCGACGCGAAAAACCGGCCCGAAAGTCGATAACACTGCCCTTCCCCTGGCGCCCTCGAAACACCGATCGTGAGGCGCGGTGCCGAGGCTGCCCGCCGACTCTGGGCGGCCCGACCGTCAGCGCAACCACGTGCTCACGGGCACGAACAGCCGCTCCCTGCTCGCGGTGCAGTATTTCCAGAGTGGACGGCCCCGTATCCCGCCAAGCATCAGAACTTCGTAAGAAGTCCCTAAAGATCGCCCAGCATTGGACGGCTAACGTCACATGCAAGGCCTGAAGGACCGTTGGCGAAGCAAGCTCCGAGCGCGGAGCGAAGTTACCAATCAGCTCAACTCTGGAAGGTGATCACATGAAGACTCGTTTTGTTGGCCTGAGGCGGTTCGCCGCTGCTGCCAGCGCGACGGTCATCACGACAGTCAGCGCTTGGGCGTTCGTGAGTTCCAGCGCTTCGATCGAGCGCGACCTATATCAGTTCGCCTCCATCATGGCCGTCAACGCCAAGGTGCAGGTTGCGCAACTGCAGAGCCGCAGTGTGTCAACCTGCCCGAACAACCCCGAGGCCCGGGATCCGCTGGTTTCGGTGTGCCTGGGAGGCTGAGTCGATGATCCGCTTGGAAGAGTCAGCGCAGGGGGCAGAAGGGTGGCTTCCGCCCTCTGCGCTGCTCAGGTGACCCGACCATGACCAGCAATAAGCGCCACAACGCATCACTGGACTGGTGTCCCCTTTCCGGGACCCGTCTTGAAGCTCGGTTCGCGATCCTCCCCGAATATCGAACTCCCTGCAGGAGTCGCCTCAGACGACGGTCCCTTCTCGTCTTTCTTCGGCCATCGCAAAAGCCGGACAGGGAAGGTTGCCGACAGCTCTCTGCGCTGGCCTGTCAGTCAAGCCGGGCTGGCTGAGCGCGACGGGACGATCGAGACGGGCCACTAGTCAATTGCGGACAACCCAACCAACCAGACATGCCTGTTCGGACTAGCGAAGGCCGGCAAGCCGGAAGCCCTCCAGATAGTGTTCTCGTTCGGTGTGTTGCTTGATTGGGATCTCTTTCGCGATCCAGTCGAGCGAGACATTGGGTTGCACGCCTCGAAGCTCCTCCAGAGCCGCCACGGCCACATCGGTTTGGCGGGCCATGCCTGCCGCCGCCGTCAACACACGGTGAGCACCTACGAAATCGGCGCGCTGCCGAATGCCTTCTCGAGCCAGCCGCATCGCCTCGTCATAGTTGTGGCCGACAAACTGCGCGTACGACGCGATACCGCAATAGATCGCGGCCAGCGGATCACGTGGACTCAAGCGCAGCGCGCGCTGCACTGACGAAGCGGCTTCCTGCCAACGCCCGCAATAAGCCAACGTAAGACCATAGTACGCTTGCGCCATCCAGAAGTTCGGATTGAGCTGTAGCGCCCACTCGAACTCTGCCAGCGAATCATCGAAACGTCTCGCGTACAAATGGACGCAGCCCAAGGCGTGGTGCGCCCAGGGATCTTCGCTGTCGGCGAGGATAGCCGCCGATGCGGCCTGCTCGGCGATCGGCGCGGCCACCGCCATATTCTCCCAACCCATGTGCGCGCAGAAGGTGTGGCTGGTAGCGAGCAGACCGAATGCCTGGCCGTAATGCGGATCGATGGTGGTCGCCTTCTCGAGCAAGGCTTG
>Ga0306919_10001462_pt1 | contig 11341 bp, 10 predicted proteins | sample flu12Cox44000172_FD_203764 | JGI IMG/M metagenome (GOLD analysis project Ga0306919, IMG submission 203764) | Lab enrichment of tropical soil microbial communities from Luquillo Experimental Forest, Puerto Rico - flux4day.12C.oxic.44.000.172 (v2)... | ecosystem: Environmental > Terrestrial >... | reverse complement strand
GAGTTCGGTGATCTGTATCTGAATACCCATCGCCGCCACTTCCGCCAGAAATCGTCTTAGCTTTACTGCCGAGAACGGAAAATGCGATGCGACCAGGTGTGCCTCGATACCGAGGGTGTCGACGGGGGTTCCCGCCGCCCTTGCTCGTTCAAGTAGCTTGAGCACTGCACTGCGCTTCGCGTCCTGCTCCGGTGTATCGTATTCCAGATCATATTCATTGACCACCAAGGTAACCTCGGGATCAGCGGCGCGCGCCGCGCGATAGGCGATATCGAAAAATTCCGGCCCGATTTTATCGACAAAAACAGTTGTTCGGAGATTGTCCTGTCGCCCATGCTCGACATAAATGGGCTCGTTGACAACGTCCCAGCAAAAGACGCGGCCGCGATATCGTGAAACCATATCCGTGATGCGGCGTAAAACAGCCTCTTCCGCACTTTTACGGTCCGGCAGCATTTTGAACCACTCGGGGACGCAAAAGTACCAGAGTAGGTTGTGTCCGCGAATCGCTAGTTGGAAGCGCTTGGCAAAATCCATCATGCGATCCGGAACCGAAAAGTCTTCCTCGTCCGTGCGATGAGTCATCGACCACCACTTCATTTCATTCTCTGGCACAATGCAGTCACATTCGCGCAGAACGAGGGCGGTGAAATCATCCTGCGCCGCGAGCTGGGCGGTGGAAATGCAGCTGCCGTAGGAAATCCCTTTTGGCTCTTGCCAGTTCCTTGAGCGGTGGGGCGGCAGACCGCGTCGCAGCGCAGACAGACAGCGCTAGCAGCGGCGAGAGCGCCGCGGGTAATAGGCTGCGCCGACTCATTGGCAACTTAGCACGTACAGTCATCAGGCCCTCGCGGTGCGTCTTGTCATACCTTGTGGCCGGGTGCTAAATTTTCCCAGGCTCTCGCGGCAGGCCTGATTTTCCCAGTAGCGCGAGGCCTTCGCCGTCTGCCCGACGGCCCGGACCTACCGTGCTGCGCTGGCTGAGCGGCACCGCGGAGCCTCGCGCCCCGGGTCTGAGCCGCGCTCCTCGCGATCACGGTGACCGGTCCGCGGTCCCAAGCGCGATCATTCCCGAACTCGAACGGGGACCGCTAAGTGCGGCACCCCCTGGAGTTGTTTTTTCTATTGGTGCCGCCGACATCATCTGCCTCTTGATGCGCGAGACCAACAGCGGGACCGGCATGCAGCAGCCCCGTGGTCTTGAAAATTAATGTCGCGGTTAGCACGACGGAATGTGGGACGAAGTATGGGGCTCCACACTGGCCTGTCATTTATCCTATTGTAAATTATGGAGTGACTCTGACCTTTGGGCGGAAGACATTCCGCCGTCAGCGGTGAAGGCGGCCGCTGACCCAGGCGGGACCAAGCGCGGATGTGTCCGCCTAGCCAACACGGGCGACCGACGCGTGGTCACTCAGAGACGTCGCCGGGATCGATCTCGATCACCCTCTCACCGCGCCTGATCGCCGCAACCCGCCGCATCAGCCGCTCAACAACGCCGTCATCAGACCGCGGCGCGAGCTCTGCCACCTTGATCCGCACCGCTGCGGTCTGCGTCGCCAGCGCAACCTCTTTCTTCAGCTTCAACAGCTCGACGTCCTCCCAGTTGGTGTCACGGTCGAGTACCTCGCGGGAGAAAAGCAGCGAACGCCGGAAGTTGCCGCCGAACAGCTCGCTGTCGGTCTGCTGCTCTGGCGGCTTGTCCGGGATCGTCGGCAACTTCTCCATGTCCTCGATCATCCTGTCGAGCAGCCGTTGTCCGCGCACGATAATCCGGTCATTGCTTCTCGGAGGCAAGCCTCGCGCCCGTCGGCCGCCGGGGATCTTCTCGATGAGCCCCGCGGCTTTGGCTTGGCGCATCCGCTCGAGCCAGCGGTGCCGCCCTTCCACGGCCGCGGCCCGGGTGTTCGGATGCTGTTGCGTGCCGGGAGGGCGACCGCCAGCGCCACCATGAGCACGGCTACCTTCAAGCCGTGGGGTCGCCGCAGTAAACAGGAGCGCGTTCAGGGGCGACTCGATCGGCCCGCTACCCAGGCAAGCGGCAATCGCCGTTGTAGCTGCTTCGGTGATTTCATTTTCGAGCCGACATGGCATCTGCGCCTCGGGCGGCACGGACCAGCCCACCGTGACACTGCGCACGACCGCTTCGCCGGCCGAATTCGCGTGAAGTAGTTTCGTTACATCCTCGACCGCGATCTTGCGAACCCCACCGTCCGCAATTTCGGTCCGGAGATGCTTGCTCCGATAGCTACGCCAGGACAATACGTGCGACCACGTACCGGTTACATCGCCTGCAGGCCCGCACCTCACGCGCGCCGCTACGGAGCGACAAATCCGCCAGGAGTGAGGGGAGCTCGCGCGCCGACGAGCTCACTGCCCAGAACCGGCCGTATCAGGCCGACAGCGTAGTATTATACATCGTGCCGCCGATAGTGACGTTGTCCAGTGTCAATCCCTGCACATTGTAAAGGTAATAGGGCTGCGTAGCATCTGCCGGGGTGCCGAAATCGCAGTCGGTAATCGTGATGTTCTGCACAGGATAGACGGTGGGCGGCGGTTGGGTCAGGCCGTTGTAGTCCTCGGCTACCGGCCCTTGAATGATGATCGCCTGATAGCAGCTTGCACTGACGCCGGCCGGCGATGCGGCATTGACATTCCTGATCGTAATGTCCTTCACCACTGGCGGGCGGGTGCGGACATTGTCCGAGCCCGGTGAATAGTCGCAGTCGAAGGTGATGATGCCGCCCTGATTGGTGGAAACGGTGCTGGCCGGGATCGGGCTGCCGCTCAGCGGCTTGTAAAAGCCTGACGTCGTATTGATGCCGTTTGGCAATGACACGTTACGGACATGAAAATTCTGCGTGACGCCGCCGCGATTAAGGTTGGTCTTGATGCGGATCGCGATATTAAGCGGGTTCGTCGCGAAATTCTGGTTTTGCATCGCGAGATTTTCGGCAAAGATATTCTGGATGCCAGCGGCGAGCTCACTGCCAAGAGTAATGCCGCCATGCCCACTATTCATCGTACAGTTGCGGATGACGTGGTTCTGCGCCGGGCCGAATTCGATGTCGGTATTTTTGCCGGACTTGATCGCGATGCAATCGTCGCCGGTGTTGAACGTCACACCGTCGACGAGGACGAAATTGCAGGCCTCGGGGTCGAACCCGTCGTTATTGGGGCCGACGCTATTGGCATAGACATCGCGGATCACGACATCACGGCAAGCGACGGGATGATGCTGCCAGAACGGCGTGTTGATCACCTGGTAGCCTTGCAGCAGAACGCCAGTGCAGGCGAAGAGTTCGATCATCGCCGGTGGCAATTGATGGCCGATGCCGAATACCCGCTGGGACAGCGGTATTTGAGCCTCGGACAAAGCCGGAAGATAGGAGCTGTCCGCGGCATATGCGTTGCCTGTACCGCCCGCCGGGTTTCCATATTCGATCAGATTGACCTCGGCGGCGGAGAGCGTCGGATTGCGCTGACCGATCGGAACATTCAACGAATTGGGCGTTCCCTCCGACGGCTCGCCGCTGACATAGCCGGCGGTCCCCACTGTGCCTTTCCAGGTCCACCACGCATTCGGGCCGTCATAAGGCGTGCCGGCCTGGCCATTTAGGATGCTCGTCTGATCCTCCCCCGTCAGCGCGATGTTGTGCTGGCCGTAGGCATAGACCATCGGCGAAAAATTGTAGCAATCGTTGCCCTGCCAGCGCGTGCGCACGAGTTTGCCGTTGGGGCCAAAGTCGTAGGGGCCGTATTTGGCGTAGTCGGCCGGGTTGGGGCTGAACCAGATCTGCGCGCCGCTGCGCAGATGAAAATTGACATGGCTGAGCAATGTGATCGGTCCCGCGCAATACCAGTCGCCGGCGGGGACGATGACCCGTCCGCCCCCGGCGCGATTGCAGGCGGCAATAGCGGCAGTGAATGCGGCGTAGTTGTCAGGCGAGCCGGGCGCCGGAGCGAGGCCGGATCCGCTCGTCGTGCTGGAAGTGTAAATCGGCGACACCGCGACGAGCTGGCATTGCGCGGCGCCAAAGCTGGTGACGTAAAACTGACGTAATTCGCGGCGCCGCCGTTCGGGCGTGTCGCCGACCCAGGCGAGTCGCTGGACGATAAATTCGGCCTGCTGCCACGGATCGCCGGCGCTGCTGCCGGAGCCCGCCGCATAGCTGGCGGTCCAGGCGCCGCGCCCCAATAGCGCGCCGCTTGCCGCCGCCCCCGCAATCAGGCCGCGGCGCGTGAGAGCAACCCTTCGATCTGAAGCCATCCTGACGTTTCCTCTCGTTTCCGATCGCCCACCATCAACGCAGCTCGAGCAGCCGCTCGGCGCGGCCGGAGGACGGGTAGATCTCGACGACGTTCATCGCCGCTTACGCCGACGCCCGGCGCGCCCTAGCATCGCCAAGGCTCACTACGCGCTCCGTCACGCGCTGCCGAACGGCCGAGTAGCAGCCACTCGAATTCGGCGTGGCGCTCGTCCCGCCACTTCCGCGACCGCTCTTTTGCGCGCTCCGGCCCGGTCAACTTATCCCAGCTGGCTGGATACTCATCGTTTCCCTCGGGGAGGAAAATTGCACCGGCTCCCGGAATGGTGCCGTAACGGCCAAAGGCGAGGACGACCATCGGCAGGATGTTCTCGTATCCCGGAATCACGATGAACGCGCAGAGCTTGCGCTTGTCCGGCTGGTTGGTCGCCTCGTCCTCCGTCCCCTCCCGGAGCCGCACCACCCGCAGGACGGGCGCGGCTCGGCGCCGCAGCACGTATTCCGCTGCGACGTCGTTGACGGCGCGGAACCGCGCTGGGGTTCGAGGATCCGCGATATAGGCGTCGACCGTATCTACAAAGCTTGCGTCGAGCTCATCGTCTGCAAGTCCCGCCAACGCCCGACCGTCAGCCCGGTACATTCCGACTATCTCGTCGAGCAGTTCCGGCACGCGCTGATTCCAGAACCCCGGGACGCTCACGGTTTGCTCTTCTCGGAGGAGCCGCCATCGTAGCGTCGATAAAATTCCTCGACGCTTCCTCCACGTGCCGCCGGCGGGTGCAGCTCAGCCACCCTGATCCGCACGGCCTGCGCCTGTGTCGACAACGCGATCTCTTTCTTCAGCTTTAGCAGTTCCGGGTCGCCCCAATCGGTCGGGCGTTTCAGAACCTCCCGGTTGAACAAGAGCGTCTCTCGGAGATTGTCGCTAAACAGCTCCCCGTTCGTCATCTCTGCCGGCGGCTTGTCAGGAACAGCCGGGAGGTTCTCCAGCACCATGTTGATCTCCGTCTCAGCGTCACGAGCGTGCTGCATCAGCCCTTTCTGCTCTTTCGTCGCCTTCCCGGCAACGAATCGTCCATCGCGACCGCGGACCGCCGTTGCCGCCCGAACCAGGCCCCCGGGGGCGCTTTTTTGCGCATGCGGCCATGTCACTGCGGCTCGCGCCTTGGCAAGGCTCTTGGAGTGATGCGCATCCTCGCTGCGGTGCCGCCCCGTTCCGCGCCCGCCGCCGTGGTAGTGGCAGCGCATCTGTCCGGGCCGGGCGGCGCGCAGACAACGTCCGCCGCGGGAGGTCTTCGCGCCACACCTCCTAAATGCCTTCGGCAACGGCAGCCAGCCTCTTATTGGGGTAGGCAATCTTCACGACGTCCGATCATGGTCGCAGCGTTTATTAAATTTGTCACAGCGGCGGGACACAGTTTGGCGGCGTCGGCGACTACCGTGGCGTGGGCGGACGCAGCTACGCAGGGTTGTAGAAAATCCACATTCACCGGTCATCCTGGAGGCCGCCGGACGTTACAAGGCGTGCGGGCCGCAAGCCCCCCAAGGAACAATCGGCCTCATCACCGTGCATATCCCAACCCGGCCGGCTGTCTCTGGAAAATAGACCGGCATAGCGCGGCGCGGGACAGAGGCGCTCGACAAGCTCGTAAAACGCTTCCGGCTTCTGGGAATGCGCCCGGACCTGCCCAAAGAGGGCTGTGGTCTGGTTGGTGAGCTCAACGAGCGGATGCCCACGAACCGCCATCAGACAATGCTCGGTCTGCCCACGCAACCAATGGCCGACACCCATTTTGTCCTTGAACCAGGTCAACGTCGTTTTGTGTTCGAACCCCCAGGCATCGAGCACGGCATATGCATCTCGGTGGTGAGCGTTTGTGGTCCACAGCCAAAGGGTGCAGTCAGCGTGCGCCAGGGATTGTCGCCAGTGCACCCATAGCCGAACGCGCCCCAGCGGCCACATTCGACGCAGAAATGCAAAAAGGCGCCGCCTTTGCGCTTCACGAGACCGCGTCTCTCGGGGCACGGCGTCTCGAATGGCTTCTCACTCGCGCCGGCCACCAGTTCGACCCAGCGCTCCGGAGCGAAGATGACCGCCGGAGCGGCCGCGCTTTCCTTCGGCGTCGGTTCTGGCGCTGTATATAAAAGGTCGGGACCAACACTCGCACTTTCGCAGAGCGGCAGAAATCCAGGCGACTCAGACGCGAATGAGCGAGGATTGTCTCGCACGAAACTCGCATGAAGCTCGCTATCCAGCTCTCCATGTCGGAGTGATGCCTCGCGAGTGTCGTGCGAATGTGGCGCGAGTGTCGACGCCCGATTGCCTGCCGAAATCCCCGGGGTTTCTGCGGATGTGCGAGTGTGCAAGTGTTGCTGGTCACCTTTTATGTATACGGCGGGGCTCGACGCGATTTTCTTTGGATCCCTCTCAACCGTCGAGGGCGGCAGATCGGCCGCGTCTTCCCATCTCCACTCTGTCATGGCGTGTAACGGAGGCGGGCGTTGCGGCACACGGCCACGTGTGACACGGCGAATTTGAGTTTCGGATCGACGCCACGCAGCCTTTTTCCAAAGGCTTTTACGTTCGGAAGGAAATCTCGTTTCAGTCCTTGCTCGTCGGCCCATCCCAGGAAATCGTCATAGAGCGCACCAACCGATATGACGTTCTCATCTGGCGTCACTACAAGGTTATCAGCCGCCCACCCACGCACCGGATCGGCGTCGCGCACCCAGCTTAGCAATAGTTCGCCCGACGAAGCGGGGATCGTGAAGCTGCCGCGCGTGACCAGGCGGCGGGCGCCGTCGATGGCGAAGTCCAAAAGAAGATCGGGTTCATCGCGAAGAATTTTCGATACGAGCCCAGGATCGCACTCGTGTTCCTGGAGCCGGTGTCCAAATCCGAGCGGCAACAGCCGGCGCAACACCCCGCCGTCAACGCCGCCGGAAAATGACGGCAGCACATTGGTCGAAAACACGTGTTGCGCAATCGGCACGAAATCCGTTGCTGACTTGTACACGTCGCGGGCCGGCACGGGCTCCCCCGTAATCATCCGCTTGAAAACATCAGACCGAACCGCGCGATCAGGCAGCTCGTCGGCGGCATTCAACGTTTTGCCGATCAGCCGGTAAGCGTACTTTTCGTCGCCGAATTTGCCGGGCGGCACGCTGGCAACCGCTTCGGGGTTGGGGAACGCCCGCAGCAACTGCAAGAAGGTGGACTTCCCGGTGTTCCCTTCCACGGAATAAGCAACAATCGCCTTTGGTTGGCGCAGGCGCGTTCCACAGCCGAGCGCGACCACTCCGGCGATCTCGCCCATCAAGTTGATCTTGTCCCTGGAATCCCTCTGGTCATCGCCCTCGTTGGCGTCGTCCGACGCGGTTGCGTCGCGCAAGTATTTTGCGAGCAGGCTGCCGACAAAGCCGCCCTTGTCTTTGGCCGGCCAGCGCCCGCGCGTCACATGGCGATGGCGCCAACGGCGCGCATGCGGCTGAAGCTCGGCATTCCCGCCGTCGTCAATGAGGATGAACCCGCTTTCACAGTTTATGCCACGCTGTGGGGACGTGAAGAAATCCGCCTGATGCCGGTATTTCTGTGCTGCATCTATGATCGACGCCACGCGAGACTTGTTAAGCTTGACGATTTGCGGCTTACCCTCGCCGCTCAGGTACATCGCCCCATCGACGCGATGAATGAACCGCGCGAGGTGGTCGTCATCGAGCGCCATCCAATGCGTTCGATCAAAACGCCAAAAGCGGCCCTCAGCGAACACGATCTGGCCATAGAGCTCCTCAATTCGCTCGAGGATCCGTTGCGCAATCTCGATATCGGACCCTATTCGCAGGTCGAAATCTGAAACCCGCGGCTCTCCGGCAGGGGTGATGTGCTCCGCATCCTCGACCGCCATAAGGACGGCGCTTTCGCCCATCTCCTGCAGCGCATCATTAAGGTCAGCCTTGGGGCCGAGCATGTCCGGCACGGTCACGACATAAGCCGGAAGTCCCAGCTTTGCGTACTCCCGCGCCAGGCGTCGCGTTACGCTGCGGCTGTTCGTGTCGGCCAAGATCTCGACACGCCGATGATGCCGCCTGGGTTCGATGAACCTCACTTGCCCTAAGCAGGCATGTGCGTCGCAGGGGCCAATGCAACGCCGCGTCATCGTTGTTTCAAGCCCCTCTCCGATCACCAGCGTGGGCGAGACTTCGTTCTCGATGCCGAGGAATACTGACCCTTCGGAGATCGGCCCGCGGGACATTTTTGGGTGATCGCCGCAGGACTTTCCGCCAGTTGCCGGGTCGATCTCGATCGAGTGCACGGCGACGATCTCGCCAGATGGATTGGTCACCGTCGCAAGAAGGCAACTCCGAGGAGACGCGTCAGGCCACAGTCGATATCGTTCCGCCCACCGGAGAGACGCGGGCCACACCGGTCCTTTCAGACCCCGATTTTCGATCAGATAGCGCTCCCCCGGGGTGCCAGCGAGCAGCGCAGAGTCTGCGATTTGACCCCGAACCCAGAGAATGGTCTCCGCCCGTTCGGTCGCAGCGGCGCTGTCGGCCGGATTGGGGGCGGTCTCTGGCTCCACCGGCTCGCTTCGAGACTTTTTCGCCCTTCGCGGCCGAAGCGGCTCGAACATCTCAGCGTCCATGGCGCGCCTCGATGCCGAGCATCCCGGCAAGCTTCTCGGCGGCCTCATACTGCGAGAGGTGCGATAGATACGCCGCCAAGCTCACCGGATCCCCGCCCTTGTCGCCGGTCGCAAAATCCGCCCACCGACCCGTGCGCAGATTGATCCGAAACGACCCCAAATGCCGATCACGGCGCGTGGGATTGAGCGCCACATACTCCGGGCCTTCCTTGCGGCCCCGCGGCAGCCACCGAGCCAGCAGCGACGGCAATACCGCCAGCGCCGTCCGGTTGATCTGCCCGAGGTCTAACCGTGAGCGACAATGTCGATGCCCGAGGCGATCTGCCGGCAAACCGCGCCCCATGAACACATCATCATCTGGTTCATTGCTCAACCTGCACTCTCGCTTGTTCGCGGCAGATGCCAGCGAACGGTGGCCCATGGATGTTTGAACCATGATGCGGACAGGCGATGCCGGGAACCGATCGCCGCCAATGGCTCGCAAGGTTCCGGGACCGAGTGCCGCATATCGGCCGAGCCTGTTATCGAGATCCGGGCCAAGTTCGTGGCGGCGATCGAGTTCGTCGATTAGCTCGAAGACGACGCGCGGGCCGAGAGTGTGGATGCGCTGGATCTGCCGCTCCCGTCTCAGGTGACCGAGCGCCGCGGCCTGCAGCGATGCGAGTGCCGAGCCGCTGTTGCTGTTTTCGGAATCCGCTGCCCTTGCCTGGGGCGTTGTTTCAGGAGCGGCCTTGAGCGGGCCGATCGGCTGGCAGGAAGGTGCCAGCCGCTGGTCGTGGCCTTGAATTTTACGGAGTGGGGCGCTAATAGTTGAGCGTACCCTGCAACCAAAAGCGCCCGGTTCCCCGCGTTGGCGGCGGGGGCCGGGTTTTTTTGCGACATGAGTCACCCGCCAGTCTCGGACTCACTGGTGAGCTGATCGAGGAGCTCATCCAAACTGTCGAGCTCGATCAGATTGCGTCGTCCAATCCGCACGGTCCGCAGCCGCCACAGAAAATCTTTGTAGAACTTGGAGCGGCCGATGCCGGCGTATCGGTAGCCATCGTCGATGGAGATGTAACGTGGCCGCAGTTTCGCCACGTGCCGCCAGCGCCGCCGCTCGGCGCGATTGCGGGGAACGAAGGGATCCCCGACTTCCGTATCTCGAAGCATGCCCGCCAACCTCAATGGAAATAGACGGACAGCCCTAATAATCCCGCAGAACTCGACGGCCTAACTGGATTAAGTGTTCGGATACTAAAAACACTTCTGCTGGCGCTGCTCCTTTTCCCACCGTTGCTGATAAACGGGGCGGAATGGCCAGCCACCCTTAAGGGGAGCATTCGCCTTGGTGGCGTAAACGTTGCCAAACGCAACGCGCAGTTTCTTTTGCGTTAGCCCAACCAGCGTCGGATCTTTACGCGCTTGCTGGTAGCGCTCGTGGAAGAGGTTCCTAACCCCGGGCTCGTGCCGGGCAAAGATCCACTCGGCGAGCTCTTGGATTTCTGCTGTCTGGACCCCGTCATCAGGGACTCCTCCTCTCTGCGTCAACTGGGGCGAGTTGGCTGCGGTCCGGGCAACCGCGGTCGGCGACTTTTCCTCTGGCGACAGCCCCGGCGACGGCGGCGGCGCTGGCACTGGTTCGGGGAGCCCGCTTGTTAGCGCTTCCGCTCCCCGCATGCTCGCAGCGTTGGCCTCGGCCAGTGCCGCAATTGCATTGCCGGCATCGCCGCGCTGTAGTGCCAGGCTCAGCAAATCCCGTATCCAAATCTTGCACGCCAGCGGGATTATCCGACCCTGCCGGTCAAGCGCGACATGAGCGGGCTTGATCGTGCCATCGTTAATCCCGGCGACGAGCGTGCGGTAGACTTCCCAGCAAATGCGCCAATTGCGCTCTTGCTCGGTCTCCTCGGACTCTACGCCAACGCTGCTCAGGCTCGTCGGGACGCGCTTTTCTCTGCGGCCGATCCGATACTCAAGCATGGCGATATGACATGGATCTTGAGGGTTGGGCCCGACGGGCCCATCGCGCTTGTCCAGCCTCGCATGCACGGGTTCCAGATGGCCGGTGACGGGATGGCGATCGCGGTAGACCATCGAGGCGGCGTAGACGTTGATCGTATCCTCGATGATAAAAGGCTCATCCTCGTCCGGGTGGCTCGGCAGTATGCGTGAAAGTTCAGGCACGTGCGCCCCCTCCAGGCGTCCTCAGAGTGGTTACGGCGGGACCCGGTGAGGAGCCGGGCATCAGGCTGCAGACCCTTACCCGCCGCTTCTCGATGATAAACGAAAATTGCCCGCCTGGTCCCCATCGTCTAGCCGGTCAGGACACCACCGAGGCCGTGTGAAAACGTCCTGATATGATATTTTAGCGTCGGGCTATTGGGGGATGGCGGGATGAAACGTTTCGTGGAGGGTGAGGACCGGCTGCAGATGGCGTTACTGCCT
>Ga0306919_10001459_pt1 | contig 11343 bp, 10 predicted proteins | sample flu12Cox44000172_FD_203764 | JGI IMG/M metagenome (GOLD analysis project Ga0306919, IMG submission 203764) | Lab enrichment of tropical soil microbial communities from Luquillo Experimental Forest, Puerto Rico - flux4day.12C.oxic.44.000.172 (v2)... | ecosystem: Environmental > Terrestrial >... | reverse complement strand
TAAAAGTTCGTAAATCCGCATTATGTCATAAGCCCGAAAGCGGATCGGAGGGGGTCGAAACGGATTTGCGACCTGCCCAGGCCCTGCCCAGCGAGGCGTGACCAATGACAGCGACAAACAAAATTGATCGTGCGGCGCTGACGCTCGCCGTTGTCAAAGTCGGCAATGGCGGGCGCGGCTTCATTGTCGAGAACAAGTACGGCAGGATTGTTATCACGGCGGCGCACTGCCTCGCGGGCGATGGTCGGCAATTGCCGCCTGCGCATCCGTTCTCTCACTTGAAAGAGCGCACCTACGCGAAGTTGCTCGGCCCGCTGGGCAAGGCCAAGCCGAAGGTGTGGGCGGAATGTCTGTTCGCCGATCCGCTCGCTGACATCGCCGTGCTCGGTTCGCCGGATGGTCAAGAGCTTTACGATGAAGCCGAAGCTTACGAGCAGTTTGTCGATGCCGTTACGCCAATCACCATTGCCGATGCACCGAAGCAAGGTACCGAGTGGGTCAAGCCCGCTTACAGCGGCGCGAAGCTCCGAGCATTCAAAGCCGCGACACCGGGGAAGGGCGCGGCCTTAGTGCTGTCGCTCAATAACAAATGGCACGACTGCACGGTGACGCGGCACGGCTGCGGGCTGTCGGTCGATCAAGACGCGCTCATCAAGGGCGGCATGTCAGGATCGCCGATCCTGGCCGCGACCGGTCACGCCATCGGTTTGGTATCGACCGGCGAACTCAATCCGGTGCTGGTCGAGGCGCTGCCGCCGCGTATCGGCCTTAAGACAAAATGAGAATTGAGGAGACAAAGCCATGCGTCTCACCGACAAGACCGCCGCCGCCTTGCACCTGCCGGCCGGCAAGAGCGAAGCGACCTTCTTCGATTCCGAACTTGCCGGCTTCGGCCTGCGTCTGCGCGCCGGCGGCGCGGCGCGCTGGGTCTACCAGTACGATTTCGGGCCCCGCACCCGCCGCGTGACGCTCGGTTCGACCGCGGCGTTGACCGCTGCCCAGGCGCGCGCCGCGGCCGCGGATCTCCACCACCGCGTCCGGCTCGGCGCTGATCCGGCCTCCGACAAAGCCGAGCAGCGTGTTCGCGCCGGTGAGACGCTCGGCGCCCTGGTTGCCGTCTACCTCGCGGAACAGCGCGAGCAGATCAAGCCGCTGACCTTCACCCAGAAGCAGCGCCACCTAACGAAGCACGCCCGCCCCCTGCATGGATTGCCGATTGCGAAGGTCGACCGCCGCGCCGTGGCGGCGCGCCTGACCGCGGTGGCGACCAAGTCGGGCCCGATCGAGGCCAATCGGGTGCGGGCTTCGCTGTCTGCGTTTTTCTCCTGGGCAATCGGCCAGGGCTTCGTCGAGCACAATCCGGTCGTCGGCACTGTTCCGCGCCCGGAAAAGTCACGCGACCGCGTGCTCACCCCCGCGGAACTCAAGGCGATCTGGGCGGCGACCTCCGGCGACGACGACTATTCCCAAATCGTTAGGCTGCTGTTGTTGACCGGCTGTCGCGCCGACGAGATCGGCTCGCTGGCCTGGAGCGAGATCTTCGGCGACAAGATCGTCCTGCCCGGAATGCGCACCAAGAATGGACGCGACCATGTCCTGCCACTATCGGCGCCGGCGCGCGCCATACTCGCGACGCGTCCGCGGATGTTCGGTTCCGAATTCGTCTTCGGTCGTGGCGACAATGGCAAGGGATTTACCGGATGGTCGTCGACGAAGGTGTTGCTCGACGAACGGATCAAGGCCGCGGGCGTCAAGGTCAAGGATTGGGTCAATCATGATCTGCGTCGCACTGTGGCAACGATGATGGCCGAGATCGGCATTGCGCCGCATGTCATCGAGGCGGTGCTCAATCACGTCTCCGGGCACAAGGCCGGCGTTGCAGGCATCTATAATCGGGCGACCTACGACAACGAAAAGCGCGCCGCGTTGATTTTGTGGAGCGATCATCTCCTCGGCGTCGTCGAGGGCAAGGCTCGCAAAGTGATTTCGATGCACGCATAATGAGCGGGCCGACACGGCGCTCACAACGCCGCGGCCGGCCCTAAACCCCGCCAATGGAGCAAAGCCATGGCGAAGTCTTCCAAGAAGCCTATACCAGCCACTCCCGCGACTACACCACCCGCTTCCAATACTCCTCCGCCATTTGTTCCCGCTGAAAAGATGCACGATGTCCTGCCCGGCGAATTGAACTGGGCGCCCGGCATCAAACTAGAGGGCAAATCGGTACCGGTTCCGGATAGCTATTTCAGTAAGTCGGCGCAGACATCGAATCTCAAGCGATATACGGAACAGATAGAAGCGGTGGCGCGAAAGATGCGCGACATTGGGGAGTATTTAGAATATATCGATCAAGCGCCGGCGAAATCCGAATCGGATGTATACGATTCCCCACCGCAAGCTGCTCCGCAGACAATCCTTAAGCCCGTCTCGCCGCCCCGAAAGGGAGGCCGCCCGAACAAGTCCGCCTCGATCGTCGCCGCGGCCAAGCAGATGATCAAAACGGGCGAGGTAGTACCGACGCCCAAAGGACTCACCGGATTTGCGAAGCGCCTCGCCGGCGAGGTGGGATACAAGCATCTTGCCGATGAATTGCGCGAGGACTGGAACAACGCTCTCAAGAGCAGAAAACTCAAATAGGGTTTTCCGCATTCGCGGTGCCGAACGGCGCAATATTCTCCAGCTATTATAAGCATTGAATTTATGGCGGATCTAACCGGAACAACCGGGATGATCCGTCATGGCTACGAAAAAATAAGAATTCCATATCGCGGCCAATCTCAAACACAACCTAGAGCAAGGTCTCACCGCCGAAGTTGGCACCGCCCAACATGGCCGTGAAATAGTACACGGGCCGCGCGGTCCGCCGCTGCCGACGCTGTCCGCGATTGAGCTCGAGCAGCACGTCACCGTCGAACGCGCCGCGAAAATTCTTGGCGTTCACGCTGAGACTTTCGAGACGGCCTATCCGCACTTAATCCGCCGCGTTTCGCCGCGCTGTCGGCGGGTGAAGCTGCGGGACCTTTTCTCAGTGCAAAACGTGGAGGCTGCTTAGGCAGAACGGGCCCGGCCGCGAAGCCGGGCCCGTCTTTGTTCCTATCCACGGCCAAGCGAAGAGGAACTGACGATGTCCGACGCAAATATCAGCACAAAAACCGCCACGCAAGAGGCGGTCGTCGGCGGAAAAGCCAACGAATACGCATCTGAAACGCCCGAGGTGCTGGTCGACAGAATCTACGTCGCTCACTGCGACATGCAGATTGCCGCTATAGGCTTCGTCCACAAGGCGATCGCCATCGGCGAGGACCTGCTGAAACTTCAGTCGCAGGTCGAAGAGGGTCGCTGGGTCCGTTATCTCGGCCAGCACTGCCCCTTTAGCCAGAGCATGGCCTACAACTATATGGCCCTGGCCGAGAACCGCGAGACGGTCGAATCCGAATTACAACGCGTTGGAAACGGCCTGAGCCTCCGCGGCGCACTGAAGCTGATCACCAAAAAGCGCAATCAGCTTGATCCGCCCGAACCCACCGGTTCCAACGACACCAATTCCGATTCCGACGGTAATGGCGCCGATCATGGCGCCGACCATGGCGATGCCGGTGAAATCGATGACGGCGATCGCGTCGATAGTGACGTCGAACATGCCGATCATCCTATCCTTTGGCCGGATGACCGCGGTCCGAAGTCGGCCAAACCGAAGACCTTATCCAGGGCGGAGCGCTTCGTTAGCGGGCTGAACATCATTCACGTGCTCTTAAACCGCATCGCGGAGATGGCCGTTCCCGAGCTCACGGCGCAGCTCACGGCGCAGCTCACGGCGCGGGAACGCGCCGAGGCGCGAGACACCATCGCAGAGTGCATAAGCGCACTCGAAACTATCAAAACCGAGATCGATGGGCACGTGGAATACCTGTGCAACCCGGCGGTGTCGGACTTTTTCTCGACGGCTGGCGGCGTCGCCATTTTTGAATGGATTCCCGACGACCGCCGCATCGAAGTAGCCCGCGGTTTTCTCGATAAGCTCACCGTCGCGGGCATGCTCGAAGTGATGTCCGCCGAATTTGGTCGTCAGCTTCGCGCCCGATTGCCGGCGCCCAAGCGGAACGACGCCATTGAGCCGGCGCCCGAAATCGCTGCCGAACCAAATCAGGCGCCGGTCGACACCACGCTGCCCGACGACGGGAGCATTCCGCCCTTCCTTCGGCGCACAGCACCTACCGACGCCGACAAAGCAGCGATCGCCAATCTTCAGAGTCATGAAGCGGAGCGCAAAAGGCTCAAGGCGACGAGCCGGATCGCAAAGCTGAAGGCGAAGCAATCCGGCGCACTGAGCAGGATGCCGGTGCAGGGCAAGGCCGCACTTAAGCTCATCAATGCGAGCGAGGCCGCGTCGTGATCGCGGCGAACCGACGATTTTCGAGTTTCGGGGCGGTGGATCGCTCTGAACCATTTCTCGGGCGTGGTGGCCGGCCCGGAAATGGGAAACCGGCCCGATGGGACAAACATCGAGCCGGGCAACAAGGCCAACGGAGTTATGCAGATGTCTTCGTTCGCGCTTTATACCTCGAACAGGAATCGATCGGCAAGACCGGTGCGCGGTGCCAGCATCGTGCAGCGCCGCAAGCTGAACAAGAGTCAGCTCGCGGTTATCTGCGCCGACGTGCTCGACGGGCTGCCTTACCGGCCGACACGAGTCGAGTTAAGCGCATCTCTCGGCGTGAGCGTCCCGTTAATCGCGCAGGCGCAGCGCTTATCACCAGCAGCACGCGAAAGGATCACCAAGGGCGAAGCGACGCTGGCGACGTTCAAGTCGCCCGGCGCCGTCGCCGATTTCGCCGCTGTGGTTGCGGCTGAGTAGCGGACAAGAAACGAGGCGTCGCCGGTCGCGCAAATACGGCCGGCGGTGCCATCAACAAGCCAGTGAGCGAAGCAATGCCAGCCAATAATTCTCGCCGCGATCTCGCCGAACAGGCCTGGGCGCTTTCCAATAACGACTTCGTCGGCGCGGTCGAAATTTTGCGTGAGTGGACCGGCATGTCGTTTGACGGGGCCTTTGCGGCAATCGACGCGGTCACGGTGATCGACGAGCCGGAATGCGGCGAGGACGAACCGCTATGAGCCAATTATCGCGCAATGTTGTCCAGCGCGGCGATGCGCTTGAGCTACTGCGGTCGCTCGAAGAGCACTGCAGTCCGCTGGTGTTCTTTGATCCGCAATATCGCGAAGTCATGGACAAGCTGAAGTTCGGCAATGAGGGCGCCCGGCAAAGGGGGCGCTTCGATTTACCGGCGATGTCTTCCGAGTTTATCGATGCGGCATGCCGTGAAGCGGCGCGAGTCCTGAAGCCGAGCGGCTATTTACTTCAATGGGTCGACACCTTCCGGCTCTGCGAGGGCTATCACCAGCGCGTCGCCGACGTCCTTAAGATCGTCGACCTGATCGCCTGGGACAGCTTGCGGCTCGGTATGGGCAAGCGTTCACGCCGGCGTGGCGATTACCTGCTGGTCCTGCAAAAGCCGCCGGTGATTGCCGGCAAGACATGGCGCGACCACGGCATTCCCAGTCGCTGGCCTGAAAAGGTCGACCGCACGATTCATCCGCACGCTAAACCGATCGGGCTGATTAGCCGGCTCATCGGCGCCATCGCCGAGCCCGGCGAGCTGGTCGTCGACCCGGCCGCCGGCAGCTTCGTCGTTATGCACGCCGCGCACAAACTCGGGCGCGAATTTATCGGCTGCGACATCGCCCACGCCGACAGCGGTGAACTGAAATCCCCGCAAACAATGTTTGACGAAATTTTGCGCGGCTACATGAACACGCAATCAAGAATTCTTGCCGCAGATAGCGGCAGAAATCGTGCCGGGCGATCCCGGTAAGTAGGGCGACCTAGGAGGCGCCGAGTCATGAGTGCAACTAGTAAACCTGTGAAACAGCAACTCGAGAACAGCAGCAATTTAACAACTGTGAGTGCGCCGCAGCTGCCAACGACCAGCGACGAGGCAATTGATAGACACCTCGCCGAGTGGGGCGGCAGCGGTGGGCGTGTGTTTGCCTTTAACGGCTCGACCGGCATTTTCCGCACCGTCGATGATGGTGTGGAAGTGCCGGTGGGGACGAGGTTCGTGGCGTTCCTGCATGAGACGCGGAAGGGCTACATCAAGTTCAATGGTCAAGGTGTCCCGCCCGATGTGCGCATGGTGCGCATTGACGAAAATGCCAAGGTCCCAGAGCGCGACGAACTGGGCGATAACGATCAGTCGCAATGGCCGATCGGCCTGAGCGGTGAGCCGGAGGACCCTTGGAAGCCGCAGTTTGCGATTCCGATGCCGCGCCATGACAGCGGCGGCGAGCTCTACGTCTACGTTGCGCGCGGCATCGTGGCGATGAACTCAGCCGGTGATCTGCTCGGGCGCTGGCGCTATCACCCGAAGCGGAAAGTCGGCCTCGTTCCGGTGATCCACATCGAGAGTGGCACATATCCAAGCAAGCGGTATGGCGGCCGCAAGCCCAAGCCGTTGCTGGTGATCGACGGGTGGGTGACGAAGACCGGCGAACCGCCGCCCGAAATCAAGCAGCTCAGCCTCAAGGACGAGCTCAACGATTCCATCGATTAACAACTTGGCGGCGCCGGGGGGCAGCCGCCGTTTGTCAATTTTCTAGTGTCCGTTTTTATGTGGTGCGCACCGACAGAACTTCCCGACCTACGTCGTGTCGGAATCGTGGCGTTCGACCTTGAAACAAAGGACGATCGCCTGCGCGCCGATATGGGCTCCGGCTGGCCGTTTGCCGCCGGCCACATCTGCGGCGTTAGCATCGCCTATCGTGCTGGTGGCGAAATCCGTGCGCATTATTTTCCGCTCCGCCATCCCGACAGCGTCAATTTCGATCCGGCGCCAGTGTATCAATGGCTGCGCGATCTAATCGCGTCGCGCGTGCGCATCGTCACGCAAAATGGCGGTTACGACTTTGGGTGGTTGCGCACCGAGGCCGGCATCAAGATGCCGCCCGGCACGCAGCTCGAGGAGATCGGCGCGCTGGCGACGCTGGTCGACGAGAATCGATTCTCCTATAAGCTCGACGCGCTTTGTGCATGGCGTGGTATTCCCGGCAAAGACGACACTCTACTGAAAGAAGGCGCTGCCTTCTTTAACCTGCCAAAGCGCGCCAAGCTGGCGCAACACATCTGGCAGATGCCGGCGCGCTTCGTCGGCCCCTATGCCGAGCAAGACGCGATCAGCACACTCCTGCTGTTCGAGAGCCTCGATCCAGTGCTCGACCAAGAGGGGACGCGCGAAGCATATCGACTGGAATGTGATCTATTGCCGATGGTGCTCGAGATGCGCCGGCGTGGCATTCGGGTCGACGTCGACGCCGCGGTGCGGGCCCGCGATAATCTGTTGCAAAAAAGAGACGCTGTCTTTGCCGAACTGTCCGAAAAGCTCGGCGTCAATGTTGGCATGGCCGAAATCGGCCGGACCAAATGGCTTGCCGAAACTTTCGATCGGCTCAACATCAAATATCCGCGGACGGCAAAGGGGAACCCGTCATTCACCGCCGGCAATACCGGCTGGATGCCTCGTCATGAGCATGAGGTGCCGCGGCTGATCGTTCGCGCCGACAAGCTCAACAACGCCGGGGAGCACTTCCTGCGGGGGTACATCCTCGATCACGTCGTCAACGGACGAGTTCATGCTGAAATTCATCCGCACCGTTCCGACGAAGGCGGTACCCGCTCACTGCGTTTTTCATATTCCAAGCCGCCGCTGCAATTGATGACGGCGCACGACGAAGAACTCACGCCATTAATCCGGGGCTGCTTCTTGCCCGAAAAAGGTGAAGTTTGGGCCCGGCCTGATATTTCGCAGCAGGAATTTCGCTTCATTGTGCATTACGCCGCGGAACTGCAGCTGCCGCGCGCGCAAGAAGCCGTCGCGCGCTATTGCGACGATCCCAACACTGACTTTCACGCCCTGGTCTCCGAATGGACCGGGATCCCGCGCCAGTCGGCCAAGAACGTCAATTTCGCAAAAGCTTTCGGTGCCGGTGTGCGCAAGTTCGCTGTCATGATCGGTAAGCCGGAGAATGAGGCGCAGGGATTATACGCCCGTTATGATCGCGAATTGCCGTTCGTCTCTGCCTTGGCGAGGCACTGCGAAAAACAAGCCAACCGGTTCGGCTATCTCGAGCTATATGACGGCGCGAGGCGGCATTGGAATAGTTGGGTGGCATGGGCCGATTGGACCAAGGGTGCTGGACCATGTTCACTTGAAGAAGCCAATCGCCGGATCACCGATTCGGCTCATCCTTGGTATCAGCGCGGGCCGCTTCGTCGCGCCGATTGCCACAAGGCGTTGAACGGATTGATTCAGGGTTCAGCTGCGCGTCATACGAAACTGTGGATGCGGGCAGTCTGGCGCGAAGGCATCACCCCGCTTTTGCAGATGCACGACAGCCTCGACTGTTCGGTGAGCTCGCCGGAACAGGCCGAGCTCGTGGCCCGGCTTGCACAGGAGGTGGTCTCGCTCGCTGTGCCGATCCGGGTGGACCTCGCCTACGGCCGCAACTGGGCCGATGCCAGGCACAGCTGGGCGGAACTGCACGGGCAAGCCCCGAATATACCGGACGTCGAACCGGTGCTCACCGAGGTGAGCAATCCCGTGCCGGAGAGCGTGGTGCTCGTCGATTCCGCACCTGATCCCGCACCCCCCGAAAGCAATGGGAATGGCTGTAACCGCAATTATAGTCGCGATTTGTGCCGGGCGCTGTCGTTCCTCGTCTTCCCGGATAAGGCAATGACACCGGCCGAAGCAGCAATCAGCTTGGCAGTGCAGGGGATATTCAGCTTCCCCGCGCCGCCCAATGCCAAGAAATCATACAAGAGCGAGAAATTCTCCGGCGCGAAATGGGGCATGACCCGTGATCCGCGCGAGGTCGAGCGCAATTTCAAGCGCTGGCCGAACGCCAATGTCGGGATTCCGACGGGACCAATAAACGGATTCTTCGTCGTCGAGACCGACATCAAGAACGGCGTCGACGGCGCCAGTAACCTACAGGAGCTCATACGGCAGTACGGCGGCGAATGGCCAAAAACCCGCATGGCCATGTCCCCGTCGGGCTCGACGCATTACTACTTCCGCAACCTGCACGACGACGTCGAGATCCGGAATTCGCAGTCGGTTCTGGCCGATGGCATTGATGTGCGCGGCTCCGGCGGCATGGTGATCGCACCGCCGTCCCAACGGAACGGAGGCCAATACCGCTGGCTCAATGGCCTCGACATCGCGCCGGCGCCGCCATGGCTCCTCGACCTCATCCACGCGAGCCAGAGCGAGCACGATCACGAATTCGCCGATAATGGTTCTGATCCCGACGCCGCGGAGCCGGTCGAAAAGATCAAGATGGCATTGGTCGTGCTCAAGCCGAAAGAGCTCGGGCACGACGGCATTCTCAAGGTCGGATGTGCATTGTTCCGCGAGCTCGGCGATGCCGTCGGGTTTAATCTGCTGACCGATTGGCTGGAACATTTCGCCGAATATTTCGACGCCAAGCTCGCGCGCGAGCAGTGGCGTAGCATCGTAGCAAAGGACGGCTACGGCTACCGGATCGGGTCGCTCTACTTTCTGGCCGACGAAGCCGATCCGGAATGGCGCGCGCGCTGGTTCGATGATGCTTTCGCCGGAGACAGTGCGCCGGAAGAAGAGACAGCATCGGAGAACAGCGCAGGAAACGGCGCAGCTGCGGCGGAAAATAGCAAATCATCAGGGAACGGTGCAGGCACATCCGGCAATGCTGCTGCATCTTCCGAAATCATTGAGCCCGTTGATTTGTGGGGTCGTTTCGACCCTCCGCTTTTGCCGAGCGGGTTTTTGCCGGAGGTGCTCGAGCGCTTCGCCTTTGAGGAAGCCGACCTCACCGGCGCCGATCCGAGCGGGATTGCCGTGGCAGCTTTGACGGTCTGCGCCGCTGCCTTGCCGGATTGCATCCAAGTGCAGGTGAAAAAGCACGACCCCAACTGGATGGAATCGGCGCGGCTGTGGGTTGGTTTGATTGGCCTTCCGAGCACGAAGAAGACGCCAATCATTCAGCGCGCGGCAAAGCCGCTTAAGCGGATCGATGCCGAACTATGGCGCGCATACGTTGCAGCCTGCGAGTGCTACGAGGGGCTCTCCAAGGAAGAGCGCAAGCAAGTTGAGCGTCCAAGGCAGCGCCGCCTGCGCATCGAAGACACGACCATCGAAGCGGCGCAGGAGGTTCTCAAGGATAGCCCCGACGGTGTGCTGGCGATCCAAGATGAACTCGCTGGCTGGTTCGGCGCCATGGACAAATATTCCGGTCGAGGCGCGGCCAAGGACCGCGGCTTCTGGCTGCAATCCTTTCACGGCGGGCCCTATGCCCTCAATCGGATCGCACGCGGCGCCGCGATGATCGAAAATCTGTCGGTCTCGTTACTCGGGGGCATCCAGCCGGAGCCAATTCGCAAAATTGCCGAGGACACGGTCGACGACGGGTTGCTGCAGCGCCTCATTCCGATCGTGCTCCGGCATGCCAATGCGGGAAAGGACTTACCAACCGGACAAGCCGCTGAACGCTACGATCATTTAATCGAACACCTGCATAGGCGTGGACATCCAGGAGCTCCTTTACGGTTCGGCAACACCGCACTCGCGATTCGCGAGGAGCTCGAGCACAGGCACCTTGCCCTGATGGCTTGCGAAGTCATTAATCGAAAATTGGCCGCTCATATCGGCAAATATGACGGATTGTTCGCGCGCTTGTGCTTGCTCTGGCACTGCATCGAAGACAGCAAGGAATTGGAAATAACCGAACACACTGCACGGCGTGTCGCCGACTTCATGCACCGCTTTCTGCTACCGCACGCCACTGCCTTCTACGCTGACATGCTCGAATTGTCGGACGATCACGACCGCTTGACCAAGGTAGCCGGCTATATCCTGGCGAAAAACCTGTCGCGCGTCACCAATCGAGATGTCCAACGCGGCAGTCGCGCCATGCGTGGGCTCGAAAGGCTGGAAATCGAAAGCATCTTCGAGCAACTCGAAGCGCTTGGCTGGCTTACGCGGACACCGAGCCCCTACCGATCAACCCCACTGCATTGGCAAGTTAATCCGGAGGTGCACCGCCGGTTCGCCGAACGAGCGGTGCGAGAGAATGCGGAACGGGCAAAGGAACGTGAAATACTGCAAGAAATGTTCAAAGGGGGCAGTGTCAGACCCTAATCGAAGGCAAAAGTTCCCAAATTGTCGACATTGTCCCTCGCGCGCGTAAGGTAGTTATAGGAATCCCCTCCTCCTCTTATTATAGAATTCTATTTTGTCTCGCGCGCGT